>Ga0172375_10001293_pt1 | contig 40308 bp, 35 predicted proteins | sample LakKiv1m_FD_114537 | JGI IMG/M metagenome (GOLD analysis project Ga0172375, IMG submission 114537) | Freshwater microbial communities from Kabuno Bay, South-Kivu, Congo - kab_092012_11.1m | ecosystem: Environmental > Aquatic > Freshwater > Lake | place: Democratic Republic of the Congo... | reverse complement strand
TGCCGTATAAAAGATGAAGAAATCGTGATCATCGGTGCATTTGTTCTGATTACAGATGGATGGTCGTCGAACTGGCCGTGTGAACTTTCCGGCCTGGGATAAACATATATTTTGTACTGATCCAATATCGACCTGGGATTTTTCCACTTATGGAAAGTAGTCAGACTATCGGAGCCTGCGATCAGCACAAATTCTTTTAAAGGATATTTTTCGGAAAGATAAGTAAGGGTGTCAATTGTATAGGAAGGTCTTGGGAGCCGGAATTCGATATTGTTGGATTTAAACCTGCGGTCATCCTCAACCGCCAGATTCACCAATGCAAGACGGTGATGATCAGCGAGGAGAGAGTTTTTTTCCTTAAGGGGATTCTGGGGTGAAACCACAAACCAGACGTTATCCAGACCTGTAAATTCAGTCATGTAACTGGCGATCATTAAATGACCAATATGGATCGGATTAAAGGATCCGAAAAAGAGACCTGTTTTGACTTTTTGTTTCATTTCAGAAAATTATCCACAAGTCGTGAAGCTTCTGTGGTTGCTGTTATCAGTTCATCATTCACAACTATAGTATCAAAGTTACCAGCATAGGTCATCTCGGATTCAGCTTTGCCAATCCTTTTTTTCAGACTTTCAGGATTTTCTGTACCACGGATCTTAAGTCGTTGTTTTAATACCTTTATAGATGGGGGGTGGATAAAAATAGAAAGCCCGCTTCTTTTAAAGTATTTTTTCAGGTTCATTCCACCCTTAACATCAACATCGAAAATTGGAACTTTATCCAACGACCAGATCCTTCGCACCTCTGATCTTAGAGTGCCATAATAACTGCCGGGGTAGACCTCTTCCCATTCCAGGAATTCACACTTTTCGATCTTTTCACGGAATTCATCTGCCGATAAAAAATAATAATCATTTCCATCGGTCTCGTTATCCCTTTTAGGCCGGCTGCAGGCCGAAACAGAGAATGAGAGTATCGGGAATTCCGAAAGTAAATGTTTCACAATACTCGTTTTTCCCGCTCCTGACGGTGCGGATACTATAATTGCTTTATCCTGCATACTTTACCTCACAAAACATTCCCCAACTGTTCTTTGATCTTTTCGAGTTCATCCTTCATTTGAACAACAATTCGTTGGATTCCGGCATCGCTGGCCTTTGACCCAAGTGTATTGATCTCCCGCCCCATTTCCTGAGTAATAAATCCTAATTTTTTTCCCTGGGAAACAGGTTCATCAAGCGTTTCTAAAAAATAGTCACAATGCTTTTTCAGTCTGATTTTTTCTTCTGTAAAGTCAAGTTTTTCAAGGTAATAGATCACCTCTTGTTCAAAACGGTTCTTGTCAGGTGCAGAGCCGTTAAGATCAGCCGTGGCCAGGGTGGCAAAATCGCGATACATCCGTTCCCTGATTCCCTGTATGCGGTTTGTTTCAAAAGGCTCAATCTCCTGAAGTAAGTTGAGGATGATATCGATCCGTTTCCGGAAATCCATTTCCAGTACGTTTCCTTCATTCATACGTGAACTATCAACCAGGCTTATTGCACCGGAGAGACCTTCCAAAATGGCATTCCAGTTGCTTTCTGTCATTTCATCACTGCTTGTCTGCATTACTTCCGGCATCTTCAAAACCAATGGAAGTAAATTTTCAGGAAGTGGTTCTTTAAGTTCTACCTGAAGAGATTTAAGTTCTGCATGGTATTTTTTAGCCAGGTCATGATTGATAGAAAAGTTCATTATTTCGCCGGTGATTTCCGTTGTTATGTAAAAATCAATCTTCCCGCGATCAAGTTTTTGCATTAGCAGGGTTCGTACTTCCAGCTCTTTATCACGAAAATAGCCCGGGGTCTTAAGGTTCAGATCAAATTGTTTACTGTTCAACGTCTTAATCTCAATGGTCAGCTTGCGTCCCGTGATATCTATAGTTGTCTTTCCATACCCGGTCATTGATTTGATCATATTTCTTTATTTTTAAACAAAGGTACGTAAAAGTACACCAAACGGGATTCAGGACAAAGGCAGTAACTTTTATTAATATGTTGAATTTACGATTTACGATTAGTCTTAAATTTCTTTAGAGACTGACAGCTTCAAAATAAGAATCGACCATTCATCGTTAATATGTAAAAGGGATGAAAACCTTTTCTAATTTTGGTCCCTGACATTATTCCCTAATTTTTACGTTACTTTATGGAATTCCTGGTCATCGACGATACCCTGAAATTCTATAACCTGATGCTTACCGATATTGCCCAGGCACGCGATTACATTTTTCTTGAAACATACAAGTTTTCTAACGACCACATGGGAATCCGATTTCGTGATGCTCTTACACGGAAAGCCCGCCAGGGAGTTAAAATAAAAATTCTGATCGACTCCTGGGGAAAAGGCCCGATATCGGAAACATTTTTTACCGAATTGACAAAATTCGGCGGAGAAGTGAAATTCTTTGAAAAGATCAAAATTAACACCGACATTTTTACCCGGGGACACCGAAGAGATCACCGAAAGATAATGGTCATAGATGACCGTACAAGTTACCTGGGATCTGCAAATATTACCGGGTACAACCTTAACTGGCGTGAACTATGTCTTCGAATGGAAGGTGAACTGGCCTTATCTTTTAAAAAAGTCTTCCTCGAAAATTTCGACTCTTTTAATCCATATATAATCACCAACAAAGTTACTTTCACCCGGTCTATCAAACACGGGAACTTTGAGATTTTACGCGATGTGCCTTCTTTACCGTTGCAGCGACTGAGAAAACGGTATACCCGCATGATCCGTGCAGCCGAAACATCAGTGGTTATTGAAACTCCCTATTTCCTGCCCGGGTTTATGCTTCGAAAAGCCCTCACGGATGCCGGGAAACGTGGGATCGATGTTAAGATAATCATGCCATGTCATTCTGATGTCCGGATGATCGATATCCTTAGGAATAAATATCTGGGAATGCTATTCAAGAGTAATGTGAAACTGCTTTTTTACAGCCCACATAACCTGCATGCAAAGCTTTTGATAATCGATGGACAAACCTTCTCGATTTCCTCAGCAAATTTTGATTACCGCAGTTTCAGATACCAGTATGAAATTGCTCTTATCGGTAGCGAGCCTGAAATATTACGGCAATTGAACGATCATGTGACCGAAACAATACGCAATTCAGAAGAGTTCGATTATATTCAGTGGGAAAAAAGAGCCTTGATCGAGAAGATATTTGAATGGATCTTACTTCCCTTCCGTCACCTCTTTTGAACTTCCATTTTGTCTGTTGGAATTGACGAGATAAACTCCTGAAAAGATTAACAGCGCTGCAAGTACTTTTGGTAAGGTGATCCCTCCTTGTCCTATGGTTACGGATATAATAGATGCAATCACCGGCTGCACGTAACTATAATAACTGACAACGCTTGGGGAGACTCTTTTCAGGGCGAAGTTAATCAGCAAATAGGCAACGAAAGTGTTAAGAACTATTACATAAGCAATACCAAACCAATCAGTTATTGTAATGGCTTCAAAATTTATCTGCAAAGCGGATTTGATCGAAAAAGGAAAAATGAAAAGGAACCCAAAAAAGCTGACCCATTTTAAAATGGTGGTTGTGTGGTACTTGCCTATAAGAGGTTTAATCATAACCAGATAAAGAGCATAAAAAACCATGTTAAGAAAAATCAAAATATTCCCAATCGCATGACTACCGTTAAAACTCACCATTTGACTATAGAGAACAAGGACGAGAGTGCCTGCTGCACCCAGAGCAATACCAATGGCTTTTTTCCAGGTCACCTTCTCACGGATGATCAGGCTGGCAAGTACAAGCACAAGGACCGGACTTAGGACATGTATGATCGATGCATCGACCGGAGTTGTTAGGTTCAATCCCTCATAGAACAAAGCCTGGTTGAGCGCAAATCCGAATATACCGCAGATTGCCAGCATTATCAGGTCTTTACGTTGCACTTTCTCGGGAACGAAGAGCCGCTGGAAAAACCAATAGATGACCGCCCCTCCAAGCAACCTGATAAAAATCAGCTGCATAGGGGTAAGAGTTGCAGTCATCAGGCTTTTCACTATATTGTAAGCAAAACCAAAAATTATAGTGGTGACAAAAAGCGAAATGTGGGCTCTCTGGATTTGTGTCATGGGTCGCAAAATTACAAAAAAAGAAGAGGTAACCGGCAGGTTACCTCTTCATCTAATCCATTATCAATGAGACTTATGAAATTTTAATCTCTTTCTTTAATTCAACTTTGGCTTCTTCTTTTTTCGGAAGAGCGATCTTTAAAATGCCGCTTTCATAATCGGCCATGATCTTCTCAAGATCAATGATCTTCGGCAGGGTAAAAGACCGGCTAAACGAACCGTAGTAAAATTCTTTTCTGGAATAATTCTTCCCTTCTTCACGCTTTTCGTCTTCAACTTCAGCCGAGATAGTAATGATATTGTTTTCCAGGTTGATTTTAAAGTCGTTTTTTACGAGTCCGGGAGCGGCAATCTCGAGCCGGAACGAATCGTTGCTTTCGATTATGTTTGCAGCCGGATCACTAAAACGTTTTCCAAAGAAGTCGCCAAGATCGTGTTCAAAAAAATTAGTCATCATGTCTGATAAAGGATTTCTGTGTTGCCATCTGATAAGTGTCATACTTCAATTCTCCTTTCAATTTTTATTGTTAGACTTAAGGTTTGAACATTACCGGTCAACATTTATACCAGCCAAAATATGAATAAAAGAATAAGACAAAACGACAGAAAAAGCTAATGGGAGTCTGACAAAAAGTCTATCCACAGTGGAGATAAGTATTCACGAGCTTCATGACCTCTTTCTCATTATCCTTTATCGTATCACGAAGGGCTTGGTCATTATAACTCTTTAGGCGTTTGATTATGCCATCCAAGATCTGGTGAGGGAAAACATTGTGAGCTTCATAAACAGAACGGTGCTTTTCGAGATATTCGGCGGATTGCCAGCAGGAAGAAGGAAGCTGATTCAGATGGCTCACATGTCCTTTATGCTCAGCTTTATAGATATTAACATCCACATATGCTTTTTGGGCATATGCAATACTGTTTTTCATTTCCAGTCCGTGGCGGGCGGCAACGGTAAGCCCTGCAAGAAGAAGGTAAACATCAGCAGAACCGTCGGGGCAACGGAACTCAACAGTCTGACGGCTGCTAAATCCTTTTTCTGTCTCTTTCTCATTTGGATTGGCATCGGCTAACATGGCATGCTTGCTGCCCCAGCCCAATGGAACACGCACTAAAACTGACCGATTCCGGTCGCCCCAGCAAATATTTGTAGGCGCTTCCTGATGTGGAACCAACCGGAAATAGGAAGTAGGGATCATATTTCCGAAAGCCGTCAGCGATTGCGAAAGATCGAGGTATCCGGCAATTGCTTTAAGAGCTGTATCAGATAATTTCCCATCCTGCATCATGACACTGTTACCGTTTTTCATCAACCGGGTATGGATATGCATTCCGCTACCGGCTTTCCCGGTAGTAATCTTAGGAGCGAAAGTAACGGTAACTCCATATTTGTAAGCCAGGGATCGAAGGATCCATTTTGCTATCAGCAGTTGTTCGGCTGCACTCTCCAGATCAACCGGGATGAATTCAATCTCATTCTGTTCAAAAGAGAGTCCGGTCTCTGTAAAATTACCAACCTCCGAATGTCCATATTTGATGAAGCCGCCGCAGCCGGCAATAGCGTGCATTGCCTCAATACGTAATTTTTCCCATTTGCAGAATGGGGCGGACTCATGGTAACCTCGCTGGTCGGCTGCTTCAAATAATGGATCTTTTTCGCTGATCACATAATATTCGAGTTCACCCATAACTTCAAAAGAGAGGTTCGTCATTGACTTCAGCACCTCGTGTGATTTCCGGAGAATATACTCTGGGGAATTGGAAAAGGGTAATCCATCCTTATCATAGTATGAACAAAGGATATCTAATGCCGGGATATCTGAGAACGGATTCACAAAAGCTGTCCGGTAACGCGGAATAACATAAAGATCGGAAGAACCGGCTTCCACATAATGGGGAAAAAGGCTGGATCCATCCACACGTTCGCCAGCGCTCAGGATGTTCTCCAGGTGCATACGGCTCTTGATGATGAAATTTAATGTTTTAAGACGACCATCCGCTCCGGCATAGCGGAAATTTATCATCTGGATATTATTCGCTTCAATAAACCTGATCAGGTCTGCCTTAGTAAAAACGTCGGAAGGTTTATCAAGAAATCGGATTAGTGGATTTGGATTCAGGGACAAGGATTCATTCATAACTACAGGACGTCTGAGGTGATCAAAGGCTCACAAAAGTAAGAATTTTTATTAATTTTGATGATTTAAACATGACTTCATTAACGAAATATGAATGCGAATTCAAACGAAATTCTCTTCTTTTCTTTTTTCCTTTTATTTATTATCATACTACTCGTCACTGACCTTGGTTTGTTCCAGAAAAAAAGTCATGCGCTCTCTTTTAAGGAAGCGGTTGGATGGACAATCCTTTGGATAGGAATCTCAATTGCATTCTATTACCTGATTTGGTCACACGGGAACTTGATTCATGGAACTGACACCTTTGAAAAACTCCAACACCGGATATACACTTATCATCATCCCATTAATATCCAAGGACTAACACTTCAGGAAGCCTTAACACTCTATAACCATAACTTGTCGCTCGAATACCTGACAGGATACCTCATCGAATATTCACTTTCTGTAGATAATGTTTTCATAATAGTAATGATCTTTCTTTCTTTTAAGATTCGCCCGATATACTATAAAAAAGTTCTATTCTGGGGTATTCTTGGCGCCATTGTCATGCGGTTTATTTTCATTTTTACCGCCAGCGCCCTGATACAGCGATTCTCCTGGTTCTTTTACATATTTGGAGGAATGTTGGTCATCATCGGAGTTAAGATGGCCTATGAATTCCTGTTTACGGAAAAAGAAGAACATATAGATACGGAAAACCACCCGGTAGTGAAATTTGTTTCGCGTTTTTTCCAGGTGACAAGAGAGGATAAAGGTCATAAATTTTGGATTATGGAGAACAGGAGGTTGTTTATCACGCCATTGTTTATAGTCCTTCTTGTCATCGAATTCACAGATGTACTTTTTGCCATCGACTCCGTCCCAGCCGTATTCTCCGTCACCCAGGATCCTTATATCGTGTTCTTTTCCAACATTTTTGCCATTCTTGGACTAAGATCGCTTTTTTTCCTTGTTATAAACGTGATGAATCGTTTCCATTACCTGAAAATGGGATTGGCCGTGTTATTGACATTTGTCGGTCTCAAGATGATTGGCCACGAGTTTTTTAAGCTTGACACAAAAGTCTCGCTCTATATCATTGCTTCCATTATTGCTTTCAGTATAATTGCTTCTAACCTTCGAACCTATTTATTAAAAAAACGTACGACAAAGTAATGACACTTAAGGCCTGATTTTTCATTTTGAAACGTAATCAGTTTATTAAAAACCCTGATGAAAAAAAAACAAGAAGAGTTTCTTGAAAACCAGGACATTGAGATCCGGATGGTGGTTAATGCTATTTATGAAAAATATGGTTACGACTTCCGTAACTATTCACAGGCCCATATCAAACGTAGAATACTGAACCGGTTCAACCACTCCGGATTGAAAAATATCTCCGAAATGATCCACGAGGTTTTGTATAATCCGAAATTTGTCGATCTGATCCTCATGGATCTCTCTATCACGGTTACTGAAATGTTCAGGGATCCCTCATTTTACAAAGCGATCCGAGAAGAAATTGTTCCAGTTCTTCAAACCTTCCCCTTCATTAAGATTTGGCATGCCGGGTGTTCAAGCGGAGAAGAGGTTTATTCCATGGCCATAATCCTGAAAGAGGAAGGTCTTTATAATAGGACGCAGATATATGCCACTGACTTTAACCCGGTTATCATAAAACAAGCCAGAGACGGGCTTTATCCGATTACACGTATGAAAGAATTCACTATGAATTATCAGAAGGCAGGAGGTAAAGGAAGCTTTTCCGATTACTATTTAACCCATCATGAACAGGGAAAACTATTGGATTCACTCAAAAAAAACATTGTCTTTGCAACACACAACCTGGTGACCGACAGTGTATTTGCCGAGGTAAACCTGATTGTTTGCAGGAATGTCCTGATCTATTTCAACCGTAATTTACAGGATAAGGTTATCCGTCTTTTCATGGATACCTTGCCGGGAGGAGGAATTCTATGTCTCGGGTCAAAAGAAAATCTTCAATTTTCAGAGTACAATGATCACTTTGATCCGTTCATTGAAAAAGAGAGGATATATATAAAAAAATATTCTGTTTAAGCTATTTTCATTGTCACACGCCAAACGATACAAAGCAGTAGTTATCGGGTCATCCGCAGGAGGTTTGAATGCCCTGAAAGTGCTTTTCAGGGGGTTGGAATCCCGGTTCAAGCTACCAGTGATCATTGTACAGCACATAAGTCCCGATGCCGAAAATTACCTTATCCATATTCTCAATGAACTGAAAAAACTGAACGTCAAGGAAGCAGATGAAAAAGAAACACCGGTAAGAGGCATGGTCTATGTTGCCCCGCCAAATTATCATTTACTGATTGAGGCTGATCAGACATTCTCCCTGACAGTTGATGAGCGGGTCAATTATGCAAGACCCTCTATTGATGTTTTATTTGAAACGGCTGCAGAAGCATACCAGGACTCCCTTATCGGGATTATCCTTACGGGGGCAAACCACGACGGAAGTAATGGATTAAAAAGGATAAAAGAGCTTGGTGGGTTAACGATCGTACAGGATCCTGAAACGGCCGAAGTTGATTCTATGCCGCGTGCGGCGCTCCTTTCCACCCAGGTTGACAAGGTCTTGCCGATAGATGAAATTGCTCCCTTTTTGAATTCTCTGATCGAAAACCAATAATTTTAGAGTTCACGAAAATAACCTTCGAGTAATTCCCGGGCAGCAGTATAAGGACTTACAGTACCCTTGGTTATCTCTGACCGGGCCATGGAGATGGCCTTGGCGGTATTCTTCCTGGAAAAGAGATGATTTCTTAATCCCTCCTCGATGCAGTCTTCCAGTACCTGAAGGTTTTGTTCCATACGTTTATGTGAAAAATATCCATTTTTTTGCAAAAGCTCATTATGTTTTAAAATGATTTCCCAAATCCTTTCAATACCTTCCCTAGTGATGGAAGAACAAATGTCAGTCACCGGGGACCAGCCACTGTCGGAAGCAGGAAAGAGATGCAGGGCATTGGCATATTCTACCCGGGCAGCCTTTGCTTTACCAATGTTATCTCTATCTGCCTTATTAATAATGATCGCATCGGCCATTTCGATAATACCTCGTTTAATCCCCTGAAGTTCATCACCAGCATCGGCCATCATAAGAAGTAAAAAAAAATCAACCATTGAATGAACTGCTGTCTCGGACTGTCCCACACCGACGGTTTCGACAATGATCACATCAAACCCGGCTGCTTCGCAAAGGATAATAGTTTCCCGTGTTTTCCGGGCAACCCCGCCAAGTTTGCCGGTGGAAGGCGATGGGCGGATAAATGCATTCGGATCGACAGAAAGGTCTTCCATACGGGTTTTATCACCCAAAATGCTTCCTTTAGAACGTGCGCTGCTGGGATCAATGGCAAGAACTGCAAGCTTATGCCCGTTCTGGGTAAGGTAAGTTCCCAGAGCCTCGATGAAAGTGCTTTTACCAACCCCTGGGGCGCCGGTGATACCGATACGGATACTGCCTACCGGATCATTTTTCCGATCCTTATCCGGATATACGGTTGTCGACTGCCGACTGCCGACTGCTGACTGCCGACTTTTAAGGCAAGCTGTGATGACCTCCTGGGCTTTTTCCTGGTCTTTTGGCAGGGAGCTTTCTACAAGAGTGATGGCCTGGCTTAAAATAGTGTGGTTTCCTGCCAGTATACCATCGATGTAAATATTAACCGGCAAATTTTTAGTCTTCCTTGATTTAAACTTTCCAACCAGTTCCATATTGATCTGTCCGGGTTGTTCAATTCCCTTCATCACCCTTAAGGTACTATCATTTTCCTTGTTGGTTTTGACCATGGATTAAACATTAACTCAACAAAATTAATTAGATTTTCATTGAAATCTTTATTAATTTTGCGCCCCCAAACTCTCCGTAGCTCAATTGGTAGAGCATACAAGTCACTTATTCGGGAGGGTCTAAGGGACAAAAAATTTAGGAAAATACCTCTCCGTAGCTCAGTTGGTAGAGCAATTGACTCTTAATCAATGGGTCGAAGGTTCGAGTCCTTCCGGGGAGACAAGAAATTCAACCACTTACATAATTTTTATGGAGTGGGTTTTTATTGGTACAAACAATAGGACACACCCCTCTCATTTCGGTGGTTTACTGCGTCTTTTACTTTTGGTTATAGTGTGGTTTAGAGACGCTCAGGTTTTCCGCAATTAATTCCCTGAAAGGTTAACTCTCACCCCTATTTTTGTCGGATTCAGAAAATGTTTTATTAAAATCCTGAAACACAATGCAACAAAATCCTATAAAGATTAGTTCCTATCTTTGTATAACTTCATTTTTCAAAGTACAAAAGTTAAATTCAATCTCAAAAAATCTGGCATGAAAATAGGTTTTATAGGACTAGGAAAAATGGGCTTCAATATGGTCCAGCGTTTATTAAATGATCATCATGAAGTAGTGGTATGGAATAGGTCGGATACAGCGGTTAAGGAGATCTCTAAAAAGGGTGCGATCGGGGCGTCATCGGTAGAAAAACTGACACAAAAGCTGCCGGGACGAAAAATTGTATGGCTCATGGTCCCATCCGGCAGGCCGGTTGACGAAAATCTTGATCTCCTTCTGACGTTTTTAAACAAAGAGGATATAATTATTGACGGGGGCAACTCTTATTGGAGGGATACACAGGCGCGGGCCGAAAGGGCAGTTTTACATGGAATCCATTACCTCGACTGCGGTACAAGTGGTGGTGTATGGGGTCTGAAAAACGGATACTGCCTGATGTATGGTGGGAATAAGGAAGCAGCAGAATATACAGAACCCTTGTTCAGATCATTAGCTCCTGACCATGGTTTCGTTTATTGCGGGCCTTCGGGAACCGGGCATCTTGTGAAGATGGTTCATAATGGAATTGAATATGGAATGATGCAGGCTTATGCCGAGGGATTTGAGATATTGCAAAAGGCGCCCTACGACCTGAATCTGAGTAATATCGCCGATGTATGGCAATATGGTAGCGTTGTTCGTTCCTGGTTGCTGGAACTGGCGGTAAGCGCTCTGAAGGAAGATCCAAAATTAGAAACCCTAAAGGATTATGTTCAGGATAGCGGGGAGGGTCGGTGGACGGTACAAACGGCTATTGACTTTGATGTCCCGGCGCACGTCATTACCGCCTCCCTGTTCAACAGGTTCCAGTCGCGGCAGAAGGAATCTTTCGCCATGAAGATGCTGGCCGCATTACGTAACCAATTTGGAGGCCATGCTGTTAAAACCAAAGAGTAACCAGCTATATGAATATCAGTGATAGCCATATCTACATCATTTTTGGAGCATCCGGCGATCTGACAAAATGGAAACTGGTACCGGCTTTATACTCCCTCTTCATACAGAAATTATTGCCCGAAAGGTTTGCCCTTCTGGGTGTTTCCCGTTCTCAGACTACAAATGAGGAATTCAGGGAAAATATGAAATCAGCTATCAATGAATTTAAGGAGATCAATGATGCTTCGAGGATCGATGATTTCATTCAAAAACTTTATTACACTACTATTCAGTTTGATGACGTTTCTGATTACGATTCTTTTAAACAGCAACTTTATTTGCTTCGCCGGCAATTGCAGATAAGCGGAAACACCGTTTTTTACCTGGCCACCCCTCCGAGTTTATATGGCATAATTCCACAACATCTGGCGGCAGTTGGTTTGCATCAGCAGGAGGATGGCTGGAAGCGGCTGATCATTGAAAAACCATTCGGTTATGACCTGGAATCGGCCTTAACGCTCAAGGACCTCCTGCTTAAAGATTGGAATGAAACTCAGCTGTTCAGGATTGACCACTATTTAGGCAAAGAAACAGTTCAGAATCTCCTTGTCACAAGGTTTTCAAACGGAATGTTTGAACCATTGTGGAACAGGAATTATATTCATCACGTCGAAATTACTTCGGCTGAGAGTATCGGAGTTGAAAAGCGGGGTGGATACTATGATACTTCGGGTGCATTACGGGATATGGTACAGAATCATTTGTTACAGGTAACAGCCTTGACGGCAATGGAACCGCCATCCTCACTTGACCCTTCCGCTCTACGTAATGAAATTTTGAAAGTTATTCAATCTTTGAGACCTATTCGAAGTGAAGATGTTCAACGTGTTACTATTCGTGGACAATATCTTCCTTCAACTATTAAAGGCAAGGCTATACTTGGTTACCGGGAAGAAGAGGGTGTTGCGCCAAACTCTTTCACAGAAACCTTTGCAGCCTTAAAGTTTTATATTGACAACTGGCGGTGGGGAGGTGTCCCGTTTTATATCCGTACCGGAAAAAGAATGCCGACACGCGTTACCGAAGTGGTAATTCATTTCAAACCGACACCACATTTCCTGTTTTCGGGTGACAAGTACCTTAAGTCATATAATCAGTTGATCATCAGGATTCAACCGGATGAAGGGATTTTGTTGAAATTCGGGATGAAAACGCCTGGAGCAGGCTTTGAGGTTCAGAATGTAAACATGGATTTTCATTACAGCGACCTTTCAAATCAAAGAATTCCCTCGGCGTACGAGAGGCTAATTTATGATTCGATAAAAGGAGATGCCACACTTTTTGCAAGAACTGAAGAAGTACTTGAAGCCTGGAAATTTCTTACTCCTGTTATTGAGGCCTGGAAAAACGAACATGAAGTCCCTCTTTATGGTTATCCTTCAGGAACCTGGGGTCCTGATAAAACCGATGACCTGATAGAAGATAAAGGGATGACATGGCGTTATCCTTGTAAAAACTTATCTGACGACGGTATCTTTTGTGAACTATAAGAATGGAGAATACGATAAAAATTGTTAAATCTGTTGAAGAGTTAGCGCAGTATTTCACTTCACTACTTGTATTGCACATTAGTGTAACACCCGACGAAAGGACCTTCTCATGGTTATTGTCGGGCGGATCCACTCCAAGGCTGATGTTCAGGAGAATCGCTTCTGAAGCCCGGGATGCGATCGCCTGGAAAAAAATAAAGATTTTCTGGGGGGATGAACGCTGCGTTTCTCCTGAAGACAATGATAGCAACTTTAAAATGGCCAGGGAGAACTTTCTGGACTACGTCCCGATTCCTTCATACAACATCTTCAGGATACATGGCGAACAAGACCCGGTTGCTGAAGCCGTCAGATACGGTAAGATATTCAGCAAACATGTTGAGATGTATCACGGGGTCCCTCGGGCGGATTTCATGATGCTCGGACTTGGTGAAGATGGTCACACTGCTTCAATATTCCCTGCAGATGTTAATCTTTTCAACAGTGATAAGCTATTTGAAGTGACTGAACATCCGGATACAAAGCAAAAAAGGATCACTGCAACCGGAAAAATCATAAACAATGCAAAACTAGTCGTAATTCTTGCAACCGGCAAATCGAAGGCTTCAAGGGTAGCACAGATCCTAAATCAGTTGAATGGATGGGATCAGCTGCCGGCAGCCCAAGTCCGCTCTGAAAAGGGGGAGGTTATCTGGCTGATTGACCGGCAAGCCGCTATTACATTAAATTCAAGCATCAAAAATGAAAAATAATCTTCAACAATTATGTATTAACACCATCAGGACACTTTCAATGGATGCTGTACAGGCCGCTAACTCAGGGCATCCCGGGACTCCGATGGCCATGGCGCCGGTAACATATACGATTTATGACCGGTTCATGAAATTCAATCCATTAAATCCCCAATGGATCAACCGCGACCGGTTCATTCTTTCGGCGGGTCATGCTTCGATGCTGCTTTACAGTACTTTGCATATCATGGGATATGATGTTACGCTGGAAGATATTATGTCATTCAGGCAACTTCACAGCAAATGTCCTGGTCATCCGGAATATGGAAATACACCGGGAGTTGAAACCACGACCGGACCACTCGGTCAGGGTGTTGCAACCAGTGTTGGATTTGCTATTGCCGAAAAATGGCTGACTACCCGTTTCAATAAACCAGGATTTGAGCTGGTGGATTATAAAATTTTTGCCCTTGCAGGCGACGGCTGTATGATGGAAGGGATTTCGGGTGAAGCCGCTTCTCTTGCAGGGCATCTTGGGCTGAATAACCTGATATGGATTTATGATAACAACCATATTACCATAGAAGGAAATACCAATCTTGCCTTCTCTGAAGATGTAGCTACCCGGTTTATTGCTTACGGATGGCATGTCCTGCGGGTTGGGGATGCCAATGACCTGGAGATGCTGGTTCGCGCTTTCAATTTAGCAGAAAAGGAAAGTGAAAGACCTTCGCTTATCATTGTAGATAGCCACATTGCTTACGGAGCGCCTACCAAACAGGATACACATGGGGCGCACGGAGCGCCTCTTGGTGAAGAAGAGATACTGTCTGCCAAAATGTTTTTTGGTTGGGATCCGGATAAGAAGTTTTATGTTCCTGGTGAAGTAACTCAGTACTCAAGGGAGATAATTGCTCGTGGTAATGGACAAAATGCAGAATGGGAGCAGTTATTTACAAGATACAGAACAGAATATCCTGAACTGGCCAGAGAGCTAGAACTGATTCAAAACCGGGATTTGCCCGAGGGATGGGATTGCTGCATCCCAGGATTTGAAGCAGGAACAAAAATATCAGGAAGGGCTGCAAGCGGGAAGGTGCTGAATGCTATAGCAGCACATTTCCCATTCATGATAGGAGGATCGGCTGATCTTTCGCCATCCACCCTTACTGAAATAAAAGATGAAGGAAGTTTTCAAAAAACCAATTACAAAGGAAGAAATCTTCATTATGGGGTCAGGGAGCACGCCATGGGAGCTATTTCAAACGGCCTGGCCTTAAGCGGTTTAAAAACCTTTACGTCCACCTTCCTGGTATTCTCAGATTATGCACGCTCCTCCATACGACTCTCAGCTCTGATGAACCTGCCGGTCATTTATATTTTCACTCACGACAGCATCGGTGTTGGTGAAGACGGTCCAACCCACCAGCCGGTTGAACATATTGCCTCCCTGAGAGCCATTCCTGATCTGGAAGTGATTCGCCCGGCCGATGCCAATGAAGTAGCGGTTCTTTGGAAGTACATAATTGAATCTAAATACACCCCTATCGCATTAATATTGAGCAGACAGGATTTACCTGTGATTGACAGGACAAAGTTTTCGCCTGCAACCGACGCATTAAAAGGTGGTTATGTTTTAGCAGACTGTGTTGGAGAACCCGAGGTTATTTTAATAGCGACCGGCTCGGAGGTTCACCTTGCCTTGGAAGCAAGTGAAGCGCTGAAACGAGAAGCAATTAAATCAAGAGTTGTAAGCATGCCGGATTGGAATCTATATGAAAGACAAAGTTCTGAGTATATGGAATCGGTTTTGCCATCGAAAATCAAAGCCAGGATCTCTATTGAAGCAGGTTCAACATTCGGATGGAATAGATTTGTCGGTTTGCCTGAAGTTGGTGAAACCCTCGGAATGAAAACATTCGGAGCATCCGGGAAACTGAGCAGTTTGCTGGAAGAATTTGGTTTGACGGTTGGTACAATCGTTAGAACGGCAAAATCAATCATCAGTAATCCTGAAAAATGACGTTAAACTTTTAGCTGAATCCTATGAATGCAAAAACAAAAAATCTATATAATCATGGTGTAAGCATCTGGCTCGACAACATCACCCGGAAAATACTTGATAATGGGGTACTTGCCCGATATATTAAAGAATTTTCGGTGACTGGCCTGACCTCAAATCCGTCCATATTTGAGGCCGCAATTGCCAAGACAAGTGATTACGACGAAGCTATAGCCAAAATTAACAGCCCGGATCTTACGGACGAAGAGATGTTTTTTACCCTCGCGATTGAAGATATCCGGCAAGCAGCCGATCTGTTTCGCCCGGTTTATGAACAAACCAATGGCCTCGATGGTTTTGTCTCAATTGAAGTCTCTCCGCTGCTTGCCTACGATACTGAAAACACAACAAAGGCTGCCAAAGAAATTTACCGGAAGGTTAACCGCCCCAATGTTTACATCAAAATACCCGGAACACCGCAAGGGCTTCCGGCTATTATAAAAACAATCGCTGAAGGGATACCGGTAAATGTCACGCTCTTGTTTTCTGCAGAACAATACCAGGCAGCCGCAATGGCCTATCTGAAAGGGATAGAAGCCAGAGTTGAAAAAGGATTGAACACGGATATAAATTCGGTGGCATCGGTTTTTGTCAGCCGATGGGATAAAGCAATTGCCGATAAGGTACCACCGGAACTGCATAATCGCCTGGGCATCGCCGTCATGCAGAAAACTTATCATTCGTTCCTTCAGTTTATACGTTCGGAGAGAGTACAAAGATTATTGAATTTAGGCGTTTTTCCGCAACGCATACTCTGGGCGAGTACAGGCACCAAAGACCCTGCTGCATCAGATATCCTGTATGTAAAAAACCTGGTGGCGCCATATACAGTAAATACTATTCCCGAAAAAACCCTGCTGGCCTTTGCCGACCACGGGGAAGTTGGACAACAGCTTACCGGGGATGTGGAAAATGCCGAAATAATCATAAGGCAACTGGAAGAGTATTCTATTAATTATCATCAACTGGCTGATCAACTTCAACATGAAGGGGCCAAAGCCTTTGCCGATTCATGGAAAAACCTGATCGAAAGTATTGCAGAGAAAAGAAAAAGCATAAAACAGGGATAATATGATTACCGATCTAACCAAAACCCATACATGGAAATTGCTGGAAGCAAATTTTCAGGAAATGAAGAATACACCCTTACGGGTGTTATTCGACAAAGATGTAACTAGGGGAAATAGTTTTCGAATCGAGGATGTGGGGATCTACTTTGATTATTCAAAACACCGTATCAATACCGAAACACTTAACCTGCTTTTTCAACTTGCACATGAGAGAGGATTGGATGAGAAAATAAAAGCGATGTTCTCAGGAGATAAGATCAATATCACCGAAAACCGTCCGGTTCTTCATACGGCTTTACGTGCACCCAAAGGAGCTGTCATAAGGGTGGATGGAGTGAACGTAGTCCCCGGAGTGAATATGGTCCTGGAAAAAATGACTAACCTTGCAAACGAAATCCGGAGTGGCGACTGGAAGGGGCATACCGGCAAACCTATCCGTAATATAGTGAACATCGGCATCGGCGGTTCCGACCTGGGTCCGGTGATGGCATACGAAGCACTTAAGTTTTATGCTCAGAGAAATCTTAACTTCCGTTTTGTATCCAACATCGATGGAAATGATTTTGCGGAAGCTGTTAAAGATCTTCTGCCCGAAGAAACCCTGTTCATCGTCTCCTCCAAAACATTTACCACTATTGAGACCATGACCAATGCCCGGACAGCAAGAAAATGGCTCCTGGAAAAGTTGGAAAGTGACGAAGCAGTTGCCTTCCATTTTGTTGCAGTCTCTACCAATGCAAAAGAAGTAAGTGAATTCGGAATTGATACGAAGAATATGTTTGGTTTCTGGGACTGGGTGGGCGGAAGGTATTCTATGGATTCTGCGATCGGATTATCCACGATGATTGCCATTGGGCCGGATCATTTCAATGCCATGTTGAATGGATTTCACCAGATAGATGAGCACTTCCGGGCAGCGTCGTTTGAACGAAACATCCCGGTGATCATGGCAATGCTTGGAATCTGGTACATTGATTTTTTCGGGGCACAGACCCAGGCAGTCCTGCCGTACGATAATTATTTACGCCGTTTCCCGGCCTATCTTCAACAATTGACCATGGAAAGCAATGGTAAGCAAGTTACCCTTGATGGAGTTAAAACCGGGTATCCGACAAGCGCTGTTTATTGGGGGGAACCCGGGACCAACGGACAACATTCTTTTTATCAGTTAATTCACCAGGGAACACCCCTCATTCCTTGTGATTTCATTGGTTTTAAAACCTCATTAAATCCACTTCCCTTACACCAGGACTATCTTATTGCAAATATGATTGCGCAAGGTGAAGCGCTTGCATTCGGAAAAACGACCGAAGAGCTTAAAAAAGAAGGGATCCCTGATAAGCTGATCCCTCACAAGGTATTCGAAGGTAACCGTCCATCCTCTACCTTTATCCTGAATAAACTTACACCTGAGAATCTCGGCAAACTTGTAGCGATATATGAACATATGGTATTTACCCAAGGTGTTATCTGGGGGATCAATTCATTCGATCAGATGGGAGTGGAACTGGGGAAAGTATTGGCTATGAAAATTATTCCAGAATTGCAGGACAAACAAAAATTGCCTGTTCACGACAGTTCAACCAATAATCTGATCCGATATTACAGGGATTAGTTGTTTTCTCACCCTCCTATTTCTAAATAATCTGTTACCTTTATATCCTATTTTTTATGCTTGTGAAAAGATCTATGATGAAAAGCATAATGCGTTCATTATTACTTATTCTATTTTTTTCCTGTTCAGGAACACTGATATCCCAGAATGATGTAAAGGTTTTAGACCAGGTCTATGGCTTGGATCAGACACTTTACAATGGTAAAAAATATAACTATTCCCCTCCACCGGGTACCAAGGGAGATCAGTATCTCCAATCACCTGATTACATTGATGGCAGTGTGACCCTTAATGGAAAATGCTACCAGGACATAAACTTGAACTATGACATTTTCAACCAGCGGCTTTTGCTTCAGTATGAATCTGAAACCGGTATCAGGAATAACATTGAAGTATCAAAAGCATGGCTTAAAAGCTTCCGCATGGGTAGCATGAATTTTGAATTCCTCGACCTGGAGCAGAAGCCTCGCTTTTTCCAGGTGCTGGGGATAGGTCAGGTCCGTATACTTTATTATTGGAGGAAAAACCTGGATGTGGATGGATCCATCGGATCTTATTATCTTACTTTTACCCGCACCGTAAGGGATTCTTATGTCCTTATGGATGGACAACTCAAACCTTTCAAAAATAATCGAAGCCTGATTGGACTTTTTAACCAGAAGATTAGGCAGGAGATAAAAAGTTACATGCGCAAGAATAAAATCAAAGTGAAAAAAACTTCCGATAAGGCGATGGAAGAAATGATCACTTTTATTGCCAATATCAAGTAAAGTGGTCACATTAACGCTGTTCATACATCTGCTATTGGTTGGTACTTCTACCCAAGATAAAGGACCCGACACACTGGTTTCCTGTCACTTCAAGGAATTGCCGTTCAATGAATTCTGTGATTATATTTATCATGAATCCGGAGTGAGGATCTATTTTCATGAATCCTGGGTACATGGACTAAAGGTGACAATTGATTCTGACAAGATCAGTGTTATATATGCAACTGAAATGGCTCTGAATGGAACAGGACTCAAAGTATCGGTCTGGAATAATGACCTGGTCGTAATACCAGGTGAAAAACTTCCTGAAAAGTTACCCCGTTTTGAGATACAGCAGTTGAAATCCGACAGCTCCGCTTCGGGTACAAAGACGCTCACCCAGAGCGAAGAACGGTATCTCACAGGGAGAAAGGCTGATATAATACAAACCCTGCAGATAGGCAAAAAAGGACTTGCAGAGAGCGGTTCCAGGGTTACCATTCTTGGGCGGATAACCGAACAACAGACCGGAGAAGTGCTGATTGGCGCCACCATGTTCCTGGAGGAGACCAAAACGGGAACTGCTACCGACCAAAACGGCTTTTTAAGTTTGATGGTTAAACCCGGCAATTATACCGCCGTTTTTGCATTCATGGGAATGGAGACAAAGAAATATTTCCTTGACGTTCTTTCCGACGGGGAGTTCAATGTCGAGATGAAAAAGGCTGCCATACAGATGAAGGAGGTGATAGTCTTTGGCGACCGGCAAATGAATTTCCGGTTCAAGGATCCTGGTCTGGAAAAGATCTCCGTCAAAACGATCAAGGAAATCCCGATGATGATGGGCGAACGTGATATACTGAAAGTCTCGGAAATGTTGCCGGGAATTGTCACCGTAGGTGATGGCTCGATCGGTATTAATGTCCGTGGTGGAAATTACGATCAGAATGCTTTCTATATCAATAGAATACCGATTTACAACATCTCTCACCTATTTGGCTTCTTTCCCGCATTCAACGCTGATATAGTACAAGATTTCTCAATATACAAAGGTCATATTCCAGCCCAGTACGGCGGACAGCTTAGCTCGGTTTTCAACATTATTGGCAGGCAGGGGAATCGCAAACGCTTCACCACACGCGGCGGCATCAGCCCGGTAGCCGTCAACCTATCAGTGGAGGGTCCGTTAAAAAAAGACACGAGTTCATTCCTGCTTAGCGGTCGTTATCTATACTCCGACTGGATCCTCCGACAGATCGATGACCCAGTGATCCGAACAAGTAACGTCGGTTTCAACGACTTCTCAGCTACCTGGAACTACGATTTTCACAAAAGCCAGTTATCCCTCTTTGTCTATCATAGCCAGGATAAAGTAAGTCTCTCCGATATGAATTCCTATAAGTATTCCAACAATGGCGCTTCTATCAATTTAAGCCATAATTTCAGCACCTCCATGCGCGCTGACTTTTCTTTAACAGGTTCTCAGTATGCCTTCAACACCATTGATCAACAAGATCCGCCCATTGCTTATGAACATTCATACCTTATAGGCGATTACAGGGTCAATGCTGACTTTACACATGATCTTACTTCTAAAAACACCCTTCAATATGGTGCAGGCATTACCTTTTACAAACTCGACAGGGGAACCGTTAAGCCATATGGAGAAGAATCACTCAGATTGCCGGTCGTCCTTGGTAAGGATCAGGGGATTGAGAGCGCACTCTATCTTTCCGATTCTCATGATATTCTTCCCTGGATGAACATTTCGGCAGGACTAAGGCTAACACTCTTCAACCCGCTTGGGGCAAGGACAGTTTACACATATTATTCCGGTGTACCGAAGGATCCACGTTACATTAACGACACCCTGCAGTTTGGAAACTGGCAGGCCATCAAATGGTATTTTGAACCGGATATCAGAGTCGCAGTGATCATGCGTACCGATGAAAACGGAACGGTAAAAGTTGCATTCAACCAAATGCACCAGAACCTTTTTATGCTGAATAATACTATTGCCCTGTCGCCAAATTCCCAGTGGAAACTGGCTGATTATTATATTCGACCGGCCAGGTGCTACCAGGTTTCTACCGGGGTTTTCCGCACCTTTCCAATTCAGGGATGGGAAACATCTCTCGAACTTTACTATAAACGAATAGTCAATTATCCTGAATTCATCGACGGGGCGGATTTTCTCGGTAATCCGAATGTGGAAACTGTTGTTTTGCCGGGTAATCAGGATGCTTACGGGATAGAATTCCTCCTCCGTCGTAGCGGACGAAAACTAGAAGGGTGGGTGGCCTATACCTTTTCTCGCTCGATCGTAAAGGTTGACGGTGATCAGCCATGGGAACGCATAAACAACGGACTTGCCTATCCAGCGAACTACGACATCCCACATGTTCTGAGCACGGTGATCATATACCATTTCAGTCGCAGGGTGACTGCCTCAGGCGTCATTACGTACCAAACAGGCAGACCTGTGACATATCCCGTTTCGGTTTACTATGTCAATGGTATCCCTTATGTGGATTATTCCAACCGCAACGAATACCGTATCCCAGACTATTTCAGGCTCGACCTCTCCCTGACTATCGAGGGAAATCTCAAAAGAAATAAATTTCTTCATAGTTCATTTATATTCAACCTATACAATGTGACCGGGCGGGATAATCCATATTCAGTTTACTTCAAACTTGAAGATGGAAAAATTAATAGTTACCAGTATTCCGTTATTGGTGTACCCATTTTCACGATCACCTGGTTGTTTAAACTCGGAAATTATGCATCAGATTAAAAATATCTCAGTCATATTAACAATGGTACTGTTGTTCTCTTGCATCAAGCATTATGATCCGCTGATTGACGCAAATGTGGAGAAAAAATATGTTGTTTCAGGGCGGATAACCGATACAGAAGGTTGGCAAGAGGTCGAGGTTTCTCTATCTTCCCCTATAGAATCTCCTGAGTATATTCCGGTATCGGCCTGTCAGGTAAAAATCCTGGATGATAAGGATAATGTATTTTCAATGGAAGAATACAAACCGGGAAAATACCAGGTATGGATGGGACGGGAATATCTTACACATGGTACCTCTTACCAGGTCAGGGTTACTACACCAGGCGGAGAAGAGCTTGTGTCAGGATTTGATAAGATGCCGATTGGCCCCCGGTTGGATTCTATATATTATTCCATTGAAGATGTTCCTACATCTAACCCAGACAAATCATTGAGGATTATGCAATTTTATGTTGACTTGAATGCTGTCGGCGACTATAGTCAATATTACAAATGGGAGGTTATGGAAACCTGGGAGTATCATGCTCCCCTCCCTTTGCAATATTACTATGACGGCCACTTGCATGAGGTCCACCCCCCTGATTCTTCCAATATGGTTTGCTGGAAAACCATACCTGTAAAGAATGTCTTTACCATTTCCACGAAGAGCTTTTCTCAAAATATATACAAGAAATACCCTTTGCACTCTATTGATGGGCACACATCACGTCTGGGGATCCTTTACAGCATATTGGTACGCCAGCTTGCCTTGAGTGAAGAAGCTTACAATTACTGGGAGCAGTTGCGCATCAACAGTAATGAACAGGGCGGGCTTTATGAAAAACAACCCCTTGCCATTAAAGGCAATCTGCAGAATTTTAGTAAACCCGAAAAAGTTGTACTGGGATATTTTTATGCTGTATCGGAATCGGAAAGGAGATATTTTTATCATGACATTGAAGGAATTGATCTGGATTTCTACAATTTTTGCTCCCCCTATAGCTTGGGGCAATTTGGTTGGAAAGAGGTACTACCGTGGGAATATCCTGTTTACTATTATTATAATGAATATGGAGCTTTGAAAATACTGAACAAGGAATGTATCGACTGTCGCAGTTTGGGGGGGACAACTGTAAAACCTGATTTTTGGCCAAAGTAATATGAAAAGACCCTATACGTTATATTTTCTTATATTGTTTATACTGATATCAGTATGCCCAGGGCTTAAATCACAGGATCTTTATATCAATGCGGCAGGTGAGAGGATACAAGTTTGTACCGACAGGACCATGTATATTTCCGGCGAGAAAGTGTTTTTTTCCGCGGTTATTTTTAATGTAAAGAATCAGTTCTCCGAAGAATTCAGCCGGATTTTTTACTGTGAACTGATCACATCAGACGGTAAAAAGATCGCAGGTGGAAAATATCTTTTGCAAAATTCTTGCGGCCAGGGATGTCTGTCCATTCCAGATGAAACAGTCTCGGGTATTTATTTTCTGAAGTTTTATACCCGTTTCATGAGAAATATCGGTCCGGATGAATATAAATACATTATGCTGAAGATCATCAATCCTTTTAAAACTGAAGTACTTTCAGGGAATGATGCCTTTGACACAATAAATCTGGCAGTGAAAAACATGGAAGTACCATCAGCTAATCAGTCTCTGAAAATTTTTTCCGGCAAAAAAACCTTCTCCCGCCGGGAGGAGATGCATTTAAATCTAAAAAAGGATACCGGAAAAGTATTGCCTGTCAAGTTATGCCTTTCCGTTATACCAGAATCCACTTATAAAGATTCGTTTTTTCCTGAAATGGATAAACCGACCGCTGTTGACAATGGAGTATTCTTTCCGGAAACCCGTGGTATTTCACTATCGGGCCAGTTAATTGAAAAGGAGACCATGAAACCGGTCACTATTTGCAAAGTAAATCTATCTATTATCGGCAACAAGGATATACAGGTGACCCGCACCGATTCGAGCAGCAGGTTCTTTTTCGTTTTGCCTGATTATTATGGTAACAAGGATCTCTTCCTTTGTGCCGATGACTTGCCGGACATGACACCTGAATTACTCATCGACAATGATTTCTGTTCCAGACCGGTACATCTTCCTTCGCACATATTCACACTGAATGACGAAGAAATGAAAACCGCTTATAAACTGGCCGTTAATTCTATGATTACATCCATGTTTAGGATGGATACCATGTCAATTGACACTGCGAGAGAAGAAAATAAAAATCCCTTTTACGGAGAACCCTCGGAGGTACTTGTTCTGGAGAAATACATTGACCTGCCCACGATCGAAGAATATTTCAACGAACTACCAGGGATTGTAAAGTTGAGAAAATCCCAGGGCAAAAAACAATTCAGGTTTTTATATTCCACTCAGGTTGAGATGTCAATCTATGATCCGCTTGTACTTGTCGACTGGGTTGCAGTGAATGATATTGAAAAGATCCTTGCTATGACACCCCTTGAAGTTGATCGGATTGAACTCGTGAATTCTCCTTATCTAAAAGGGAATATCACCTATGGAGGGATCATCAGCTTTGTATCGAAGAAAAATGATTTTGCTGGCATAGACCTTCCGACATCAGGAACATTTGTCAATTACAAATTTCTGGAAAAGTGCACTGAAAAATTTCCGCCGGGTCCTTCTCCAGGTAATATTCCCGATTCCCGCAACACAGTTTATTGGAACCCGGATGTAAAGACAAATGAGGAGGGCATAGCCAGCATTTCATTCACTACCCCCGACACACCTGGAAAGTATTACATTCTGCTCAGGGGAATGAGTAAAACTGGAGAGATAATTTTAACGGAAGAAATGTTTGTTGTTAAAGACGATTAATCATTAAACCAACTTCATTGAGTACGATAAAAAATATCTTAAAGCAGAAATATTTCTACTTATTAATTATTTGTCTTTTTATTTTTAGAATGATTTATGGTCTTTGTTCAGAATTTTGGTTTGTCGATGAACTTCAAATATACCTGATTGGATTAAAGTCATTTACAACCGGTACCTGGCCATTTTATGGCCCTGATATTACATATACTGATACACAAATACCCGGGGCGTTACAAGGTTTGCTTGTCAGCATACCATTCTACCTCCTAAAAATTCCGGAATCACCAATTATTTTTTTAAACATTTTATCGTTTATCAGTTTAAGTTACTTAGCTTATTATATATCAAAAAGAATTACCGGAATACCCAAATGGCTGATTTGGACTCTTGTACTTACAACTCCCTGGACATTATACTATAGTACCAGAGTTGTTAACCCTTCCTATGTACTTATTTTTTCAATTCCATTTTTCTTATCGGTAGTTGAACTTTTACCAATTTATAATCAAAAAATAATTCGACCTAAACTTGCTTTTTTCATAATTGGATTAACAACTACCCTCATAATGCAATTACACATGTCGTTTGTTTTACTTATTCCTTTTACAGGTTTGGTTTTTTTGGAAGCAATCAGTAAATCTTATAAAAAAATAGGGATATACTTATTGATTTATTTGTCTGGAATAATGATAGGTTTAATTCCACTTATTCCAACATATATTTATCCCGATTTAACCATGAAAGGAGTTAGTTCCAATATAATATTTAATCTGGATAATTTTAAAAATTTTATTACGATCCTTTTAAGATTCTTGTCCTTTGCCGGTTTTGAAATACCTTATGTAATGGGGGGGGGAACAATAGAAAGAATCAATGTAATCAAAAGTCAGCCATGGATAGCTCCTTTTGCTCTCGTTTTACTTTTTGTAGGATTTTTACAAATAGGTTTATTTGTTATTTCGTTTTTTATGAATAAGGATAAAACTGAATGGCGAAAAATTAAATGGTTGACATTTATTTCATGGCAAATAATTTTCTTTAGTTTTTTCTTTTCTATTAAAGGACCTTCTTCTCACACTTTTTACCTGATGTTACCTATACCTTTATTATACTCATTCTATTGCTATCAATGGCTGGTAACAAAAAAACCTTTTGTATTGAAATTTATTAAAATAATTGCAATTTGTGGCATTTGTTTTCATATTGGCTTAGGACGATATAATTTTCAAAATAAATCTCTTTACATCAATAGAAAAAAAGTGCAGGAAGCGTTGAATAAAATGGATTATAAAATTCTGGGGGAAAGAAGAGCAGATAAATGGGGCTATGGCTACTAAAATTTATACAATTAATTTTAATTTTTTAACTCATCTGAAAACCATGCCAATGAATAAAACGCGACTTTTGTTAATAATCATTTTCATCAACATCCTCTCCTTCGGATCACAGTGTCAGTTTTTACAAGATGCCATGAAAATAATCGATCCGAACAAAGGAGGATTTACCGAAAATGATGCTGTGGGGGCGATCAAAGAAGCCCTGGTAAAGGGAATCGGTGTAAGCGTAGCCATGGTTTCTAAACTTAACGGTTTTCTTTTAAATCCGGAAATTAAAATCCCCTTCCCCGAAAATGCACGAACAATCGAATCGACACTTAGAAACATAGGGCTTGGAAGCAAAGTTGATGAAATGATCATTACCATAAACCGTGCAGCAGAGGATGCATCAAAAAGCGCGCAACCTATTTTTGTTTCGGTGATTACCGGCATGAATATTTCCGATGCCCTGCAAATCGTCAGAGGGGAAAATGATGCAGCTACAAAGTACCTGGCTAAAACAACTACACCGGAACTCAAGGCAAAATTCAACCCGGTGATAAAATCTTCACTCGATAAAGTCGATGCTACCAGGCTATGGGCCGAGTTAATCACGGCATATAACCAGATTCCGTTTGTCAATAAACAAAATCCGGATTTAGCAGGTTATGTTACAGATAAAGCCATCAATGGCCTGTTTACGATGATTGCCAAGGAAGAGTTATTAATACGACAGGATCCTGTGGCCCGTACGACTGAACTATTGAAAAAGGTCTTTGGGAAATAGATGTGGAATACCAATTTCATGATGAATACTCAATCATTCTTTCTACGATTCTAAGCGGTTCATCATTTTCATAATCTATCCTCTCTATCCAGTTCCCCTGATCATCAAACAGGTATTTATAGGTAAAATTATCGTAATGATACTTAAAGGTAGATTTATAGGAATTGTTAACATTCATTTCAATTAAATTTCCAGATAAATCATATTTATAGGTAGTTATAATAACGTATCTATTCGAAGAACGAAAAACCCATTCTGTTCTATTTCCTTTGGTATCGTATTTATACTGATTAACAGTTCCATCGGAAAAAATATCTTCCACCGAATTTCCCTTCTCATCTCTTTTGAACGTTATCTTAAATAATTCACGACCAAAAAGATCAAAGATGGTTTCTTCAACGGGTAGACCATAAATATTATTCTGATATTTCATCTCATACTTTTCCCCCCAGCTGTATCTTAACGACTCGATAATAAATGGTTTCTGTTCAATTATTATATCAGGGTTCAGTCTAACATAGATAGATTCAATATTATTATTCTCAAAACCAGATCTTCCCTTGAATATAGAGTGAACAGTACCATCAGTATGATACTCAATCAATTGAATAATATTTCCGTTTTGATCGAAAGAAACAGATTCATCATAATAAATGGAGTCATTTAATTTCGGTCCTTTTTTAATTTTTCCGAATTTATCATAAACTGAATAATAGGTGTCTCTATATGATTTAACCTTACCATTCAACCTTTGTCCAATTGTTGAATTAATCACAGAAGAAAGTAAAAGGAATATAAAAATCTGAAAAATTGTTTTCATATTAAGCGACCGGATATTTCAACATAGACAACCAAATTATAAAAAGGTTTATTTAAATAGCCTATAAGTAAAGATTTTTTTCGTAAAAAACTTAAAAACTAAATTAAAGCGCTGTCAATAGGCATCTCTCTTAAAAAAACATGGTCAAGCCCATAGCATCGTATACTGATGGTAAGGAAGTTTCGTTATTATCTACCTGAAAATACGCCAACACTTTACAGTAATATGAAATAGCCTTATCACCTCTCATGATAAAAAAATTAATATTGCCAAGCATAAGGCATAGATTCCCCAGTTCGTCGTACAAGGAACCTTTTTCCAGAATCGATTGTGCAGAAAGGTATGATATGAGGGCATTCTTCAAGTCCATTTTGAAATAGTAGGCATTGCCTAAATTGAATCTGGACAAGCTGATCTGTTTCTGAAATCCATTCTGTGTTGCCAGGCGCATGGCCTGGGTAGAATGTAAAACAATGGAATCGAAATTTGCCGGGGCGAAGGATGAAGCGAGGTAGTTCAGAATTTCGATGCGCTCTTCAATCCCGGAACCCGGCAATAAATTCACCAGGCTGTCGGTTGTATGCCGGGAAAGAGTTTTAAAATTTTGTGGGAAGAAAGTGAAAGTGGTGAGAAGGAGGAAGAGGAGGGAAAAAGTTTTGTACATATATTATAAGATTTTTTTTCAACTAAACAAATCCTCCTCCGCCAACTTTTCAAGCAATTCAATCATTTCCTCCCGCTTCCTTGATGCAACGGGAATTTTCATATCATTGGTTAATACAAATCTTTTCACTTGATTTCGTCAGTCGAACCGTTGATGTATACAAAATCTTTTTTTTGACTAAGTCAACTTATTAACAAATCGGTTCTTTTTATAAAAAGACAATTATGTCTTTTTATAAAAAATTGTTATTTTTGTATTATAATCAATCCAATGAAATTATATGTAGGGGTGAGTATAATATTTGAAAACCAAATCTTTTTTCTTGCTCTGGTAAAACCATGAATATCTGTAACAAATGTTTGATACTATGCTGGGAAAAACGACAGAATATGCCATAAGGGCTTTGGTTTATGTTTATATTCAAAACCAGGAAAGTAAGCGTCCCGGATTTAGAGAGATCGCAAAAAAAATTAATTCGCCTGAGCAATTTACTGCCAAGGTATTACAAAATTTAGTCCGCAATAAATTGGTTTCTTCGATTAAAGGGAGAGGAGGCGGGTTTTATTTTGATCAGGCTTCAAAACCATTAATTTTATATGAGGTGATCTGTATAATCGAAAGTGAAAATTTTTTTCATAAATGTGTATTCGGTTTAACCCAGTGCGATTGCGAAAATCCTTGTCCTTTGCATAAGGATTTTTCCCCTGTAAGGGAATTATTTTTCAAATTAGTTAAAGAAGTGACTATACAGTCATTGGCGCATAATATAAATGAGCGTAACGCAATTTTAACAAGATCATGATTTCAATGGATTATGGATGGAAAAGATAAATGCTGGCGAATTGCTAAAAATGCAAGGTATAGAGAAAAAAGATTCTAATTTTTAACAACATGTTTAACAATTCTAATGCCTGAAAAGTATGGAAACAAAAGCTTTTTCTTCATATGTTTTAATATGCGCAACCTTGATTATAATGTCTGTATCAGCTCATTCAGAAAGAGTGTCATCAACCATTAATGAAAAATTTGTAACGTACCAGGACAATGGAATCACTTTAAAAGGATTCATTGCGTACGACGAAAGTATAAAAGGAAAACGCCCCGTGGTTTTAGTCATTCACGAATGGTGGGGCTTGAATGATTATATCGAAATGAGGGCACGACAGCTGGCAGCATTGGGTTATCTGGCCATGGCTGTGGATATGTTCGGTGACGGAAAAAACGCGGCTAATCCAACTGAAGCTCAAGGCTTAACGATGCCATATTATAAAGATCCTAAACTGGTAAAAAGCCGTTTAGACGCTGCAATTAATAAAATAAAAGAATATCCTCAGGCGGATCCCAATAATCTTGCTGCAATCGGCTATTGCTTTGGTGGATACGTTGTTCTGAATTATGCAAAGTTGGGCGCTGATCTGAAATGTATGGTTAGTTTCCATGGTGGCCTTGGCGGTGTGCCTGTTAATAAAAAAATGTTAAAAGCTAAGATACTGATATGTCAGGGTGCAAGTGATAAATTTGTTTCTCCAAAGGATGCAGTGGCCTTTAAACAAAAATTGGATTCCATTGGGGCAGACTGTACCCTTAAGATATATGCAAATGCAACTCATGCGTTCACTAACCCGGCAGCCACAAAATTAGGTAAGGAATTCAACTTGCCAATAGAGTACAATGCCGCGGCAGATAAAGACTCATGGAATGATATGGAAGTATTTTTTATCAGGATATTTAATAAATAATTTCCATTTGTCCGGGTTAAACCTTTCAGCCTGCCTCAGTAGAAATAAAGTTATTCCTTAAAAGTTTCCATATTTTTGTAAGTTGTGATCAAACTTGGTAGAATGCTAAATTCATGATTATGAAAAACATCATCCTATTTTTTGTGATAATTACAGGAATATATTCTGGGCAGAATCTTTCGGCTCAGCTCAAGGATTCGGAAATATCGGAGCTCGTGGATCAAATTCTTTTGGCAAGAAAAGCCAGCAATGACCTTCTTCCCAAGTATTCCTGGACATCCCGGACCGAAATTTTAAAATCGAAAGAGGTGTTAAACATCATGATCGAAAAAAATCAAATTGATCCGCAGGGTCAGCTCGTTCAGAAAGTTTTAAATGAAGAAGGAGCTAAAATGCCGAAAATTTTCCTTATCCGTGAGATTGCTGAAACTGAAAAAGGAAACATGGAGAAATTTCTTTTTGGTTTACGTGATTTTTCTGCCGAACATAACTTGCATACCTGACTCTGCCACCAGGAGCCTGATATCACCAAGTCCAGAATCCTTCATCCATTTGCGAAGCTCCGTTTCCGTATAGGTATCGCCATGTTTGGTACCAACAAGCATATTCAGTGCAAACAGGGCTCCTGTGAATGGTTCAGTCCTGGCTTCATTCATCACGTGGTCCATAATAATAAGTTGTCCGTCCTCTTCCAATGCATCTGCCCCTTTCCGGATCAGCAGACTGTTTTCCTCAGGATTGTTTATATGGATGATAGCCGACATCAGAACAAGGTCATAACCTTTACCAAAATCATCCAACAAGTAATCACCAACTAATGTTGTTATTTTGCCGGAATACCCTGCTTTATCGATATATTTCCTTGTAATGGACACCACATTGGGCAGGTCCAGTATCACCCCTTTGATTTCCGGATTTCTTTCAATAAATGCAAAGGTAAATGCACCGGAACCCCCTCCAACATCAAGTGTTCTTCGGGTTTCAGACAGATCGAGCATAGACGCAAGTTCCCTTCCTTGTTCTACTCCTCTTGCGTGCATCGCTGCAATAAAGGACTCAAGCCAGTCTTGTCCCCGGTTGTCGATACCATTCTTTACCGTTTCTGCCAGGGATGTACCTGCTTTTACAGCATCGGTAAGGGTACTCCAGGTTTTCCAGAGTCCAACCGAATGATCCAAACCACTCATAAACAGTGGTGAGGTGGAAACCAAAAACTTCTCTGAAAAACCCGAATTAACAAAATTTCCGTTTTTCTTAACCACCAATCCCAATCCAACCAGGGCATTCAGAAAGCGGTCGGTTGCCCTGGTATCTGTACCTGGTATTTCAGCAATCCTGGCAGAAGTCATGCGTTTACCCGAGAGGATATCGAAGATCCTTAATTCAATAGCGGAAAGGATAAGGCGACTGGTTCTAAAGGCGCTGACTATTTCCATCAACTGAGCCGGTGTGGTAATTGGTTTCATATCCTTCATATATTTTGTAAAGTCTAAAGTTTTTTCTTTGCCCTCAAATACTGGTCCGGCCATTTTATATCAACTCCGAGTTCCACAGCAGCATGAAGCGGGAAATAAGGATCGCGGAGCATTTCCCTTGCCATGATGATCAGGTCGGCCTGATTATTTTCCAATATCTCTTCAGCCTGGACAGCAGTCGTTATCAAACCTACCGCACCGGTCGGGATATCAGCCTCTTTCCGGATTGTATCAGCAAACCGAACCTGGTATCCGGGTACAAGTGGGACTGAAACACCGGGTAAAATACCTCCGGAGGAACAATCAATAAGATCTACTCCTTGTTCTTTCAGGATACGGGCAAGCGTTACCGAATCACCGAGCGTCCAACCTCCTTCAAGCCAGTCGGATGATGAGATCCTGGCAAAGAGGGGGTATTTTTCTGGCCAGACGGTACGGATTCCGGAAATAATTTCAACCAGCAAACGGATCCGGTTCTTAAAGGAACCACCGTATTCATCATCTCTTTTATTACTTAATGGTGAAAGAAACTCATGAATGAGATATCCATGGGCAGCATGGATTTCGATAACAAGAAATCCCGCTTTCAGAGCCCGTTCCGCCGCTGCAACGAAATCTTTAATCACTTTTCGGATTCCCTCAGTGTTGAGCGCCACCGGCACTGCAGTCGACCCGGAGAACGGAATTGCGGTCGGTGCAACCGTTTCCCATCCGCCATCTGAAAGAGATAAAAGCCGGTCACCGTTCCACGGAGAAGTGAAACCCGCTTTTCTGCCGGCATGGGCAAGCTGCATTCCCGGGATAGCATCATGCTGAAGGATAAACGACGTAATTTTCTGAAGAAATGGGATGTGTTCATCTTTCCAGATCCCGAGATCTTCATCGGAAATCCGTCCTTCGGGGGAGATGGCAGTAGCTTCAGTCATAATAACGGCAGCTCCTCCCACCGCCCTGCTACCCAAATGAACCAGATGCCAGTCATTGGCAAAGCCATCCCTGCTGGAATATTGGCACATCGGGGAAACCACCACGCGGTTCTTCAATTCCACTTCCCGAAGTTTTAAGTGGTCAAACAAGACGGACATATCAAAGGCTGTTGGTTAATAATATACAAATTTAACGCAAAGATTAGTCCAAATCTGATGAATTCTTAAGAATATTTATTCCGGCCAGCCGGTGTTGATCCTCCCCGCTTTAATACCGTTTTCTATATTGACTAATTCCGTTTTTATACTATCGTCTATGAACTGATCAAATTCATGGAATGGGGCCATCCCGACTCCCTTGTTAGTAAGGGTTGCATGTATCACGGTGCGTCCGGGGAAATACCAGTGAAAATATCCCTCCATAACCCCGTACACCATATTTTTAAGGGCACGTCTCTTACCATTGTGAATTAGTAAGATTTAATGTAGGTTTGTAATAAAAATCGCACACCATATGGAAACCCATCAACCTGAAAAAAAAGAATGGAGCGAGTATATTTCAATCATCAGATACAATTACCGTCTGATCGCCGGATTTATCTTTTGCTCCTGCCTTGCAGCTGCGATCGTCACTTACTTTATTCCCAAGGAATACACATCCGGCGCCATAGTCTTTCCGACGGAAACAAACTCACTGGAAGATGTTATCAGGAATCCCCAGTTCGGGTATGATGTGGAGGCTGACCGGCTTATCCAGTTACTTGATTCACGTCTGATCCGTGACAGTATTGTGAGCAAATTCAACTTATTGGAGTATTACAAAATTGATAAATCGGATGCCGACTGGTATGACCAATTAAGAAAGAAGTTTGGGAAAGATATCAATTTTACAAAAACCATCTACATGTCGGTAATCATCTCGGCAAGATCGCGTGATCCTGAAATGTCGGCCATGATGGTTAATGAAATTATTTCCCTTATCGGAAAAATCCGTGAAAAATTATTGAAAAGCAATGTATATAAAGCCGTCTCCGCCCTTCAGCTTGAATATAATATACTGAAATCGGATATGGATAGCCTGAGTGGAATTCTGAACGATATGACCAGGACACGGAAAGACATTCAACAATACCTTCAAACTGAAAAATATGTGTCGCTTATTTTCGATAAAAAACAGATGGCCGACGATGCGGCAGGGAAGGCACTTCAGCTTGTTGTGAATCAATACAATATTAAATTGACCTGGTTTTATGATGTACAGAACAAATTAAAAAACGCGGTTTTAACGAGCCAAAGGCCACTTCCATCGGTTTATGTGATTGAATCGGCAGTTCCATCCTATAAAAAAAGCTACCCTAAATACAGTATAAATCTCTTGATTGCTTTTACGGGCAGTTTCATATTTATTTCATTTTTATTATTTATCATGCAAAAGATCAGGAATTTAAAGGCCAATTTTAAGTCTGAATGAAAAACAAGTTCGGCGGAGCGAAATTCATTACAGCAACCGTCGTTTGCCTCGTCTGGATTATCTTGTTCGTGCTTTCGCTGGTACTGAAAATAAAGATACTGACGTGGTCGCTTGTGGTGATTGGTCCGGGGATCATCCTTGTTTACTACTTATTCTTCAGTTCAGAAATCTTTCTTTTCCTCACGGTTTTCTTTGTCCCACTCTCAATCAAAATAGAAATGCCTGGAGGAATGGCTGTCGAATTTCCTTCAGAGATCATGGCAGTTTTATTACTGTACTATTTCATTATCAATAAATCATCTATCAGGATCCCCGATCGCAGAATATTTTCTCACCCCATCTTTCTACTCCTTATCGTTTACCTTGCCTGGATGATCATCACCTCTGCGCTTAGTGAAATTCCATCCGTTTCCTTCAAACGTACTTTTATCCAGGCGCTCTATTTTGTTGTATTTTACTTTTTGTTCCTTACCAGGTTCGATAAAGCGGAAAACATTGTCAGGTTCTTTTTATTCTATTCACTGGGATTGGTCATACCGATCCTTAATGGTATTATCTGGCATTCGCAATATCAATTCAGCTCCCAGGCATCTTACTATATGCCACAGCCGTTTTTTATCGAACATACCATATATGGAGCGGCGCTGGCCTTTATCTTGCCCATGCTGTTTTATATTGTTTTTGTCCCCAACCAATTTGTGGGAAGGGGAAGAAACAAATGGAGGCTGGCCTTATTACTCTTCCTTATTGTGCTCGCGGAATTTTTAGCATTCTCGAGAGCTGCCTGGCTCAGCGTAATTGTACTGCCGTTCATGCTATTTATTATAAGCCTGAAATTAAGGAAAGCGTTGTTGTTTCTCATATTCCTTGGTATCTTATCCGGGTTCCTTATAAACTCCGATCATGTCTTAAGCATTATCAACCAAAATGAAGCCCGCAGCAATCAGGGCAATATCAAAGAACAAATAAAATCTGCCTCGAACATCCGATCCGACATTTCAAATCTTGAAAGAATAAACCGGTGGAAATGCGCTTTCCGGATGTTTGAATCAAAGCCTGTTACAGGATATGGACCCGGTACCTATCAGTTTGTCTATGGGAGATTCCAGGTAAAAAAGGAGATGACCAGAATAAGTACCTATCACGGTGAAAAAGGGAATGCTCACTCTGAATATCTTGGGTTCCTTGCCGAATCCGGATTTCCGGCATTGATTATCTATCTTTGCCTGATCCTGGCTGTTTTATCAACAGCAATCCGGATCATACACAGGAGCACAGACAGGCATCTGAAAAATTTGACTATTGCAGTGTTACTGTCAATCCTTACTTTTTACTTTCATACCATTTTCAATGGATTCCTTGAAACAGAGAAGATCGGATCTCTATATTACGGAAGCCTTGCAGCAATTACTGCATTGGATGTTTATTTTTTCAGGAAAATGGCTGTATGAAGACTGTCACAAATACCCTGTTATTTCTAAAATCCGGTGTTTGGCTATTATTCCCAGCATTGCTTTTAACATTCAATCTTGTAAGTGATTTCAATGGATTGTACGGCCAGGATTCTTTTGAATACCTCAGATATTCACGTGCATTACATGAATATCTTTCCGGGGGTGAATTGCCTGGAACTTTTTTCTGGCCTGTTTTATATCCTCTTTCAGGAGCCCTGGTTTCATTTTTCATACCGGATGTCCTGGCGCTCCAGGTCGTAAGCATTCTCTGCTATGGTCTAACAATCCTCTTTCTTCAGAAGATTCTTATCCGCCTTTACCCGGAGAGGATAAAATTGGTCATCCTTTACCTGTGCTTATTCTTCTCATTATCCCCGTTCGTGTTGCGATATTCATCGGTTGTGATGTCGGATGCCATGACCATGTTCCTCCTCTCTGCTTTCATATATTATTATCTCCTCTATACTGAAACATTTAATAACAGATATTTTTTGCTACTCGTTTTGTTCGCATTTACAGCAATCAACACCCGGTACGCTTCGATTGCCGTGGTAATTGTACCCGGAGCTATAGCGCTCCACAGTTTTATAAGACATTTTAATTTACTCTATCTACTCTGTTCTCTATTTGCCATTGTAATTGTCTTTTTACCTAACATCATTCTTGAGATCCAGGGATCTCCTGGTTTGACCGGCCCACTCCTTGTTCCGGCATGGTCGGTTAAAAACTTTTTCCACCTTTCATTTCTTACTTCCGATGGATATCAGTCATTTACAGTTCCCAATATCTGTTTTGTTTTTTCCAGCTTTATTCATCCGGGATTCATATTTACCGGTCTCTTATTCCTCTTTTTTCTGAATCGACACATTCTTGACAAGGCTTTCTTACGCACAATAATTTTCATTTCCATAACGTATGCACTTTTCCTCGCCGGACTGGCTACACAAAACTCCCGGTTTCTCCTGCTGACCTTTCCATCTGTGATCATTCTGTATTCAGGATTATTTTTCAGGATTTGTGATTTTATTAATGGTATTTCCCGGAAAATCATTGTCTCCCTCGTTGTTATTGTTATTCTCATACAAATGATATTGTCCTACAGGGGATTCAGACCGTTATATAATGATAATCGCACGATCAGGGATATTGCAGTCAGAATGAAAGCCTATCCTGATAAATCAATTTACACGTTTAATATCGACATGGGTTTGAAAGAGTATGGTGTAAAGAATGAGATTATTAATCTCTGGCTTTCAGGGATCAATCATTTTTACCCCGGATCTTTGATTTTAATAAATCCGGGGAATGCATACAGGCAATGGAAGAATCTGAATCCGGTATATAATTGGGAAAAAGTGAAAAGGGAACAGGGAGTACGCTTAATCGAAAAATTTCCGGGAGGCTGGGATCTCTATGAAATCAAAAATTAACCTGGTTGTGCTTACTCCGGGATTTGCTGCTGATGAAAAGGATTCTACAGCGATACCTGCATTACAATTGTTCCTTGGAAATTTTCATTCTCTTCATCCGGAGATAAATATCCGTATTATTTCGTTTCATTACCCGTTTTACAGAAGAAATTATATTTGGAAAGGCATCCAAGTTCACGCAGCCGGAGGTACCCAAAATAAATATTTAAAAATCTTTCTTTGGATCAGGATATTGATTTGCTTGTTTAAAATAAGGAAAACAAACGGGATCGACATTATACATACTTTCTGGCTTACGGAGACAACCTTAATAGGACTTCTGTTCGGCCGGCTTACCGGAATCCATGTTGTATCTACGGCCATGGGACAGGATATAAAAAAACCCAATAGATATTTATCGTTGATTCGTCTTTTTAACATAAATCTCATAACGATTTCAGAGTTTCAAGCTAATTACATTCATGGATTTGTCAGAACCAAGCTGCTAAAAGTTAATCCTTTTGGAGTCGATTTATCTTATTTTCAACAAAAACATGGGGAACGTAACATAGATATTCTTGCTGTCGCCAGCCTTAATAAAACGAAAAATCACCTTCACTTCATTGACATAATCGCATCATTAGTCCAGGTTTTTCCTGGCTTGGTTTGTGGAATCATTGGAGAGGGAAATGAAAGGGAACAAATTGAACAACTTCTTCTGAAAAATGGTCTTGAAAAACGCATTGAACTTTTCGGCCAGTTACCCTATGAAGAAGTGATTAAAAAAATGCAAAGTTGTAAAATTCTGTTACATACTTCAATTTTTGAAGGACAAGGAGGAGTAATCACCGAAGCCCTTGCATCAGGCGCTTACGTTGTTTGCTATCGTGTCGGGATAGCATGGAACCTGGTAAATAAAAAGCTAAGAACTGGCAGAAACAAAGCGGAGTTAGAACAACATCTTAAACATATTTTATTAGACAAAATCCCGGATTATTCGCAGGAAATTTTATTTACCATTGAAGACACGTGTAGTGTATACAATAAAATTTATCATACCTTAGTATCTGCAAAAAGATATGACAGTCACTAAAAAAGCCATTCTTCGCACGCTCCTCTACTTTGATGTTTTCGGCCATCCACTTACAAGGTCAGAATTGTTCAGACTGATAGGAACTAAAACCGCTAATGGAGAATTCGAACAAGCGCTCGATGAACTACTTAAAATGAATATTATTGGAATTGAAGCTGAGTATTTTTTTCTTATTACCGGCGTCTCCTCTATTAAGGAAAGGATTAAAAAGCTACGACGATCGAAAAAATATCACAGAATCTCCCGCTTCATGTCAGGTTTAATTTATTGTAATCCTTTTGTAAGAGGAGTATTGGTATCGGGTTCCTTATCTAAAAGCGCTTTCTCAAAACATGACGATATAGATTTTTTTGTAATCGCTGAACCGGGAAGGATCTGGCTTTGCAGGACGATCTTGATGTTATTCAAAAAGGTATTTCTTCTGAATTCAAAAAAATATTTTTGCATCAATTATTTCATTGACACTGACACCTTGGAAATACCGGACAGAAATATTTTTACTGCAACAGAGATTGCTTTTCTAATTCCACTAAGGAATTCTGAATTATGTGCAGACTTCCTGGCCGCCAATAAATGGATCAATACATTTCTTCCCAACCTGAAGACTGATTTAGCCGGCTGCAGTGAAGCAAATTCGTTTTTTATTAAAATGATTCTAGAAAAGCTGTTTAAAGGAAAGTGGGGGGACAGATTGGATTCATATTTCATGGACATTTACAGAGAAAGATCGAAAAGAAAATTCGGATTGACAGACCTGGAAATGTTCGACATCAATTTTAAAAGTGAAAAAAGTGTAGCCAAATACCATCCCAATGGATATCAGCATATTGTTATGCAACGATTCAACTTAAAAATATCTGAATTTCAGACCACTCACAAACTGGATCTGACAAGATAAGCAGCGATATGGCAGAGATACTGCTCACACATTCCTATATACTTGATGTTGATCCAAAACAAAAAAGAATCGGACAACCATTCGCCCCGTTGGGAACTCTTTATGCAGCGTCTATTTTGAAAGGGAATGGATTTTCCATTTTTTTCTATGATGCCACCTTCTCAAAAAGCCCGGACCAAATTATCCCAGTTTTGCAAAAGGAAAAACCTAAAATCCTTGTAATCTATGATGATGGGTTCAGCTACCTGTCAAAGATGTGCCTTGCAAATATGAAAGAGGTAGCGTTAAAGATAACAAACCATGGACACATGTATGGCGCTAAGGTGCTCATAAGTTCATCGGATGCCAATGATAACTACAATTTTTACCTTAAAAACGGAGCCGACTTTGTTCTTTTGGGAGAAGCTGAAATTACCCTGAAAGAACTTATCTGGCGGATACTGCGTGATCAGGCAAAGTCATACGATGACATCCCTGGGTTGGCCTTTCACCAAAATGACCAGATCAGGGTGACAAAGCCAAGAGAAATTATTGATGATCCCGATACCATTCCGTTTCCGGCATGGGATCTTCTGGATGTTGAAAGTTATAGAAAACGTTGGATATCCAGGAACGGTTATTTTACTTTAAATATGGTAACTACCCGTGGTTGCCCGTACAATTGCATATGGTGCGCTAAACCAATATACGGGAATCATTACAACAGCCGGAGTCCGATCAATGTGGTGGAGGAGATGAGTTACTTAAAGAACACTTTTGCTCCCGACCGGATATGGTTTGCAGATGATATTTTCGGATTGAAACCCGGCTGGACAGAAGAATTTGCGGCACACCTCACACATCACAATCTGTCAATTCCTTTTACCATACAATCCCGGGTGGATCTCCTCCTGGAAAACAACCGGATCCCGGCGCTGGCAAAAGCCGGCTGCAGGAAAATATGGTTGGGAATCGAATCCGGATCGCAAAAAATCATTGATTTAATGCAGAAAAGGATCACACTGGAGCAGATCCGGGCGGTAGTACCGGTTATAAGAAAAGCCGGAATTGAACAGGCATTTTTCCTCCAGTTGGGTTTCCCGGGGGAGACAGAAGAGGATATCCGGAAAACAATTTGTCTCCTCACCGAACTGATGCCTGATGATATCGGGATATCTGTGACATACCCGTTGCCGGGAACTAAATTTTACGAATCGGTAAAGAATGGAATGAATACCAAAACAAACTGGAATGATTCGGACGATCTGTCGTTGCTTTTTAAAAGCACATTTTCAACGGGCTACTACAAGGTTCTTCACCGCTATATTCACAAACATTACAGGTTCAAACAATCC
>Ga0172375_10001292_pt1 | contig 40353 bp, 33 predicted proteins | sample LakKiv1m_FD_114537 | JGI IMG/M metagenome (GOLD analysis project Ga0172375, IMG submission 114537) | Freshwater microbial communities from Kabuno Bay, South-Kivu, Congo - kab_092012_11.1m | ecosystem: Environmental > Aquatic > Freshwater > Lake | place: Democratic Republic of the Congo... | reverse complement strand
TGTGCATGATGAAGGGCAGACCTTTGCGATGGAGAATGTCCCCCACTTGCTTGTAGAACGGGAAGACATGCGTCCGGAGGAACTTGGGGCTTTCGAGCAGTCCGCCGCAATGCGCGAGGTCATCGTCCAGCAGATACGCGCCGAGCGCGGGGCAGTCGGTTGCTTGATCAATGGCGACGATCTGGAGCGCCTGCAGCTTCTCCAGAAGCGCCACCGCCAGCGCGGGATCCTCACCCAGCGTCGTCCAGAACCGCTGCATGCCCATCCAGATACGGGCGTGCATCATCATGCCGCCAGCTACGGCGAGCAGGCGCATTCCGTCGGGCAACAGCCTGGCGGCGGCATCCAGCAGGTCGAGCCGGGCAGTTCCCGGTTTGGGCCACGGGAAGGCCTCCAGGTCGGCCCAAGATGTGATGAAGCCGCCCTCTTCAGCCGCCCATTCGCGGCTCGTGTCGCCATGCGTCGTGCGGACCTTCCGGGAACCGTCCAGGTGGCGGCTTTCCAGCGCGGCCATGACCTGCCCGCCGATGCCGAACTTGATCGGGACGTAGTCGTAGCCGGCCGCGGCATGGAATGCGATGAAGTCCGGCAGGTAGCTCAGCGCCTCGTCCAGCGGGGGCGGCGTCAGCGTGATGCCGAGGCGGGACGGATCATGGATGGGCCGGCCCATGAAGCCGGACATCACCACGTCGGCCACTGAAACCTCGAATAGCGGCACATAGTCTGGCTCGCCGCGGCGCAAGAGCGCCGCGCGCAGGCGATCGAAGTTAGGCTCCCTGTCGGAGAGTGGCATGGCCATCCGTTACAACCCCTCCAGCCCGACATCCTCCGCCAGCCCCTGGAGGCTCGCCAGCACATCGGGCGGCAGGGGGATGCCGTTCGCCAGCGCGTCGGTTCGGCGTTCCCACTCCATCTCGCCCGGCAGATAGATGCGGTCGGAGCCTTTCGCCTTCGGCGCCCCCCGGATCTCACGGATCATGCCGTCCATGCGGGCCTTGAACTCGGTCACCGGCATCATGGCGCCGATGTCAATCGCGATGAAAGCGTGCCCTTCGTCGGTCAGCTCTCCTATCGTCGGACCCAACCAGGGACGCACTTGCTTTGTCACGGCAGCGCCGGTCAGGACGGCGGCGAGCACCTCGACCATCACTGCCAGACCAAAGCCCTTGTGTCCCGCCATGGGCAAGAGGGAACCGACGCGCGGATAGTCGCGGATGTCGGTGGCGGGCAAGCCGTCGTCGTCTACCAGCCAGTTCTCCGGAATGGCCTTGCCCAAGGCCTGGGCCGCATAGATCTTGCCTGCCGCAACCGCGCTCATCGCCACGTCCAGCATGATGGGATATTCCTCCCCGGCCGGCGCGGCGTAGGCGAACGGGTTGTTTCCGATCACCGACCCGCGCGCGCCGGGTGCGGTCATGTTGGCGTCCACATTGCTCATCGCCAGGCCGATCATGTCGTGCTCGACGGCCATGGCGGCGTAGTACCCGGCCGCGCCGAAGTGGGTGCTGTGTCGCACGCCGGCATAACCGATTCCACACGCCTTCGCCTTGCCGATCGCCAGGTCCATCGCCATGACCGAGGGCGCCATGGCCATCGACTTGTTACCGTCCACCAAGGCCCACGCCGGGCCCTCGCCGATCAATTCCGGCACGGCCTGGAGATCAATACCGCCAGCCCGCGCCTTGCGCAGATAGGAGCGCAGGTGTTTGGTGCCGTGGGTGAATGTGCCCCACGTATCCGTGGTCACCAAGACGTCGGCGGTAATACGGGCATCGGCCTCGCGCAGGCCGGACTTGACCATCGCTGCCACGCAGAACGCATGTAGCGTCTCAGGTCGGATCCGGCTATTTGTCATGTCCGCCATTTCTTCTCCTTATCTCAGAAAATGGGCACGCGTGAATGGCCACACGCCAATTTCCACCGGACCGATGCTCAGTCCAACTGAATCGGATACGTCCCATATTCGTACAGCGCCTCGCGCATGGCGTTGAAATTCTCGAGCGCGATGTAGCGCGTGGCCCCTGCGCCCGAAGCCACGGCATAGCCGCCACCGGGCGCCAGGTCTTTGATCCGCTGCCGGACCTCGTGCCGGACGGCCTGCGGGGTTCCTTCGCCGGCGACCAGCGTGTAGCCCAGGTCAATATTGCCGAACAGGGCCAGTTTCTGGCCATAGCGCCGCTTCAGCTCGTAAATGTCCATGGCCTTGGGCTCGATGGGGTGCAGCGCGTTGAGGCCCAGCGCCACCAGGTCGTCGAGCACTGCCTGCACATTTCCATCAGTGTGCATGATGAACGGCATGCCAGCCCCGTGCGCGATGCCCGCCAGTTCTTCGATCCAGGGAAAGAAAATCTTGCGCAGAACCCTGGGCGAGACCATCAGACCCTCGGTGTAGGCCAGGTCGTCGCCATACCACACCGCTACGACGCGTGGCATCTGGATCAGGCGGCGCAGCACCGCGCACTGGATTTGCCCCACCTGCGCCGCCACCCGGGCCACCAGGGCGGGGTCGTCGGCCAGCGAAAGGGCAAAATGCTCATAGCCCATGAGCATCCAGGTACGGGTGAAGATGCCGCCCACGCCGGTGATGATGCCCATGCCGGGCGGCAGTATCTGGGCCGCGGTTTCAATGTGCGCCACATCCACGGTCAGCGGGTCCGGCCAGAGCAAGCTCTCAAAGTCGGCCAGAGTCTGAACCCGGCCCCCCTCAAAGTTTCCTTCGGTCTCTTTCTCAGGCGAATAGTCCCACGAGCGCGGCGTGCCGGTGGAAACGACCGGCGACATGCCCGGATAGTCATAGTTTGCGCGCAGGTAAATGAAGTCGAAGCCTGCAGCGGCCTGGAAGGCAATCCGGTCGCGCAGATCTCGAACCGGCTGGCCCATGAACTTCTCCATCATCTGCGTGTCCACTTGGAATTCGGCCAGCGGCACGCGATCCGGTTCCTCGTGAGCGATGGTCTTTAGCAGCCGCCGATAATCGGATTGGAAGGTTACCGTCATAATCCTACTCCTGTCTTCTTTGATACGACGAGCAGCCTGAGCGGGACACGACGCTGTTTGCCGTGTGCAGCCGAAGAGCTTGCCCCGAGCGAAACCGAAGGAATGCGACCATGGCGGCGGCCGCCCTGCATCCTTCGATAGTATGCCCCTGTGTGTGGGCACTGCGCGGCGAAAACAACACCACCGCTCCATGTGATCCGGTATCGTTTCCTGGGGGCGTCTCCCTTACCCTTTCACGGACCCCATCGTCAGTCCCTGCATGACAAAGCGTTGCAGGAAGATGAACAGCAGGAGCATCGGAATAGTGGCGATGATTGCCGCGGCCATCAGCGGAAATCCGGCTTGGCACCGGGTTGCCCTCTTCACATCTGGCGTTCCTATGCGCTAAGCGGCCTTCGGCTGAAGGTACGCGACGCCGTGGCTCTCCGTGCGTTCGGCATCTTGCAGGCGCAGGCGCAGATCTTCGAAGTGGCTCGCGATCTCTTGCTGCGCACGGCCGATGTCTCGCGCTTCGATGGCTGCCAGAATTGCGCCATGGTGCGCAACATTTCGCTCGGGGTCTCTTGACGGAAGGAGGGAACGGTCGCGCAGGTTGCGGAAGATCTCCCAGAACATATCAAGCAGTCGCAGCAAGACCGCGTTGTTCACGGTCTCATACATCAGCCGGTGAAACTTAAGGTCGGTGATCCAGAATTCATCAACTATCGTCATCTTGGTGCGCATTTCGGCGACGATCTGACGCAGTTGCTCCAAGGAATCCTCGTCAATGACCGCGATAACGTCCGCGATGAAGCTGACTTCGAGCCTCTCGCGCACGTCCAGGAGATCGGAAATCTGATTTGCTTCGAACAAGGCGCCGTAGGCGAAGCCCTCGAAGATCGGCTCCAGCCGGAAGCTGCTGACGTAGCGCCCCTCGCCGCGACGTGAGTAGATGACGCCCAGCGACTCGAGTGCCCGCAACCCCTCACGCAGAATTGGGCGGCTCACGCCGAGTTGCTCGGCCAATTGCGCTTCGGTCGGCAGAGGATCGCCTGGCCGCAGCGCATTCGCCAGGATGTATTCGCGTATATGGCCTTGTAGTTCCTGGTGGACGGTCTGTATCTCAACCCGTCGAATCGGTTGCATGCTCTCTATCTCACACCGGTAATCTTGTCAGACAAGAAGATAATCTGATAAGCAGTCTAGCAGGATTCACGCCGTTTGTCAAGAGGTCTCAGCAAGAATTAAGCGAATGTTGTGGGGTTTGAGCAGCCGCAGCGAGGTTTTCTGCTCTTCTGTCATCCGCTGGAGCGTAGGTTCGGTCAAGATGATCGGCCCCCTGTCGAGCGCCTTGACTCAGCGCACGCGCTGATATTTGAAGAGCGCAGATCCCGGCCGTTCGGCAATCACGACAACGAAACCTTCGGTCATCAGCGCACTGCCGGACACGCGCCGGGTATCCTTGTTATCCCATGAGTACAGCTCGTAACTCGCGTCTGAGTCCAGCCCCTGCAGCTTCGCCTCCCACTGCGGGAAGGGGGACTCGTGCCGCCGGAAAGCCACCACCATCCCCTCGCCCAGGTCGGGCCGGTCGTACTGCCAGGCGGCCCAGGCATCCGCGGCCAGGCTGAATGTGAGCAGCGGATAGAAGTCGCCGTAGAAGTACTTGCGCATCGCGAGCGCTTCAGCCATGAACTGGCGGATATTCTCAAGAGGGAGGGCAGCGCCGCCTTCGAGCGCCTGCCCGCTCCAATGCGTCACCAGGCCGGGAGCGAGCGCGCTGCGCATCGCATACGCAGTCGGCTCCTCGCACACGGCTGCGCTCAGCGGAACCCATGGCGCCAGGCCCTGTGTCTGCGTCTGCATCGCCTGTGGGTCGAACGGCCAGCATTGGAGGTCGCTGCGCCATAACGGCACACTGCGGGCGATCGTCTCGAGATCAATGCGCTGCCCGCCGCCCGCGCAGTTGTCAATGATCAGGCCGGGATGCCGCGCCAGAAGTTCATCCCAGAACGCGTAGAGGCCGGTGATGTGCCCGATCTCGGCCATCCCCACCCGGTCGGGTGCGTCGGTCATGGCGAAGATTTCAGGCACGCGCAGGTCGTTGAAATCCTGCCGGTAGCAGGTAAAGCCACCTTCGGCGATCAGCCGAGAGACCGAATCTGTGATGTAGCGGCGGGCCTCCGGGATGCCCAGATTGAGCAAGTAGTTCGCGCCGCCCGCGCTGCACGGGGTCGGGCCAAGCAGCCATTCGGGATGCTCTTGCGCGAGCCGCGTTCCATCGTGCACCCGTTCCGGCTCGACCCAGAGCAGAGAACCCAGGCCGATCGCCCGGGCCGCCTCGCCGATCGGCCTGAAGCCGTCCGGGTATCCCTCGCGGTTGGGGCTCCAGCTTCCGGCCTGAACCATCCAGGCGTTACTCAAGCCATCCGCAGCCTCGGCCAGCGGCCGGTCGCCGTACCAGCCGGCATCTATCCAGTAACACTCGGTCGGGATGCGCTGCTCGTGCAGCCAGCGGAGCTTGGCGAGATGGCTTTCGGTGGTTCGTGCGCCCCACGCACCTTCACAGAAGGGCGGCTGCAGGAGCCGGCCGTTGGGCCGTGGCGTGTAGTGCTCCAGGATCAAGCGACGCCACAGATTGTGTGCGCGAAGCCGGTCGCCCTCCCAGAACAGCAGCAGAATGCGCGGCGTGCGGATTTCCTCGCCTGGGTGCAAGGTCAGATGCGTCCGTTCCATGCCGGCGCGCACGCGAATACCGTCGCGTTCGCGCTGGAAGCTGGCTGCCCACCCTCCGCTCCACCCGATCGCGCCAATCACGCCGCCGTTACCGATTTCCAGGTTGAAAAAGGGGAGGTGGCGCGTGGATGATTTCCCGGTGCGCGCCGCCAACTCAAGCCTGCCACCACCCTGGCGGAAAGTAAGCGGCGTGGCGAGCGGTTCAAAGTCATCAAATTGTGTTAATCCTCCCCTGGCATGGTGGATCTGACAGCCCATCGCGGCATCCGCCAGGAACAGAACATCGAGGGGAAGGATTTCTGATAGGATCGGTGTATCCGCCTCGCCTGAGTTTCTGAAATAGGCGATCCACTCGACTGCCGGGAAGTCTGTGTACGACTTGGTCTCACAGCGGCACTTCAGCGCTGTAAGCGGGTCACCAAACTCGACCACTTGCGTGATGCAATCATCGCTGACCCGCTGAGCTTCCTGGCGCGTGATCCAACTTGCCGCCAGGTCAGCGGACGAGCGGCCGCCAAACTGGAACGAGCCGGGGAAAGCATTCCAGTCGGAAGCGGTTTTCGGCAGGGATGTCCGGTTGCCCGCAACCGGGAACTCCGTTTGGTTCACCATGGCGATCACTGTCTTCTCCCGGAAAGGGTCCTCTTGATATGGACGGATAACGGTTAATTGTTAACAGGTGGTGATTACAATAACATCACATACGCGCCTTGTCAATTTTCCCCGCAGTTGATGTTCCGAATTTGACGGGGCGCCGGTCCGGTGATAAATTGTACGAAGTTAACGGATAACGTAATACAGTTGGGTTACAATCTCTTGAGGTTCATCGTGTCTGAGGAGAGGCAGAAATCCGAGCTGTTGTTCACCGACTTTGTCCAGATCGGCGCTGTCGTCGCGGACATTGATCAGAGTATGAAAACTCTGTCAGAGGTGTTCGGGATCGGGCCGTGGCGGGTGGTCGAGTGGCCGCCGGAGGGCCGCACCGACATGAACCGGGTCTACAAAGGGCGCCCTGCGGCATTCACTGCACGCATGGCATTTGCGGAGCTTGGCCCGATTGAGATCGAGCTGATCCAGCCGTTGACGGGAGAGAGCATCTGGGCTGACTATCTCGCGGAACATGGGTCTGGCCTCCATCACATCCGCTTCAACGTGCCGGAGATGGAGCCGGTTGTCGAGCATGTCGCCGAGCAGGGCATCGGCGTGACGCAGCGAGCGAACGGCATTCGCCCCGGCACAAGCTGGGTCAATTTCGAGACGGAGCGGTTGGCCGGTTTCACCGTTGAGGTGATGCGGCCCGTGCCAGGCACCAGTGGCAGGACGCCCGCGTTGGTAGACGGACAAGTGGAAGGATAACGCATGGATAACAATCTGGCCTTTCTTGCGACCCCAACGCCGCTGAGCCGGACACTCAGTGATCAGGTTGTCAAGCAGTTGCGCCAGGCCATTCTGAGTGGACAACTCAAGGCCGGACAGCGTATTGTCGAGGGCGAGATTGCACAGGCCATGGCGCTCAGCCGAGGACCGGTGCGAGATGCGCTGAAGATCCTCGAGAATGAGCGATTGGTGGTTCATTATCCCCATCGCGGCGCTTTCGTTGCCTGGTTAACCCTGCGCGATGCAGAGGAGATTTACAGCCTGCGGGAAGCGTTAGAGGTGTTGGCGCTGCATAATGCGATCAAGTACGCCACCGAAGAACAGATTTCTGAACTAGGGCAGATCGTTGCCCAAATGATCGTTCTGCCGCAGCTAGAATACCTGCAGCCGGAAGCTGCCGATTTGGATCTGGAGTTCCATCACGCCCTCTGTTGCATCTCCGGGCATGATCGGGTCCGGGCGGCCTGGACTGCGTTGCGGGACCAGGTGCGCCTGTTGATGCTCACACATGGGATCCAACAACCAAGGGAGTTGCGCGAAAGTGCGGTCACATGGCATCAGCGCCTTGTTGATGCAATGCTCCAGCGGGATGGCCAAGCTGCGGAGACCGTACTCCGCGAGCACCTGGCGACATCATTTGCAATCACGAGCACGGCCATCCGGGAAGGCAAGCTGGAGCCGCCGAGCGACCTATGACGGGACGCGTGCTGACAGCACTGCAGGACTTTGAAGCTCCGCGGCGTTGCCCAAACCTGGAGCATGCGTTTTTCTCGGTGCGCCATGTCTCGTGGCGTGATGTGGGGATGGTTCGGGCGCGCTCACGAAGGAGATGGCTGTGGCAATAAAGGCGCAACTATTCGTTACCTGTTTGGGCGAGAATTTCTTCACACCGATGCTCAAGGAGATGGTGGTTTTGCTCGAGCGGTTGGGTGTGCAATGTGAATTGCCCGAGGGTCAAACTTGTTGCGGCCAGCCGTTCTTCAACAGCGGTTTTCAGTCTCAGACGGTCGGCCCGGCGCGGCAATGGTTGAAGGTTTTCGGTCACACCCAGGGGTATATCGTCGCGCCTTCCGGCTCGTGCGCCGAGTTCGTCCGTCACCGCTATCCTCAGCTTTTCCCGGCCGGCACGCCCGAACACATGCTTGCGCTGGAAACTGCGCAGCGGACTTTTGAATTCACCGAGTTTCTGACAAAGGTGCTGCAGGTAACCGACGTCGGCGCGTGTTTCCCGCACAAGGTCACCTATCACGCCTCCTGCCATCTCCTGCGCGGCCTTGGCCTGCGCGACGAACCGAAGCAGTTGTTGCGTTCGGTCCAGGGGCTTGAGTTGATTCCCTTGTCGGAGGAGGAGACCTGCTGCGGCTTCGGCGGGGTGTTCAGTGTGATCTATCCTGAAGTGTCGTGCACCATGATGACCGCCAAGGTGCGCAATATCCAGGCGAGCGGTGCGGAGTACGTCGTGGTTGGTGAGCCAGGGTGTCTGATGAACATCGCCGGGGGGTTGCAACGCGCCGGCTCGCCCGTGCGCGCGGTGCACTTGATTGACGTTTTGGCCGCGCAAGGTGCCCGATGAGTGCTGTCCCGGCCCGCATTGACTTTCGGGCAAACACGCAGGCTGTCCCGCCACAGATTCCGACCTCGGTGCAACGGGCGACCACCCGGCTGCTCGGCACGCGCGCGGCTGTTGTGGACGTCATCGGCGATGACCGGTGGCAGCAACTTCGCCAGGCCGGGCACGATCTGCGCCTGCATACCATCTCGCACCTTGACCACTACCTGACGCTGCTCGAACAGCGCGTCACCGAGGCAGGCGGCCACGTCCATTGGGCGCGTGACGGGGAAGAGGCCAACCGCATCGTGCTGGAGATCGCCCGCTCGCACGGCGTCCGGCGCGTCGTCAAGGTCAAGAGCATGGCGACGGAGGAAACCGGCCTCAACCGTGCGCTGATCGGCGCTGGCGTCGAGACGCTCGAAACCGACCTCGGCGAGTTCATCATCCAGCTCGCGGACACCCCGCCCTCGCACATCATCGCCCCGGCAGTTCACCTGAGCAAGGAAGGTATCGCCGACCTCTTTCGCGAGAAGTTGGGGGTGGATGCGCCCGCCGAGCCGGTTCGGTTGACTGCCATTGCCCGCGCCCGGCTGCGCGAGGCGTTCCTGGCGGCCGATATGGGAATCTCCGGCGCCAACTTTCTGGTGGCCGAGACCGGCACGCTGGTGATCGTCAGCAACGAGGGCAACGGTCGCATGTGCACGACTCTGCCGCCCCTCCACGTGGCCGTGGTTGGCATTGAAAAGGTCGTGCCCGACCTGGAAAGCCTGGCAGTGCTGCTCAACCTGCTGCCGCGCAGCGGCACCGGTCAGAAGCTGACGTGTTACACCTCGTTCATCACCGGCCCCGGCCGGGAGATCGAGGAAGGCGGGCCGCGGGAATTTCACCTGGTGCTACTCGACAACGGCCGCGCGCGGGTGCTGGCAGATGCGGCGACCCGAGAGGCGTTGCTGTGCATCCGCTGCGGCGCCTGTCTCAACGTCTGCCCGGTCTACAACCATGTGGGTGGACACGCTTATGGCAACACCTATTCTGGTCCCATCGGCGCGATCCTGGCGCCGCAACTGTTGGGCGTCAAGATCGCGGGAGACTTGCCGTTCGCATCCTCGCTATGCGGGGCTTGTGCGGAAATCTGTCCGGTCAAGATACCCATCCCGGAAATCCTGCTTCACCTGCGCCACCGCGTGGTAGAGGGCGATCGGGTGGATGGACCGGCGCTGTCACCGGTTGTGAGTGCCGGCGTTGGCGCGGGTTCGCTTGCCCTCTCGCAGCCCTGGCTGTATGAAATCGGCGCGCAGGTGTTGAAGACCGTCCAAGCACCGCTGCGCCGGGGCGATTGGCTGCCGGCTCTGCCGCCGCCGGCCAATCGCTGGACGATGGCGCGTCCGATGCCGGCCTTCGATGCCAGTTTTCGGCAGTGGTGGCGGAGTCGCACGCCGGCTGCTCGCCGGCGCATCCGGAGGCAGCGGGCGCTCGCCGGCGCGATCGTCCTGGGTCTTCTTGCGGCCATGGTTTCATGGCTGGTGTACCGCAAGCGGGACTGACACTCGTTCCCGCTGTGCGATCGATCGGAGGCGTTGACACGTGCCTGTTGCCTCAGGCTTTGCCTGTGACCAAATTCTAGCGAATGTTCGAGCAGCGCTTGGGCGCCGTGCGGGCGACCCTGTGCTGCCCGTGCCGGCATCGGCTCGCGTCCCTCAACGCATCCCCGGCCGCGCGGAAGCCGAGATAGAAATGCTGTTGCGAGAAATCGTCAAACTGGGCGGACAGGCGAGCCGCGTGAGCTCCGACACCCTCAAGGACGCGCTGGCTGGATTGGTGCGGGCCGAGAAGATCAGGAAGGCGGCCGTGTGGCAAACGCCTGATCTACAAGCGTTCGGCGTGGCGGAGATATTGGCGGGCCTGAATGTGGAGATCGTGCCGGCGCAGGCCGGCAACGACGCGCTGGCCCAGTGCGATCTCGGTGTGACGGGCGCCGATCGGGCTTTGCCTGAAACCGGCACGCTTGTCTTGCGCGCCGCCCCCGATCGCCCGCGCGCAGTGTCGCTGCTGCCACGCGTTCACCTGGCCCTGGTTCGGCCGGAAAACCTATGCGCCGACCTGGCTGTGGCCCTCCATGAGTTATGCTCGGATCCGTATTTTGTCTTCGTCACCGGCCCCAGCCGCACAGCCGACATCGAGATGACCGTAACGGTCGGCGTCCACGGTCCGCAGGTATTGGCTGTCTGGGCGATCAACTGAGGGGAGGATTGTCCGATCGCGGCCCCGGCGCGAGCCAAACGGCCCTTCGGCGATCCGATAACAGCGAATCCCGCCCTCGCGGCGAGACTAAATGAGGAGCAACCTTCGGAATCGCTCATTTCATGCCCATTGGTACAGCCGATGTCAATTGATTACGACGTCCATTGCTGAGGGTGCCAGTTCCCTTTCGTCGGAGAATCCTGCTTCACCGTTCGGATCAGGTAACAGCATCAAACGGGGCTCGGAGACAGCCCGACCTCCAGGGACGTGTTGTTTATGCGGTGGACGCGAACCGCGCCGTCTCAGCTTCGGTATCATTACTTAGACAAGCACCACGCCCAGCCACAGGTACTACCATATCGGGACGTGCATCGCCATCTTATAGCCTCCAGTTATCCACCGGCGATGCCTTCTGGTGCGCCTTGGCGCAGTCGGTCTGCGCGACGCGGGCATAGCGCTTGACCATCGCCATGTCGGAGTGGCCGAGCAGCTCTTGCAGCGTGAACAGGTCACCCTGGTTGCGCAGGTAGGTGATGGCGAACGTATGCCTGAACCGATGTGGATACACGTTGGCCACGCCCGCCCGCTCCCCGATGCGGACCAGCTGCCGGCGCAGCACGTCGCGTGTCATCGGCCGCAGATCGTCCCCCGGTCCCACGGTGAAGACCAGGTCCTCTGGTTTCGAGTCCTTCAGGCGCGGAGCTAGGAGCTTCCAGATCGCCTTCGAGGTCCGTTTCCCGAAGTAGACCAGCCGTTCTTTCTGCCCCTTGCCGAGCACCTTGATGCTGTTGGCGGTCAGGTTGATGTCGCCGAACTTGATGCCGCACAGCTCCGAGGCGCGTAGGCCGGTGTCCACCAGTAACATGATGATTACGCGATCGCGGTCGGCGGTGGGCCGCTCGTTGGCGACGACCTGCCGGTTCTTCCAGGTCTTGCTGCGATCGCATGCGCCTAGCAGCGCGTCGATTTCTTCCTTCGTCAGCGTCTCGACCACCGGCGCTTTGGGATCGGGCGGGTCAATCGTTCGCACGATGTTGGCCGGCACGAAGCCCTCCGCCACGCCCCATGACCACAGCCCGGAGAGGTCGGTGTGGATGTTGAGGAGCGTTTTGGGCGACAGCTTGATCTGCCCGCGCGGGGCGGCGCCGTCCGGCTCGATGAGGTACTCGTCGCGCAGCCAGGCAAAGAAATCAATGAGCTGGTCGCGCGTGATGGAAGCGAACGCAGGATCCTGCGACTCCGCTTCGCTGCGCTCAGGATAACTCTCAAAGTAGGCTTTGAGTTTGGCGAAGGTCGTGCGGTAGTTGCGGATGGTGTAGGGGCTCAGGCCGGTGGCGCTCTTGTAGCGCACCAGTCCGTCGCATGCCTGGCTGAGTGTGATGCTCTTTTTCATCCGTGAGGTCTCCTCTCTGGGCAGCAATACCGATAACCGACGGGTTGAATACCGATAACCGGTGGCTGCGTTTTTTTGATCCAGAGAGCGACCAGAAACTGAGGAACCGTGTGGTCTGCGGTAGCGAGGATTTCTTAACCAGAGACCTCAAGGTTACTCATTTCGACTACCCTTGAGGTCAAAGTCGGGGAGAGAGGATTTGAACCTCCGACCTCACGGACCCGAACCATGAGCCGGTTCAGTGAACCGGTGTCCTTACGGCTACCGTTTTTGCACTAGCCATGCGGACGGCGGTTATTCGTGGCCGTGAGGACAGCGGTTACTTTCTCGCCGATGCCCCTACCGATGCTGCCTCTTGAGAAGATCATGTCAAGCCCGCCACGCGCCAGGCGTGGCGGGCACTTATGACCATTTAGCGAGCCATCAGAGTCATCTGCGCCGATGGCGGGCGCAGGCAATCGGGCTGCCTGTCTCAGGCGTGAGCTGCCTCAACGTGGAACTGCAAGCCGAGCGCCCGCACCACCTTGATGACCGTGGCGAACTCCGGGTTGCCGGCTGTGGAAAGCGCCTTGTAAAGACTTTCGCGCCCCAGACCGGCATCGCGAGCAATCTGTGTCATCCCTTTGGCGCGGGCGATGTCACCCAACGCTGCCACCACCAGCGCTGCGTCGCCATCCTCTAAAGCGGCATCAAGATACGCGGCCATATCCCCTTCTGATTCCAGATGCTCGGCCGCGTCCCAGGGGCGGGTTTGAATGCTTTTCTGTTCCATACTTATCACCTACACCTTGCCTGCCAGTTCCTGCGCGGTTTGAATATCCCCATCCTGCGTACGCTTGTCTCCACCCGCCAGCAGGATGATCAGCACCGCTCCTCGCTGAACAAAGTAGACCCGATAGCCAGGTCCATAGTCAATGCGTAGCTCTGAAACGCCTTCGCCCACCGGTCTGACATCACCAGGATTGCCCAATGAGAGGCGGCGGATCCGCACGTCAATGCGGGCGCGTGCCTGGCGATCGCGCAACCTGGCAAACCAACTCGCATAGACCTCTGTCTGGCGGATCTCGATCATACCTATATTGTATCCTAAAGAATACGTTTGTGCAAGTGGATGACAACGTTATCGCCGCCGAGGCAACAGCAGCGATCAATATACCTCGCCGTGGCTGCCTACGCTCACCAGGACGATCTCCTGCTCGCGCAGCTCCAACTCCAGGGTGACGCGATATTGGAGATTGATGGAGACAGCATGCAGCCCAGCGAGACGCCCTTCCAGCGCGTGTAACCGCAAGGAAGGGTGTGACGGATCCTTTTCCAGGATCGCCAGAGTTTTGTGGTAACGCTCGCGCAAATCCGGGTGGCGTTTGAGAAAACGCTGCTCGATCTTCTCGTAGCTCTCGGTGAAGATCAGGTTATAGCGCATCGGCCAACTCGCCCTTGATACGCGCCATATGCGCATCGGCGCCCTCTCGCCGATAGCGGCCAACCGCCATGTCCTCTCGCGTCTGCGCCCAGGCGGCCGCGATCTCGCACTCGCGCAAGAAGTCGTAGTGGGCGAGATCCATCACGACATAGCGGGGCTTGCCCCTGACACTGATCACAACCTCCTGCGCGTCTTGGAGGATACGCTCGATGTCGGAGATGCCCCTCGTCTTCAGATCGTTGGCGGTTACGACAGCCATCGCTTACCTCGTTCATCGGAAAGAAAGTTCAACATACGATTCATGATGCGATTATATCACGACTTACCGTGCTGTCAAATGTACGACTGCCATAGCCGAGCACCGACACCTCACGCTGACCGATATCGGCGAAAGCGCGAATGGTCCTGATTGACATGAATGCGCCGTAAATGAAAATAGTGCTTGACAAAACAGGCATGTTTCTGTAAAATACAGCCATGAACATCATCCCACGCACGCTCTTTCCGGCGCTGAGTCGCGCGCTCACCGACCAGCGCGTGATCGTCATCACCGGCCAGCGCCGTGTCGGCAAGACCACCGCGGCCCGCTGGCTGCTCGACCAGGCGCCCACCGACAACAAGCTCTACCTCGACCTGGAGCGGCTCGATCAGCGCGCCGTGTTTGGCGAGAGCAACTACGACCTGGTGCTGAACTTCCTGCGCAACCGCGGGCTGGACCCGACGCGACCAGCCTACGTGGCCCTCGATGAGATCCAGTATGCGCCGAACGTGCCCAGCATCGTGAAGTACCTCTACGATGCCAGTCAGACCGCCGGCCTGCCCGGCATCAAGTTCATCCTGACCGGATCCAGCTCCTTCTATCTGAAGCACTTCTTCACCGAGTCGCTGGCCGGCCGCAAGGTCGTATTTGAGATGTTCCCGCTGTCGTTCGGGGAGTTTCTGGCTTTTCGCGGGGCGCCCTACCGGCCACGGGCCGACTTTGCGGACATGTTGTTCGATCCCTACGAGTACGAACGCCTGAAGGGCCACTATGAGGAGTATCTGGCGTTCGGCGGCCTGCCCGAGGTGGCGTTGGCCCCGACCGCCGAAACCAAGACTGAAATCCTCAACGACGTCCTGTCGGCATACATCAACATTGACATCCGCGTGCTGGCCGACTTCCAGAAGATCGCCGAGCTGCAGCAGTTGCTGCGCGTGCTGGCCTCCCGCATCGGCAATAAGCTCGACCACACGAAGCTGGCGAGCATCGTGGGCATCTCACGGCCGACCCTGGTGCAGTACCTGGAGTTCCTGGAGATGACCTACGTCATCCGGCGGCTGCCGGCTTACAGCGACAGCGCCGATCGGGTCGCTGCCCTGGGCCGCAAGCTCTACTTCTATGATAATGGCATCGCCGGCGTGCTGGCCCGGCTGAGCGAAGGCGCGCTGTTCGAGAATGCGGTCTTCAACCAGCTCCGCGCGTATGGAGATCTCTCCTATCTGGCACGCGGCAGCGAGTACGAGATTGACTTCATCCTCAGCAGTCCGGCCGTGCCCGGGGCCGCGGCTTTGGAGGTCAAGACACACCCCTTGCCGACCGATCTGCAAAAACTGCGCCGACTCGCGACGAGCCACGCCTTGTCGCAGGCGCATCTGGTGGGTCGCTTCCCGACACCTGGGTTCACCGATTTTATCTGGGGCGGGCTGATCTTCTAGCTCGCAACGCCAATTTGCCTTCAAGGGCGCGAGTTCAGATGATTCTGACTGCGCCAGACCCTGATCCGTGAGACCCTACAGGGCAAGCTGAACTGCTTGGCTCTCAGCCCCCGGCACAGGGATATCGTATCCGATCGCTCGATAGCCGGCTCGCCGCTTGGCGTACATCCGCGCCAGTACCGGGACCTCAGAATCGACGTAATCGTAGATCATCACGTGCTGCTTGGCTGCATTCAGCCGGTGCAGCCGGCCCGCATACTGCGTCAGGGTCCCACGCCAGGAAATTGGCAGAGCCAGGAAGAGCGTGTCCAGCCGCTCATCGTCAAAGCCTTCCCCCAGGTAACGCCCGGTTGCGAGGATGAGGCGCGGCCGGTCAGCAGGAATGCTGGCGATCTGCTCCACCAGTTGCTGGCGTTGCCTCTTGCCCATGCCCCCCTGCATCACGATCAGGTTCTCGATATGCTGGAAGAGCCGGCTGGCGAGCAATTCCAGATGCTCCCGCCGTTCAGTCAGCAGAACCGGAGAGCGTCCCGCTTGCACTGCCGCGATCACATCCTCGACGATCAGTTGGTTACGTTGATCATCCTTGACCAGCAGCGCATACAGATCTTGAATCGCTGGCGCTGGCGCGTCCGGTAGATGCGGCGGGAGGCGAAAGTGGGTGTGCCGAACGACGACCTTGTGGTCAAAGGGCCGCGTCTCAGCCTGCTTGCGATCATCCACCCGATGCCGGATCGGGCCGCACTGCATGAAGATGATCGGCTGGTGGCCATCTTTCCGCGCGACCGTCGCCGACAACCCCGTGACATACCGGGCTTTGCTCTGGCCGACAACCCGCTCGAAGCTGACCGCGGAGACGTGATGGCATTCATCCACAATCACGTAGCCATAGTTGCCGACGATGTCATCGACCACGCCGTCCTGGCTCAGGCTTTGGATCATCGCCACGTCAATCCGGCCGGTCGGCTTGTGCTTGCCGCCGCCGATTTGCCCGATCTCCTGGGGCGCAAGGCCGAGAAACTGCCCCAATGCGGCCACCCACTGATCGAGCAGTTGGCGGCGGTGGACGATCACCAGCGTGTTCACCTTGCGTTGTGCGATCAGATAGGCCCCGACGACGGTCTTGCCGAAAGCCGTCGAAGCCGCTAAGACGCCCGTGTCATGCCGCAGCAGAGCGTCGGCGGCCTGTTGTTGCTCCGTACGCAAGGTCCCGTGGAATTCGACCTCGATGGAGGTTCCGGCCAGGCGCTGGTCGTCGATCTGCGCTTTGACCTGGAGGGTTTTGAGCAGGTCGAGCAGCTCATCGAGGCAACCGCGCGGCAATCCCAGGTGTTTGGCGTAATCCTCACAGCAACTGATGATCCGCGGCTTGCCGAACGTCGACAGACGCATGGCCTGCGCCTGATAGAACTCAGGGTTCTGAAAGGCCGCCAGGCGAATCAACCGATTGCGTAGGGATGGTGAAAGGTCCGCCTTGGGAACATAGATCCGATTGCCCAGCACCACGTCAAGCTGTGCAGGGAGCGGACCGATGACCGGCCGTTCCTTGTGCTTGCCGGAAGGGGGCAGCATCCAAGGGCGATCGTCATTTTCATCGGTGACGGGGATGCGAATTCCGAGGAGATCGCCTTGCGCTTCCGCCCCAGCGACCACAGCCTCGACTTCTTGGCGCATCATGCGGCGCAGCGAGGACAGGAATGCCCATTGGTCAGGGTGCGGCGATGCGCTCTCATCGAGAAAGAGGCTGTTGCCGTTCTTGCGCGGTTTCCACTGCAGGGGCAGAGCGATCAGATTGCCCAGCCCGCCTTTCGGAAGCGTATCCTGACTGGGGAAGAAGCGGTCATAGGAGTCCAGGCCGATCTCTGGCCGGCGCTCCATGGTTTGCGTCAGCAGGAAGGCGCCCATTTTACGCGCCAGCGCTGCCGGAATCGGCTCGGAGAAGAAAAGCCAGCAGTGACCGCCGTTGCCCGAGCGCGAACGCTCCAAAGCGGCCGGAACCCGGTAGGCCTTGCATGTCTCCAGAAATGCGCGGGCATCTTCCAACCACGCGGCTTTGTCGAAGTCGGCGGCCAAGAACCAACAGGTCTCGTCAGGCAGCATGGGATAAACGCCCATGGTGAAGTCACGGCCAGGCCGGCCTTGGGGATCTGTACCCAGGAGATGATTCCTCACTACATCGTCAGTGATAGGCAAGAACTCGCGGTGCCCGCAGTCATCACAACGTATCTTGGGCTTATCGCAGATGCCGCTGACCCACTCGTTGCGGCAAACGGGTTGATAGCCCTTCTTGCCCGTTTTCAGGCTTTCGAAGCGCCTGGCATAGACATCCTCGCGCCCCCGAAACAGGCTGCGAAAGAGCGCTACTTTGGCTTCTTGTGAAGATCGATTGGTCACAGCGCCCGGCAGTATGATCGGATCCTGGGCTGCTTGCGCCTCAAGTATGGCTGCTCTTTCCTGCTTCAGGCCCGCCACTTGCGTCAACAGTTCAACCCGATGAGCATCGAGCCTCTGTAATTCGCCTTCGAGGGCCACCAACAACTGGTTGATCTCGCTCAGGGTTCGCACACATACCTCATCGCGAGGAGACGATCATGCACCGAGTGGCCCAGATCGTGGATTTCTTTCATCCAAGGCTCTCCAGATAAGGCCGCATCACATTGGTCATGCGGCAGATGGTCGCGTAACCCCAAAGCTGATCCATCGTAAAACGCCGCTCGCGCCAGCCCATGCGCAGCGCCTCCAGCGCCACCTCAAGCCCGATCTTGTTGCGGAACTTGAAGCAGTCCACCACCGTCTTGGCCGGATCGTAGACCCGCACGGGCACCCCCTCGACCAGGCGCGCCTCGATCCCCGCCGCCAGCGCGGCGGCGGAGAAGCGCGCGATGCGCAGCGGCAGTAAGTCTGTCTTGGGCGTGCGGGCCGTGTTGCCGAGCGCCAGCCAGACCTCGGCCGGCGACTGCGTGGTCAGGTTGTGAAAGCGCAGCGCCGACAGCAGACAGACCACACCCTGCGGCACGCGGCGGCACACCTCGGCCAGCGTATGCTGCTCAGTAAGCGCAACGCTGCGACTGCGGTAGAGGCCGCGGCCCACGCGTTCGAGCAGACCCTCCTGCGCCAGGCGCCCCAGGTAGGCGCCGGGCAGGCCCCAGGCTACCAGGTCGCGCGGGCGCAGGATGCCTTGCTGGCGAACCAGTTCTCGGACCTGCTCCATTTTATCGTCAGACATGGTGACCTCGCGTCGTTACAATACGCCTGTAATTACTTATAAGTACCGACGTATTATAACACCATAAGACAGCATGTCAAGGAACGCGATTGCACAATGACCCCTTGGCAAAGCCCGGAAATGCCGCCAACCGGCTGGCGAGGCTGACCCGCACCGGCGCGGCCATTGCCGTGAGTGCGATCAAAGCACCAGCATTTCCAGAGGACGAGGCGGTGAAGATCGTTTCACGGTGCTGTTTAGGGCAATTGCCTTATAGGGCAATTGCCCTAACCTATCACGGGAACTGATCGCCAGCAAGATCTCGCTGCCGGTGTACTGAGGAATACGAAGCGGAGGCATGGCCGCCCCAAAGCCAAGAGAGCGGCAAACATGTGTTTTAAACACGACGGCAAGATTCTAGTCGCCCATAATCGCTTTGAAAAGCCTTTCGACATCCGCAGAAGTGAGACCTCGCCGCGCCTCAATCTCCGCTCGATGCACTGGCCCGCAGAACTCGTCGTGGTGCATCCGGATCGGATAGAACTGCCAACAATACCCCTCCGCCTTCAAAAAAGCCTCAAGTGCCGCTCTGTTCTTCCACTTCTCGACGCCCGAAAACGACGGCGTGTCATAATGTTCGAGGGTGGGCGCTGGAAGGATCTCGTCCGAAAAAAAGTACCCCATAAATCCCTCAGGCTCCTCGGCAATGTACACTAGCCTCTTGGGACTAGTTGGAAGCGTTAGGCTCCATTCTTCCACAAACTCCAATGGTCGGCGGTAGGGTTGGGTATAGTAGATCGGCCGGTAGTCCATGCGGTACTTGATCCGATAGTACCGCTCGATCCACATATCGGCCGCAACCGTGTGATTGACACTGTCAGGAGCCCGCCCTGCCAGTTCGCCGAGACGAACTGTGTGATAGGAACTAAGGTTCGGCAACTCAACCACGCCTTCCAGGATGGTCAACGGGGAGGTTTGAAACGCCGCGGCAATCTCAACGACGTCGCTCACAAGCGCGCGCGTGCGCCCCAGCTCCAGGCTCAGGATCTTCTGATCCGAGACATCGAGCCGATCCCCCAACTCCTTCTGGGTTAACCCTGCCTGTTCACGCAAGAAGCGGATCTTGGCGCCGATGATTTCATTGACGTCGGTGGTACTTTTCCCTGTTTTGGGCATGGTGGCAGTTCTCCGTGTGTGCTCTGCGTATTTGACATGTTGATAACGCCGTGGTAGTATGCTGTTATCATGGTTAGCCATGAAATTAGTGGTAAACATTAATCGCGCTGTGTCGGCGTGACAGCTACAGCATTATCTTAGCATAAAGATGGCTTACCACCAAATCAGATTATTCGAGGTAGCGTTAGCCTGCGGTCACGCGCAAATGGAGGAGGCGTGATGCAACGATCACCTTTGCCGCTCTCTGAGTGGCTGAATTCCTTGCCGCCCAACACCCAACGTTCCTATCGAGCGGCCTGGGAGGATCTTCTGTGCTTTACGGGCAAATCGCTGGCCGAGCTATCGGTGGAGGATGCCGCCAGGTGGCTTCACGACTTGGCCCAGCGTTCAATCGTGGGGGTTCGTCGCGGCAAGCGCGATTGGCATCGCCGTGGTTATGCCGAGACGACCATCGCTCAGTGGTGTTCGGCGATCAGTGCTTTTTATGCTTCCGCCTATGCCGCCAATCAGGGCTGGCGCAACCCGATCCTGGTGATTGTCCGTCCCAAGGTCCCCAGCTACGCCGGTACGCGGTTTCTCACCATTGATGAGATCAGGGCATTGCTGCGCGCGGTCAGGGAAGAGTCCATCATCGGCCGGCGCAACTACATCCTGATACTGATCCTCATCATCACCGGTCGGCGCAGCTCCGAGGTCTGCCGAATGCGCTGGAGTGATTTGCGCCGCGACGGCGAGCGCGTCTGGTGGCCGCGCCCCGGCTCCTCGGGCGGCGATGCCGAGCGCCTGCCACCTTCCGCCTGGCGCGCCATCACCGACTACCTGGCGGCCGCCGGGCGTTTGGAGAGCATACGGGATGAGGAATTCATCTTTACGGCGGTAACGGCCAACGCCAGCCGGCTGCCCTCGGTGGGAGAACGATCCGCCGACGAGAACCGCCCGCTCTCGGAACGCGAGGTGGCCAGGTTGGTCAAACGTTACGCGCGTTTGGCTGGCCTGGACCCGCGCAAGGTGACGCCGACGACGCTCCGCCATACGGCGGCCAAGCTGCGCCGGGAGGCCGGCGATTCGGTGAGCGGCATCAGCGCGCTGCTGGGCATCTCGGCGGCCAGCACCCATGCGCTGTTGCGGCGGGCATCGGAGGCCGGTCAGGGTGCTTGGGTGCGCGTGGAGGCGCTGCTGGGTCTGTGACCCATGGAGGGGAGGCGTGAGGATCTGGACAAAACGAACGGCCCTGGGAGCTTTGGCGGGCATGCCCAGGGCCGACAATGTGAGTGGAAGTGCGCAGCGGGTGACTTCCAGGACCAAGGTTAGTTCAGCCGCGCGCGGACGTCAAATCGCGGGGCCGCGGTCGACGAGGTTTGATCGGGCGCTTTCGTGGCAGCTCGATGCCGCGCTCTATCTGGAAGAGCACGCCGGCGCGCGGTTCGACCGCTGGCTGGCGCGCTTGCTGCGGCGGCGGTTGGAGGCCCGGTTGCCCAGGTGGGGCCGATGAGCAACCCTGAGCGCGTCGACCGCGCCGCCATCCTGGCCGCTGTCAAACTGCTGGCTGCGCCAGGCCAGGTCGTCGAGCTGCGGGCGCTGGGCGCCGTGACACCTGGTTGGGACAGGCCGCACACGGTTAGCGGCTATTACGACGATCCGGCCAAGCTGGTCCATGCCGCCGCCGGCATCCGGGCGCGTGGCGTCTACGTGACGCTGAATCCCGTGCGGCCCGACCTGCTGGCGCGCGCCGTCAACCGTTTGCGCGACTGTGGCAAGAGCGACCTGACTACCGCCGACTCAGACATCATCGCCCGCCGCTGGCTGCTGATTGACCTGGACGCCGTGCGGCCCAGCGGCATCAGCGCCACCGGTGCCGAGCACGCCGTGGCGCTGGCACGGGCGCGCGCCATGCGGGCCTGGCTGACCGAGCAGGGGTGGCCGGAGCCGATCTATGCCGATTCGGGCAACGGCGGCCATCTGCTCTACCGCGTGGATTTGCCGGCGACCGATGGTGGGGTGGTGCAGAACGTCCTGCGGGCGCTGGCCTTCCGCTTCGACGATGCGCTGGTGGTCGTCGATCAGACCTGCTACAACCCGGCGCGTATCTCGAAGATCTACGGTTCGCTGGCTTGTAAGGGCGACTCGACGCCGGAGCGGCCGCACCGGCTGGCGCGCATCCTGGCAGCGCCGGCCGAGTTGACGCCTGTGCCCCATGCGCTCCTGGCCGCCGTAGCCGCCGGGCAGCCGCCGGCGCCGCCGCGGCCGGACGGCAATGGCCGCAGCCGCAACGACCTGGAAGCCCTGGACGTGACGGCCTGGCTGCGAGAGCACAACCTGGCTGTCGGCGAGCCGAAGGACTGGCAGGGCGGCCAGCGGTGGGTGTTCGAGGTTTGTCCCTGGAACCCGGCGCACACCGACCGTTCGGCCTACATCGTGCAGTTCGCCAACGGCGCCATCGCCGCCGGCTGCCATCACAACGGCTGCCAGGGCCGGGACTGGCGTGACCTGCGCGAGTTGGTCGAGCCGCGACCGGCCTATCGAGACCGACCGGCGCAAAGCGCCGCCGCCGAGCCGGCGACGATCCGGGAGGCTGAGGCAGCCCTGGGCGTCGAGGTGCGTGACGCCTACGAAGGCGAGCCGGACTGGCCGAATTTGGCGTTCGTCGAGCTACCCGGTGACGAGGCGGACACGGCCCAGGCCGACGCCGAGCGCGTCGAGGAGGTGCTGGCGGCCATTGACGCAGCCACCGATCGGGAGGCCGTCGAGGATCTGCTGCCGATGCTGACCCAACGCTGCCTGGGCTTGGATCGCAATGCCATGCTGCGGGTGGATCGTCGGCTGCGTAAGCGGGGGATACCCGAGGAGACGCTGCGCGCCTGGCACGGCGCGTTGAACGAGCAGCGGCGGGCGACGCGGGCCAGCCGCAAGCCAAGCCTGGCTATCGCCACCGACGACGACAGGACCAAGCCGCCGGCAACGGACGATTTGCCGAGTATCTGGGCCGCGAATCGTCCGCTGCAAGCCATCACTGCCGATGCGCTGGCGGCCTTGCATGACCGCAACGAGCCACCCCAGATATTCGTTCGGTCAGGCGCACTTGTTCGAGTGCGCAACGACGAGAATTCTCGGCCACAGATCGAGCGGATCACCGGAGATGCCCTGCGCGGCCGAATGGCTCGCACTGCTTTCTGGCTCGTGCCGGATCGCCACGGCGAGCCCCGCTACGTTGCGCCTCCCGACACGGTGGTTCGAGATCTCCTGACTATCGGCAGCTGGCCCTTTCCGCGTCTGGAGGCGTTGACCGAAACACCCGTTTTGCGGCCGAATGGCACTATTCTCGATCACCCCGGCTACGATTTTGAGACGGGTTTGTACTACGCGCCCCCGGCCGGCTTCGAATTGCCGGAGATCCCAGCCCGTCCCAATTCCGACGAGGTGCAAAGCGCGGTAGGGCTCCTTGCAGAGGCAATCAGCGACTTCCCGTTCGTCGACCAGGCGAGCCGGGCCAACACATGGGCCTTGCTGCTAACGCCAATTCTGCGACCTGCCCTCAATGGCAACGCGCCGCTGGCGCTGCTCGACAAGCCTCAGCCGGGGGTGGGCGCCAGCCTTCTGGCCGAACTGGTGGCCATCATCGGCACCGGCCGTCCGGCAGCGATGATGGGCGCACCCAAAACTGACGAGGAATGGCGCAAGCAGCTTACGAGTCTACTGCATGGCAGCAACCCGATGATCGTGGTTGACAATGTTGATGGCATTCTGGCCTCGGCTGACCTGGCGCGGGCGTTGACCTCGTCAATCTGGCAAGACCGACTCTTGGGTCAAAACCTGACCGTGAACTTGCCGCAGCGGGCGACCTGGCTGGCGACCGGTAACAACATCCGCCTCGGCGGCGACATGCCCCGGCGGTGCTACTGGATCCGCCTCAACGCTCAAACTGCGCAACCCTGGCTCCGCCGCCGCTTCCAGCACCCTGACCTGATCGGCTGGGCCAACATGCAGCGCGGGCGGCTGCTGGCTGCACTGCTCACCCTGGCGCGATCTTGGTGGGCTAATGGCTGCCCACCAGCCGCCATAACGCCTCTCGGAAGTTTTGAGAGCTGGTCTCGAATAGTCGCGGGAATCCTGGCCCACGCCGGAATCGAAGGCTTCCTGAGCAACCTGGACGATCTTTACGAGCGCGTCGACGAGGAGGGACCGCAATGGCTCCGCTTCCTGGCTGCGTGGCACGAAGCCTTGGGGGCACAAGCGGTCACGACTGCCGAGTTGGTCACTCGCTTGCGGGCGGCCAGCCAGGCGATGCCAAGTGGTCAGGAGCAACCCCGGGCTGCGAGCGATCGACAGTTATGCGAGGCGCTGCCGGATTACTTCGCCGAGGCCCTGGCCAATTCTAAGTTCAGCGGTAGCCTGACACGTCAACTGGGGAGAGCGTTGGCCCAACGCACCGACGTGGTATTCGATGAGCGCGGCCTGCGCTTGGAGAAGATCTTGCCACCAGGCGGTAAGGCTACTGCACGGTGGCGCGTTGTTGCCTCGCGCGGTTTCGCGGTTAACGCGGTTAATGACGACCGTGAGTCTGGCGTGAATTGATCGCGCGCGACTCGTCCGTGCCCAAAATCGCGCGCGATTAATCGCCAACTGGGCGGCTCAACAATTAACCGCGTTAACCGCGAAACCGCGGCCATTGAAAATTCGAAGGACACTGGCGCGACACGTAACTGGCCGTCGGTGTCTGGTCGAATCCCACTTTCGGCACCTGATTGGCCGAATCAGCCGCTACTTATTCACAAGGAGAGTCATATGCGTTTCCTGGACCGTGCTTTCGACACCGTATTTGCCGGCGCGATGACGCGCGCACAGTTTCGTAAAGCCGCCATCTGCGCAGACATCAGTGCCGCAGCCAACGAATTTTTTCTGGGCGACGAGCGCGATCGCTGGGATACGCGCGCCGACTTTGGCGCGCTATTCGCGCCGACGCGCTTGGGCTGGTACGAGTATGCCCTGCCGACGCGGCTGCGCACCGAGGTGGGCTTGCAGCAGCTCCTGCCGCCGGGGCTGCCCCCAGGCGAGTTGGCCGGCGGGTATCTGCTGACGCAGGTGCGCCTCGCGCCCGCCGAGGCCCGGCGCGTGCTCGCCACCGATCCCCTGCCGCAGCTTGTCGCCCAGGCCGTCGGGCCGGCCCTGCTGGGCGGTTCCCAGGCTCAGCGCCGGCAGGAATTGCTCCGCTGGCAGGCGCGCGGCGCTAAACTTGCTGCGCTGTGCTTCTGCCAGGTCTTCCTCGGCGGCCCGCAGCAGGGTCTCAGCGACGGCGTCTTCGGCCTGTACCTCGACAGAGACGGCCGGCCGCTGTCGGAGCTGACGGTCTCAGTGCTGCCCGCCCCGCTGATGCTGGCTTTGGGCGCGGAGGCGCCGACCGTGTTGCACCCGCTGTTCTTCGCCCTGTCGGCGCTCAACAGGGGTCAAGCCTTTCTACAAGATGCGCCTGGCCCGGCGGAACCGACGGCGCTGCCGTTCAAGGAGCTGGTGCCGCGGCTGCCCCGCGTGCCTGCCGCCAGCGCCAATTGAGAGCCGGCGCATAGCGCCACGGGCGGGGGCGCAATCGCCACCCGCCGCCCGCCCTCGGCTTAGCAGCCGTCGGGGAGCGGCGGGGGCGCAGGGGGCGCTTCGCCCGGCTTGGCGCAGAGCGCCAGCGCGGAGCGGCGCAGAGCGCCGACTGGTCGTGCTCACTCAGATTGTTCTTCAGCGGCCCGCGCGGCCGCAGCCACCGACCAGCGCGCCGCTCTAGCCCAAGTTGCTGCGAGCGGCCTTCCTGGCTGGTCGGCTCCAGGCGCCGCAGCCGTCCGACGCGGTGGGGGACGGCGCGGCGCAGCCGGGGCGGGAAGCTGCGTCACTGGCGGATGGGGGCGGGTGACACCCCCGAATTCCTGAAAGGCGAGGTAGATAGCCCCCCCTCACCCCGCGCGGGGGCGACTAGTACACCTCGGCGTAAATCCCCCACCAGTTCAGACGGTGAGGGGTTTGCCGGTATAGGTCCACTTGAAGGGCTGGGCCAGGTGCTCATTGAAGTACGCAATGAAGTCCAAGAGCCGCTGGCGCAAATCCGCAGTGGAGGGAAAGCTGGCCCGCTTGAGCACGCGGCGGACCAGAATGCTGAACCAGATTTCGACCTGATTCAGCCACGATGTGTGAACGGGCGTATAGACAAAGCGAATCCGGTGCGTGCGCTCCTCCAGGAAAGCCTTGCGGGTGGGCATGGATTCTAACACGCCGGACTGGCCTTTCTCGCCCAAGTCGTCCGGCAACTGGCAAGCCGTGGCGACCCAGCGCACCAGCCCCGCGGATTGGTGGGTGTTCAGTTGGTCGACAATAAAGATCCACTGGCCCTGGGGATCGCGCGCGACGGTTTGGGTCACGTGGGCGACGAAGTCCGCCTCGGTGCGGGTTAAGCCGACGGTGGGGGTCACAATCTGACCGGTCGCCACCTCGAAGTTGGCGATCAGGCACTGCGTGCCATGCCGGACGTACTCGAACTCGCGGCCTTCCACGCGATCCGGCTGCATGGGCAAGGTGGGGGCGATCCGCTCCAAGGCTTGGATGCCGGTTTTCTCGTCACTGCTGAGCAGATGCACGCCCTGCGCCTGCAAAGCCACCGCTTGCTGGTAGAGGTCGCAGACCACGCGCACTTGGGCGTCAAAGACCGTAGCGGCAGCGGGCCGACTGTTAAGCCAGTAGCGGCTCAAGTGCGGTTTCAAGTGCGCCTCGGCCCAGAGCCGGCCCACCGTGCGTTCGGAGATGCTGGCCACCACGCCGCGCTTGATGACCTCGGCCACCAGTTCGCGCGGCGTCCAGTGGCTCACCGGACGGCCGGACAGTTTCGGCGGCTCGCACGAGAGGGCGATGATCGTCACCCGCTGTTCGGGCGTGAACGTGTCCGGGGCGCCGGAGCGAGGCGCATCTGCCAACACCGTCTCGAGCAGGGCCAACAACTGCCGCCGCGTGGCCCCCTCCAGCAGCGCGGTCTCGAGTTGGGCTTGCGTCGCCGCCCAGCGCGCACGCCACAGGCGCACTGTACCGCGGTCGAGGCCCAGCCGCCGCGCAATGCGGCTGTTCGAGCGCCCTTTGGCCGCCTGCAAGATAATCTGAATACGCCAGACCAGACAGCGCGGTAACTTCTGGCGGCGCAGCAAACGTTTGAGCAGCTTCCGGACGCGACTGGGCAGATGCACGACGGAAGCCGGTTGTGGGCCTAACATCGGGAGCTACCTCCAAAGAAGAAGTTGCTCCCGATCATACCCGCAGTGGCGATTCCCGGCTAACTGGTGAGGGACTTATGTCGGGCTGTACTAGAGCCGTTTCTTCGGGGAAACGGGTCAGCGGGAGAGCTGATAAAGCGACATAAACACAACCATGTATGGGAGGACATACCATGCACGATTTGCCGCTTGTTGCGGGGTTGCAGGCATTCTGGCAAACGGTGACCGCGGCGATCGCGGACACCTTTCAGCTCCATGATGCCGCGGCCGAAGGGCTGGGCATCGCGGTCGAAGGCGGCGAGGCGTTGGACCAGCCAGGCGCGGGGTGGGCGGATACACTGCCGAGTGGGACAGATCTGGGCACACCGGGGTGGCCGGCATGACGACCATCGCTATAGCCAATCAGAAGGGCGGCGTCGGCAAGACCACCCTCGCCGTCCACCTGGCGACCTACCTGGCCGAGCAGGGCCGCTCCGTCGCGCTGGTGGACGCCGATCCGCAGGGCAACGCCTCCTCGTGGCTGCTCGGCGGCGACACGACCCAGGACGGCCTGTTTCAGCTCCTGGTCATCGGCCGCCCCGCCGTCACACTGACGCGCGCCGTGCCGTGCTGGGGCTGCCGGCTCCTGCCGGGCAACCACCGCAGCGGCGAAGGCTACATCTTTCTGGCCGCCACTGGCAAGCCGTTCGATGCCGTGGCGCAGATGTTGCGGCCGCTGGCGGCCCAGGTGGACTTCCTGCTGCTCGATACGATGCCATCGCGGGGCGCCGGCTTCCTGGAGGTCCTGTTCGCCGCCGACTGGGTCCTGACGCCGACTCAGGTCGAGCGCCTGAGCCTGGAAGGAGTCGCTTTCATGGCCCGCACCTGCGGGGAATTGACGCGCGAGCGGGGGCGCGGGCCGCGGCTCCTGGGCATCGTCCCCAACATGACCCGCCGGCAGACGACTGAGCACCAGGCCCAGATGGCCGAGTTGGTGGCGACCTTCGGGCCGACCGTCTGGCCGCCGATCCCGCTGTCGGTGCGCGTCGCCGAGGCCTGCGCTTACGGCACGACGGTATTCGCCCACGCGCCGGAGGCGCCGGTGACCGCGGCGCTGCGCCTGGTGGGGCAGCGGCTGATCGCCAACCTGGAGGGTCAAGCATGAGTGCCACACCGAAGCGGGTGGGCGGGGTCCGAGTGGATCCGGCCGTGGCCCAATGGCAACACGGCGCGGCGGCCAACGTCGCGGCGTTGAGCCGCCAACAGAAGGCCGACCGGGCACGCGTGCGGGTCAAGGCCGATCTGCCGGTCGAGGTCAAACAGGCCGTGGTCGCGGAGGCCGAACGGCTGAAGACCAGCGAGAGCCAGGTGGTCGCGTTCCTGCTGGCCTGGGCGCTGCATGAGCTGCACACGGGCAACGCCGAGCTGGCCGCGGCGCTGACGGAAGCCCGCGTCTACAGCCGCGCGCTGCGTTTCATGTACGATCTACCGATCCCCGCCGCTTTTCTGGCGGAGCGTTGAGCAACGGGGCTGTTGACGGGGTCGTCTGGTGGGCCTATCGGCGGGGCCACAACGGGACCAACGATGGCCCCGCCAGTGGGGCTTTTGCGAGGCGCTACGTTGGCCCGTGGCGTTTGGGCCGTAGCAAATGTCTTGGGGCTGCGAGCGGCGCTGAGCAGGCCGTACAGACGATCTTGGTGACCAGCAGAAGGAGGCAAGTATGAACGAGTCCGTCGCACCCGACGCCGTCACGGTACGCGAGTTGCTGGCGCACTTCCGCGCCACCCTGGCGCACGCCCGCCAGACCGGTGCACCCGTGATCATTGCGCTGCGCCACCACCGGCCGGTCGGCGTGCTGCTGGATCATGCGACCTGGCAGGGGCATGCCCAGGCGCTGGCCGCCGAACGCGCCCGCGCGGCCGGGCTGGCCGCCCAACTCACGGCGGCCCAGGCGCAGGTGGCCGAGCTGAGCGCCACGCTGCAAGGTGAACGCCAGGCGCAGGCCGAACTGGCCGCGGCGCGCCAGGCGCGCGGCTGGCAGACAGATGCGGTGCAGGAACGCGCCACGGGCTGGCAGCCCGCGCTGCCAACCGCCACCGGCTGGGGTCGCCCATCCGGCGGGTAGACTCAGGCTGCCGGCAAGCGCGCCGACCGAGCGAGACGTGCAGCGCACGAAAGAGAAGGGGTGCGGGCGCAGACGGGCGGAATCTGCCCCGCCTTCGCTACGGGCAGAAAGTCCCAGTGGCACATACGGGCAGGTTATCGCCCCATCTGCTGGCCGGAGTCTACGTATGAACAGCGCTCACAGTCCCGCAAAGGGATGTTTGAACATCGCCCACAGTCCCGCAAGGGGATGTATGAACATCATGGAAGCACGCTCATCATGCCCAAGCAACGTTTGAACATCGCCGACGATGGCGATCCGCCGGTGAACACGCAGGCTGCGGCCCTGGCCGAACGCCTGCGCTGGCTACCGGTGGATGGTTCCGATCCCACCGCCGTGCCGGCGCCGTTGGCCCAGGTGCTGACGCCGGTCAGGCGCTACGTGCATGCGCAGCCGACGCACACACCCATCAACCGCATCGAGTACGAGCTGCTCGGCGCCCTGGCGCTCAGCGGCTGGGCCATGCGCGCCGCGCTCACCGAGGCGGTCAACTGGCACAAGGGCCTCGATCCCCGCTCCGGCGTCTTCAAGCAGGCCTGGGCGCACTTGCAGCACGCTGACCTCTGGCATTGCGACCTGGTGCGCGTGGCTGGCCGGAGCGTGGCCCTGGTGCGGCTCACCGACTACGGCCGGGAGCGCCTGACCGCCGTGGGTCTACCGGCGTGCGCCTCCGAGTGGGACATCATCCTGGCCCGGCACAGCGGCGATGCGGCGCGCCAGTCGGAGCACACCGCCGCCATCGTCTTGTTCTTGCACCACGCCCGCCGCTTCGACTACGTGGCCGAGGCGTGCCCCATGCTCCCGCAGGCGGGGCGGGCGCAGCCCGATGTGCGCCTCCTCGACGACGGCGAGCAGATCTACGTCGAAGTGCAAGGCCGCGGGGGCGAGGTCTGGCGCCGGGTGCAGAAGTGGCAGAACCAGGTCGCCCTCCAGGGCCACGTCGCCCTGTGCGCCTGCACGCCGAGCGCGGCCGAACGCCTGGCGCGCGAGGCGCAGCGCAGCGGCGTCCGCCGCGGCTCGGCCACCGATCTGATCAGCCTGGCCCAGGGGCAGACGCTCGACCTCTGGACGCTGCGCTGGTCGAGTCCCTACATGCCGTTGGACCGGCTATGCGCCCCATAGCCGGCTGTCGGGGCCAGGGGTCGGCCCTGGCCGAGCATCCCATCATCGACGCCAGGCGAGCGTTCGCCCAGGAAGCGCGCACCCTGAGCCAGGCCGTGCGCGCCGCCGATCCCCAGACGCTGACCGAGGAGGCGGAGAGTCTGTAGGACCGCTGAGTAGGCCGATCGCCGGGAAGATCTAGAGCCCCCTGATAGTGACATCGCCCCGGCACTCTGCCGGGGCGATGTCTGTCTCCGGCGCTGCGGGGTGGTGACCTTTCGGGGGCTATCAGTCCATTCGTAGCCTTCCCTCGCGCAACGACATTTGCCGTTTCCACCAAATGTAAGATACAATCCCGTCTGATAAACGATGAAGCCGACCAGTTTGCACCTGGTCGGCTTCGCAACCCGTTTCCTGTTACCTCAGGATCCGGGGCATCGCAGCCCTCATTGTAGCATTTTCGTTCGGTACGTCAAATGAGGCCGCGGTCCCTTTTTCTTGGGGCCGCGGCTTTTTGCGTTGCCGACGAAAGCGAAGCTGAACCCTATGCCGGATTCTGTAACCACGCCGTTGACCGTATCGGGCAGCCGCCCCAGGCTACCCACTGCCAAGTCGCTCTTCTCCCTGCACTACCTCCAAACGCGCCTGCCAGACCACGCCGAATGGACCGCCGACTCATTGCCCGTCTTCGAGGCAGTGCGCCGGCTGTGGGAGCGGGCACGCGCGTTGGGCGGGAGCTGGAACGAGGCGCAGACCGAGCAGGAGTTCATCAAGCCGGTGCTGGACGCGCTGGGGTGGAGTTACATCGTCCAGGCCAAGGCGCAGCGCCGCGGCGGCAGCCTGACGCGGCCCGACTATGCGCTGTTCAGCGATCCGGCGGCCAAAGAACAGGCTTATCCCCACCAGGGCAACGATGATGCCTTCTACGACCGCGCGGCGGCGATCGCCGAGGCCAAGTACTGGGGCCGGCCACTCAGCCAGCAAGATAATTCGGGCCGTAACACCTGGAAGGCCGAGAGCAACCCCAGCCATCAGATGGTCAGCTACCTGGTGGGCACGCGCTGTCCCTGGGGCATCCTCACCAATGGCCGCACCTGGCGCCTCTACAGCCGGGAGGTCAGCAGCACCGCCAGCGAGTTCTACGAGGTGGATCTGGGCGCGGTCTTTGACGTGCCAGGCACTTCGCAAGTGCCTGGCACGTGCGAGAGAGATGCCTTCAAGCGCTGGTGGCTCTTCTTCCGCCGTGACGCCTTCCTGCCGGATAGCCACGGCCGCGCCTTTGTGCAGCGGGTGCGCGAAGGCTCGGCCACCTACGCCAAGCGCGTCAGTGACAAGCTGAAGGAACTGGTTTTCGACGAGGTGATGCCGGAGATCGCGGCGGGCTTCGTGGCTTACCGGCGGGAGCAGATGGGCATCCGTGAGGAGACCGCCGAGGGCCTGCGGCAGATCTACGCGGCGGGGTTGAGCCTGCTCTACAAGCTGCTGTTCGTGCTCTACGCCGAGGCGCGCGACCTGCTGCCGATGCGCAACGCCGGCTACCGCGAGCAGAGCCTGACCGGCCTGGCCGAATGGGCGGCCGAACGCATTGATCGCCGCCTGCCGCTCAGCGACGCCACCTTCGCCACACCCCGCTACGATGCGCTACTGGCCCTCTTCCGGCGCATTGACCGCGGCGACCCCAGCCTCGGCATCCCGCGCTACGACGGCGGGCTATTCAGCGCGGCTTCACCGGAGAACCGGTTCCTGGAGCGCCACAAGCTGAGCGATCGCGTTGTGGCGCGTGCGGTGGACATCATGGTGCGCGATGCGGGCGAGCCGGTGGATTACGCCTACATCAGCGTGCGCAACCTGGGGACGATCTACGAGGGGTTGCTGGAGAACCGGCTGGTGGTGATTGACAGAGATGCCATCTCTCCGCAGAGATGGCATCTCGTCCAACTCGTCAACGACCGCGGCGAGCGCAAGCTCTCCGGCTCCTACTACACGCCCAACTTCATCGTGGAATACAACGTCAGCCAGACCCTCGATCCGATCCTTGACGAGCGGGCGACGCGCTTTACAGCGACGATGGATCGCATCGCTGGCCTGCATAAGCAGTTGAGCCACGCGCTGGACAAGACCACCAACCAGCGGCTCCAGGCCGAGCTGGTGCGTGCTGAGCGGGAGGCGCTCGAGGCGTTCCTGGGCATCAAAGTCTGCGATCCCGCGATGGGCAGCGGTCATTTCCTGGTCAACGCGGTGGATCACCTGACCGACGGCATCATCCGGCGGATGCAGGTCTACCACGACACCCATCCCGACGTGCCGTGGGCCTGGAACCCCGTGCAGCGGCTGATCGAGCTCGTGCGTCGCGAGATCCTGGCCGAGATGGCCGGGCAAGGGATCGCCGTAGAGGCCAGCCGGCTCGATGACACCGCACTGCTGACCCGGCTGGTGATGAAGCGCTGCATCTACGGCGTGGATCTCAACCCGCTGGCGGTGGAACTGGCGAAGTTGAGCCTGTGGCTGCACTCCTTCACCATCGGCGCGCCGCTCAGCTTTCTGGATCACCACCTGCGCTGGGGCAACTCGGTGATCGGCGCGGACGTGCGGACGGTGGAACGGGCCATGAAGGTGACGGACGCCGGCCAGTTCGCGCTGTTCCAGGGGCCGTTCGCGGGACTGCTCGACCTGACCGCCGTGATGATCGAGGTGGCCGAACGCGCCGACGCCACGCTCGCTGACGTGCAGCAGAGCGCCGAGGCGTACGCCGCCTTCCAGCGCCAGCTCCTTCCTTACAAGCAAGCGCTCGATCTGTGGGTGAGCCAGTGGTTCGGGGACGAGAGACCTTTGAGCGACGAAAGACCTTCGAGGTTTCGGAAACCTCGAAGGTCTGGGGATGCCTTCGAGTTCATGACCATGCACAGCGCCGACGTCCTGCCAGCGCTGCGCGGGGAGCTTGTCGTGGACGAGCGATATCAACAGGCCATCGCCCGCGCCCGCGGCCTGTGGGAGCGGCAGCGCTTCTTCCACTGGGATCTGGAGTTCCCCGAGGTCTTCATTGACCTGGCCGGCCGCGACTGGGCTGCGGACGGCGGCTTCGACGCCATGCTCGGCAACCCGCCCTATGTGCGGCAGGAGCAGGTGAGCGCGGCCAAGCGGTACCTGGCCGCGGCCCATGCGCCGGTGTACAATGCGGCAGCCGACTTGTACGTCTATTTCTACCACCGCGGCTGCGAGATGCTGCATCGCGGCGGCCGACTGGCGTACATCGTCAGCAACAAGTGGTTGCGCGCCGGTTATGGCGAGCCGTTGCGGCGGTACCTTGCCGGGCAGACCGTGGTAGAGCGGATCGTGGACTTCGGCCACGCGCCGATCTTCCCCGACGCCGACACCTTCCCGTGCATCGCCGTGCTGCGCAAACCCGATGCCGAGCCGGCTGCGCCCGCCGAGACGGAGGTATGCGCCTTCCCGAGGGAGGAGCTAGGCCGCAGCGACCTGACTGCTTACGTGTCGCACCACAGCCATCGCGTACCGGCCGGCCGCTTCAGCGCCGCGCCGTGGAGCCTGGAGCCGCCGGAGGTGGACGCGTTGATGGCGAAGATCAAGCGCGCCAGTGTTCCACTGGCTGAGTTCATGGGAAGTAAAGCTTACAACGGCCTGAAGACCGCGCTGAACGAGGTCTTCTTGATTGACACGCCAACGCGCGATCGGCTGATGGCCGCGGATCCGATCAGCGAGAAGGTGATAGTGCCCTACCTGCGCGGGCAAGACATCAAACGCTGGCATCCTGAGTGGGCTGGCTTGTGGATGATCTTGCTCAAGTCGAGCGAGAATTTTGACTGGCCTTGGAGCAAATCTGGCGAGTCGGCGGAGGCCGTTTTCGCCCGCACGTTCCCTTCACTACACGCCCACTTGAAACCGCACGAAGACGCGCTGCGCAAGCGGCAGGATCAAGGGCGCTTCTGGTGGGAGTTGCGATCGTGCGACTACTACTCAGCGTTCGAGCGTCCCAAGATCATCCATACCGATATTGCCTGGCGAGCGCAGTTTGCGTACTCCGACAAGCCGGTTTTCCTGGTCAACACGGCTTATGTCTGGCCAACCAGCGACCTGTACCTGTTGGCGGTTGTCAATTCACCTCTGATGTGGGCCTACATGTGGCGTAACACCATGCACGGCAAGGACGAAGTCCTCCGCCTGATCTATTCCTTCACCGAAGCACTGCCCATCGCTCAGCCCACCGATTCGATGCGCGCCGAGATTGAACCAGCAGTCCAGCGGCTGATCGTTCTCGTTCAACAGAACCAGGCAGCAGTTCTTGAAGTACTGGCGTGGCTGACCGCCGAGTTCGGCGTGACGACGCCGGGCCAGGCGTTGGAGGCATTCGCCGAACTGGACGAAGCGTCCTTCATCCAGCAGGTGCGCGTCCGCCGTCCGAAGGCGGACGCCCGCCTCAGCCCCGCGGCCGTGAGCGAGCTGGCGCACGTCTATCGGCAGTATGTGCCGCCGCTGCGCGGCGGGGCCGCCGAGACCGCGCGGCTCGAGGGCCGGCTGGCGGAACTGGTGAACACGGCCTATGGCCTGACGCCGGATGAAGTCGCGCTGCTCTGGCGCACCGCGCCGCCGCGCATGCCAGTGGGCGCAGGCGTGCAGGCCTGATGGCCGCCGGGGTCAAGCAGATCGAGGAGAGCACGAAGTATCGGTATAGCGATCAGTTCGAGCACTGGATGCCGTACCCGAACAAGCCGTCAGCTCGAAGAACAGCATCGGCGTCATCTGACGTCAGAGGCGGCCTATGCCGACCTTGTACCTCACCCCCGCCGCGCTGGGCTATTTGAACCAACTCATCCTGGCACTGCTACTGGGAATCGGGCATGGACATTTGTGCGGGGGACGACATCTACGAGAACTACCGCGCCTACCAGACGCAGTTCCTGGAGCAGTTCCGGGCCATCGGCAAGGAATACAAGTTCACCGTGATTGACGCCAACCGCGTCGTGCAGGAGTCTTCGTGGATCTGCGCAAGCACCTGGGGCCGATTCTGAAGAATATGCGGCCGGCGATGTGAGCGAGCAGGGGGCGCCCCCACCCATGCAGAAGACCGCGTCCATATTCACGCCACCGCCAGCTGCATTTCAAAGCACGCATTAATTGGGGGGCCTTAGGGCAATCGCATCTAATAAATATGATATAATTAGTGAGTAGACAAGCGGGCCAAGAAGTGCTATCCTTAAGGTATCAGGAGGATAGCCATGAACGATAAACCGACCGCACCTACCGCGTCGATGACCGACCATTTTGCGAGTCTAGATGACCCACGACTCGATCGGACGAAGCTCCATCCACTGCCAGTCATGATTGTCATGACGATCTGTGCCGTGATCTGCGGGGCGGATGATTGGGTGTCCGTGGCGCTGTTCGGAAACGCCAAGTTGGCCTGGTTCCGCACGTTTCTGGACCTGCCTAACGGCATTCCTTCGCACGATACGTTTGGGCGCGTGTTTGCGCGGCTCGATCCGGAACGTTTTCAGGAGTGCTTTCTGGCGTGGATCCAGGCCGTGAGCGAGATCACCCACGGCCAAGTCATCGCGTTTGACGGTAAGGTGCTGCGCGGTTCCTGCGAACGCGGACTGGGCAAGGCGGGCATTGACATGGTCAGCGCCTGGGCCACCGCGAATCACTTGGTGCTGGGGCAGATCAAGGTGGACGACAAGTCAAACGAGATCACGGCACTGCCCAAGCTGTTGCAAGTGCTGGAAATTGCAGGGTGCATCGTGACGATCGATGCCATCGGCTGCCAAACGGCGATCGCCCAAACTGCGGTCGATCGGAATGCTGACTACGTGTTCGCCGTCAAGGAAAATCAGGGGCATCTCTATGAAGATATCACCGGGCTGTTTGATGCCGCCCAAGAGGTGAACTTCAAGGACGTGCCGCACGATTACTGCAAGACCACGGACAAGGGGCATGGCCGCCTGGAAATCCGCCAGTGCTGGACCATTGCCGATGCCACCCTGGTCGACTACCTGCGCAATCGCGAGGGGTGGCCCAACCTGCAGACGATAGTCAAAGTCGTCAGCGAGCGCCGGGTGAACGGTGAGACAACCATTGAGGCGCGCTATTTCATCTCCAGTCTGCCTGGCGATGCTGGGCGGCTGCTCCACGCGGTCCGTAGCCATTGGGGCATCGAAAACTCCCTGCATTGGGTGCTCGACATCGCCTTCAATGAAGATCACCACCGCCTGCGCAAGGACAACGGGCCGGCGAACTTCGCGGTCTTCCGGCATATTGCCCTCAACCTACTCAAGCACGAAACGACCATCAAGGCGGGCATCAAAGCGAAACGCCTCAGGGCCGGTTGGGACGAATCCTACCTGCTCAAAGTCCTGGTCGGCCCGAGCAATTAAGATGCGATTGCCCTATGGGGGGCCTGTAGGCCTATTGACAAACTAATTGAGGAGTGTTACCCTATTCACCAGGACACAGGTTGTCTTGCACGTCTGGGCATCCACCAGACTCACACAACGGCGTATGGAACTCCATTCACGGTCCGCAAAACGGTTCCTGGCTGCCAGATTTGGTTTTGTCCTGGCGGTGATTTTCCTCTGGGGTGGCTTGGCCTGCGCGAGTTGGCAATTAAGTCACGCGACCGACGCTTCAGTCGGGCTGGCAGATGGCGCGGTCGTGCGCGCGGCCAGCGGTGCGCTTTCCTCCACAACTCTGCCGGTCACGCTGCCGATCGAAACCCGTGATGTGTCACACCTGGGCGCGGCGACCGTCCAGGTCGGCTACGATCCGGCGCTGCTCCGTGTGACCGGCTGCCAGCGCAATCCCGCGTTCGACGTGGGCCTCTGCAACATCGCGCTGGATCGGGACGGCGACAGCATCCCCGATGCAGTGCTCTTCAATGTTATCTCGCTGGACGGCGTCAGCACCGCGGGAAGCCCCGTTGCGCTCGTCCAGATCACCTGGGCGGCGGTGGGAACGACCGCGGTGGAGGTCACAACGACGCTCGGCGTCGAGGTCCAGACCTTCACCGACACCGATGCGAAGCCGATCGCGGTGACAGCCGCAAACGGGCAGATCACGCTTGCGGCCGTGCCCGCGAGCACCGCCACGCCGACCGCCACCGCCACGCCGACCGCTTCGCCGACGCCCAGCCCCACGCCCACTGCAACACCCAGGCCAGCCATGCACGTCGTCTGTCTCCCGCTGGTCAGCGCGGCGCTCCCCCCAGTCACGCCGCCGGCCGCGCCTTCCTTTACGTGTGGCAACTGGTGCGGCGCCGGTAGTCAAGTCAGCTACCGCCGCCAGGCGGTCTTCAGCGATCAGCCGGTCGCCGACTGGCGCATGATCGTGGAGGGCGCGACCGTTTGGAACCTCACGAAAGAGACGACGGTCTCGGCCGTGGCCGAAGCGCCGGAAGGCGCAGCCGTGCGCATCGAGGCGCTGTTCGGGAGCCAGTGGCTTCGCGCATGTGAGTCGGTTGTAAGATGTGAATGACGTGCCAGGCACCTTCGAGGCGCCTGGCACGTTTGGTGTCCGTACAGGAGATCATCCGATGAACAAACACCTGTTGAGCAAACTGGGCATCGTGCTGGTGGTCGCCGCGTTGGCCGCGATCGGCCTCCGCTTCTCGGCCGCGCTGATCGTGCAAGCCGCGCCCCAACTTGTTGGGGACTCCGCCGCCACGTGTGCTGGAGTGCTGGACTTGTCCAGCGCCGCGGCCACGGGTCGCGTGATCAGCCAGACCTTCACGCTGGCCGCGGGCTGGAACAGCATCTACCTCGAAGTCGAGCCGGACAACACCTCACCCCTAGCCGATCCTGACGGCGCCGGCCCGTTGCCGCCGCAGCCCTCTCTTTCCACCATCGAGGCGGTCTTCGCGGGCCTGAACTGCGACGACTGCCTGGAGAGTGTCTGGACCTGGCACACGCCCCTCTCGCGCATGGATTACATCGTGGATCCATCGGAGGGGTTGTGGGATGCGCCGGGCTGGGATCGCTACTTCCCGCAAGGCAACGTCGGAGCTGACGGCGGTTCGCGCGAGTTTTTGACGACCCTGCTGAGCCTGCACGCCAACACCGGCTACTTGGTGAAGCTGCGCGATAGCTTCTCGGGCACTGCGACGTTGCAGATCACAGGCAGCCCTGTGGTCGGCCACCGACGCTGGGCCATGGCTTCCTACAACCTGGCCGGCTTCCCGCTTCTCGCCGGCGCGGAGCCGAGCGTGGCGCTGCTCAAGAGCACTTCCGCGATCAGCGACGTGCTGCGGTTGGGGACGGATGGCCGCTGGGAGCGGCTGGCGGACGGCGCCGGCCTGCAAAGCGGCCAGGCATACCTGGCTTACTACAAGGAGACGACCGCCCAGGATTACACCGCGCCGCTGGACGTGCGTGATGTGGCGAGCGATGGGCTGCATTTTCTGCGCGGCGCGGGCGGCGCCAACCAGACAGTGCGCGTCGAGAACCGCGCCGCGGTCACGGTCACCGCGTCCGCCACGCTGATCGGCGGGGCCAGTTCCGGCGTGGCACTGCGCTATTCGGTCAGCAGCACCGAGACGGTGGATCTGCGCACCGATTCGCCGGTAACGGTGCAGATCGGATCGGGCGGCGCGGTGGCGCTGGAGTTCCTCGTCGCCGCGCGTGATCAGCGCATCGCGGGCGAGGGGCTGCTGGAAATCGCCTCGGCTGACCTGGGGACGCGCTGGCTGATCCCGCTGGCGACCGCGACTGGCTCCTACGCGGGGCTGTGGGTGGGCGATGTGGTGGTGAACGACGTGAGCGAGGGCCGCCTGGGCGCGACCAACGTCGCCAGCGGCACGCTGACCATCGCCCTGACCCCGCGCAACAGCTCAGGCATCGGCGGCGCGGCGGTGCTGGCGGAGCGCATCGAGGGCAACGCGGCGAGCGTGGCGCTGACCGCGACCCTGGCGCTCACCGGCAGCAGCACGGCGGCCGCGCTCGCGCCGCTCACTGGCACTGCGCCCTACGTGGCGGGCTACGTCTACGCCGATGTCAACCAGAACGGCCAGCGCGATGCCGCCGAGACCGGCTTCGCCGGCGTGGTCGTGCAGTTGACCACCGGCGGCGCAACGCTCACCCGCACGACGGACGCGACCGGCGCGTACCTGTTCGATGCGGTGGCCGCGGGAACCTACGACCTGGCGCTGACGGCCGCGCCGGCCGGCTATACCGCGGCCTTCACCGTCACCCCGCCGCCCACGCAAACGTTGCCGATCACTGCGACGCCGTACACGATGGCGAACGCCCTGCCCGTTTCCGTCACCGTGACCGCCGCGGGGGTGGGCGACATCGGGCCGGCGGCGTACAAGCGCATGGCGCTGCCGCCCCCCTACACGCTGCCGGTCTACGATGAAACCGGCGCACGGGTCGAGCCGCTGTTGAACTTTGGCTTCGTGCCCGTGTACGACGTGTCGCTCTGGACGGGCCTCTGCACCGACCGGCTGGTCAAGCAGCGCGACCTGGGCCAGGCGGTCAACGGCGCGCTGCACGTGGTCCTCGACAGCGCGGCGCTCAACCCGCCGCCGGCCGCGGTGACGTACCAACTGCTGGGGGGTGGGGCGCAATACCTGATTTACGTCGAGCAGGCGGGCGGGGGCGGCGCATCCGACAAGGGGGTTGCCTGCGGCGAGATCGCGGTGGGCGCGCCGACGAAGATGGCGGACGGCCGCGGCAGCGAGTTCAAGTTCCGCGTGCTGCTGCGCGTGGCCGACGACGGCGCCACCAGCCTGCTGCCCGAATACGTCTACACCGGCACGCGGCGGATCAGCTCCGTGGCGTTCAGCCACCCGCGGCCGATCACCGCCAGCGCTGCGTTTGCCGCGGGCCAGCCGCTCAGCTTCCCGCTCACCATCGCGGCCAACGACCCGCTCAACCCGTTCCTGCACAAATACCATCCCGACCACGATAACCTGGACGCCGGGTTCAACCCGATTGACCTGAACAACGTCCCCGCCTACCTGTGGGAGTCGCCGGAGGTGCAGCGCCGCATCACCCTGGAGCTTTCGGACGTGCTGCCTTATGCGGGCGCGACCGCCGACGAAGCGATTGCCCTCGACTGGGGCGGCGCCAACTGGGGCGGCTACTACCGGGAGG
>Ga0172375_10001291_pt1 | contig 40375 bp, 39 predicted proteins | sample LakKiv1m_FD_114537 | JGI IMG/M metagenome (GOLD analysis project Ga0172375, IMG submission 114537) | Freshwater microbial communities from Kabuno Bay, South-Kivu, Congo - kab_092012_11.1m | ecosystem: Environmental > Aquatic > Freshwater > Lake | place: Democratic Republic of the Congo... | reverse complement strand
TCCAAGCGGAACCGTCAATGACGGAAACTCAGGAAATAACTATAACGTAACCTTTGTAAACAATAATACAGGCGTAATTACTCCCAAAGAATTAACTGTAACCGGTATCACAGCCGATAATAAGGTTTATGATGGCACAACCAATGCCATTATTAACGTTTCAGGCGCATCCTTAGAAGGGGTGATTGATTTAGATGTAGTTAATTTGGTTGATATTTTCGCCACAGGTGAATTTGATAATAAAAATGTTGGTCTCGGAAAGATGGTAAGAGCTTACGGATTAAGTATTGAAGGTGATGATGCATCTAATTATACCCTGATTCAACCTCTGGCCCAAGCTGATATTACAACCCGTTTTATAACCGTAACTGCGGTTACGGATACTAAAGCCTATGATGGTAATACCAGTTCGGTTGGCAGGCCTGTGATCACTGAGGGTTCTTTGGCTCAAGGGGATATTGGAAATTGGATAGAGGTGTTTGATAATAGTCAGGTAGGTACAAATAAAACATTAATTCCGTCAGGAACGGTTAATGATGGTAATTCAGGAAACAATTATTCGGTTACTTTTGTTAATTGCGAGACGGGTGTTATTACCCAACGGGTGAACCCTGATCCTCCTCAACCTCCGACGCCTCCGGAGCCGCCAATTCCGCCTGTTACGCCGCCGACACCTCCGACTCCGCCGCCTGATCCGGTTGATCCGGCCGCACCCGATGAGCCTGTAACTCCGGGTGATCCAGACGAGCCTTTTGCTCCAGATGGTCCGGGGGGGATTGACGATTCTGATAATAAGGATGGCAATAATGATTCTAATTATCAAGAGGGAGGAAGGTATCAGAAACATTATCCAAAAGGAAGATATCGCACTATCGTTATTGTTTTTGAGGGTAAGGTTGCGGTATCGGAATATGATAATCAAGGCATTAAAGAAACTTTATATCTTAACCCTGGCCAAAAAACAGAGCGCGAAGGGGAAGTTAATAAAACAAAGAAAAAGATTTACCGTATTACTGTAAAATCTTTCGAAGGTTTACCTTTAAGAATGGTTTATAGAGATGTTAAAACAGGAGAGAAGAAATTAATAAGGATAGTATCAGGAGAAAAAATAGAACTGTATTCTAAATAATAAAATTAAATTTTACTGTTTTGTTTTTTAAGTTCTTTAATGCGTTTAATTTCTTGAGGAAGTTTTTCCTGAAAATCAACTTTCATGAAAAACTGCGATCTGCCACCTTCACTTAAAGGACGTTTCCCGACTGCGAATCCCCAGCCAACCTGTAAAGATATCTGGTTATAAAAAACAAAATTAAAACCGGTTCCAACGCCAATATCATGGACAGATTTTTCATCAGTTGCTGCGGGCCATCTGCGCATACCCCAGCCATAATCAAAAAACGCGACTAAATTAGTTTGCTGCTTGAAAGATTCTTGGGCGTAAGGCAATCTCCATCCGCTGGGAATGAAAAAAGCGGGGATAAACAGGTCGGCGTTTAAGAGCGCGGCATTATCCGCCAGATAATCTCCTGAAGGATAGCCTCTAACAGAATCAATTCCTCCGATAGAAAATTCTTCCTGTGGGGTAAGTTTAGTAGAGGCGATCTGGCCTTTAAATTTAAGATTTCCTTGCAGATTATTGGGCAGCATTCTTCTATGTGAAGCATTCAAATTAAATTTAGTATAAGTTACTTTACCGCCTCTGGAGGCTAAGGGGTTATTGTTGGACGTTGACCCAAGTCCATTGATTCCCTGGTTAAGCTCAGGGGATATAGTAGTAGAATTGCCGAATCCGGCAAAATTAAAAGTCCCGCCTACATTAAAAACGCGCAGGCAATCTTTAGAAAAGGTTCCGGTATTTTGGGTGATATTTTTATCGCGGGCGGCAAATCCTAGATATGCTTCTCCTATATAATTCTCTTTTTTGAATAAATCCTGATGAACGGAAAAGGTGGTATCATAAGATTTTGAATGGATGCTCGCAACAGAAAATTCTTTTGAAGGGTTTGATTCATTATAGCTGAAACCATAAAGAAGAGTTGTGCCGTTAAAACCTACAGGAAGATTATGATAAGCGTATCGTCCTTTAAAGTCCCGCCCGAATGTTTGCCCAAGCATCAGAACATCATCGAAGCCGAGGAAGTTATTGTCTCTTGCGCCCATTCCTGTGCGGCTCCTGCCGGTAGAAATAGCACCATCATTATCATAAGATATAAAAATGTGAGCCGGAAAATTTGTTTTAGGAGTTAAAATAATATCAGTTGTGCCGGGTTTCTTACCGGGTTTTAATGTGGCTTTAACCTCCCGGTCAGGATTTTTGTTCATTAACTGAACACTCTTTGAAAGCAGGTCATAACGCAGAATGTCGCCCTGAGGGATTTTCCAATATCTAGTTAATCGTTTTTTTTTGAAAAAGGGAGCATTCTGGATCTCTAATTCCCCCATTTTTGCTTCGACTACTTCAAGAGTGATGATATTTTCTGCGCTCTTTTGTTCCGGCAGGAAAGTCGCGGCAATAACTCCGCGCCTTAAATATTCTTTTTCAATTTCTTTTCCTAAAATTTGTAAATCAGTAATAGTAAGTTCTTTTTCTTCATACTTTTTTATAATCGGGTCAAATGATTCAATGGGGAATGTCTTGACGCCTTCGAGAACGATTTTTTTAACGAAAAACTTTTGTTCGCCTTCTCTTGAAACAGGTTTTTCTTCTTCTTCAATTTTGGGTTTTGATTCTTCTGATGGAGGTGTAATGAGAGATTTTCTCAGTTCATTTTGTTCCTGTCCAAGTATGTCCGTTTCCCGGGTAGCTCTTTCAACAGTGCTTTGAGCAAATGCCGGGGCCGTATAAATTAAAGGAAGAGTTAGTAGAAGAGGGAAGAAGAAACTTTTTTTCCAAAAAATTTTCATAGCTGCATTATTATTCTAAAATCATTTTTTGTCAAGTGGCAATTTCCCCTTTGTACACATTATATGCGTCCAAAAGGTGGCCGCGTCAATAAAAAATATTTTCTTGAGTTACACAAAGAACCATGCTAAAATTTTCTTTGGATGATTGCGGGAGAGAAAAATGGTTATAACAGAGCAGAAATCGATTGAAGTTATTATAGATAGCTTAAAAAACTATAATAAAATATTCCTTGTAGGTTGCGGGGAGTGTTCTACTTCTTGTAAAACAGGGGGTAGGCAAGAAATATTGGAGATGCAGGTTTTGTTGGAGCGCTCCGGGAAAATTGTTAGTGGAAGTGCTATACCTGATGCTCCTTGCTTAGCAGCCAAGACCAAAGCTGAATTAGCCAAAAATTTAAAATTTCTGAAGGATTCTGAGGCAGTTTTAGTTTTAGCTTGCGGTTTAGGCGTGCAATCCGTAAAAGATAATGATAGAATGGGTTTGGCAGTAATCCCCGGATGTGATACTTTGTGCGGCGCGGTAATGGATGCCGCAGGTAATTTTTTGGAAAAGTGTTCAATGTGCGGGGAATGTGTTTTAGACGTAACAAGTGGTATTTGTCCAGTGACACTTTGCCCAAAAGGCATTCTAAATGGTCCATGCGGCGGAATGAATAAGGGTAAATGTGAAGTGGATAAAGATAGGGATTGCGCCTGGGTATCAATCTATAAAGAATTTGAAAAGAAAAATGATATAGATTCTTTTAAGAAGATTCAGCCTCCCAAAAACCACAAAAAATCAATCAAGCCGCGAAAAGTAATAATGACAGGAAAATAAAATGGCAGAACAATTACCTTATAGCGATAAAGTAATGGATCACTTTTTGCATCCTCGCAATGTTGGTGAGATTGCGGATGCTTCAGGGGTCGGCACCGTCGGAAATCCGGTTTGCGGTGATATTATGAAAATGTATATTAAAGTAGAAGGAGAAGTTATAGCTGATGTAAAATTCAAGACTTTTGGCTGCGGTGCGGCAATTGCCACGAGTTCGATGGTTACGGAGATGGTTAAAGGTAAGACTATTGATGAAGCTTTGAAAATAACCAATAAAGCGGTGGCAGATGCTTTGGATGGGCTGCCTCCTGTGAAACTTCATTGTTCGGTTTTGGCTGAACAGGCTCTAAGGTCTGCTTTGGCGGATTATTATAAAAAAATAGGCAAAGACGCCAGTCATTTTGAACCCAAAGACCATTCACATGAACATCATGGGCAATAATCTGATATTTCAACATGTAAAAGATCGATCTGAGCGGGTTTCTAGCCTTAAATCGGCCGAAACCGCAGGATTGACAAAAGCTAAAATACGTAGTAAAATTCTTCTTAAGTTGAAGAAACAAAGAAAGGAAGACCGAGACAGAAAAAGTAGTTTAATAATGAAAAAGCTGTTTAGGGCTTTGGTTTTTAAAAAAGCAAAAGTAGTGATGTTTTTTATTTCATTTGGTGGAGAGGTTAATACTAAAAATATGATTAGGCAGGCAATGAAATTAGGTAAAAAAGTCGCGGTTCCAGTTTGTAAAAAAAATAGAATGATCAGACCCAGCCTTTTAGGTCAGGACGCGAAGTTAACCAGAGGGCTTTATGAGATCTTTGAACCCGCGATTAAAAAATTTATCAGTTTAGAAGATCTGGATTTAGTAGTTGTGCCGGGAGTGGCTTTTGACAAAAAAGGCAATCGTTTAGGCCGCGGAAAAGGCTATTATGATTGTTTTTTACATAAATTGCCCCCTAAAACCTCTTCGGTAGGTTTGGCATTTGATTTCCAGATTTTGCCTTCCATCCCCACCACTTGTCTGGATAAAGACGTCCGTAAAGTTATTTTTGCTTAAAACGCCAGCTTAATTTGATTGGTTGGCGTGCCGATTTCTTGGCTAGCCCTCACAGATACAATCTTCATTTGTATAAAAAAATAGGGAGGTTTTCAACACATGCTTAGTATAATTATATCTATAGTCATAGCTTTAGTTTCTATCTTCGCCGGGTATTTGTTCAGAAAGCGTATTGCTGAAAAAAAGACCGGTGATGCTGAAACCCAAGCTAAGCAAATAATAGAAACAGCAAAAAAAGAAGCTCAGGATAAGCGCCGGGAGGCAGAATTAGAGTCTAAAGATTTGCTTTACCGCATGCGTCAGGATTTTGAAAAAACTACTCAGGATAGGCGCCAGGAGATTGCTAATTTAGAAAAAAGGCTTTCGCAAAAAGAAGAGAATATTGACCGCAGGTTGGACCTTTTGGAAAGCAAAGAAAAGGAGATTGAGAACAAGCATCTGAATGTGCAAAAACAGGAAGATGCTTTAAAGGCCAAAGATGCTCAGTTGCAGGCTTTAATTGTCGAAGAAAAGGAAAGGCTGCAAAAAATTTCTTCTCTTTCTGCCGAAGAAGCAAAGCAAATTTTGCTTAATCGTTTGAATGAGGAGCTAAACGCGGAAAAGTCGGCTTTTATTAAAAGGGCTGAGGAAGATTTGCGTAATAATTCTGATAAAAAAGCCAGGGAAATTATCAGCTTAGCCATTCAGCGTTGTGCCGCGGATCATACAGTGGAATCTACGGTAAGTGTTGTTAATTTGCCCGGTGATGAAATGAAGGGCAGGGTTATCGGCAGGGAAGGTAGGAATATCCGCGCTTTTGAAATGGCTACAGGCGTAGATGTTATTATCGATGATACACCCGAAGCAGTAAGCCTCTCTTGTTTTGATACAGTGCGAAGGGAGATCGCCAGGTTGTCTTTAGAGAAATTGATTTCTGACGGCAGGATCCATCCCGGAAGGATTGAAGAAGTAGTTGAAAAGACCAAAAAAGAGATGGATGAAAAAATCCGCGAAGAAGGCGAGAAAGCTGCTTTTGATGCTAGCGTTGACGGGCTGCATCCTGAAATCATTAAGCTGCTTGGCCGTTTAAGATATAGGACAAGTTTTGGCCAGAATGCTTTACAGCATTCCAAGGAAGTTTCCTTCCTTTTGGGAGCTATGGCTTCTGAACTTGGGTTGGATTTTAAATTAGCACGCCGAATAGGCCTTTTGCATGATATTGGCAAAGCCGTAGACCATCAGATCGAAGGAACTCACGCAAAAATCGGCGCAGATCTGGCTAAAAAATATAATGAATCAGCGGAAGTGGTTTCTGCTATCGAAGCTCATCATGAAGAAGCAGAGGCTAAAAGTTTTTACGCGGTCTTGGCAGTTGCCGCGGATGCGATCAGCGCCGCCAGGCCGGGAGCCAGGCGAGAAACTTTGGAAACTTACATTAAGAGACTAGATAAACTCGAATCCATTGCTAACTTATTCAAGGGCGTGGAGAAATCTTATGCTATTCAGGCCGGCAGGGAAATACGCGTTATTGTTCAGCCGGAAAAAATCAATGATTCAGATACAGTTAATATGGCCCGTGAAATAAGAAAGAAAATTGAAGAGGGTATGGAGTATCCGGGGCAGATAAAGGTTACGGTTATCAGGGAAACTAGAGCGATAGAGTATGCGAAATAAAATAGTCGATAGCTATGGCTTATAGTCGATGCAAACGTTGACTATAGGCCGTCGACCATTGACTATTGACTAAACTATGAAAATACTATTTATAGGTGATGTTGTTGGTTCTCCTGGGAGAGAGGCTATCAAGAAACTTTTGCCAGGGCTAAAAGAGGAATATTCTTTGGACTTCGTTATCGCAAATGCCGAGAATGCCGCCGGAGGTTCAGGTATTACTTCCAAAGTCGCCAAGGATCTATTCGATTCGGGAGTTTCTGTGCTTACATCCGGAGACCATATCTGGAAAAAGTCAGAAATTTTTGAACTCATTACTCAGGATGATCGGATCATAAGGCCCGCTAATTATCCTTTAGGGGCACCCGGATCTGGAGCTACTGTTTTTAACACTTCGAATAACATGAAGATCGGAGTAATCAATATCCAAGGCAGGGTTTTTATGGAGGCGCTTGATTCGCCTTTCAAAACCGCCTTGGCAGCTTATGAAAAATTGTCCAAGGAAACAAAAGTAATTATATTAGATATTCATGCGGAGGCGACTTCGGAAAAAGTTGCCCTTGGGTGGTTCTTAGACGGAAAAGTCTCGGCAATATTAGGCACACATACGCATGTACAAACAGCAGATGAAAAAATTCTTCCCCAAGGCAGCGCTTATATAACTGACGTGGGGATGACCGGCCCGTATCATTCTGTTATTGGGCGTAAAATTGAGGATGTACTGGAAAGATTTTTAACCTCAGTCCCTGTGAGATTTGAAGTGGCCCTGGAGGATATTCAGCTTCATGGTGTAGTATTGGATATTGATGAAAAAACTGGCCTTGCCAGGTCCATAACTAGAGTTCAAAAAAAATTATGATACCCAAAAGAATAAAAACCATTATTTTTTGGCTGTTGTTTTTTATGTTATCATCAAAGATCTCTTTTGCCCAGAATCAGGAGATTCAAATTGTCCTTGATGCTAAGGCAAATACAACTGCCTTACCGGGAATCTTTAAACCAAATATTGACCTAAGCGGAAGAGGATTTCACCGTGATATCAGCTGGCCGCAGAGTTTAGCTGCTCAGGAATTGCTGGATATATGGCAGGAGGATATTGGTTTTAAAGGGTTTTACCGCCTTCAGTATAACCTTTGGGAAATAAATGAGGTAAGTAAATTAAACAATATCCAGAAAAAATTAATTTCTAATTACGATAATATTATCAAGAAAGTAAGTGATGCGGGTGGAGTCGTAATATTAAATATATTCGGCACGCCTGCCGGCCTGGGAAAGGTTTTAGATAAAAAGAGTTCGCCTCTTGATTTAAAGGCTTTTAAAGAGCTGATAAAGCGGACTATGCGGGAACTTAGCTGTAAAAAAAGATATAATGTTTGGTATGAAGTTTGGACAGCTGTGGATTTGGATGATTTCTTTTTGGGGCGCAAGCAGGATTATTTCGCCATGTATCGTGCTGTTGCTGAAGCTGCTAAAGAGCTTGAATTTGAAACCGGTATTAATATTCCTGTCGGGGGGCCTGGAGTAAGCTGGTGGTTCCAGAACATTGAGGCAAATACAATTATTACTCCCGAAAGAAGTCTTATTTATGAATTAATAAAATATTGCTATCATTATCGTTTACCGCTGGATTTCCTCAGTTGGCACGCGTATTCTACCGATCCTCAAGCTGAGAGTGATATGACCCGCTATAAAAAGACATCTATTCAATTGATCCGGGATTGGCTGAGTTATTTTAATTATAAAAAAGACACGCCTCTTGTGATTGATGAATGGAATTATGACAGCGGCGCGAATTTACTTCCTGCAAGGGCGGAGAGGGCCAATATCGGGGCAAGTTTTATCTTAAGCAGGCTTAAAAATATGCGCGATGCCGGAATTGACCAGCAGCTTTATTTTTCTCTTGAGGATTTCCAGAATAATAAAGAAGGTGTCGTAAGAAATACCGGGGTATTTTCTTATAATTCAGAAGCTTCTGAATATAAAGGGTCAACCAAGTGTATTTATAACGTTTTCAAAATGCTTTCAATGCTTGGGAAAAAAATATATTCTTTGGGGTTGAAAGATGAGTTTGTTGGAACGATTGCGACTAGAAATGACGACGAGATAGTGATAATTTTTTATAACTATGTTGATCCCTATTTTTCCAGAAGTTACCTTACCCGCAGGATCGCCACCCTTGCGGATTCGGAACGTAAATTTATTCTGAATATGATCAAAAACAATAATTTGGATAAAGTCCTTACCAGTCAGGAAACAGTGAAAAAATTACGCACAACTAAGAGGCTTAGAAATATTTTTAAAAAATTACAAACCTTGAATATTCAGGCCGAGGTTTTTAAGAATTCGAATAGGAACATAAAGTTGCAGATCAAAAATCTTTCCGGTGATTATACTCTGGAAAAATATGTTATTGATTCTAGCTGTGTTTTAGATTGTAAATTTATCCCGGTTGTAAAAAGAGACGTTAAAACGGCAATCTTGGATGAAATTTTGGAGTTGGAGCCTTATTCTGTAAGCATGGTCATTCTTAAGAGGAAACCCAAAGAAGAGCCAGTGGTCATCGAAACAGAACAGCCGGAACTTCAACCTATAGAAGAATCTGTTGATGAAAAAAAGAGCATCTAAAAAATCTAAACAAGAGATCGATTTATTTGAAAGAAAACTTCTTGAGCCTAAAGAAGAAAAACGCCACATTTATACTGTTTCCGAAGTTACGGCTGATATCAAGTTGGTCATCGAAAATACTTTCGAACATGTTTGGATAGAAGGCGAGGTTTCGAATTTTAGGCCTTCCTCATCGGGGCATTTTTATTTTTCTTTGAAAGATGAAAAAGCTCTGCTTAACGCAGTAATGTTTAATGCCTTAAGCAGTAAAAATGTTAAGTTTAAACTCGAAGATGGTTTAAAAGTAATTTGTTTCGGTAAAATCGAGGTCTATGCTCCTTACGGCAAATATCAAATCATTATTGAGCAGATCGAACCAAAAGGTGTGGGAAGTTTGCAGTTGGCCTTCGAACAATTAAAAACCAAACTTGAAAAAGAAGGATTGTTTGAAGAAAAGTATAAGGTTCCGATACCTTATCTACCTAAAAATATCGGAATCGTCACTTCTGGTACCGGTGCAGCTATAAAAGATATTCTGAAGGTTTTGGACAGACGGTTTAAGGATGTGCATATTGTAGTTAATCCTGTCAAGGTGCAGGGGCAGGGGGCCGCGGAAGAAATCGTGCAGGCTATAGAGGAGTTTAATCTCTATAATGAAAAAGCGGAGTTGGAAGATAATATAGAAGTAATGATCGTTGGCCGAGGGGGAGGCAGCATTGAAGACCTCTGGGCTTTTAATGAAGAAGCCGTTGCCCGAGCTATATTTAATTCCAAGATTCCGGTTATTTCGGCAGTAGGGCATGAACGTGATTATACGATTTCTGACTGGGTAAGCGATTTGCGGGCACCTACTCCTTCGGCAGCGGCGGAGTTGGTAATTCCGCGCAAGCAGGATCTAGAGGATAGTTTAAATAATTTAAAAGCCGACCTGAAAAGATCCTTTTTTGAAATAGCGTCAAATTTTAAAAAAGTAATTGAAGACCTATTGCAGAGGCTTAAACTTGATATTGGCCATGTTCTAGAGCTAGATAATAGAAGGCTGGATAATCTTTACAAAAAGATCGCAATTTTAAATCCTGCAGCTTTGATACCGGAGTATAAAAATAGGGTCATAAACCTGGCAAAAGAAATTTATGTGAGAATGGTTCATTCGGTAAAGATTAAGGAATCATGCTTTATTAAAGCTGCGGAAAAAATGGTGGATTTAAACCCTCTGAATATTTTAAACAGAGGTTACAGCGTTACTTTTAAGGATGGGCATATCATTAGAGAAGCTATAACATTAAACAGCGGAGATTTGATAAAAACAAGGTTTTATAAAGGGGAAGTATTAAGTAAAGTTGTTGAGATTAAAAAAGAGACTGCCGGCAAAACTCTGTCTAATAACGAAGATTAAACGTTTCCAACAATGACAATTTAGCTGTCATTGCGAAGCGGGGCGTAATGCTGGATGAAGCAATTCTATTTAGAAATTATGGAGGAAGTTATGTCAGAAATAAAATTTGAGGACGCGATTAAAAAACTTGAAAAAATCGTCGAAGATTTGGAACAGGGTGATTTATCTTTGGATGATGCGCTGAAGAAATACCAGGAAGGTATCGAAATTTCCCGGGTATGCTCGCAAAGGCTTGAATCCGCCAAGAAAATAATAGATGTGCTTTCGAAAAATAAAAAAGGCGAATTTGAACTAAAAAGTTTTGATGCGGAAGCGGCCTCAGAAGCAGAATCGGAATAAAATGTTATTAGAAAATATAAATAATCCTAAAGACCTAAAAAAGCTCACCCCTGATCAATTACCTTTACTTGCCCAGGAAATAAGGCAAAGGATAATTGAAGTAGTTTCAACTACCGGCGGGCATTTGGCTTCCAGCTTAGGCGCGGTTGAGCTGGCAGTGGCACTTCATTATTGCTTGGATACTCCCAAGGATAAAATTATCTGGGATGTGGGGCATCAGACGTACGCGCATAAAATACTTACCGGAAGAAACAAAGATTTTGTCTGTGTGCGCCAATATGAGGGATTAAGCGGATTTCCTTCGAAAGATGAATCCGAGTATGATACTTTTACGACCGGGCATAGTTCAACCGCGGTTTCATTGGGTTTAGGTTTGGCATGTTCACGTGATCAGCTTTCAGCGGATAAACAATTTAAAGTTATTTCCGTGATAGGAGATGGGTCTTTGAGCGGAGGGCTTTGTTTTGAAGGCTTGAATAATGCCGGGCACATAAAAAAAGATATGATAGTAATTCTAAATACTAATGAATTAAGTATTGCTCCAAATTCCGGAGCAGTAAGCATATATTTAAATAAAATTATTTCTCTACCTATCTATAACCGTTTTAGGGCATCTTTTGAGAAATTGGTAAAATCACGTTTTCCTAAAGGTACTAGATTATTAAAAATTGCCAATAAATTCGAAGAAGGCTTAAAAGGACTTTTTATACCGGGCATGCTTTTTGAAGAATTAGGTTTTCGATATTTTGGCCCTTTTGATGGGAATAATCTAAATGTTTTAATCCCCACATTTAAAAATATTTTTAGTTTAAAAGGGCCGATACTTTTGCATGTGGTAACTAAAAAAGGCAAGGGTTATCTGCCGGCGGAAACCGATCCTGTAAAATTTCATAGCGCCGGGCCATTCGATATTACAACCGGGGAGGCTTTATCCAAAGGAAAGAAAAAGCCAGCTACATACACGGAAGTATTCAGCAACAAATTGGCTCAGCTTGCTCAAGAGAACAAAAACATCGCGGCCATAACCGCCGCTATGCCGGAAGGAACTGGTTTAGATAAATTCCGTGATTCTTATCCAGAGAGGTTTTATGATGTCGGCATTGCCGAAGAACACGCGGTTTGTTTTGCTGCCGGGCTTGCCAGGCAGGATTATAAACCGGTAGTTGCCATATATTCAACTTTTTTGCAGAGGGCATATGATCAGATTATGGAAGCCGTGGCTTTGCAGAATATTAATGTGGTTTTTGTTTTGGATAGGGCAGGTGTGGTCGGTGAAGATGGGCCGACACATCAGGGCATATTTGATATAGCTTATTTAAGGACTATCCCGAATATGGTGGTTATCGCTCCTTCAGGAGCAAAAGAGTTAGAAGCGAGTTTAGAGTTCGCGTTTAAACAGCATGGCCCGGTAGCTATTAGATATCCTAAGGCAATTTGTCCGGAGGTAGACCTAGCGGTTCAGCCAATAGAATTAGGGCAGGCTCAGGTGGTGCGGGAAGGCAATGATTTTGCTATAATTGCTTTAGGCAGTATGGTGATTCCTGCGCTAGAGGCGGCACAGCTTCTTGCAAAAGAAGGATTTTCCGGGACATTGGTTAATGCTCGTTTTGCTAAACCCATTGACGGGGCGTTGTTGAAGCAGATAGCCAAAAGAACAGAATATATCTTTACTGTAGAAGATGGCGTATTTGAAGGCGGCTTAGGAAGCGCTGTAAGTGAATTATTGGATATTCCGGTAATCAGGCTAGGGACACCGACTGAATTTTTACCTTGCGGAAGAAGAGAGCAATTGTTAGAAAAATACGGGTTGACCAAAGAAGGCATTGCCTCTAAAATTAAAGCAATCTTAAAACAGGGATCCGCTTTGTAAGTGAAGGATGGATAAACAGTGGCTAAAATAAAAATTAATCAAGAAAGATGCAAGGGGTGTTTTTTGTGCGTTAGTGTTTGCCCTAAAGGCGGGATAAAAAAAAGTGATAAGCTTAATAAAAAGGGCCTTTCTTTTGCCCTGATAGATGATTCAATAGAATGCAGCGGTTGTTCTATGTGCGCATTGATTTGTCCGGAATGTTGTATTGAAATATGGAAATAGATAGATAATTGTTAAGTTTGTTTGGTTCGTTATTATCGTTTCGCTGGTTAGGATTATAAACGAAATTAACGGGTTAAACGGAACTAACGATAAAAACTAATACTATGAAAATATTAATATCTGGTAATGAGGCTATTGGCGAGGCAGCTGTGCAGGCAGGTTGTGGTTTTTATGCAGGCTATCCGATTACTCCGCAGAATGAACTTACAGCGTATATGTCTGTAAGAATGGCTGAAGAAAAACGAGTATTTATTCAAGCGGAATCAGAAATTTCGGCGATTAATATGGTCTATGGAGCCAGTGCTGCCGGAGCCAGGGCAATGACTTCTTCTTCAAGCCCGGGGATAAGTTTAAAGCAGGAAGGCATTTCTTATATTGCAGGAGCAAGGCTGCCAGCAGTTATTGTAAATATTATGCGAGCTGGACCAGGGTTAGGGAATATTTGGCCTTCTCAGTCAGATTATTTTCAGGCCACTAAGGGCGGCGGGCATGGAGATTATCGCTTGATAGTTTTAGCTCCTTCTTCAGTGCAGGAAGCTTTTGATGTTACTCTTAAAGGATTCGATTTAGCGGATAAATATCGGATGCCGGTAATGATTTTGGGTGATGGATTGCTTGGACAGATGATGGAACCGTTACAAATCACAAAATCACAAATTCAAAAGGTCACAGTTGATAAGCCATGGGCTTTAACTGGATGTAAAAGCAGAGAATCGAATATAACGAAATCATTTTATTTAGTCGAAGGCCAGCTTGAAAAAGCGAATCTGGAATTGCAAAAAAATTATAAAATTATCCAAGCTAAGGAACAGCTTTGGGAAGAATTATTTTTAGATGATGCAAAACTGGTGTTAGTGGCTTATGGCACGATGGCGCGCATTGCAAAAGGAGTAGTCAAAGTTTTAAGACAGAAAGGTTTTAAAATAGGCCTTATCCGTCCAATAACTTTGTGGCCTTTTCCGCAGAAGGTTTTTAGTAAAATGGCACTGAGCTCTAAAAAAAGAGAGGTATTGGTTGTAGAGATGTCTTACGGCCAGATGATCGAAGATGTCAAGCTAGCTTTAAATTGTAAATATAATACCGAATTTTTAGGAAGAGCCGGAGGCGGGGTGCCTAGTGAGGAAGAGATAACCAAGAAAGCGTTATCGATGATCAAAAGAAAAAAATGAATAAAATATTTTCTCGTCCAGAGTCATTAAAAGATCTGCCTACTCATTATTGCGCTGGCTGCGGCCATGGTATCGCACACAGATTGGTCGCTAAAGCAATTGATGATTTAGGGATTAGGGAAAAAGTTATTGGTGTAGCTCCTGTAGGCTGTGCAGTGGTAGCCTATGATTATTGGGATTTTGATTGTTCAGAGGCAGCACACGGCAGGGCACTAGCTGTGGCAACAGCGATAAAGCGAGTGAGAAAAGATAATATAGTATTTACTTATCAGGGCGACGGAGACTTGGCTGCCATCGGAACAAATGAAACCATTCATGCTGCGAACAGAGGGGAAAATCTAACTGTTATATTTATTAACAACGCGATTTATGGCATGACAGGCGGGCAAATGGCTCCTACTACTTTAATTGGACAGAGAACTGCCACAACTTTAAAAGGAAGGAATCCGGAGCTTGAAGGTTATCCACTTAAAATTTCCGAAATGCTTAGCTTGCTTCAGGGAGTGAAATATATTGAGCGCGTTTCATTGCATTCTCCTGTAGAAGTGATCAAGGCTCAGGCTGCGGTAAAACGCGCTTTCGAAAATCAGATTAATGCAGTAGGTTTTTCTTTGGTTGAAATATTGTCTCCTTGTCCGACATATTGGGGAATGAGCCCTAAAGATGCCCTTGATTGGATCAAGGAAGTAATGGTAAAAGAATTCCCTTTAGGGAGGATAAAATGACGGAAAAAATAATCGTTGCCGGCTCCGGAGGGCAGGGGGCTATGCTTTTAGGTAAAATTATTGCCGAGGCAGCGATGAGAGAAAATAGATTTGTCACTTGGCTTCCTTCTTATGGCGCAGAAGTAAGAGGTGGAACTGCTCATTGCATGATTACAATTTCCGATCAAGAAATCGGTTCGCCGTATGTTGACAAAGCCGATACCCTTATTATTCTTAATGAGCCGTCATTTGATAGATTTAAAAATCGCATTAGAACTAAAGGCACATTAATTGCCAATAGCTCCTTGGTTTTGAAAGAAATAAATGGGAATAGTAACAGGATCAAAAAGCCTTTTACCGATATCGCGATCAAACTTGGAAATATTAAGATCGCCAATATGGTGGCTTTAGGCGCTTATTTAGGCAAGAAACATATTCTTCAAAACAACATTGTCCTTAAAACTATCGAAGAGATCGCTCCTCAAGATAAGAAAGCGTTGGTTGAGATCAATAAACAGGCTTTATTAGCAGGTATTGAATTGGTATAATTTTTCAAAACATAAATATAGAAAGGTAACAAATAATATGATCAGAGTTCGTTTTGCTCCCAGCCCAACAGGCTATCTGCATATCGGTGGTTCAAGGACTGCTCTTTTTAACTGGATTTATGCCAAGGCTAAGGGGGGTAAGTTTATTTTAAGGATAGAAGATACGGATGTGGCTCGTTCACAGAAAGAATTTTTGGATGAAATATTATTTAGTCTTAAATGGCTTGGATTCGATTGGGATGAGTTGTATTATCAAAGCCAGAGGTTTGACCTTTATCGAGAATATGCCAACCGCCTGCTTAAAGAAGGGAAAGCTTATGTGGAAAAAACAGAAGGCAAGGGCGAGGCGATAATTTTTAAAGTTTTACCGCAGAAAGTTATTCTTAAAGATTCTATCAGAGGAGAAATCGAATTTGACACTGAAGTCATCAAAGATCAGGTTTTAATGAAATCTGATGGTTCTCCTACATATAATTTTGCCTGTGTTGTCGATGATGCCACAATGAATATTACCCATGTTATAAGGGGAGATGACCATATTTCAAATACCCCAAAGCAAATTTTACTTTATGAAGCTTTAGGATTCAAAGTCCCTGAATTCGCGCATTTACCTTTGATATTATCCAAAGCCGGCGGCAGGCTTTCAAAACGCAAGGGGGCTACTGCGATATCCGATTACCGCAAAATGGGATATCTGGCACCTGCTTTAGTTAATTTTCTTTTACTTTTGGGATGGTCTCCGGGTGATAACCGCGAGGTTATAGATATTAATGAAGCTATCAAGATATTCGATCTTAAAAATATCAATAAAACCGCGGCGGTCTTGGATCTGGATAAATTGGACTGGATGAATAATCAATATCTTAAAAATGAGGATCCTGAGAAGCTTTCTCAAGAAATAATCCCGGCTTTGATTGAAAAAGGTTTGATAGAAAAAGATAATTTTGACAAGGAATATCTTATTCAGGTTATCAAATTGTTCCAGGCAAGGCTTACAGTTTTAAATGAATTTGTTGATTGGGCGGATTTCTTTTTTGTTAAAGATGTGGCAATTGATCCGGCCGCAAAAGAAAAATATTTATCCAAAGATTTATCCAAAGAATTCAAACTTTTTATAGATAAATTGGAAAAGCTTGAAAATTTTGATATTACCTCGACCGAAAGTTGTTTTCGCGAAATGATTAAAGATCTGGGTATTGAAGCTAAAGTTTTAATCCATCCGATCCGTGTGGCATTAACCGGGAAAACTATTGGACCAGGATTATTTGAAGTGATATATTACTTAGGTAAACAACGCACAAAAGAGAGGTTAAGCAAATGGATAAAATAAAATCGACCAAGAGATTGCTGATGCTATTTGTTTTAGTTTCTTTTGGTATGCTTGCTGGATGCAATACTGCGGCTGGTTTTGGCAAGGGCGTGGGTTGTGCTGTTGGTTCAACAGCCGAAGGCGTAGCCAAAGATAGTTTTAGTGTTGTTGGTGCTGTTAAGGCTAGTGATGATTGGATAAAAGAAAATTTATGGTAGGGCAGTAAGCCCACACCAAACCATCAAATAGGTTTGGGTGTAGCAGGCAGTAAGCCCACACACCCCATTTAATAGGATAAATGGGTGTGCCCTTTTTGGGCTACCAAACCATCAAATAGGTAGCAGGCAGAAGCGCGGCAATTGATTTAGGACATCTACGATTCAACAAAGGGGAAAGGATGAAAAAATTATTCTATTTAATATTGTGTATGTTTATTATCGGTGGTTCTTTAGGATGCCAGAATACTAAGACTAATGCTGTTGAAGGAGGAGTTATTGGCGGGGTACTTGGTGCCGCTGCAGGAGGGATTATCGGTCATCAAAGTGGGCATGGCGGGGAAGGTGCGGGAATCGGTTTGGCAGCAGGAGCTTTAACCGGTGCTTTAATAGGCAGTCAAATCAACAAACCAGCCGCTCAAAACCAGTCAGTTCCAGCAACCGGAGCACAAGGTTCAAGCCAGGCTAATCCCAATCAGATTACCACTCAACAGATCATAGAAATGAGCAATCAAGGGATACATGAAGCTGTAATTATAGATAAAATTAAAATTACCAATTCTAGATTTAATCTTTCTGCCAGCGATATCGAAAATTTAAGAAAACAAAATGTATCACAGAAAGTTATTGATGCCATGCAGGGATTGTAATCAGCTATCAGCCATCAGCTATCACTCATCAGCTGGAAGCTGATAGCTGACAGCTGAAAAAAGGAGGATTAAATGAAAAAGTTAGTTTTAAGTTTTTGTTTAACAGTGCTTATTTTGTTTAATCTCTCCGCGGCTTTTGCTCAGGATAAATACCAGGCTCCGGTGGTTCCTGAGGAAGAGAAAAAAGCGGCGTTGATTGATACCGCTGATATGAAATATGATAAAACTCCAATTAATAAATTAGGCCGCGGTGTCGCGAATATCACTACTTTTTACCTGGAAGTGCCTGCGAGCATGTTCCGGGTCTCTAAAGAGAAGGGTGAGCTGGTTGGTTTCACTTTGGGTTTCTTTCAAGGAACTCTTACTTCTTTATTAAGATTGACTGCAGGCTTGTATGATACGGTTACTTTTGTTATTCCATCATACAGCAAGCCTCTTATGCAGCCAGAATACGCCACAGAAAGTTTGGAGCAGGCTTGTAGTGCTCTCGATGATAGTTATCCAACTGCAAAATAGGACATATTAATTTAATTATCCCACAATTTTATCCACTTATTGCCCTGTCGTCTAATTGGTAGGACTTCAGATTCTGGATCTGACTATCATGGTTCGATTCCATGCGGGGCAGCTTGTTTTTAGTAGTTGGTTAGTAAATACGTGTGGTTCTCTGCTCGTAAATTCGCTAAAATTATAAAGAATGGGTTCTGGATATGTTGCATGAGGCATATATGGAGACTCTTTTAAAAAAAGGCCACACTTTATGATTATTCTTCAACTTTTCTGGGAGTTTTTTAAGATAGGTCTATTTACTTTTGGTGGCGGGTATGCAATGATTCCTTTGATAGAGAAAGAAATCGTAAATAACTATCATTGGCTAACGATGAAGCAGTTTACAGATCTCGTCGCAATCTCAGAAATGACTCCTGGGCCTTTTGCAGTTAACTCTGCCACATTTGTAGGATACAAGGTAGCAAAATTCTGGGGTGCGGTTGGCAGCACATTAGGCGTTATTTTGCCTTCTTTTTTGATAATTTTGGTTGTTGCTTCAGTATTTTTCTCATTCCAAGATAATCAAATAGTGCAAGCTGCCTTCAAAGGATTAAGGCCGGCTATACTTGGCCTCATCATTGTTGCCGCCCTAACTGTAGGTAAAATTGCAATATCAGATTATAAATCCGTAATTATTCTTATTTCAGTAGTGGTAGGGATTTGGATTTTAAAGATTCATCCTATTTTAGCTTTAATAGTTTCAGCCGTTATAGGGATTATCTTTTTGAGATAAATTTATCAAAAAATATATATAGAGAAGTTGGGGATCCCAACTTATTCTCCTGTCTAAAGTCACCCTTTAGCTTTTTGCTAAAGGGTTTTTTGTTTCTATTTTTAGTAGAATAAAGTCAGAAAAAAGTGGTATCTTCCAATTTACATATTCCGCAGCTTTAATAATATAGTTAAAAAGACAATAAGAAATTATAAACGGAGAATGCGATGAAAAGAATCATAGTCTTAACAGCAGTTTTAATAATCCTATATGGTTGTACAAGTTATGAACTTTCCGGCAAAACTAAAAGGACTATGGTTGATAAGATTTCTGCTGACACGATCATGGTTACTTTTTGTGGAAATGCATACATGGGCCAAGATGAGGTTGAGAAATATGCGCTTCAGCGCGCTTCTACGGAAGCATTGTCAAAGGGTTGTCCCCATTTTGTAGTAGTGAAAAAAGAAGATAATTCAAAGATTTGCGCGCTTAGTTCCAGAAAGCAAGGAATACATTCTTATGATGTTACTGCCCTTGCGGAAAATCCGGAAAATTTGGATCTTCCTGAATTTGTCGAACCCAACGTTACTTTAACCATTCAGTGCATTTCTAAAGGTGAAAAAATTCCGGAAAATGCAATTAACGCGGAAGAATTCCTGAATGAAAATTTTCCTGGGATTAACAAATAGCGAAACAGAGCAGTGTGCTTAACTTGGAGGAAGATAATGGCTGAATCTGTATATAAATTAATTGAATTAACTGCGGCATCGAAAACCGATATTGAAGGGGCAATTCAGAATGCTGTTTCTAAAGCGGCGGAGACTATCCGCAGCTTAAGGTGGTTTGAAGTTGTGCAAACCCGAGGAGTAATAGAAAAAGACCGCATTGTATATTGGCAGGTTACTTTAAAATTAGGTTTTAATGTTGAGAATGAAAGTCTGCAGGCAAAAGAACAAACTGGCAGCCAAGAAGGAGAAAATAAGGTTTCTACAAAAGAAGGTATCAAACCGCAGTCTTCAAAATATCGTTGTAAGGTATGTGGTTACATCTATGATCCTCAGAAAGGCGATCCTAGCCAGGAAATAAAGCCAGGCACTGCTTTTGAAGAATTACCAGATTCATGGAAATGTCCGGAATGCGGGGTAAATAAGGATCAATTTGAAAAGATAAATTAAATTTTAAAGAATGAAATCAATCTTGGGCAAGTTTTGTCCGCAAATATAATTAGTTTATATTTTAACGAGGAGCAAAAATGCTTGTTAAGGACGTGATGACTAAAGATGTTGGAGGGCTTATTCCTGAAGCTACTCTCAAAGAAGCGGCTCACAAAATGGAAAGCTTAGGAGTTGGGTTCCTACCGGTATGTAACGGCGAACGCATTGTTGGCGTGATTACTGATCGCGATATCACGGTGCGCGCGGTTGCAAAGGGGAAAAATCCCGCTGAAGCTTTAGTAAAGGATTATATGACTCCTAGGGTTCACTGGTGTTTTGGTAATGAAAATATTGAGTTAGCTGCAGCGGCTATGGAAAAGAATAAAATCCGCAGGCTTGTGGTATTAGATCAAAATAAGCTTTTGGTTGGTGTCATTTCTCTTGGAGACATCGCGGTACATGCGCAAAATAGCAAAGCTGCCTGTAAGGTTCTTGAAGAGGTTTCCCGCCCTGCGCAACCCAGGCGGGGGATTAAACGGGTGAAAAAATAGAAAGGAGGTCGTATTTTATAAGCACAGTTTGGAAAAGCTACAAAATTTAATTCTAATAAAGGTAACGAAAAAGGAGGCAAGTATTATGGCAAAGACTGTCATGAATAAAGCCAGGTCATCATCAGTCACACAACAAGAATCACTTACCGAAGCGATAAGGAATAAAGCACAAGAACTCTTTGAGAAAAATGGACGTAAGCCCGGCCGAGATTTAGAGAATTGGCTGGAAGCTGAGCGAATAATAAAATCACGAGGGAAATAATCCTCAAAAAAAGGATATTTAGATGAAAAAAACTAAAAAAGGGAAAGTAAACAAACAAGTTAAATATAAATGTCCTTCCTGTGGAAAAATTTCAGATGATAAGGATAAATGTTGTGGTGAAAAAATGGAGCAGTGTTAAAAACTGTTGTTAAGACAATTTTTTCTCCCATTTTATTGGTTTTGGATGTGTGGGAGCACGCTTATTATGTCGATTACAAAAATGAGCGAGCTCAATTTGTCGAACATTTTTGGAATATCGTAAATTGGGATATAGTCAATTCAAGGTTAAAAGAATTGGAAGCTTAAGATGATAATCAAAACCATAAATGGTTATATGGTAAAGTCGGAAAAAGGCAAAAACCTTGGAGGCCCATATCGGACCAGGCAAGAAGCTTTAAAACGGTTAAAGCAGGTCGAGTTTTTCAAGCATAAAAAATAAATAGGGGGGATAATTAAATGCATCTGAGCTGCCGTTTACGCGTATTCGCAGTAATTATGTACATTTTATTTTTTATGTTCACTAATTCATCACATGCGTCCGAATTAGACAAGGCTATTGAATCATCAATAAAAGATTCGTATACTTTTAGGACCTATCTTAAAGATGATACTATCAAAGCAGATTCAAAAAGTGGAGTTGTTACCTTGAGGGGCACGGTCGCCGACGAATATCATAAATTATTAGCCATTGATACAGTCTCTAATTTGCCTTGTGTGAAAAAGGTGGAAGATAAGCTTGAGATATCTAAAGATTCTTTCCCTAGGTATTCAGATGATTGGCTTAGCATAAAAGCAAAGACCGTTCTGGTATTTCATTTTAATCTTAACCCCCTTACAAAGATTTACGTAAAAGAGGGAATCGTAACTTTGCAAGGACAGGCTAATAGCCTAGAGCAGAAAGAATTAACTGGGCGATACATTAAGGATGTGGAGGGGGTTAAAGGAGTAAAGAATGAGATGACAATAATAGAGCCCGCATCAAAACCACAGAAGACGATGATTGAAAAAATGGATGACGCATCCATTACTGCCCAAGTTAAGCTAGCGCTATTGTTTTATCGTTCGACGAACTCTTTTAAGACTCATGTCCAAACAGAAAAAGGTACCGTTACCCTGACTGGCAAAGCTAAAACTGAGGCTGAAAAAGAATTGATAACCAAGTTAGTCAGCGATATTAATGGCGTAAAAGAAGTGGTCAATAATATGATTGTGAGTAATCCTTAAAAGAACTAATAGAGTTTTGCCCCTGCCTCAATCAAACCAGAAGGTGGAGGTTTTTTAAAGAACTGATAGTTTTCCCTTTGATTTCGCGTATCCTTAAAATTATTTGGATAAAATATGTACCATTTTTTAACCAGGCGGATCAAAAGGATCTTTAAGTTGATGGCTCCTGAAGAAGGAAAAGCTGTTTTAAGTAATTTTGCTGCTCTTTCAACTGTGCAGGGCATAACATATATCCTTCCGATAATTATAATACCTTATCTTTTTCGAGTAATCGGCCCGGGTAAATTCGGTATAATTGCTTTTGCTCAAGCGTTTGTACAGTATTTTATGATTTTAACGGATTACGGCTTTACCATTTCAGCTACAAAAGAAATTTCCCTCTGCAGCCATGACCATCATGAAGTTTCAAGAGTGTTTTCTGCCGTAATGACGGTTAAATTGGTATTAGCGTTTATAAGTTTGATCTTATTGGGTATTATTGTCTTTTTTATTCCTAGGTTTAGGATTGACTGGCAGGTATATATCTTGAGTTTTGGGATAGTGGTCGGAAATACGCTCTTTCCCGCATGGTTCTTTCAAGGCATAGAAAAAATGAAACATATTGCGCACCTAAACATTATTGGCGGTTTTTTAATGCTGCTTGCAATTTTTATTTTGGTGCGCAAAGCGCAGGATTATCTTTGGATCCCAACGATAACTTCTTGCGGATTTTTGGTTACTGGGGTCTGGGCGCAGGCCATCGTTTTTAAAAAATTCGGAGTATCTTATAAATTCCCAGGCTATCCTCATTTACGGCAGCAAATTTCCGCTGGCTGGGATATTTTTATTTCTAATGTTGCGATAAACGCTTATACAGCAACACGTATTTTTGTGGTCGGACTTTTGACTGATAAGACAATTACTGGTTTCTATGCTATAGCGGAAAAGATTGCTGGCGCCGTTCAGACCTTTCCCTTACTTTCATTTTCACAGGCGATTTTTCCGCGCTTAAGCAAAATATTCAATAAAGACAAAGCACTGGCATTTGAGATCATGCGCCAGATCCAGTTAGTTACTACTGGGATTTCATTCTTCTGTCTATCTTTAGCTTTTATTTTCACTCCAGAGATAGTTAGGGTGTTTTGCGGAGGGGATTATTACTCGACAGTACTATCTTTAAGGCTTTTATTTATCGCTGTTTTTTTTGTCAGCGCCAATGCTTTTCGGGTACAGTTTCTTTTAGTTTGCGGAAAGACTGATGTTTATTCACGAATACATGTTTTTATGTCCATGATGGGCTTGCCCTTAATCTTTTTTTTGGTTGCTTCTTTAGGATTTACTGGAGCTGCTTTTGCAAGTATAGGTATAGAAGCGGGGATATTTTTTATAACCTATTATTCAATCAGGAATCTTAAATTTACTTAAAGGATAATTATGCATAGGTATAGCTGGGAATTCTTAGAATACGAATTTTTAGGCAATAGCGTTTTAATGTATTTGTTTTCTGTTTTAATATTTTTAATCGGCCTCTTAGTGGTTAGAATAATCCTACCCGGGTTTATCAAGCGGATCGAAAAATTACTTCAGATGACTCCAGCCGATTTTCGCGATTTTCTTCTCAGTCTTGTAAAAAATGTTGTTTTGCCTTTGTTCTATTTAGGGATTGTTTACTTGGCTTTAAAAATTTTGGATTTTCCAGGAGTTTTAAAAGATATAGTTGATTATCTTGTTTTAGGCATATTGGTTTTCTTTGGTGTTAAGGTGTCAGTTGCTTTTATTGGATATGGTTTTAAAGCCTATTTAAAGAAAAGAGGTGCTGACTCGGAGTTACTTAAAAGTTTTCAAGGTATATTGATGGTAATTAGAGTTGTTGTTTGGTCTGGAGCAATTATTTTTTTTCTAGATAATTTGGGACTTAAGGTTTCGGCGCTTATTGCAGGTTTAGGAATAGGAGGCATTGCTGTTGCTTTGGCGGCGCAAAGCATATTTAGGGATCTTTTTAGTTATTTTTTTATTCTTTTTGACCGGCCGTTTAAAGTCAGTGATTTTATTATTGTAGATAGTTTTATGGGTACTATTGAACACATCGGTTTGAAGACTACCCGGGTGCGCAGCCTTTCGGGGGAGATGCTCATCTTTCCTAATTCCAACCTTACTGATTCAAGGCTGCGGAATTATCATTTGATGCAGAAAAGGCGAGTTGAATTTGAATTCAATGTGGAGTATCAGACTCCGTTTGAAAAATTGCAGGAAATCCCGAAGATCATCCAAGAGGTAATAGCTGGCATCAAAGACGCAGTTTTGGACCGGGCACATTTGGCTAAATTTGGCGATTATGGACTGACCTATCAAGTTGCTTATTATGTTTTGACGGCTGATTATAATAAATACATGGATATCCAGCAAAATATCAATCTTTCCCTTATCAAAAATTTTGCGCTTGGTGATATTCGTTTAGCCTATACCCAAGAGATTTTTTGGGCTAAGCTTAATGAAAGGAGCAAGAAGTGAAAAAAATAATATTAGCGTCTTTACTGGTTTTGATCTTAGGCTTAATGATTATTATTTTTAATCGTAATATCCTTGCCAGGTTTATTATTATCCAGGGGATTAAAAAAACCTGTGGGTTGGGTGTTAACATTAAGAGTTTGAATATCGGGTTGCCGAGCGTATCGATTTCCGGACTATCGATTTATAATCCCTCTGGTTTTAAGGAGCGGTTAATGGCGGATATCCCTGAAATTTATGTTGATTTTGACTTACCGGCATTTTTAAAAAATAAGGTACATCTTGGTAAATTAAAAATAGAAATTAATGAAGTAGATGTGATCTTGAATGAAAAGGGCAAATTAAATGTTAATTCTCTGTCGCTGCTTGCCCCCAAAAAGGGTACAGGAAAGCCGCCGGAAATTCAAATCGATGAGCTTTCGCTAAAAATAAGCAAAGTTGTCTATAAAGGCTATTTTCCTGTTGCGGGGATAAAATCCATGGATTTTAATCCCAATATCGATGAGATATTTTATAACGTGACTGATCCGTCTAAATTATCCGCTCAAATCATGCAGAGGATTTTAAGCCGCATAGGAATTGAAAATCTTGCTAAATTTGGTTCAGAAGCGGCCCAGAAAGCCATTGAGGGCGTGGAAACAGAAGCTAAAGAGGCCGTAGAAAAGGCAAAGAAAGATGTACTGGAGAAGACTAAACAAGGATTAGAAAGTATATTGCCTTCAGTAGGAGAAAAATAATGAGTTATTTATTAGAACACAGGACAAATAAGAAAATTTCTGCCGGTAATCAAGCCTTTTTAGGTGCCGTGTTAAGCGAGGATGGGGTAAATTTTGCTATTTATTCTCAATACGCGAAAGAAGTATATTTACTTTTGTTTAGTGCGCCGACTGGCGAGCCTATGGATATTATAAAAATAGAAAACCGGACAAAAGATATTTGGCATGTTTTCGTTGATGGTATAAAAGCCGGCCAGCTTTACGGGTATAAGATAAAAGGAGATTATAATCCGAAAACGGGCTCAAGATTTAATCATAATAAACTTCTGGTCGATCCTTACGCGAAAGCTTTAACTGGAAAATTTAGAAATGAGGATAATCTTTTATTTGCTTATCAAGTAGATTCACCGGATAAAGACCTAAAGATGGATGAAAGGGATAATAGTGATTTGGTGCCTAAGTCAATCGTCATAAACGATGAATTTGAATGGCAAAACGATTTAAGACCGCCGATACCTATGCATAATCTCATCATTTACGAGGCGCATCTTAAGGGTTTTACGGCGCATGAATCATCCAAGGTAAAATATCCCGGGACCTATTTAGGTTTCCTGGGAAAAATAGCATATTTAAAAGAACTGGGAATAAATGCTGTCGAGCTGTTACCAATACATGAACATTATGTTCAAGATTACATTATACAAAAAGGGCTAACAAACTATTGGGGTTATGATACTACGGGTTTTTTTGCTCCTGAATTTTTGTACAGTACGCAACAATATCCGGGTTGCCAGGTAAATGAATTTAAGACTCTCGTCAGAGAGCTTCATAAAGAAAATATCGAGGTTATACTGGATGTTGTCTATAACCATACAGCTGAAGGCAATGAACTAGGCCCAACTTTCAGTTTTAAGGGGATAGATAACCCAAATTATTATTGCTTAATCGAAAAGAACAAAGAAGAGCCTTATCGTTATTATAAAAACGACACTGGCTGTGGCAACACATTCAACGCGGAAAACCTGGCTGTTATGCGCCTTATATTAGATTCATTAAGATACTGGGTGGAAGTAATGCATGTTGACGGATTTCGTTTTGACCTAGCATCGGTTTTGACTCGGGTCAAAGGAGAATTCAGCCATGATTCTTCATTTTTTGAGGCAATTTCAAAAGATCCGGTTTTAAGTAAAGTGAAAATGATCGCCGAACCCTGGGATTTTACTACTTATCAGGTAGGGAATTTTCCTAAAATGTGGTCAGAGTGGAACGATAAGTTCAGAGATACGACAAGGAAGTTTCTAAAAGGCGATGATGGGCAAGTCGCAGAGATGGCTAAGCGATTTACCGGCTCGGCTGATTTATACCAGGAAGATGGTAAAAAGCCATACAATAGCATTAATTTTGTTACTTGTCACGATGGTTTCACGCTAAGGGATTTATTCACTTATAATGATAAACATAACGAAAATAATTTAGAAAATAATAAAGATGGGATAGATAGCAATTATTCATGGAATTGCGGGGTTGAGGGCGAAACTAACGAAGGTAATATTATGAATTTGCGGAAAAAAATGGTAAAAAATGCTCTTGTGGCTTTATTATTTTCTAGTGGTACGCCAATGATTCTCTCCGGAGATGAAATATTGAGAACTCAAAAGGGTAATAACAATGCCTGGTGCCAGGATAATGATATTACCTGGTTTAATTGGAAATTTTGTGAACAAAATAAGGATATTCTTGAATTCTGCAAGAGAGCAATTGCATTTAGGAAGCGATTTTCAATTTTGGAAAGAAGGAGATTTTTTTCCGGGAAAGATACAAATGGAGATAAAGTCGCGGATATTGTCTGGTTAAACAGGAGATTAAAACATCCTAAGTGGGATAGTCCTAAATTAAAAACCATTTGCTTTCAACTTGATGCTGGCGAGTTTCAGGAAAAAGCCGGGAATTATTTACTTTTTTTTATCTTTAATGCGCATCATCGGGGTAGCCATGTTTATCTTCCTCAACATAAAAGTAAGAAGTGGTATCGGGTTGTAAATACATCCCTTAAGGCTGGCGAGGATTTTCATCTTTTTGGTAATGAAAAGTTACTTAAAATCCAGGAAAAATATTATTGTGCTCCAAGAAGTGCTGTCGTCTTGTTAGGCAAATAAACCTGCATTAATATACGTTTATTATAACGCATAACCAAATTGGTATGAGGGTAAGGGATAATAAATGATGTACCAAGAATTAACTGCAATGATTTTTTTGGAAAAAAGGCTTTAAAGAATGAAAATCCCTGTTGCCACATATCGGCTGCAATTTAATCATGAATTCAATTTTGAATCTGCATCAAAAATACTAGAATATCTTAAGAAATTAGGTATTTCGGATATTTATGCCTCTTCCATATTAAAATCAAAAAAAGGCAGTCCCCATGGATATGATCTTATAGATCCTGCTCAGGTTAATCCAGAACTGGGAGGTGAGATTGGTTTTATTAAGCTTGTTGATGAGGCTAGGTCAAAGGGGCTGGGTTGGCTGCAGGATGTCGTTGCTAACCATATGTCTTATGACTCTCAGAATATCTACCTTATGGATCTTTTAGAAAATGGCGAATATTCCCGATACCGAGATTATTTTGATATCGACTGGAACCATCCGCAGGAAAATCTCAATGCTAAAGCTTTAGCTCCTTTTTTAGCGGAATTCTATGGGACATGCCTGGATGAGGCGCAGATCCAATTAATTTTTTTTGAAGGCTCCTTTTCTTTTAGGTATCAAGCATTAATTTTTCCTATGAGGATAGAAGATTATCCGGAAATATTGAAAAGTAACATTGCAGATATTGAAAATAGGTTAGGCAAGGGGCATGGTGATTTTTTGGAATTCTTAGAGATAATTGGAGCATTGGAACGTGTAAATGGACTTAGAGATCATCAACAGCGTTATAAACTGATTTCGGACTCTAAAACTGCATTGGACAGGCTTTGCCAAAAACAAGCAGTTATTAAAGAAAATCTTGATAATATCTTTAAAGTTATAAATGGGCAAAAAAATAATCCTAGTTCTTTAGATAAACTTGATAAATTACTATCAAAGCAGAACTTTCGTTTTTCATTTTGGAAAGTTGGCAATGACGAGCTGAATTACAGGAGATTTTTTACCATAAATGAGCTTATTAGTTTAAAAATGCAGAATGAAGATGTTTTTAACTTTATTTCTTCAACAATATTGCGTCTGGTGCATGAGGGCAAGATCACAGGCTTAAGGATAGATCATTTAGACGGATTATATGATCCTTTGCATTATTTAAGCAGAATTAAAGAAAAATCGGGTGATACTTACATCATAGTGGAAAAGATCCTGGCTCTCTTTGAAATCTTCCCTGAGGATATGCCTATTGAAGGCAGCACAGGGTATGACTATTTAAATTTTTTGAACGGTATTTTTATCGAAAAGAAAAACGAAAAAAAATTCGATAAAATATATTCCTTGTTCATAGAAAATAACCTCAATTATATCCATTTGCTTAAGGATGTAAAACGGGTCTTTATTGGGGAGTATATGGCTGGTGATATTGATAATTTGGCTCGTCCTTTGCATAAACTTTTGAGCCGCAGCAGGTATGGGAAAGATTTCACAATGTATGCTTTAAAAAGAGGGATCGTTGAAATGCTTGCGCATTTTTCCGTATACAGAACTTATATCACGGCTGAAAGGATAAATCCCCGGGATGAAACTTATATTAAAGAAGCGGCGGCAGGTTCTAAAAATGATAACCCGGGACTTTTACATGAGCTGGAGATCATCGAGAGGGTCCTTCTTTTTAATCGCGGCAGCTATATCCCTGAGGAGGAAAAATGGCAATGGAATAATTTTACCAGAAGATTTCAGCAACTCTCTTGCAGTGTAATGGCCAAAGGCCTCGAGGATACCTTTTTCTATATTTACAATCGTTTTATATCACTGAATGAAGTCGGAGGCAATCCTTCTATTTTTGGTATCGATCTAAAAGATTTTCATGAATTCAATACGAGGCGGCAGAGCTTTTGGCCGTATACAATGAATGCAACCTCGACCCATGATACGAAAATCGGCGAAGATGTGCACTGCCGTTTGAATGTCCTTTCGGAGATTCCTCGTGAGTGGGGGATTGTTTTAACCGAACTATCTAAAATAAATAAAGTAAAAAAAAGAGCAATAAATAAATTTGCGCCCGATAAAAATGATGAATTCCGGATCTACCAGGTCTTAGTAGGCGCATTCCCATTTTTTGAAGAAGAAGCAGACAAATTCCGGGAAAGGATGAAAATTTATATCGTTAAAGCGGTGCGCGAAGCAAAGATACATACAGACTGGCTTAAGCCCGAGCTGCTTTATGAAGAAGCCTGCATAAATTTTATTGATCAAATCTTGGATCCGCAAAAATCGCCAGATTTTTTTAACATATTTTTACCTTTTCAAAGAAAAATCGCCTATTACGGAATTTTTAATTCTCTCTCCCAAATCATTCTTAAAATGTGTTCTCCCGGTATTGCGGATATCTATCGTGGGTCAGAGCTTTGGGATCTAAATCTGGTGGATCCGGATAACCGCAACCCAGTGGACTTCGAAAAAAGAAGTTCTTATTTATCGGATATCATCAATAAGGAGCAGGCAGGTATCTCGCCCCTGATAACAGAACTATTTTCTTCAAAAGAGGATGGGAGAATAAAACTTTTCCTTTTGTACAAATTATTAAAAATAAAGAATACTTACCTAGATATTTTCCAAAAAGGCAGTTATGTGCCTCTTAGAACTGGAGGTAAATTTAAAAAGCATGTCGTGGCATTCTTAAGAGAATATAATAATCTTAAAACTATCGTTGTCGCGCCGCGATTTTTCACTAGTTTAATTAAAGAAGGCGGTTATCCGTTGGGAAATGAACTCTGGCAGGATACTTTTGTGTTTGTGCCCGGATGTTCATCCTGTTTATGGCGGAATGTGATTACTGAAGAAGAAATCCAGGGTTATAGTAAATTAACAATAGGCAATATTTTTAAAAACTTTCCAGGTGCGGTACTTATGGCCTAAGAAAGGAAAAATTATGGCGGAATTGATCAAAGCAAATGAACCATTTACGTTTGTTACGCGGCTACATCTTCTAGAATTAACCGGACAGCGCGCTTCAAATTTGAGCCAGCTTTTGGATTGCATAAAGAAGATGCCGAATTCATCTATTTATTATCATACGCACGCTTTCTTACAGGAGTATCAATATTTGGCTCAGGATTCTCCCAATGATTTTGCATATTGGGTATCAGAAGTTTTGGGTGAAATTGAGCTTGGAGAACAACTTTCCGGAATTGATACGATGCAATTCGCGAAAATTCAGGATTTGCAACTAGCAATCGCGCAAACAATTGAGAATTATTTAAAAAGCAATGAATTGGCAAAGTTGAGGTTCGCGCGCACCAATGAAGAATTTCATTTCATTCGTTCGATCAATTTTATCATACCCACAAAATTTATAGCTTATGATTTAAAAGAATTCGTCGATATTTTAAAGAAAGTCAGCAAGGATTCAATTTATTTTCATGTCTTTGAAGCGCGATTGAGGCTTGAAAAGCCGATAAATGATTTTTCGGCCTGGATAAGGCAATCCTTAAACGACAAGGAACTGGCGGATAAAATCTCCCACCTTGATCCTTATACCCGTACTTTGGAAGAATTAAGAAAGGCGATTATTAGAATGGTTGAGAGGAGGATTTCCGGATAATGGCAAAGATAGAAGATTATATTCCCATAGTTGGAGAACCGATTATTAATGACCTCAGGTTATTGGCGGAAAAAATTAAAGGAAAGACTATTCAGCAGATCAATTCAACTTCGGTCGGCGGGGGCGTTGCTGAAATATTGAATAGAAATGTTCCATTCCTGAATGAATTAGGTGTAAATACCAAGTGGGATGTCATTAAAGGGGGTGAAGAATTTTTTAAGGTAACGAAAAAGTTTCATAACGCGCTTCACGCCAGGCCCGAAGAGATCACGCAGAGGGATCTAGAAATTTTTATAGAAACTAGCCAGAAGAATATTGAGGAATTAAACATTTATGGAGATATAGTGATTATCCATGATCCTCAGCCGATAATGATGATAAAAAAGAAAAATAACAATAAATGGATTTGGCGCTGCCATATTGACGTATCTAATCCAAATCTGAAAGTTTGGGATTTTTTGCATGATTTTATCGTGCAATATGAATCTTCAGTATTTTCTTCTCCTAATTTCAGTCAAAATCTGCCCATAAGACAATTCCTGATCGCTCCTTCAATTGATCCTTTGAGCGATAAGAATAGGGATCTTTCGCATGAAGAGATTGATCTGGTTTTAAAGAAATACAATATCCTAAAAGATAAGCCAATTATTTCTCAAATTTCCCGTTTTGACCGATTAAAAGATCCTATAGGTGTTATCGAGGCATATCTATTGGTAAAAAAATACATTGATTGTCAATTAATTTTGGCTGGAGGAGGCGCAACAGACGATCCTGAAGGGGCAAAGGTCTTAGAAGAGGTGTTAGAAAGGGCAAAAGACAATCCTGATATTCATATTCTTTTGCTGCCTCAGAATGACCTTGAGGTGAACGCTCTACAACGGGCATCCGACGTAATTATTCAAAAATCTCTTAAAGAAGGATTTGGTCTGACAATTAGCGAAGCTCTCTGGAAATCCAAGCCGGTGGTTGCTTCCAATGTCGGCGGCATATCCCTGCAGATTAAGCATAAGTATTCGGGTTTACTCTGTCATTCGGTACAGGGAGCAGCTTTATCCATAAAACAGCTGCTCGATAATCCGGAGTATGCCAGAAAATTAGGTGAAAATGGCAAGGAACATGTAAAAAATAACTTTTTACTTACTCGCGACCTTAGAGATCATATGCTTTTGTTCCTTTCTATGTATTATAAGGAGGAGATAGTTTATTTATAACTACACAGAAGATGAATTGGTAAAAATATGTCGGCTGGTTTGGATTATTAAGAATAAAAATAATAAGAAAGAGGTGAATATGGGAGAGAATAAAATATTGATCATAGATGATGATGTGGATTTGCTGGTCCTTTTAAAACTGGAGTTATCGGAGAGAGGATATTCTATAATTACAGCAACTAATGGGGAATCTGGCTTGCGTTTGGCTAAAGAAAAACAACCGAATGTAATTGTGCTTGATGTTATCCTACCCGGTTTAGGTGGAGGAGAAGTCGCTGAAATGTTAAAAGCTGATTCCGCCACGAAAAATATTCCAATCATATTCTTAACTTGTTTATATTCAAAAAAAGAAGAAGCCAGTGAAGGGCATTTGATCCACGGGAATGTTTTTATCGCCAAGCCGTTTGAATCAAAAGAACTGTTGGATGCGATTGAAAAATATACGGCAAAAAAAGTCAGAGTATAATTTAATATTGATTAACTATTAATATTCCAAAGAGAATAAATTAGAGTTATAATGACTGAAGTTATTAATCCGGACCAATATTCTATAGTCAATGACCCACGGTAACATAGATCAGATTATCAACTAATGGAGGCAGCCAAATGGATGAACTATTAAAAAATATTATTGATTCAGCGGGGATCTCGGGCTTTGAGAGTAGGATCGCCAAGCTGATGCAGGATGAACTCAAAAAAACCTGTGAAAATGTTGAGATAGATAACTTCGGCAATGTCATCGCTAGAAAAGGAAACGGAAAAAAGAAAATCATGCTTGCCGCCCACATGGATGAGGTCGGGCTTATGGTAAAGCATATATCAAAGGAAGGCTTCATTTATTTTATAAAAATCGGAGGTATCGACGACAGGATACTTCCCGCCCAGAGAGTAATAATAAAGTCCAAAAAAGGGGACTGCCTGGGGATAATTGGTACCAAACCCCCTCATCTTCAAAAAGAAGAAGAGAAAAAGAAACCCTTAAAATATGAGGATATGTTTATAGATATTGGCTGCAAAAGCAAGGAGGAAGCATCGCAAAAGATAGAGATTGGGGATATTATAATATTTGAACCTAATTCAGGGGTTTTAAATAACAAGCTTTTGTTCGGCAAAGCGATAGATGACAGGATTGGTTGTTACATATTACTGAAAATAATGGAAAAATTAAATACCTCTGCAGAAGTTTACGCAGTGGCAACAACTCAGGAAGAAGTAGGTTTAAAAGGCGCCCGGACTTCATCATTTAAAATAAGTCCGGATTTTGCTTTGGCAATCGATGCCACTACTGCTGGAGATACTCCTCATATCAATGAACGGGAGTCTGCTTTAAAGTTAGGAGAGGGCGTGGCTATCACTATTATTGAGGCATCCGGGCGGGGACTTATAGTAAATGAAAAAATGAAGGAACTTTTGATAAATACAGCCAAAGAAAATAACATTAAATACCAGATGGATATCATTGAAGGCGGAATGACTGATGGGGCGATCATACATATGAATAAGGAAGGGGTATCAACCGGTGTTTTAAGCGTGCCAACGCGCTATATACATTCTCCGACAGCTGTTTTTAATATCGATGATGTTGAAGCGGCAATAGAATTAGCAGTTAAGGCCGTCCAAAAATTAGCGAATGCCTAAGATAAGTAGAATAAAAAAAGGCCAACTAATACCATATTTCAGCCTGGTGAATCATGAAGGCAAAACTATAATTTCTGATAATTACCGCCAGATAAAGTACCTCGTTATTTTATTCTTTGAAAATTTGGATATAAATAAAGAATACCTTCTAAACCTTGATAGGTCATACGCAGAATTTCAAAAAAATGATATTGAGGTTTTGGCGGTAACTAGCAATGGGGCCGAGACTGTAAAAGAGTTTATAAAAAATAAAGGGTTAAAATTTGAAATATTGTTTGATCGCGACGAAGAGGTCATTAATAAGTTTATAAATAAAACCCCCGACGGCAAACATATATACGGCCTTTTTATAACCGACCAATTTAATTCTCTATTTAATTTTTTTCCTTCTGCGCCATATGGCAACTTACCTGAACCTGAAGAAATTTTAAAAGAGGTAAATTTTATGCAGATCCAGTGTCCTGAGTGTTCAGGTGATGATGCGGCATGGCCGCAAGAGCAAGAATAATATGAAAGTTCCAAAGCCATAACAAAGGGCTAGAAAGTGTTCAAAGATAGAAAAGAAGCCGGCAGATTATTGGCTCAGGCTCTTAAGAAATACAGCAATAACGAAAATGTGCTGGTTTTAGCTATACCAAGGGGCGGAGTGGAAGTTGGCTATGAAATTGCAACCGGACTTAATGTAGATTTTTCGATTATAATTTCAAGAAAACTACCTTTTCCGGATAACCCTGAATCCGGGTTTGGCGCTATCGCTGAGGATGGAAGCCTATTCATTTTTGATTTTGCCAAGGCCTCCCTTGCTTCTGAAGAAATCGATGAAATAATTAAACAACAAAAAGAAGAGATCAAAAGGCGCATAGACGTTTTAAGAGATGGTAAAGATCTGGCTAAAATAACGGGCAAAATTATTGTGCTCGTAGATGATGGTATAGCTATGGGATCTACTATGTATGCTTCAATCAAGCTGTGCAAGAATAAAAGAGCGAAAAAAATTATCATTGCTTCACCGGTATCCTCGATTGGTGTAGAAGATCAGCTTAAAAGTATGGTCGATGAGGTTGTAATACTTCTAAAACCGAAAAATTTCCGCGCTGTTGCTCAAGCCTACGAAAATTGGTATGATGTCCCAGACAAAGAGGTGGTAGACCTCCTTAAGAAATATAAAATGGTAAAGAAAAATAATTCAATATGAAAAGCAAAGTATATTTTATTAGTCTAAATGATTATTCATCTATAGATAACGTCAAAAGCGGTCTTTTTAAACTCGTTAAAGAAAGCAGAGTCTTGGACTTTATCCGTAAAGATGAAAAAGTGGCCCTTAAGATTCATTTTGGAGAAGAGGGCAACACCGGGTTCGTAAAACCGGAATATGTAAGAATCATCAATGATGGAATTATGGCGCTAGGGGCCAAAACATTTTTGACCGATACAAACACTCTTTACAAAGGCCGTCGAACAACTTCCAAAGATCATCTTAATATCGCTTATGAGCATGGTTTTACCAGGGAAATATCCGGCACGGAAGTTATTATTCCGGATGATACCAAAAAAGAGAATAATATAGACATAGAGATCAACCAGAAATTTATCAAAACCGCAAAGCTCTCTCGCATATTTGTAGATTCGGATTGTATTGTAGCAATAAGTCATTTTAAAGGCCATATCATGACCGGTTTTGGCGGCGCTCTAAAAAATATCGGGATGGGTTGCGCCTGCCGTGAAGGAAAGCTTATGCAACATTCGAATGTCTCTCCGATTATCCATGAAGAAAAATGTATTGGCTGCGGCGAATGCGAAAAGATCTGCCCGATAAATGCTATCCGGATCGAGAATAATAAATCAGTTATAAATGGGCTTAAATGTATCGGCTGCGCTAGTTGCATTGCAGTTTGCCCTTCTTATACAATAGATGTCAATTGGGAATCAGGGGGTAGGTTTTTACAGGAAAAAATGACAGAATATGCTTTTGCTGTTCTGAAAAGCAAGATCGAAAAGGTGGCATTCTTTAATTTTGCCATAAAAATAACCAAAGAATGCGATTGCCTGGCCAAAGATGATCCCCGGGTATCGCCTGATATCGGGATCTTGGCTTCGAATGATCCGGTGAGCATTGATAAAGCAAGTTTAGACCTGGTTACAGAGGCATGCAAAAAAGATATTTTTAAAGAACTTCACCCTAACCGCAACGGCCTTATCCATCTTGAATATGCTCAAAAGCTTGGGCTTGGGAATCTTGATTACGAATTAATTAAAGTTTAGCCTGCCCTCCACTTTAAAAAATTATGATAGAGATTGATGGCTCCTTTGAAATCAGGAAGCGGGACAATATTGCGTTATGGGATTATGCTCTCAACCGAGAATAAAATGAGAAATAAATATTTTATAGGTACAAGCGGATGGAATTATCCCCATTGGAAGGGTATATTTTACCCGGAAACTTTAAGTCCTGGGAAATGGCTTGAATATTACACTAAGTTTTATAAAGCCGTTGAGCTCAATGTTACTTTTTATCGTTTGATAAAAAAAGAGACTTTTCAGAATTGGCATCAACGCGTCGGGCAGGATTTTAGTTTTATTGTCAAAGGCTCGAGGTTTATTACGCATATTAAAAGACTGAAAGGCGCGGAAGAGCCTTTAAAATTATTATTAAATAATTCATCGCCGCTAAAAGAAAAATTGGCCGCTTTACTTTGGCAGCTTCCGCCAGCCTTTAAGAAAGATTTGACTCGATTGGGAAAGTTCTGTAAAATCCTTAAGGATTCGGCAGTTAGGCAGGTTTTTGAATTCAGGCATGAAAGCTGGTTTGATGAAGATGTCTTTAAGCTTCTTAATGAGTATAATTATTGTTTGTGTATCGCGCATTCCGCCGGAAGGTTTCCTTGTGCCAAAAAAGTTACTTCCGATTTTCTTTATTTAAGGTTTCATGGGGCAGAGTCCCTTTATTCCTCGAATTATCCAGATAAAGAATTAAAGACCTGGGCGAATTACGCGAAAAATTCAGGGTGCCGGGATATTTTTGCTTTTTTTAATAATGATGCCAATGGCTATGCTTTAAAGAATGCGGCTAAATTCCGCAAGCTGCTTGGAGATCGCAATGGAGAGGTGCTTAAAAAATGAAAAATAATTTTTTTATCTCAATTTTGTTTATTGCTTGTATTTTAGGATGGGGAACTGTTCTTTATCAGAATAAGCTTAAGATTGACTCTGAAAAAAGAATAGAAGAGGCCGTTATCAGCCGCTTGGACGAAAAAAGGACGATTGAGGAATCTATAAAGGAAGATATAGATAAGAGAAGAAGAGCCCAAGAGATAGTTTCATTAATAGAACAGGAGAGGGAGTTTGAAGATTCTATTGCCGCGAAACTATCGGAATACGAAAATAATAATTTGTCATTTAAGGAAGAGCTGGATAAAATCGTCAAGAGCAAACTGGAGGAATATGCCGCTGCCCAAACACAGAGCAAGGAACAATTGGAGTATTATATAAAAGAAGTCCAGGAATATGTTAAGGAGCTTGAAGAAACGAAAAATTCCGTCCTTTTGGACAGGGATAATTTTCTTAAAAACATCAATGAATTAAAATTTATTATAGAAAAACAGCGCAGCGAATACGAACAGGGGATTTTAAAATACGAATCTTTGGCCAAGCGGCTTGAGGATGAAATTGGAAAATACCGGACTAAAGCAGAAGAATTGGAAGATTCATTCTTAGAATATAAGAAGCAGTAGGTACCGGTTGTACACTACGTAAGGATTTTAATACTATCTTGCAATTAATCGCAAAAGTGCTATAATTCAATTCTAATATTCTTTCGACGGCGCGCGCCCCGTAAGTTATACCTAGATATAATCTTGTAAAGCTAATAAAAGATTTATTCAGGTACAACTTACGGGGCGCGTATCCGCTTCTATATAAGCGAACCCACACGCTACTTAAAAAGAAAATCTTTTAGTAATTTCCGCTTTAAAGGGCTCGTCGAATAATAATCCTAAATTACTTAATCAGAAATAATCAAAAAAATGAATTATTTTAATATTGATTTTTCGTTATCATTGGACCCGCTTTCCTTATTTTTCTGCTTTGTTATATTGCTTTTATCTATCCCTTCGGCAATATATTCTATCGGTTACTTAAAGGGGCACTATTCCGGCAAGAAAATCGCCTTAAATTGGATACTCTTTATTTTATTTATTATCTCCATGCTTTCGGTGGTAACAGTTAAAAACGTTTTTCTGTTTTTAATTGCCTGGGAGATCATGTCTTTAGTTTCCTATTTTTTGGTCATATTCGATAATAAGGATAAGGCAGTCAGGGCCGGAACCATTTATATAATTATGACGCATATCGGCACAGCTTTTATAACCGCCGCATTCTTGATAATGTTTAAATACGCTCACTCTTTTGATTTTGAAGCAATGAGGTTGGCCTGCCAGGCAATGCCGGCAGCATTAAAGAATATTTTATTTTTGTTTTTATTTATAGGTTTTGGGACTAAAGCGGGGGTTGTACCGTTGCATATCTGGCTGCCTTACGCGCACCCTCAGGCTCCAAGCCATATCTCAAGCTTAATGTCAGCAGTTATGATCAAAACCGCTATTTATGGGATCTTAAGGTTTATTATAGGTATGTTGGGCGTGGGTGATCTTTGGTGGGCAAATTTAGTTTTAGGTTTGGCTATACTTTCATGCCTGGTTGGTATTATGTACGCGTTAATGGATAATGATATAAAAAGGCTGCTTGCTTACAGCAGCGTAGAGAATATAGGAATTATTCTTTTAGGCATCGGCGGCGGGATGTTATTTTTAAGGGCTAATTTACCTGTCTTGGCATTATTATCATTTAGCGCCGGATTGTATCATTTGATAAACCACGCTATATTTAAGGGGCTCTTGTTTCTTGGCGCCGGTAGTGTTTATAATGCTACAGGTACTCGCGATATAGAGAAATTGGGAGGGCTTATTAAGTTAATGCCGGTAACTGCCGCTTGTTTTTTGATCGGCTCCTTGAGTATCTCCGCTATCCCTCCTTTTAACGGCTTTATGAGCGAATGGCTGCTTTTGCAGGCATTCTTTTTGGGCGCTTTGAGTTTATCGGGAGGGTTAAAAATCCTTGTGGGCTTGGCTGTTGCGGCGATTGCTTTGACGGGCGGCTTGGCCGCAGGTTGTTTTGTTAAAGCCTTCGGAGTTACATTTTTGGGCAAGGCACGCAGCCAGAAAGCGCAAAAATCGCAAGAGGCATCACTAAGTATGAAGATACCGATGGTTTTTTTAGGGGTACTGGCTTTATGTTTTGGTTTATTTGCGCCTTTTATTTTAGGTATATTAATGAAAGTATCAGGTTCTGTTTTAAGTTTGGACATAACTAATATTAAACTATCGTTGAATAATTTTTCGGTTTTTATCCCCACAACGAATGCTTATGCGTCGAGCCTGCAATTAATAATCATCTTGGCTTTGGCAATGATATTTGTTCTGGTTTTTGTTTATTATGTATTTGGCAAAGCAAAAATAAAAAAATATAATACCTGGGATTGTGGTTATTATAAACTCTCTGCACGCAATGAATATACTTCTACCGCATTTTCCAAACCATTCAGGATAGCTTTTAGCTTCTTTTTGAAGCCTTATAAAAAAACCGAAAAGATCAGGGATTCTTTTTATCACGTACGCAGTTTTAAGTATGAAGTTTTTACGACACCAGTATTTAAACGCTATATTTATGATCCAATTTTGCAAATTGTTTTTAAGTCCGCAGACCAGATGAAAAAGATCCAGCCTGGGAGTATTCATCTATATATTGCGTATATTTTTATTACAGTTATCGTACTTATAATCTTATTGAACAGGATATAAAATGAAGGTAGCGCTTTTATTGTTTCAGGTATTTGTAGCTATTGCAATTTCACCTTTGGTAAGCGGGATTATCCGTAAAATCAAAAATAATATCCGCATGCGCAAGGGCCCAAATATTTTTCAGCCATATTACAACTTAAGAAAACTTTTTTTAAAAGAAGAAGTTATTTCTGAGGATACTTCTTGGATATTTTTAGCGACTCCATATATCGTTTTGGGTTCAATAATAGCGGCTAGTTTTTTGGTGCCATTTTTTTTATCCGGTTTTACCTTGTATAGTGCAGGTGACTTTCTAGTTTTGATATTTTTGTTTGGGATCGGCCGTTTCTTTTTGGCCCTTGCCGGGCTTGATGCCGGCAGTTCTTTTGGAGGTATGGGTTCATCTAGGGAAATGTTCATTTCCGCGTTGGTCGAGCCTGTGGCAATATTAGCAGTATTTGTCGTTTCATTGAATAGCGCATCCACTAATCTTGAAATGGTAAGTTTTTCTTTAACGGGGGTCAGTATGTCTTCGATCATCGCCGTGATCTCGCTTTTGGCAGTTTTGATCGCCGAGACTTCGCGTATCCCCATTGATAATCAGGAGACGCATCTGGAGTTGACCATGATTCATGAGGCTATGGTCTTGGAGTATTCCGGCCGGTCTTTGGCTTTGATAGAGCTGGCTTCCCATATAAAGCAGGTTATATTATTTACTATAGTTGCGAATATACTTTTTCCTTTCTGGGGAGCAGGTATATTTTTTGATTTCGGTTTTTTTATCATAAAATTAATCGGTATCGCGTTTTTGATCAGTGTTGTAGAGATCTCTCTGGCAAAAATGC
>Ga0172375_10001290_pt1 | contig 40384 bp, 47 predicted proteins | sample LakKiv1m_FD_114537 | JGI IMG/M metagenome (GOLD analysis project Ga0172375, IMG submission 114537) | Freshwater microbial communities from Kabuno Bay, South-Kivu, Congo - kab_092012_11.1m | ecosystem: Environmental > Aquatic > Freshwater > Lake | place: Democratic Republic of the Congo... | reverse complement strand
TTTTTGCAAAACGCCGATTTCCTCTTCTTGATTAAGCGAATAATCTGGCTGCCTTGAAATAGCAACAAGAATCGCAGTCATAACTATAATTACGCCTATGAATGCTTCAACAATTCTTATCCAGCTTCGCTTGTTTTTCAGTTTTAACATTTTTATCTTACCACTTTTTATTGGAATTGTCTAATCGATTTTCAACATTAAGAGCTTCAGAGCTATTTGGTTTCTTCTATGCACCTATGTCTTCTTTCCTAACCGAGAAAATCTTGCGATTTTCTAGGCCCCGAAAAACCTTGTTTTTCGCGGAGAAGAAATGGGTTTTTATTTTTTCTTGTTATCATGTTTTAATTTGAACTAATTTTTCTGGAATTTAAACTGCCGATTTTATTCAGGTTTTCAGGAGCTAAGCAAAACTTCTGAGCTTCTTACCATCTCCGAGCACCTGTAATTTAAAGGCGTTTCAAATTTCCAAATTTAGTTTTTCTCTATGCGCCTATGTCTCTTTTTAGAAAAAAGAGAAATGGGCTTATATTACCTCTGCTATTCCTTGGCTCGCTCCGCCCGTGCTTTCCATTATTTTGGCGTGCATCCTATCAATCATTATCTCTTGAATTCCTTCTTTTAAATATCCACTGCAAGCCTCAAGATTTTTTTCAGGCTTTTCATAAACTCCGAGTGGCAGGGAGCAAAGCATTTCTCTTCCAACTAAGGGCGTTAGTCCGGTCGAACCAGATTTAACAAGCAAAAGTTTTACATTAACATTGCAATTCTTGCTATCCGCATTTTTTATTTCATATAAAAGTGAAGTCTCATTACTATTCACAATAAAATTTGCGTGATTGCATTTTACAAGTTCCTCTGAAAAACAATTTTCGCTAGAGCAAACAGCCACTCTAAAGAATAAAAAATAAGAAGCCGCGCCTAAGACTAAAACAGCAAGTAGGGCAATTATCAAAATTTTCTCCAAGTGTTTTCTTATTTTTCCTTTTATTCCCATTTTAATTTAAATAAAATCGCTAATTCTATGCTTAACCTCCATATAAATAAGCCAAAAGACAAGAAGAACCGCATCTAAGCTAGGGATTATACTTCCTTCCCAAGCATTTGGAAAAATAGTGACTAAATTTAATCCCATAGAATAATTACTTACAGGATAAAGAGGCATTATGCTTCCTGCGAGTGTAGCATCTAAGACAAGATGAATCAAAATTCCAAATGCAATTACAAAAAAGATAGTACTTAACTTCAAATGATGTCTCCCAAGCTCACGACTTTTAAATCCAAGCGCAATTAATCCTGCAAGCAAGAAAAGTCCAACAAGCAGAAAGCTATGTGAAAAAGTTCTATGCACTTGATCAATTGTAAATCCAAAAAAACTTAGAACATAATAAACAGCAACATCAATATCAGGAATAAGCGCAGCCACGCCCCCAATTAAAGCATAATGCAGGGGAAATTTCTCTTTATTCTTAACGCAATAATCCCTAAACAAGCTAAGAAGAACTATAACAATAAGAACGTGCGTAACGGCCTGGGGCATTTTTAATCTCCTCTTTTAATATCTTTTTTAATTTAGTTTTTTGGAAATTTAACTGCCGATTTTTATGCAGTTATTTAGGAGTCAAGCAAAACTTCTGAGCTTCTTACTTGCTTCCGAGTACCTGCAGTTCAAAGGCGTTTCAAATTTCCAATATTGGATTTTCTTCTATGCGACTATGTCTTCTTTCTCAAAGAAGAAATGGGCATATATAAGTTCTTTGTTCATCCTGGTCTTCATCACAATAAACCTTATAAAACATAAAAATTAAAAAAGTTTATGGCACTTTCATGGATTTCGCATATAATTCCTGCATTAATTTTCTTAATAGCATTTATCTTAATTTACATAGCTTTCAAAAAAATGAAAGTTCCAGGCAGCGATTTTATCCTAGCAATTCTTGCAGGCCTTCTTGCAATTCTCATGGTTTCTTCAGATAGCCTTATTGATTTTACTTCAAAATTCATTTCATACATCTCAGTAGTTCTTATAGCAACATTTTGCATTCTTCTCTCGCTAGTTTTCACAACAAAAGACACAAAAATCTTTGAAAGCAAACTTTCATGGATAACTTTCACAATAGTAATCGCTCTCGCAGTTCTCCTTGCATTCAATTTCTTCCCCGCGATTTATCATATGCTTCCAGGAACATCAGATAGCAGTCTCAGCCATCAATTTATAGAAATAAAAGACCTCATCTACAAAGAAAATTTCATCAGCAACTTCGTCTTCATCGCTTCAGCGATTGCAGTAGGATTTGTTCTAGTGAAGAAATAAAAACAAGTATTAGAAATAATTAATCACCTTAAAACATCAAGGCTTCTGTTTTTTAGCTAAAACTTCTGAACCTCAAATTGCTCCGAGTACCCACAATTAAAAAGTCATAGATTAATTCCAAGGATAGAAATCAAAGAAGACTATTAGAACATCTATCGCTAAAATAGAATGAGAATTATTTCTTTTCATCCCCTTTTCCGCCAAACACAACAAGTGCGATAAGCGCGCCAAGGATTCCGAGTGTAATTAAAGCAGAACCATATTGATCCCACCACATTCCGCCAGTCCAATTAAAGCTAGACAAAGATGTGGATACAACAAAAATAGTTATTATTGCGCCGATTGCAAAAAATATCCACATGAAAGTTTTTCCTTCTGGCTTGCTAGGATCAAATACTCCAAATAATCCCATCAAGATAAGAGCAACAAGCAATATGCTTATCCCTACTCCAGCCATAGGAAAGATGCTTGCAAAAAAGTCAGGAACATAATTCCATTGCAAGGCAAGCAAGCCAATAGCAACAGAAATTACCGCATTAACTCCTTTGTTTTTATCTTTTTCACCAAGAATATTTATCTTGCTCAATATTCCATAAACGACTGCGAAGATTAGCAAAAATGGAAGAACATATCTGAAAAATCCCATCTTATCTAAATCTGCTAAGAATCCTGAAAAATCCATTTTTGGTACAGCCATTTTTTATCTCTTTTAATCTCTCTTTTAAGTAATTCATTTAATTTTTGGTTATTTATATACCTTTTGCTTCTCTGCAATATACCTCGCTCAATCAGCCCCTGCTCGCTGATTTCGCTCGGATTAACCGACACTTAACCTATGCCTAACCGATTTCGCTCGGATTAACGATGTTAGAAATAACTAATCCCTTAAAATTGCAGTTTTACTTCCAATAAAATTGATTCAAAACCAATTAACAAATTTTCAAAAAAGAAAGATTTTTACTTCTTCTCTCCGCCACCGAGAAGAACAGCGATTACTGCGCCAACTCCAAGAAGAATGAAAATTATATTTGCGCCCGTGCTTGAATTAGTCAAATAATTCCAAAGCGTGTCCCAAGTGTCTGTTAAAACTAAAACAGTTACAGCAATAGCGATAAATATTCCAACACCCATCCAAATCTTAACTCCTTTTCCCAAAGGATCTCCTTTAGTGTCTCCTGAAACAAATCCATAGAGAAGCATTACTACAAAAATTATTACTGCAATTATGACCATAATAGGTATAAGATTAACAACAAGATCTCTTGATGCTGAAAATGAAAGAAGAATTAATCCGCAAATAGCAGCTATAATCGCATTAATCTGTTTTTTCCCTTCGCCAAGAAGATTGGACTTCTCAAGTATTGCGAAAATAAGAACAAATACTAAAACCCAAGGTAACACATAATCTGTAAAAATCCAGTGCGTAAATATATTTTGTAAAGCCATGTTCCCCTTTTATTGATTAAAGCTAGAAGATTTGCAGATTTATAAATTTGCTGATTCTGCAGACAAGTCCATAGTACCTTCAGAAGCATTCTCTGTTATCATTTCGCTTTCTTCTACTATAGGCAAATTAGCTTTATTCACTATTAGAATATCGCCAATAGCTTTTACAAACTGGTGCGGGATTATAACCCCTCTTGCGCCATTAAGTTGTGCAGCCATTTCTTTAGCAACTCGCATTCTCCAACTGTCTACTTTGTTCTCAGCAAGAATTGCTTCTTCAACTTCACCAAAATAATCGCCAGAATCTGTGTATACTTTCTTACCAATTAAAGGCGTCATCTTTTTTATTTTAAGCATATCCTAAGGTAAAGGATTTGGTTTATATAGTTTTCTATTTTTAAAGATATACATAGCGCCACAACCTTTTTATACATCTTTGTCCTTTTTTAGTCATGTTTAGTAAAAAAGAGTCTTGGTCTATTATAACTGCAATAATTTTAATGACTATAATAGCAAGTCTATCCGGATTAATCGCTAACTGGAATTCTTCTGCACTTGGGTTCATCACAAAAGTGCTTATCTTCTCAGCTATTATCATCACAACATCAATTTTTGCAAAAAAAGCAGCGGCATACATAAGACACATTGAAATAGAGCATCAAATACTTCAGCTTCAACGTTTTGGAATTTACAAAAGAGCTCATTTTAAAAAACCAATCCCGCTAGGGATAATTTTTCCTCTTCTTCTGTCAGTTATATCTTCAGGTTTTGTAAAATGTTTCACTTTGCTTCAATTTGATTCAAAGGCCCTCCCAACAAAAGTCGTAAAAGCAAGGGGATTTTACAGATACAGTGAAATAATGGAAAGAGACCTTGCACAAATCTCATTTTGGGGTTTAATGGCTGTTCTAGGCATCGCAATTCTTGCGGACCTCTTCACGCTTCCAGATTTAGCAAAACTTTCCATTTATTACAGCATTTGGAATCTCATTCCTTTTGGCCAGCTTGATGGAAACAAAATATTCCATGGCTCAGCTCCGCTTGAAACAAACTTAATGTTCATTCCGCCGCCACTCTATTTCTTTTCAGTAATTCTTCTAGTAATAGCCGGGCTTATAGTGTTTATTTAAATGGAACTTCCACTACGATTTTAACATCAAGACTTCTGAGCATCCAGGTTCCAAAAGCATTATAAGTTTCAAAGTAAGAGATAAACCATGATTGAAGAACAAAAAGAGATTAAATTAACTCGCTGTTTTATTGCATTAGATTTGCCTCGCGAAATTATTAAACAGATTGAAGAGACTCAAGAGATTTTGAAGAAGAAAAATCTTTTTTATGGAAAACTTACAGAATCTGAAACTCTCCATGTAACTCTTAAATTTTTGGGTGAAATTTCTGATGAGAAGCTTAGAGAAGTTAAAAAAAAGTTGGAGAAGATAAAGTTTGAACCTTTTGAAGCAAGCCTTGGTGAACTGGGCGTGTTTTCTAAACAATATGTAAGAATGATTTGGATTAGAATTTATGGAAAGGGTCTTTTTGATTTGCAAAAGAAAATAGATGAAGCACTTGCAGGTGCAGGATTTAAGATTGAAGATAGATTTATGGGGCATTTAACTATCGCGCGTGTAAAAAAAGTCCCCGATAAAAAAATTTTGTTAGATTATTTAGAAAAGATGAAAATTTCAAAGTCTAAGTTTACTGCTAATGAATTTTTTATTAAAAAAAGTGAGTTGAAACCTGAAGGACCAATTTACAGCAATTTGGAAAAATATGAATTAACTTCCTAAAAGTTTTTTGAAATCTTCTGATTTGCTTTTTAGAATTTCTTTCAAATCCTCTTCTTTTGCATTAAAGACTTCTGAAAGTGTTTTGAATTTTTGCATGAGTTTTTTTGCGGTTGCTGGACCTACGCCTGGAAAGGCTTCGAGAATATATTTTTTCTGTTCTTCCTTTGTTTTTGGAATTCTTGAATGCATTGAAATTTCTTGCATTGGTTTTTGTCTTTGTTTTGCTAGAACCAGGAGATATTCTGCTGTTTCTTCTGTGCTCTCTGTAAAAATAATTGGAATTTTATGATTAAGGGTTATTGAAAGCAACAGCCCCCGAATAGAATTAGGATTTATGTTTTTTTCAGCCAATGAGTTTGTTTTATGAGCATCATAATTTTCTATTATCAAAAGGGGATTAGTGCATTGCTTTAAATTAGAAATTTGCTCATGAAGTCTCCTGCTAATCATACTGCTAACAAGGTCTTGAAAAGTTTTTCTTTCAATTACTATATCACTGACCATATAATCTCCAACTTCGAGATGTTTTACTTCAACATCACAACGCAATTTACGTAAATCCGCAATAACAAAAGCATTTTTTTCATGAATATCTGCAATTATCTTGGGTCTTTCTTCTAGTTCTTCCTTTTCTAACTCTCTTCTCTCTTCAGGTTTTTTAAAAATATTGAATATCATTTTTAGTTCATTTATCGTTTTTTTGGATGTTTTGGAAATTTAACTGAATTTTAGCCGCAGGGACTTCTGATTTTCTTTCAAGCTCATAGTTTCTGCTTTTCTCCGAGTACCTGTAATTTAAATTGTTTGTTATTTCCTGTTTATATTTATTTTTAATTTAAAATAATGTTTTTTGTTTATTCTCTTCTGCCTTTTTTTGTTCTTTCTGCTCCAGATTTTCTTTCATAGACTGAATTGCAGAGTGCATTTTCTTTTCTTTATTTATCGCAGCATAGTAATATGCTTCATCTCGCGTGTCTTTGGTTATTAAAATAATTAACTTTCCTTTCATTAATCTCGCGGTACGACCTGCACGCTGGATTTTTCTTATTGCGCTTGGAACTGGTTCATAAAAAATAACCATGTTAACTTCAGGAATATCTAATCCTTCTTCACCTATGCTTGTTGCGCAGAGCACATTTATTTTTCCGAGTTTGAAGTCATTAATTATTTCTCCTTGCTCTTCTTGAGTTAGCCCTATAATTTCTGTTTCTCCGCCAAGAGTTTTTGTTTCTTTTCTTGTTTGACCTATGAAAACACGCGCGCTAATTCCTGCTAGTGTGTTTAACTCTTTGCAGATTCTTGCAACAGTTGCGCGGTATTGAGAGAAAATAATCACTTTCATTTTAGGATTTTGTTTAAATTCTGCCTCAACAAGGTCCTTTGTTTCAAGAAGCTTTGGATGTTCTACTTTTCTTGCAAGAAGTTCTGTTAATTTTATGTGTGCAAGATTAAATTCGGTTTGTTTAACAAGATTTTTTACTGCTTTGCTCATATCTTTTTTTGCTTGGTCAAAAAGTGTCTGAAAATAGTCATAGAGTGAATGAAGTGTCTGAGTTTCGAGAAGTTCAAGAGCATGGTGCAGTTTAATAGCTTGCGCGCAAGCGCTTGCTGAAAGGAGAATATTGAAATTTCTATTTCCTGAAGAAATTGCGCGCATAATTTTTGCTTGAGTTTCCAGAAGGATTGTTTTTGATGGCGGACCAAACAGAGCTCGCCTGTTCCTTAGCTCTGCTATTTTCTTATCAAGTATAATTCTGAGGAGCTTTCTTATTTCATCAAATTCTTTTGGAAATTCTATCTTTATCGTTTCAAAATTAAGTTCTTGCAGATATTCTTTTACATCTTCGCTTTCTCTTGTCCGCAGCTCGATAGCTTCTATGCTCAAATTTTTAGCAACTTGTTCAATTGTTTTTCTATCTGCGCCAGGTGAAGCAGTCATTCCAAGAATGCGGATATTTTGGCCTGATTCTTTATATTTATTCACAACATAAACATAAGAATAATTTTTTAAACATCTGTGGCATTCATCTTCAACTAGAAGACTTACTTCACTGAGGTCATAAAGATTTTTTTTCAGGTCATTTCCAATGCATTGGGGCGTCGAAAAAATAATATCTGCTCTTTGCCATAAATCTTGTCTTTTTTCTGCAGATATTTTTCCTGTGAAAATCTCGAACTGAGCAAAAAGTTCAGGAAGATGTTTTTTGAAATACTGGTGATGTTGTTCTGCTAATGGCCGAGTAGGGGCTAAAAAAAGAACTTTGCTCCCAGGAAAAGCTTTTTGTCTGTTAACTGCAAGCATAAGCGCTATGAGCGTTTTGCCCATTCCAGTAGGCAGGACGACAAGACAATTTTTATCTTTACAAACTTCGTAAATTTCAGATTGATATTTTCTTGGAGAAATATTCACAAGTGTTTGGTGTGGCATAGTAAAAGAACCAGATTAGTTGTTTAAAATGATTTGGTTATTCAAAAACATATCTTCACGCAGGCACGAGTGAAAAAGAAGAATAATTTTTAAGGTTTGCAAGTTTCTTTACATCAGCAAGCTTTACATCTTTAATATTTTGCTCATAACTATATGCTTGATGCACTTTGCCTACAATCTCATAACTCAACAGCTCAAGCATTTGTCCTTGAGAATCTTCTTTGCTTATCTTATGATTGCCCATTAGCTGCTCTTTTACTTCATTCAATTCGTCTTCTTTAAGGTCTTTTATTTTTTTGAACTCTTCAATAATCAATTTCTTGACCTTTCCAACATTTTCTTTAGAAGTGCCAACATAAATTGCATTATATCCAAAGTCCTTGTCAATATCAGACCCGCCTTTAACAGAATAAGCTAAATTTCTTTTCTCCCTTATCTCTTGAAATAACCTTGAAGACATGCCTTCAGCCATTAAAGCGCCAAGAACCTGGCCACTGTAGCACTTTGCATCTTGCGCATTAGGGACATGATACGCAAAAATAAAGCTTGCTTGATCAATCCCTTTTCTTTTTTCTGTTTCTTCTTTATTAGTCAACAAAACTTTAGGTTCATTAATTTTTGAACTTGTCTTTTTGAAGTTTTTTTCTGCAAAATCACAAAGCACATCAAAATTTGCATCACCAACAACGCATAAGATAAGATTATTAGTGGTGTAAACCTCGCGAAATTTATTTTTCAAAGTCTCGCGATTCATAGAGTTCAGAGTTTTCTCAGAACCAATTATTTTCAGACCAAGTGTTCCTTTATACAAGCATGAAAGAATCTTATCATGAACATGTAAATGCGGATTATCTCTGTAAAGTTTCATTTCTTCAAAAATAACTTTTCTTTCTTTTTCCATTTCATTTTCATCAAACAAAGGATTTTTAATCATATCACTTAAAACATCCAACGCAACATGCAAATGCCTGCTCGGCATCTTGCACCAATAAACTGTAAGCTGTTCACTAGTAAATCCATTCAGCACTCCGCCTTTTTTTTCTATTTCTTGTGAAATTTGTTTTGCATTTCTTCGGTTAGTTCCTTTATAGAGCATATGTTCTATAAAATGCGCGATGCCTTTCTCTTCCGGAATTTCATTTATACTTCCAAATCTTGTTGCAAAAGCTAAACTTACCACGCCACTATCTCTTTTTTCAAAAATGACAGTCAGGCCATTGCTCAAAACCTTTCTAAAAAACTTTTTTTCTTCCATGATGCCTCTTTATTACTTATTAAGAAAAACAAAGATATTTAAATAGCTTCGCCCTAGGCATATTATCAAAAAAGGGAGGTTAAAAATGAACACACTTACAAAAGTTGCTGTCGTTTTAGCGAACATTGGTGCCATCAATTGGGGCCTAGTTGCTATGAACTTCAACTTAGTAGGATGGTTAGCTAATCTTGTTGGACTACCTGTGCTAGCAACAATAATCTATGCACTAGTGGGAATCTCAGGACTTTATTGCTTAGCTAAACTTTTTATGAAAAAGTAAATTTTAATCTTTTATTTTATTATTTTATTATATAATCAAGTTAAACAAAAAGGAGGTAAAAAATAATGGCAAAGTTAACAGCATGGCTTGTTACAGTAATCGGTGTATTGCTGGTTTTATCAGAAGCAAATTTGCTTTCACAAATAACTGCATACAACGGATGGCTAATCTCAATCGGTGTATTAGCAATCGGTATTGGCAAGTTAGTTAGAAACTACGGTAAACGAAAGCGATAGGGCTTAGTTTAAATTTAATTTTTTAATTTTTTAATAGATCGGAAATCAATTCTAAAAAAATCGCCGCGATTTTTTATATAATTGGTAAGAACTATGTATTTTTATTTAGAAGTTCCGCCTAGGCCAAACAAAATCTTAAGTTGATTCTTATCCTTCTTCTTTAGAAATATCCCGCTAAAAAAAGAAATTATCAAAACTCTCTTAAAAATCCAAATTCTTAAATAGGCTTCTTTTATTTTTTCAGGTAGAATAAACCCTCTAACCCTTTCTTCATGTCTTGCATATTCAAATTCTGTTGATAAAAAGCTTTCATTTCCAAAACCTGCTTCAGCATAAACTTTTTTCATGTTATTCAAAGATAGCCCGCCAAGCATTTCCTTCACCAATAATGTCTGCGATTTTAACAATAAGTTTTTTCTTAAACATCGGACAATTTACAACAAGACTTTCAAATTCTCCGCCCTCTCCAGCAGGATTTAATTTATATTTTTCTGCAAGCCCCGCAACATCGGTTATAAATTTTTCATCAATCCTGCGGCCAATCCATTTTTTATCAAGCGGATAAGCAGCAACTCCTGAAATAACTACTTCAAACTTATTTTTAACAAGTTCTCTCAGCAACTCAATCTGATTTTTCTTCCAAAGCGGATTAATGCATTCCAGCCCCAGTTTCTTGCATATTTCGCCAATTCGTGAAGCTTGATATTCACTAGCAAGCGCGCCAGTTACAATTCCCTTAAGCTTATATTTTCGCTGCGCTTTTTCAATTACTCGCGCCAAATCTTCAAGCTCAATTTCTTTTTCACCAGCAGTTTCACGAATTATTAAAGGCAAGCCCATAAGCTCCGACTGCTTTCTTGTCAATTCAATTCCAGGAGTATGAAACATAAAACTATCTTTATTCACAGAAAAAAGAGTTATCAAGCATTCAATCTCATGCCCCATTTTTCGCGCAAGCCAAGCTGCATACATCGAATCTTTTCCGCCAGAAAATAATACTGCAACTTTCATAGTGCGAAACTTTACCTCTTAAAGTGAGCAATTGAAAATTTAATTTGAATTTTCATATTTTTAGTAATTTCAGGGCATTCTTAAATCTTATCTGAACAACCTTGCAAGCCCCCAAGCACCTGTAATTAAAAACTGCCAGTTTTATTTCCAAAATATCATTCACTTCAAACAATCAATTTTATAAAACTCATTATACTTCAATTATCATGCCAGTCAACGCATCCTACGAATTCGCAAACGCAGAGAAAAAACTTTTTGCAGCGCAGACAGATGAAGAAAAGTTAGTTGCTCTTGAAGAAATGCTTAGAACTGTTCCTAAGCATAAAAGCTCAGAAAATATAGTTGCAAACATAAGAACACGCTATACAAAACTAAAAGCAAAGATAGAAAAACAAAAGTCCACAAAAAAGGGCAGCAAGCAAAGATTCTCAGTAAAAAAAGCAGAAATGCAAGTAACCCTCGTTGGCCTCACAAACTCAGGAAAATCTTCGATTTTAAAAGCGCTAACAAATGCAGACCCCAGAATAGCCAGCTATGGCTTTACAACTCAAGAACCAGAAGTTGGAATTCTTTATTATGAAAACTGTCAAATACAAATAATAGATCTTCCTGCAATAGGCACAGAAACTTTTGATACAGGAATAATTAACACAAGTGACACTGCTCTCCTCATAGTAGAAAAAATCCATGAAATCCCTGAGGTAGAAAAAGCTTTAGCAAAATTCAAAGGCAAAAAAATAATTGTTTTTAATAAGATAGATATTTATGATGATAGCACAAAAAGAAAAATTCTGGAAACCCTAAAATCGAAGCGTTATAACTTCGCATTAGTCTCATGCAAAACAGGCGAAGGCCTTGAAGACTTAAAAGAAAAAATATTCAAATCTTTTAGCAAGATTCGCGTTTACACAAAATCTCCTGAACAAAAAGATGCAGATAATGAACCAGTAATCATGCCGCCAAACTCAACAATAAAAGACATTGCAAAAATAATCTTTCACGGAAACCTTAGCATAATAAAGCGAATGCGCATCTGGGGCCCATCCAGCAAATTCGGCGGTCAGGAAGTAGGAATTAAGCACATCCTCAAAGACAAAGATACCTTAGAATTCTCAACGCGATAATTATTTCCAATTCTCTCGAATCGGCCTGATTATCTTCTCTAAATATTCCGTGACTGAATTTTTCAAGTCCATTGGATGAAGTTTTTTTTCAGCAAAATCTTTTTCAAGCTGCGCATATGAAACATAAATCACATCTCCCCCAAACTTTTGAGGTCTCTTAATATCAATTTTAGGATATCTTGGAAAAATAATTAATTTTGTTATCTGAAGTATTGGGTTGTCTGAAATATCCCCTTCAAGACAATAAGAGCCGTTTATTGTTTTCTTTATCTCTTCGTAAGAATCTATAACACTAATTCCGCTTCCAGGAATTGACTTGGACATTTTTTGTCCAGGCCCTTTAAGTGAAGTTATAAGCGGAGTATGAACACAAACAAAATTATGTCCGAGTGTTTTAGTCATTTCTCTTCCCAACATATGTATCTTTCTTTGTTCTAATCCGCCATAAGCCACATCAGCGCCAAGATATTTTATGTCTGCAATCTGCATCAAAGGATACCAGAGTTGAGATATCGTCGCGTTCTCAACATCACGCGCAACTTCCTGCATTGCTCGCAGTCCTCGATTAATAGTAGACTCTTGCGCCATGCGCATAACATCTAAAACATATTCTTTATTGAACTGGAAACTGCTTCCTAAAACAACTTCTGCATCAAGCCCAATTGCCTTGATAGTTTTTCTCCAATTTTCAACTTCTTTTTTTATTTGCTCTTCATTTCCTTTCCTATTCAGGAACGCATGCACATCTGCCAGAAGAACTTTAACTTTAAATCCTGCTTTTGCAAAATCCATAAGCTTTGTTACAGTCACAAAATGCCCCAAATGCATAGGCCCATTAGGCTCATAACCGCAATAAATAACAGGAGATTTATTTTTTCCTAAAAGTTCAATAAATTCTTTCTCTGTCACAATTTCAACTACATTCTCAGAAAGCATCTCAAAATAACCTTGTCCCTTTTTCCCAGAACTTCCTTGCTTTTCCTCAGCTTTCTTCCCAGCTTTTTTAACCATGCTTCTAAATAATAACAATACTTAATAAACCTTACCGCCAACTTTAGCCATGGAAAAAAAGCAAAAAATCCTCTTAGCCCTAACTTTAGCAGGCATACTCCTTCTCTTATTTTTATCTAGAATTATCGAGCCAAAAGAAATTGCGATTTCAGACATAACTAAAGATTATCTTGATAAAAAAGTAAAAATTTCAGCAAAAATAACAGACAGTCTTACTTTTGACGACACAGACTTTAAACTCTTAACAATGGAAGACTCAAGCGGAAAAATAACAGTAACCTTAAACACAAATATAATCTTCGAATCAGATGAAACAAAATACTATGAGGTAACAGGCAAAGTTCAAACCTACCAAGAAGAACTGCAAATTAATGCTGAAAAGATTGTTTTGTTAAATCCATAACCTTCTCATTCTTATGCAATGCTTCATCTACCTTAGATTTTGTTGTAAAAATTCCCTTAAGAGCCATAATAAATCCAGACCAAGCCAAATAAAGCCAATTGCCAAAATATCTCTGCCTCGAACCAACATTCATAATTATATTTGTAGCATCATGCCTGGTAATAGTCATTCTTTCTTCAGGTTCATAAGTTTGCAGAGTAAACTTCTTTTTCTTATTCTTAATCACCATAATCTTTAAAGGCAAGACCTATTTAAATATCTTATATTTCACCAAAAAAGAAACGAAAACAAAATCAGGATTACATAGATACTACAATATAACATGTTATATTATATATATTACATCATAACCTTTGTACTGGGCATATTAGCAGGAACCCTTTCAGGTCTTGCGCCAGGAATCCACATAAATCTTGTTTCAGCAATAATCCTTGCTTCATCTTCATTCTTTTTGAGCCTTGTCTCGCCTCTTGCAGTAGTTATTTTTTTCGTTGCAATGGCAATCACGCACACCTTTGTTGATTTTATTCCTAGCATTTTTCTTGGCGCGCCAGATGAAGATGATAATGCACTTTCTATTCTTCCAGGCCATCAAATGCTCATTAAAGGAGAAGCTTATTCTGCAGTAATCTTAACTCTTTTTGGAAGCATTTCAGCAATCGCAATAATTCTCATCCTCTCGCCTATATTTTTTTATGGCCTTCCATTAATTTATCCTTATGTTCAAAGAATAATGCCCTTCATCCTCATTCTCGCCTGTTTTTTCTTAGTCTATTTTGAAAAAACTTCAAAAATCTGGGCAGTAATAATCCTTTTGCTTTCAGGCTTTTTAGGAATAGCCACTTCTAATCTTCCAGTAAATGAGCCTCTTCTTCCTCTTTTTACAGGACTTTTTGGTGTTTCTTCTCTAATAACCTCCATATCTAAAAAACAAAAAATCCCTGCCCAAAAAATAATCCCCATTAAAAAAATCTTCACCCCAAAGAAAAGTTATTTCAAATCCCTCGCCGCTTCTATTCTTGCCTCGCCATTTTGCAGTTTTCTTCCAGGCATGGGCTCAGGCCAAGCAGCAGTAATCGGCAGCGAGGTAATTGGCGACTTAAATAAAAAAGAATTTTTAATTCTTTTAGGTGCAATAAATACAATCGTAACTGGCCTTTCATTTATAACCCTTTATACAATAGGCAAAGCGCGAACAGGCATCGCAGTCGCTGTAGGAAAAACAATAGAACTCAATACTTCAATTCTTCTTTGGATAACCCTAGTCATCGTTCTTTCGGGAATTGCAGCATTTTTTATCTCAATTCTTCTCGCAAAAGTTTTCTCAAAAATAATTTCAAAAATAAATTATCAAATCCTTTCAGCTTTTATCCTAAGTTTCCTCCTTGCAATAAATTTTGTCTTCTCTGGCTGGCTTGGAATTTTAATAGTCGCAGTTTCAGCCTGCCTCGGCCTCTTATGCATTTACGCAGGCATCAGAAGAACCCACATGATGGGCTGTCTGCTTATTCCGACGATTTTATATTATCTGTTATAACCCCTAAGCTGAAGAAGTGAAACCCCTCTCCGAGTACCTAATGTTTAAAATCGCAGTTACATTTCCAATAAATTCTCCAAAAGTCATTATAACAAACTTATACAATAAACTATAAAAATACCTAAAAACAGCATTTTTCATGGCAATCAAAGATTTTTTTAGAACAGCAAAAACAACAGCCTTAAGCGGCCTTGCAGCGATTTTGATTGGCGCGAGCGCGGGCGGATGTATAATGCCTAAACCAGACGATGAATTTTTAGGCGAAACCTCCCGAAATTATAAGCAAAAATTATCCAACCCCTCAATTTTACTAGAAGATACTCAAATTGTTCAAGATGGTGCTCAAGGCATTGTGCTTATAAAAGGCAAAGTGGAGTTAAAATATCTCCAAATGGAATGGTTTGAATGGAAAGAAAAATGGAATAAATATTTTGCTTACTATCCCGATTTACCATTTAATGTAAAATATAGGGGAGAAGAAGTAACTATTGATAAAAGTACCTGGTTAACCGCTAAATGGGCCGAAAAAAGAGAGGTTCCAAAAGAAATAAAAGTACGTGTGGAAGGAGAATCAAATTTGGAAAAAAATGTGGAAGTAAAAGAGGACGGATCATTTATAACGACCTTTAAAAATGAATTATTCAGAGATAATCAAAAACCCTTGGGAGAGTATGAAAAACGAATTCAGATTAAAAGACGAGTAATGGTAGAATCCCCCATCGGTGGGACCCCGAACCAACCTGGAACAGAAAGCGTTTCCACAGAATTTCCCGATAGAATAACAAGCTATGATACAGGAAAAGATCAAGATAAATTGGATAGATTAGCAAAAGGAATAAATAATGAGATATTTGAATTAAAAATCCAGATTAAAGATAAAGATAATTATGATGCTATTTTTGCAAGATTAGACATACGTGGTAAAAATGTACCGGATCTAAAAGCAAGATACGACGCCGTATCTGATACTAAATATGAGACTCAAACAAAGAAAGAAGATGGAATAAAATTTACAGAATTCACTAAAATGCCCGGTTCTTGGGGCGTAATAGATCTCTACATTAGCCAAGGAGACAGCTACTCTGAATCAGAAAAAGCACATACAGAATTTAAGGCGGTCAATGGTGGGGAATATACCATCGAAGTAACTCACCCCGAATATTTTCATGAAAAGTTCACTATCAAAGCAGATAAAAAAAATTCAAAAAAGATCATACTTCTAAAAAAGATAGGGAAAAAAGTCGACGTAACTATAGACTCAGATAAAGGCGGAAGAATTGTCGATGAAGATTAAAATTAAGCCCTTAAGCCGTTGTTTCTTTCTTCTCGCCAACCCATTTCCCTAAACCTTCCTGCTTTTCGGTTTCTCTGCCAAAAATACTTTCAATATATCTTTTTGCAAGAAGCAAACTTTGTTTTACATAAGCAGGAACTTCATACTTTTCTGCAAGTTGCAATGCAGGCTCCATATATTTTACAATGCTCCCATAAGAAACAGTAAAAATAATTTTACCCCCGCATTTTGTGCATTTCCCGGTTAGTGGCGGTCTTCTAAATTTAAAATTGCATCCAACACATCTAAACTGTTGTTGTGAAAATTTTCTTAAATTACCCCTCAAGTCTCTAATAAAATGCCTCTCAATAATAAGTCGTGCAACATCTCCATTATCTACTGCGCGTAATTTTTCAATTAAGTCCATCTGAGCTTTTACTTTTTCCATCATATTAGGAATTGTTTTGTAAGAAGAATTTAAGATGCTATTATTGAAATCCGGAGTATCATGAGTAAATCCGGTATTCTCAAATGCTTCTTCTCCTCGAGCAAGCCGAGATTTTACGGTCTCTATTTTAACTTCAGACGAATGATGGCCGCCTTGTTCTCCTAATTCATAAAGTTCAAGAGGATATTCTGAAACTAATTCAAAATCAAGAATCTGGTCGTCAACTTCTCCTGCCCTTATTCGTGCATTAAGAACAAGCGGAGAATCTTGTGTTCCGCCCCTATGTGAAGGCAAATAACTTCTTGAAAAATTAATAAGCGTATCAAGCAAAAACATAATTGCGAGTTCATCCCCATCGCAATCACGCCTGCAAGCAGCATGAATATAAGGCGAGGCAAAAAGCGCTTGTGATTTTGAAAATCCAACAATTCTTCCAACAGCTCCAGCGCAATTATGAGGCGCAATGCAAACAACTAAATGACCTACTAAATCTTCACGAGTCTTTATATTATAAAAGGGCTTTAATTTATAGAATCTTACAAGAAGATCATCAACAAAATTTGCAATTTTAATAAAAACATCGTCTCCTTTTTCATCAAGAGTATCGGGACAAGAAGGAAGCAAGATATCATGAGGCTTTAACTCAAGAATTTGAGTATCACTCTCAAGCGCATGCCCATACATGTCTGCCAGATAACCGATGCTTTTTAATTTTTCAATAGAAACTTGTACTTCTCTAGGTTTAAAATGAGTTATGGGTGTTTCAGTTCCATCATATCTTATGGTTCCATCTTTATTTACAGATAATTTATGTTTAGCTCTCAAAAGACCCTTTGCAAGATTTTCAGGAATATGATGTTCATTGCTCGTTCCTCGCACACCCTTAATTAACACCGGAATTTCTTCACGCATCATGCCTAAGTGCGCTACTGCTTTATCAAAATAATTTTTCATGTCAATACTTCTATTCGAATACCTTTGCCCCTTTTTATGTTCAGGACAAATTCGCGCCTCAAATTTCTGATGACAATCCCTGCAATAATGTATTGCAACAGTCTCAATCCCGCACTCTTCGCATAAACGATAAACGGTTTCCTTATTGCATTTTTTGCATAGATAAATAGGAAATTCTGCTTTAACACTTCCATTTTCATTAGCAGTATTAACACTTCTAAACCTTCCGCCCTCTTCACCAACAGGAAATAAAACACTCGGATTGCCAATAAGTTTTCTCAACTTAGCCTTCTCTGGTCTGCCCATTCTCGAGCCAATAAAAGTTCCGGCTTTATCTTTAATTTTAAATTTTGCAAGTTCATTAACAAGCGCGAGCACACTTTTCTCTGCACCTTTCTCTGTGCTTTTCTCCCGCGCTTCTTTAACAGAAAACTCAACTTTTTTAATAATTTCATTTACTTCATTAACAATCCTATAATTTTCTGTTTTAACTAAATTAAAATCCAAGCCGATATTCGCAAAAAGCCCAGAAGAAGTTTTATTATTAAAAACAAGATGCTCAATAGTAACTTCATGTTCAACTCCAAGCAATTCAAGTGCTCTTTTTGCTTTAGCCCATCTTTCCTTAACAAGAGGATTATAAGGCAAAATTAATTTTCCTTCATTCAAAACACCATTAGACAGATAATATAGCATTTCAATAAAACTATCAGCATCTATCTGCGTCCAAAAATAAATATATTCTGGGTGAAGTGGAATTCCTGTTTCTGTGCTAATTTTCACAGCTTCATCAAAACTTACATTATACTTATCTACTAGTTTACCCTCGCCAATATTATAATTCACTGCTTTTTTTAATTCAAGCTCCCACCACTCCTCAACATATCCTGGTTTAAGAATCTCATAATTTCTATTAATAACATCTCCAAGCGGGAAGAGCATGTCTCCAAAATAAATTATTTCCTTAACATCAGGATAAATCTTTTTACTCCCTTCAAGATCTTTTATTTTTCTTACAGAACCGCTTTTCAATTTAACAATCGGCCCATCAATGCTCTCGCAAGCAGTGATTACGCATCCTTTTGTTGGTTTTTCAATTTTAAGTTGAGTTCCTGTTGATAAAAATCCATTTGAAATTCCCATTGTAGCGGGATGAACAGAAATTGCCGAAAATCCGCTTACTCTGCTTCTCCCATACCTAAATCTAAACGCTCCAGACCTAGAAGGATGTCCGAAAACAGGCCTTCCAGCAACAATATCCTTAATATAAGTAGCAGAAGTATCTGAACTTCCTTTTTCTCTTTTTTTATGAAGAGTCACATAATCATCCAAAAATTTCCAATCTGAAATTTTAAATCCTTTTTCTTGCAAACGCTTCAAAAGTCTTTGAGCTTTCTGGGCTTTTTGCGCAAGCCCTTCTGCAAATATAAGCGCCATTCCGCCCCTGATAAAATTAGTATCCACTCTCGGCAAATCTTTATAATTACTTACTTCCCTATCTTCAGAAGCGTCGCCAGCAATTTGTATTGGTAAATGCTGAGCCAAAAAAGTTGCTTCCTCTTCTGTCGGCAAATACTGCAGATTATTAATTCTTTCATGATAATCTAAAACCTCGGTTACATATCTCTTAACTTCTTTTTCATCCGGATCAAATTTTTCATAGCCAAAAGTTTCTCGAATAAAATCAATAAGTATCAAAACCATGCAAGCAGCAGTCGTTCCAGCGCTTCTAATTGGTCCTGAAAAATAAGGAATGAAATAGTCTTTTCCTTCTCTGGTTTTTCCTATTTTAATTTCAGTAAATCCTTCAATAGGCGAGCTAACAACACCAAGAGTAGCATAAGCAAATCCTAATCTTACTCCGGCTTCCATTGCTTGAAGAAGCGATTCAAACTTGCAAAATTTTTCATGCGCAATTTCTTCAGCAATCCTAAACGCAACAGCATAATCCATCTGACCAAATTCTTTTTCGAGTTCCAATATTCTTTTAACAATTCGTGGGTCATTTACCTGCGGATACAAGACACTAAGCAGACCGACTACTCTTTCAGCAAGCGACCTTGCAAGCGGAATTTCAACTTTACCAAGAGGATCAAGATTTTTAGCTCTCGCCTCCTCTGCAATGCTATAACAAACACCGACTTTATCTTCAATTTCTTTAAAATATTTTTGCATTTTTAGTTAAATCAGCTAAAATCCAAGATTTTTATCTCTCTTGTTTTTAAATTTAAAATAGGAACTTTGCAAGGATCAGGAATATTTCCAACCTTCTCTTCAAAAGGGGTTATACTCTGCCAGCACGAACTGCAAATAATAAGTGTATTATTGTAAACATCAATATCAGACCTATGCATATCTCCTGTAGCAACAATATCTGGCGCTTCTTTAACAACCATCGTATCTTCTTTTTCACCAGGAACATAAGTATTTCTAGAATGAGTCGGTGAAAGATGGCGGTGTCTTAAAATGTATTTAACAACTTTGGCAGGATTAAGATTTGCTTTACTCATCCTTAGATTTTCAACTTCATCTATCCAATCATGGAAACTTGCGCCATGATACATTAAAACCTTAAATCCTCCGCCAAGATCATTGCAGCCGATCTCTACGAATGCAGGATTGCTGACTAAAATTAAATTATCTATTTTCAAAAGAGGCTCAGCAAATTCTGCATCCATTGGCGGTTGAGGTTCAGGAACTCTAACAGCATCATGCTGGCCAGGGCACATAATCATGGTTATTCTTTTTGGGACTCTTTCTAAATATCCTGCAAGCAATTTATACTGCTCACGAATATCTTTGACTAAAAGTCTTTCTTCTTGACCAGGATTAACCCCCACACCATCAACATTGTCGCCAACAATAAACATGTATTTTATTTTGCTTATCTTCTCTCGAGTAATCTCATCACAGCCCTCGCCATTAAGCCAGCCAATAAATCTCTCAAAGTTTTCTTTCAAAAAATGTTTAGAACCAATATGCATGTCCGAAGTAAAGATTGCATAAACCTCTTCATTGCATTTCTTCTTTTCAGGCAGAGTAGATTCTGCAAAAACAATATCATTAACGAATAAAATCTCTCTGCTTCCGATGCATCTTAATCCGATAACATCATCAAGCAATATCTCTTTTGCTTTTTCAAATAATTCGGGTTTTGTTTGGTTGATTATAGCACTAACTCTGCCTGTTAAATCCTCAATCTCAAGCATAAGATTTTTGTTCTTAGTCATTCTTTTAGCAACCACAAGCCCTATTACAGAAACTTCCCCGCTATTGCCAATTTTGTTGATAGAAACCAAACTCTTGAGACTTTCACGCGTTTTAAGAATGTCTTTCAAAAAATTATATCTATTTTTAAAATGCATTATAAAATCTTCAACAGTTATCTTCCTGTAAGGTATGATGTTTGAAGAAAGAATTTTCACATTAGGCACAAGAATTTGTTTTTTCTTAATCTCTAAACCAGGACTTTCAGCTATTACAACATTTTGCGCATAAAAAGCTTGTAAAAATCCATCAACAATTGTTTTCTTATCTGGAGAAATATCTAGGAAAAGAGTTTTAACTTCGCCAAAATGCACAGCCAACATAGCCTTAGTGATAATTCGTGTTTTAGAAAGAACAGATATCCTATTCAAGATATCCTCAGAAACTTTTTTATTATCTAACTTATTAAAGAAGTCTAAAAGCTCCCTATCTAAAAGAAAGCCTTTTTTCATAAAATAATTTAATGTGTCTTGTATTTGCTCCATTTTGTTCAAGCCCCCCTAATTGGTGTGGTTGTGAATTAATTAGGTCTACCAGGCCTCGAATTTATTTTTAATTTAAGTTTTGCCTTTTTTGTTTTAAGGTTGTTATTTATTTTAAGTATTTTATCCAGACAAAGAAATTTTCAAAATTTCCTTGACTTTTTCTAAAATATCGTCAGATATTGCCATCTTAATCTCCTTTGTTCTTCCATATCTGCCCTTGCTCATAACAACCGCAGTAATAAGCCCAAACATATCAAACTCTGCGATAATATCGCCTACTCTTCTCTGCGTAAGAACTTCCATTTTTATGTCCCTGCATTTTTTCTGATACTCAGTGTAAATATCTCCTGTGAAGGTTCTTCCTTCCTCACCATCAAATAAACTTTTCTGCCCTTCTTGCCCTTTTTTCCTTTTATCTTCAAGAGAAATTATTGCTTGAAGAACGGCCTGGAATTGTTTAGGGATAGTTTCAACTATGTCTAGGATTTTATCTCTTTCAATTTTTGAATTAGCTTCATCTATATGCCGTATAGTTATTTTTTTATCGCCGACTCTTTCAGCAATCTCTCCTGCAACCCTCAAAAGGTCAAGGGCTCTTCTTGCATCTCCATGCTCACGCGCAGCAAAAGCTGCGCATTTAGATATCGCCGCATATTCTACAACATTATCTTTAAACGCTTCATTGCTTCTCTTGCTTAAAATATCTTGAAGTTGAAGGGCATCATAAGGCGGGAAAACAATTTCCTCTTCGCCAAGACTGCTTTTTACTCTAGGATCAGCATCATCCAAGAATCGCGCATCATTGCTAATTCCTACAATAGTAACAATCTTCTTAGGCAACTCAGAATTTACTCTCGTCAAATTATAAAGAAATTCATCAGATATTTTTTTGACTATTTGGTCAATTTCATCAAGAATAATAATAAAGACCTTTTGCTCAAGGCCTTCAAGTGTTGTTAAAAATTTATTATAAACCTGGTCTGTTGGAAGTCCTGTTGCAGGAATAGTGCCGCCTAACTTTTTTATCAATTCAGCAAGAAGTCGATATTCGGTGTCTGCAACTTTTTTAAATTTACAGTTAATATACTCTATTCTCAAATGTTTAGTGCCATCGCCTGCTCTTTTTCTTAATTCATTTTCAACAAATTTAACGCTGAGAGTTTTTCCTGTTCCAGTTTTTCCAAAAATAAAAAGATTGCTTGTTTTCTGCCCAATAAGCGCTGGTGCAAGTATGCCTGCGATTTGTTCTATTTGTTTATCTCGAAAAGGAATATTATCTGGAGCATAACCTGTCTGAAGCACATCTTTATTTTTAAAAAGTGTTCTCGAACCAATTGAATCAAAAATTTTATCTATTTTTTCCATCTCTTTTCTTTCACAGCTCTTTTATTTTTTCTTTATCTTAATGTATAACTTTTATCTTCCTATATAAACTTAGTTGTAATTTATGATATATTTGACAACCCCTATTTCTTATCGAGGACATTTTTCCCCGCCCGCTTTTCCTCGAAAATCATGCGAAAAGCGTATTTAAACTCGTGTAATCACCCCCAAGAAAGAACACCCCTCTTTCCTATGGAAACATCAAAAAAGAAGAAAAGAAAAAATTTAACACCTCATCAACACCCCCCCATCAGCGCCGATGGAACTCCCACAAGAAAAAAATAAAAATTGAAATCGCATTTGTCCTCGTAACTCCTCAGCGAGTATGTTGATGTGATATAGATAATATAATATTATATATTATTATATATATAATATATAATATAAAAGCTTTTAAATAAAAATAAAAAATAAAAAAGTCAGAATTTTCTTTATAAACCTTTCCAATCTCTTTCCATACGAAACACTAGGGTGATCCTTCGCCCATTCCAGAACTTTATTTCCCTCATTAAATCAAAATATGCTGCCCCTAACACCTCATTCCAAGAATATATTCCCAATTTTTCATTCATTTTTTCACAATTTTTTGCATTTTCCAACGTTTTTTAGTACCTTTATTCATTAAAGTCTACCACAGAAATATTTATAAACAAATTTTTCGTGGGTTTACTATGGCTATTGAAAAGAAACCATTAAAAGAGATAATAGGTAAACTTGTTGTAACACGCGAAGGCAAGAGACTTGGCTTTGTAGGTAATATTACATTCGAAGCCAGAACAGGCGAATTGATTCAGATTGTGTTAAAAGACGCAACACAATACACAAGAAACCTTAACCTTGAAAAAACAAATCAAGGCGAAATTCTGGTGCCTTACAATGCTATTATAGCAATAGGCGATTTTGTTGTAATATCAGAAGAAGACCTTCTTTAAACAATTAATAATTAAATTAACCAACTAAAACAATTGTTTATTAACAACAATCTTTAAAAACTACTATCAATAACAATTTACCATGAGAATAATCGGATTTTCAGTTAACAAAATATTGGCAGAGCGCAAAACTCCAAGCCAAGGAAGAATAGAGATAAAGTCTAATATAAATATAAAAGATATTGTCAAGGAAGATATTAACATTTCTAACAGCCCTGCGCTCAAATTCGATTTTGAATTTACAATTGATTATTCTCCAAAAACAGCAATAGTTGAAATTTTTGGTTCTGTTGTTGTAATAGATGATAAGAACGAATCAGCAGAAATTTTAAAGGATTGGAAAAAGAAGGAATTCAAACACCCTATGAAAGTCACTTTATTTAATTTTATCATGGATAAGTGCAATCTTAAAGCATTGCAAGTAGAAGAAGACCTTTCTCTTCCACTTCATATCCCTCTTCCAAAAATAAGAGCAGAGCAATCCAATTCAAACAATAACAATAATTCAGCAAACTACACTGGTTAAATAATAAAAAACTAAAAGAGGTGTTGGTTGCTTAGAACCTTTTTCTAAGAAAATTAAAAAATAAAACTTTAATTTAAATTTAAAATGATTATAGAAGAATACAACAAACGATTTGAACAATTATCAGCTATTCAAGACCCCGCAGCTCGAGTGATAGCTCAGCAAACTCTTTTTGCAGAATATTGGTTAGCTTCAGCAGACGCAAGTGTTGAAAGTTTAAGAGGAAAAGTTTCAGCGCAAGATATTTCAGATTTTGAAAGATATTCTCATTCAGCAGCAGATAAATTAAAAGAGATGATCTTAAAATCCCAAGCCACACCCCTAACTCCCAATGCCGATCGACTTTAGAACTCAAAAACTTGCAAAACTTCTTGTGAACTACAGTGTATTTGTAAAACCAAATGAAAATGTAATCCTCAGCGGAAGTACAGAAGCAGAACCCCTTCTTCTTGCAATTTACAAAGAAATAATTCTGGCTGGAGCTCATCCAGTCTCAAAAATAGGCCTAAAAGAAACTGCCCCTTTCTTTTACAAATATGCAAAGCCTCATCAAATTACAAAATATCCGGATATAACAGAAGACATGATAAAAAAATGCCAAAAATATATAGGAATTAATTCAGAATTTAATTCTCGCGAACTGACAAATTGCGACCCTAAAAAAATTACAGCAAGAGCAAAAGTAACTCATAAAATTACAGAGTTAATCTGTAATAATCAGCCAAAAATGTACAGAGTAACAACAAGTTATCCAACTCCAGCCCTAGCTCAAGATGCTGAAATGTCTCTTAATGAATATGAAAATTTCTTTTACGAATCAACCATAGGTGTAGCTTATCCTAAGTTAAGCAAACAAATGAAAAAAATTCTTAGTAAATTCAAAGAAAATAGTCAAGTTCATCTTCTGGGAAAAGGAGTAGACTTAAAAATGCGTGTTCATGGAAGCAAAGCAAAAGCTGATGATGGAAAAGAAAATATGCCCGGCGGTGAAATTTTCATGGCGCCAGTTAGAGAAAGTCTTAATGGAAAAATAAGTTTCGATTTTCCAGCAGTTCGTGATGGAAAAGAAGTTACAGACATCGAGCTCGTTTTCAAAGATGGACAAGTTGTAACAGCAAAGGCCTCAAAAAACGAAGATTTTCTTAAAGAAATGCTTGCAACAGACGCCAATGCAAGTTATGTAGGCGAACTAGGAATTGGTTGCAATCCAAAAATTAACAAATTTACAAAATCCCTTCTTTTTGACGAAAAAATTGGCGGAACAATTCATCTTGCCCTCGGCGCAGCTTATAAGGATAATGGCGGCGGAAACGACAGCGCGATCCACTGGGATATTGTAAAAGACATGCACCAAGCAAAAATCATAGTCGATGGAAAAGTTATCCAAGAAAAAGGTGTTTGGAAGATTTAATATTTCCCATTCTTTTTAGAATTAAATAACCAATTTAAACATTAAAACTCCAGAGCTCTTAGAATCTTCTGAGCCGTTGCATTTAAATCGCAGTTTAATTTCTAATAAAAACCTTTACAACTCTTTCAACCGCCCAAAATTCATTGCTTCTTCTCCTAAGTCCGCAGCAACAAAAACCTTAAAATTCTCTAGTTCTTTTTGAGGAATAACAGAAAAATCATATCCGCCCGCGCGTTCATCATCAAACTCATTGGCAGAAACCCCTTCAGTTATCGAAAGAAACGAAGGCACAACAACAAAATTCTTATTCTTAAATTTTCCAGCTAAAAAACACTTGTACTTCTCGCGTTTAACCTTCATTTCATCTGAAAGAGTTACAGTCGGATGCAAATGCCCCATAACAACTAAATTAATATCTCCCGAATAAACTTCTAAAAACTCGCGATTTCCATGAATGAACGCAATATCTTTTACAATATAATAATCAGCATATTTTCCACTTTTATCATTTTTTTCATGATTTCCTCTAACAAAAATAACTCGATTTTCATCAACACCCTTTTTTCTTAAAAAAGAAAGCAATTCCTTCACATCATTTTTTTCAGAAGCAAGGTATCCAAAATGATGCTTAACATCCCCAAGAAAGATAATCCTAAGTTCGCCCATAGAACCATATCGCGCTTTAATATAATTCAATGTTTTTTCAAGTTCAGCCTGCATTTCTTCAAATTGGCCTAGGGGCATTTCAAGTCCTTTTTGCCTAAGAGATTCTTCATATCCTAAATGCAAATCTCCAATTACAAGAATTTTTTCTTTAGGAAAAAATAGTGTTTTTCCAACAAAAACATATTTTTTAGTATTTTCATTCATATATTTCGGAGAATAACTTTGTTTTTAAATTGTAACTTCCATAGAATTTCATGAAAGTCGTAGATGCGATTATAAATAAAAGCCCGGCTTTGGATGTTCTTATGCAAGACGAGTCTTCAAAGAAATTACTTCTCAGACAAATGTCTCAAGAACTGCAAGACCGCGTAGAACCTCTTTGGAAATATCCTAAAGAGCAAGTCTTGGCAATCTTCATTTCTTCAGGCCTGGAAGAGGGAGAATCTCTTAGAGTTGGAAATTTAGTTTGGAGTCACCTTCGTTCTGCTCCTTTTCCATTCGCTTATCTTTCTGATGAAAGAAAGGATACCTCTTGGGCAGAAAGAGGATTAGTCGGCATAGGCATGTTTTATGATTTTTATGAATCTCGCTGGAGCAGAAGAGCCGCGCCAAAAACAAAATATTATGTTGAAGAAATAAAAAATGTTTTAACAAAGAATTATAAATTTCAACTAGCCTTGCATACCGATGCTTGGATAGAGTTTATGAGAAACACTTTTTCAACAACTGTAAATTAATGTGTCATTTCTTCAGCATCCTTTTCAATTCAACTTCACCAAGTGGCGCTTTTCTCTTAACCTTAAATCCCCTCCCCCAGTCTTTCCAAAAATCTTTCTTAAGTTTTAAATTAATAAAAAACAAAGTAATCATAGCAATAAATCCGCCCGAAACAGCCATAGCCATATCTTTAATCGCATCCCAAGAGTCTCCCTGCTCGCCGTTGTAGTTTTTAGCAACTTCGCCACCCATAGCTAATGCAATACACATTTCAATAATTTCATAAAGACAGCTAAATGAAGCCATAACATCTAAAGGAAGATAATATCCCCAGAAGCCCTTAACATGCGTTATTCTTAAAAATATTTCCCGTGCAGGATAAGCCATGAGCAGCCCAAATGAAAGATGCACGAGGCGGTCATACATATTTCTACTCCAGCCAAAATAATCTGTAATATTTATTCCAAAAAGTGCTTCACTCCATTTATCATAAGGCACAAGTGAATAAGTGTAATGAGCCCCAATTACATGAAGAATCATGTAAGCAAAAAGAAAAGTATAAGAAACATTGCTTAATCTAAATTTCTTATAAGTTAAAATCAATAATCCAACAAAAAGCACGGTGAATATATGCTCTAGAAAAAAGTCAAAAGGATATTTTATCCCTATAAAGCTAAACAGCCATATCGCCATAAAAGCCACAAAAAGCTTGATAGGATAATTCTTATCTGTAAACCAACCCATGATAATCTTAAAGGGAGTTTCTTTAAATATCTTTTCAAATTAACATAATAACGTATAAAAAGCCCGCCTTCTTATTTCAATCATGAAAAAAAGAGGAGTAAGAGTTCTAATCTGCGGAGCAGGTTCAATAGGCATTTATCTTGGCGCAAAACTTCACCGCGCAGGCTACGAAGTAGAAATGTTTGGCAGACGAAAATTAAGTTCAGTTGAAAATCAAGTAGAAATTAACAATAAATCCTACCTTCTTCCAAAAAAGCTTTTCAGATTAACAAAAAATACAAGGTACAATCTAATTTTCATAACAACAAAGCTTTACGATTTCAAAAAAATGATTCTTCTTTTGAAAAAGTACAAACTTCAAGGAAACTTTATTGCGGCCATTCAAAATGGCATAGTCGACCTTTCAAGTTACGAGCAAATTCTCCACAAAAAGATAATGTCTTTAGTAGTTTTTTCAGGTTTTAACTTAAAGAACAATAAAATTCATGTAAGCCCCACAAAAATAGGTTGGAAAACGCCGTACACAAAACAAGGCTTAAAAATAAGCCGCCTACTAAAAGTAGCTGGTATTCCTTGCAGCGCAGATAAAAAATTTGACATGCTTCGCGCAGAAAAAACAATAGTTAATTGTTGTCTTAATGCTCTTTCAGCAATAGAACGCGTGCCTTTCACAAAACTTTTCAAAAACAAAAAAACTAGAAAAAGGATAGACAACCTTTTTTATGAATGTCATCAAATCCTTTCGAAAAACTATCCTCTTGACGCTCCGAAAATAGTGCGTTCTCGCTTAATCAATCACTGGCATAATGTAAATCATTATTCTTCAACTTATCAGGACCTGGTTTCAGGAAGAAAAAATGAAGTGCCTTATTTTAATGGTTACCTGGTTATCTTAGGCAAAAAACACAATATTCCTGCAGAACAAAATCAATTAATTCTAAAAGAGATAAATAGCCTTGCTTAAGATAGATTTTTATACCTCTAGAATCTAATTAAATAAAAAGAGTGTAATAAAAAGAATATGTTAAGTCCCTTCATGGTTTCATTTTTGCTTGCGATTGGACTTAGTATAATCACTGTAGTCGCTGATTGGATTATTAAAATAGCTTCTTTAGAGAAAGGTTTTCTTGGCTGGAAAATGTTGACTCTCGGTTGTTTAGTCTATGCATTAACCGGCGTTGGCTGGTTTTTTGTAATGCGAAACATGAAACTTTCGGTTTCAGGAGTTTTATATGGCGTTACCTGTATCCTCCTTCTTGCATTATTAAGCATCTTTTATTTTAGAGAAAAAATTACTACTTTGGAGCTTCTAGGCTTAGGTTTAGCTGTTGCCTCTATAGTCCTCCTGGCCCGTTTTGAATAAACTCGAATAAATTATAAATCTTTTAAAATAAAAAATGGTTGAAAAATATGACTTTGTGGTTTTAGGCGCTACAGGTCTGCAAGGCAGAATTGCTACAAAAGATCTTCTAACAAATGGATATTCTGTTCTTCTTATGGGTCGTGATAAAAAGCGAATTCAGTTTATACTAAACAAATTCAAAAAAACAGGCTTCGAGTATTTTGAAGCAACAAATGTTCCAGATCTCACAAAAAACTCAAGGCTTCAGGCGCGAGCGTAGTTGTAAATTGTGTGGAAGGAGACTGGAATCTCTACATTCTTCAAGCCTGTCTTGCAGCAGGCGTCAGTTGTCTTGACCTTGACGCAGAAATTCCTATAACTAAACAACAATTTGCAATGTGCGATACTTTCAGAAAGAAAAACATAATAAGTTTAACTGGTTGCGGTTCTGTTCCAGGTACAGGAAATGTTATGCTAAGATACGCAGCAGAAAAACTTGATAAAATCGACACAATTGAAGCAGGTTTTTCGTACACTTCAAATATTCCCGCATTTGTTGTTCCTTTTTCAATTCAAAGCGTAATAGAAGAATTTACAGACCCTGCGCCAGTTCTGCAAAATGGAAAATTTATAACAAAAGTGCCTCTTGAAAATATAAGAAAAAAATATCATCGGGGCATCGGCGTCCAAGAAGAATTTTTAGTAGATCATGCCGAGCTTTTCACTTTTTATCATTATTTCAAGCACAAAGGTCTAAAAAACATTCGTTTTTATGCAGGCTTCCCAGAAATTCACTATAAAACCGTTCGCACTTTCATAGACACAGGCTTAGGTAGCAAAGCACAAACAATAAATCTTGCAGGAAAAAAATTCAGCCCAATGACTTTCCTTTCTCAAGCTCTTAAAGAAGTAAAGGTTCCAGAAAACTATAGGGAAACAGAAAATCTTTGGGTAAAAATCTGGGGCAAGAAAAACAATAAACCAAAATCTATTCTTATGGAATGCGTTGTCCCTACATTAAAGGGCTGGGAAGCAGATTATACTAATATCGATACGGGCATGCCTATAAGCATTATGGCTCAAATGGTAAAAAAAGGCGCCATAGAAGACAAAGGTTGTTTCTCTCCTGAAGCAGTCGTCCCGCCCCAGCCTTATTTCCGAGAGCTTCGCAGAAGAAAAATGATTGTCTACGAAAACGGAAAAGTAATTAATTAAAATCTTCACTGCCCGCTATTTATTATTTCAAATTCTCTTAGGCATAGCTTTATAAACAAACTTCTAAACAGATAATTATGGGAAATTTTAGATCAGACAACAGACGCGAAGGCGGATTCGGCAGAGATAGACCCCGGTTTGGCAATAGAAGAACTGGTGGATTTAGCGGAAGAAGCGAGAGCGGATTTGGAGACAGAAGAGGATTTAGAGATAGAAATTCTAGAGGATTTGGAGAAAGAAGAGCATTCCAAAGAACAGAAGTTACTTGCGATAAATGCGGAAAACAATGCGATGTTCCATTCAAGCCAACAAGCGGAAAACCTATTTTCTGCAGAGAATGCTTTGGTTCTGCTGGCGGAAGATCAAATGCTGGTTCAAGCCCGATGAGTTCTAGCGGTTCAGGAATTTCACAAGAACAATTCAGTGAACTTAACACAAAACTTGATAAAATTCTTAAAATCCTCGAGATGATTGAGTTTGAAGAAGAAGACGAAGCCGAGGAAGCCGAAGCTGAAGCAGGCGAAGAAACTGAAGACGAAGAAGAAAAAGAATAGTTCTAAGAAAGCATACCTTTATAAGCAGAAAAGTGGGTTTATTATCAGTACATAAGCATCAAAATATCAAAATATCGAGATTTCTTATCGTATTTAGAGACGCGATAGCGACTACACAAATAAACTCATCGGAGGATAAATAACAACACAACATGGGATACGGAAATTTCAACAGATTCAATTCTGGACCAAGAGAAATGCACAAAGCTACTTGCTCAAAATGCAAGAAAGAATGCGAAGTACCATTCAAGCCTACAGAAGGTAAGCCGGTATATTGCAAAGAGTGCTATGCTCAAATGCCAAAACCAAACAGATTTTAATTTTAACTAATTAAAATTTTATTTGCGTTTTACACTTTATTTTTTATTTTTTTTATTTTAACCTATTTTTATTAAGAAGCAAGAAAAAGAGGAAATTAATCAACTATTTTTAGAAATGTTTATGCGATTTTTATGCAGGTGCTCAGAAGCTTCTAGAAATCTCAGAAGTAACCTCTTAATTTATGAAGCTCTTGATGATTTAAATCGCCAGTTATATTTCTAAAACCAAGATCATCCGGCCATTCTCAGCGTAACGCCCATTCTGTAGCCCTCTTTTTCACTAGGCTTTTTTTCCGGCGCAACATAATGTGGGCATCTTCTAAATTCATCTCCCGCACAAAGTGGAGCATGATATCCCGGGTGAGGACATTTTGCAGTATTGCAAGCCCCAACAAATTCACCCATCAGAATATTTGACAGCAAATCAAAAACTCTACCGCTATGTAGAATAATTCCTAACGAACTATCAAATTTTCCATTTCCGTTATTTAACAAATATCCGTAATCCTGAATATCGCAGGCAGCATCAACAACTCGACCAGCATCTTCCCGGGTTAATCCCCCATCAAAATCAAATTCAATTAAATTCTCTTCATCGCTTCTGATTTTTGTTTCAGCTTCCTGCATTTTTCTAAGCAAAAATCTTCTTTTCAATCTGCTCGTCTTGCTTTTTCTCATCGCATAATCTATTCTCAAGACTTTTTAAGGATTTAGTGGGTGCAGAAGATTCTTCTGCTCAAATAATTTTCGCGCCAGCGAAAACCAGCTGGAGATTTAGGCTCGACTTAAAGCTTTTTGGCAGCCAAGAAATATCTCTTATCTGTTCGCGAACTTTTACAAGCCCCAATTTTTTTTCATCAGAACTCTCAGAGCTCTCTTGAATAATTTTAATCTCCTCTTTAACAAGTCCCTCAACTTTTTCACTTGCCCTAGTCGTCAATTCACTCAACATTCTATCGTCGCCTTTAATATTCCAAGGCCCGCATTCTTTCTGTAGTTCTTCAGTCAATTTTTTTATTTTTTCAGCGAAAAACCTTCCTGTTGTCATAAAAGAAGTTGTGGGCTAAAACTTAAAAACTTATCTTAAACCTAACTCTTCCACCAAACAAATGCTTAAAAGCAGAACAAATCTAGGATTTTAATGGCAAACGAAACTTCAAAACCGCCAGTTCTGAATCTGGCACAGATACTTGCAGAAGATCCAAAGCTCCAGCCCACAATAATAGGGGCATTAGACATTCCACTTAAAAGCTTAGAACTTCAAACAAAAGAATCAGCAGAGAGTAAAATTCCTGATTGGGCGCTAAAACAACACCCTATGGGCTTTAAAGATTATGAAGATGTTTGCATTAGAAAATTTAGTTGGATTCCAAGAAGATGCGTGGGCATGGGCGAAGAAAGATATGATTATCTCCCAGGATTTTTCGGATGGAGAATCGGCCACCTAATTCAAAGATATAGCCCTAGTAATTATAACGGCTCTTCTTGGGCTGCAGTAAAATAAATTCAGACAAATTCTTGGAATTATAAAATGCAATTTTTATGCAGGTGCTCAGAAGTCCCGATTTTGGAGTTGTTAGTTATTTCCAAAAGCATTTATTAATCCCCCCAACTTGTTCTATCCATGAAAAAGAGCAAAACCCCCGCCACAAAAAAGAATAAAGGCACTTTATTCTGGCTTCCGAGAATTCTTACCCTAATTTTTATAGCTTTCATCTCAATGTTTGCTCTTGATGTTTTCGGGATGGGTCTCGGATTTTTCGGAACGCTCGGAGCATTAATAGCCCACCTTATTCCTACAATGATTTTATCAATTATTTTAATTATTTGTTGGAGAAAAAGTTTGCTTCTTGGAATAATGTGGATAATTTTCGGATTTTGGTATATTTCACTAATGATTCCAAACATGATTCAGAGCTTTGAGTACTATCATCTTGCCTGGATAATTGAATTCTCAGGAATGGCGTTTGTTATTGCAATTCTCTTTTTCTGCGACTTAAGAAAAAAATAATTTTTAAACCTCTAAATCTTCAATAGCATTATTCACTTTTGGGCATAATCTTTCTAGAAGCGTGTTAGTCACAGTTCTATTAAATTTCATGGTTTCTTCTATTGGAAACTGCGCAAATTCAGTGAAAACATAATTATCTGTTCTTATTTCAGGCAAATCTGGAAGTCCAGCATCAACTATTACAAATCTGGTCAGCATATGCAAATCTTTATGTGTAAATTTCCTTCCAAAATTTGCTTCTAAATCAGAAATATATCTTTCAACAACTCTCGTAGCTAAATTTTCCGCGTCCCGCGCATAATTGAATGTCTCAATATAAATTGGCTCATGATTTTCTCTTAAGGAGCAAAAAACAATGTCCGATTGTTCTGTTAGGGGCGTCGGCGTTCTCATAGCTAAAAATAAATGATATCTATTTTGTGGCATTTTTAAATTCTTTTTCTTTCTAATTTACTCAGAATTAGTCTGAGGTCTAAACACCCCTTATTTCTTATCTTACATTGCTTTAAAAACCTATCCCTTATTCTCAAAATTCCAGAAATTTAATGCGCCCTAGTTTTTCTTTTCTGGAGAATTAATTCTGCGAAAGGCTGTTTTAGAGAAAGTGCTTTCATTTTTCCTCATTCTTCTTCCAAATCTTTTCGTTTGCTTAAACTTATCCTAAACGCCCCTTCTTCTGTGAGCTTCTTTTTCAATTCTGGATCCAGCTCGCCTTTAGATGCGAGCGAAGAAAGGCGAAGAGCATTTATTGTTGCTAAATTTTCCCAAAGTCCCTTCTTTTTAACTAACTCAATAAATTTTACTTTTTCTTTTTCGTCTTCAGGCATTGAGAATTTTTCATATTCTTTTATTCCTGCTTTCATATTTGAGCCATAAACAACATCAACGTCTTCTTGTTTTGCGAATTCTATTAAATCTAATTTTAATTGTTCCTCTTTCTCTTCCATTTCTGTTCTTTTCCTTTTAACTTCAGCAAATTCATCAACGAGCTTTAGCCCATCATCGCTTTTAAACTTCTTTTTGGACTCTTCTGATTTTTCTTCTAATTCTAACTGATGCTTAAAACTCGGGCACATATACTTAAATCCGCAATAATCACAAAGCTTACTAACATTTGTAGGAAATTCTTTTGCATTTTCTATTTCTTTTATAATTGCGATAACTTCATCTTGCAGTTTCTTCAATTGTTCAGGGGTCCTCTCTGAAACTACTTCTTTATTGAACGCCAACATATGCCAAACAAGTTTCACACTCTTAACATCCTTAAATTTATCCTTAACCCAGAATGAATACATTGCAAGTTGCCGATCTTCATCCGCTTCTTCTTGATCTTTCATTCTTGAGTTTGTTTTGTAATCCATTACATAATAATTTCCTTTATCATCACAAGCAAATTTGTCTATTCTAACATGCCATTTACTCCCGTCTTTCAAAGTCATCATGTCTTGCGTTTCCAAGCCCAAAATAGTTAATTGTTCAAATGGCGTATACTTATCATAATAATTTTCAAGAAACTCTTGCCCCATTTTTTTGTAATGTTCAGCATTTAATCCCCGCGACTCTGCTTTTACAATTAAAATATCATCAGTATACTCTTTTTCCCACAAATCTCTATAAAATTTAATCAAACTCTCCTTAGAAATCCTCTGCTTAAACTGCTTTCTTTTATACAAATCTTCCAAGCATTGATGAACAATCGCGCCCATAAACGCCTCAATAGTATTTTCAATCTCAGGCTCCGCCTTATCAATATACTGAAGTTTATACTTGTAAGGGCATTGTTCAAACGTGCTTATCCTAGAATGCGAATATGTTGCCATAATAATTAACTTAGAATGAAACTTAAAAACTTATCTCTAACTTTTCTTTTTCATCAGCTCTCTTTGATTCAACCAAATCATAATAACTGCTCCGATGATGAATATCCAATTAATCCAGAATGTAAGTGCCACAAACCCTAGCGCAATAACAGAATAAATAACGACGCGCCAATTAATTTTTCCAGCAGCCATTACTTCCCCCATCTCCATCTCGGCTTTTCGCCAGTTTTTCTGCAAATCCAGATAAGAATGCCTGTAAGGATAGCAATAACAATAATATTTTTCAGCCACTCGTGGTCTAATTTAGCAATTCCAAAAACAAATAGGCCTGCCCAAATAAAAAGCACAAGCCAGCCCTGCCAAGAACAAGGATACCAGCCCCAGCCATAATATTTTGCTCTAAACCAAAGTTTTTTTTGCTTATCCTCGATTCCCTCAGACTTTACTTTTTGTTTTTTCATATTCACTTTAAACCAAATCTCTTTTTATACCTTTTCTAAATCCCAATAATCCTTAAAAACTCCCTTTTTGGTAGAAATTAATACAAACCCTAACATGACACCGCAAAAAAGTTTTGACGGAAAAATAATTCAAGAAGGAGTTTATTTGGATAGTTTTGGACAGTTAGTCCACGTTAAAGCAAATGGTAATGGTTTCATATACAGAGATGCTTCTAGTCAAGGTTATATTACCTTAGGCAATTATGCACAACAATTATTAGGGAGAGTAGCTAATGCTCGGGTTGCAGCAGATTTTCTAAGTCAACTTGAGCCAGTAGAATCTTCTTTAAGAAATAGGGAAACACACTCAGAACTCGCAAGAGCAACAGGAATTTTTAATGAAAGGCCAGACCAAGGAGCAGCATTTTCTTAACTATGCCCTCAAACAAACACCTCGTTGAATTGCGAAGATATCTTTTAGAAGTTTCAGTAGGCACAAGAGAATTAAAACTCCCAGTTCTCGCGCGTTATGTAAATAATGCTTATCATTATCAAGCGCCATCTTTAGATATTTGCGAAGCAATCGGCAACTACGCTATACCTGTACAACAAAGACCAGCAAGACAATCAGAAGATACAGATATTTGTGAAGCACTTGCAAGAGTAGCATTAAATCAATCAAGAAAAAAGATAAGAACCAGCTCAAAAGTTATGGACATCTCCGGCGGCAGAAAACCTTCTGGATCTTTAGCCTATCTTCAATTTTATGATCGTGTTGCAGAAATAGTTAAATCTGGTGGAACACGCAGAGCGCAAGAAGCATTAATAAGAGCAACCGGTCAGCCACCAATCGACCTTTCAGGCGCAGAGGCAGGCTATATTTCCAGACAATTGCCTTCTTCTGGAAATCGACCATTTACTCTTCATCATATTCCTAGTGGAACAAAACTTTCAGGAAAAATCAGCCATCAAGCAGATCATTTGAAATAATCTCTACTTCACGCCCTCGTAATTTATAGTTTCCGCTTTCGCCCACAAACTTTTCTTGTGAAGTTCGTGCATCCTCTTGAGGAAAGCCTGCTTGTCTTCAATTCTTATCAAATCTGCATGGCCTTGAAGAATTAAATTCAGAGCAAAAGGCGAGGGAAGTCTAACATCTTTAATTTTTATCTGAATTCTTCCTGCTTTAATTCCTTCAAGAATCAATTTTGCATTATTAATGTCCATTAAATCTTCAAGAACTTCACGCCGCGCTTCTTTTAGTATGGGGAAGTCTTTGCTTATTTTTTTAATAGCTGCAAGCAAGAAATGCGATTTTAATTGTTGTTTTCCAACACTTCTCGATATGCCTTTGTAAGTTCTAAGTATCATCAGTGAACGTCCAGCGCAATGTCTAAATCTTCTCGCAAGAATATCCGTCCTTTCAATTGCTTCATCAAGAATTTCTTTAAGTTTATCTGGCTGTAATTCAGCGATAGCCTTTTCAATATTAAGTTTTTCACCAGCAAAATAAAATCCATTATCCGAAATTCCCATTTCAACATCTCTATTTCCATAACTTCCCATTATCCAAGCCAGTGCGCGAGAAAGCGCGTCATTCACACGGCGACCATACATTGATTGAACAAGAAGATAATTTTTCTCAGCATGATATCTCTCCATGATAATTGTTTTTGTGTCAGGAATCTCTGAAAAACGATATTGCTCATAAAAATAATCATGAATCTCTTTAGCTACAACTTCATCAGTGTAAGTAAATTCTCTAATAAACTTAATAATCTCTTCTTTTGTCTCATTTTTAACAAATTTTTCTTTCATCAACTGCCTAAAACGATTAATTTCAATAGCAGTATCAAAAGAAAGAGGTAGCATCTCACTAAACCAACTAGGAATTGTCGGTTGTCTTGCAACACTTCCCTTAACATAAAGATTCATTCCTCGAGTATAAAGATACAAATACTTAGTCCCGCCAAGAACAAACACATCTCCTTTCTTCATTCTTTCAAGAAAACTTTCATCAATATATCCAATATGCTCTCCGCTTGGCGAAAGCTTCACTTCAATATAACTTTCTTCAGGAATTGTTCCAATATTTGTTAAATAAATAACCCGCGCAAGCTTTCCTCTCTTTCCAATTTGATGCGTTTCTTTATCATACCAAATTTTCCCATAAACATTACTCTTTTCCAAGTCATAATCTCCAGTCAAATAGGATATAACTGAAAAAAAATCTTCTTTAGTTAAACTTTGATAGCAATAACTGTTTCTAATAGTCTTAAGCAATTCATCAACCTTCCAAACTTTGTAAATCGCCATGCCATAAATCTGTTGGCTCAAAACATCTAAGCAGTTTTTAGGAAAAACAACACGATTAATCTTTCTTTCAACAATTTCTTTCTGAATAATAGCGCATTCTACTAAATCATCGCGGTCCATAACCACAAACCTTCCTTTTACAGTATCATGAAGCTTGTGCCCGCTTCTTCCAAGTCGTTGTATCGCTCTCGCGCTCGATTTTGGAGAGCCAAGCATAACAACTAAGTCAATATAACCAATATCAATTCCCAATTCAAGCGATGTAGAGCAAACAACAACTTTTAGTTTTCCATCCCTCAACCTTTCTTCAATATTAAACCTATGTTGTTTTGAAAGTGAAGAATGATGCGCCGCAATATCATCGCCATACTCTGTTGGAAATTTCTCCTTCAAGTTATTAACAACTCTTTCTGTAGCCGCCCGCGTGTTGGTAAACACAAGCGTAGTCTTATGTTCCTTAATCAAATTATTAAGAAGTTGATACAAATTCGAACTAACCTCTCTATCCTCAATTAAATCTCCGGGCGTAAGAACAGCAATATCTATCTTTTTTGTAAACTGAACATTTGCAACCTCTACTTCTCTGTCATCTCCAATTCCAACCAAGAATTTTGCCACTTCTTCAAGCGGTTCAATCGTGGCACTAAGCCCAATCTTAACAGGCCAAATAGCACTAACCTCATTAAGTCTTTCTAGAGTCAAACTAAAATAAGTTCCTCTTTTATTCTCCATAGCATGAATCTCATCAACAATGCAGAACTCAACGCCACGCATTTTCTCTATAAACTTTGAACTAGTCAATATAATCGCAAGTGTTTCGGGCGTAGTTATCATGATATGCGGGCATTTTCGTGCCATTTTTGCCCTTTCAGCAGTAGTAGTATCTCCTGTTCTTAGTCCAACTCTTATTTCTTGAAGTTTTATCCCCTTTCCTTCAGCTAGTTTAGTTATTTCAGTAAGAGGTTCAATCAAGTTTTTCGCAATATCATTAGAAAGTGCCTTCAAGGGACTCGAGTATAAAGCATAAACCTTGTCTTCAAGCTCCTTTTTTTCAGCAAGCCCCACCAGATAATTAAGTATAGCCAAGAAAGCAGTAAGTGTTTTTGTCCCTCCAGTAGGCGCGCTAATCAGGGTATTTTTCCTTTCCCAAACATTCATAACCCCATATCTCTGGGTCAGAGAAAATTCCTTAAACTTAGAAAAAAACCATTCTTTCACAAGCGGATGCAAGCTTGCAGCTATTTCTGAATCTTTTCTTTCCTTGGCTTGAATAATCTTTGTCATTTTTATAAAATTTTTTCAGTTCGCGCATATACTTAATCATCCTGTATTTAAGTCTTTTTCTTTTTGTCCCCAAGAGTATATAGTATACTAAAAATAGTGGCGCAAGAATTCAGCCCTTTCGGACATTTAAATAGTGTTCTATTAAGCGTTCTGACATAAAAAATTCGGGGGATAAACACTTTTTAGTTCTAAAATAGCTTTCTACTTCAGAAGTTACAAAAGAACAAAATCTGCTTAACCGAATAGTTTATAAAGTTTAAAAGTCTTATATTTCTATGCCCTCTTCATTTATTTCTAAAGAAACCCGAACCAAAATTTCTAACGCATTAAAAAAATATTATTCCTCAAAAGATTCTGAAAAAACTAGGATAAAAATGTCTGAAGCTCATCGAGGCAAAAAACTTTCCGAGGAGCATAAGAGAAAAATAGGCGAAGCTAGCAGAAAATGGGCTAGAGCGGTTGGATTTTCTGTAGAAGTAAGAAAAAACATTTCTGAAAGAAATAAATTAAGAAAGCTTTCAGAGGAGACCAAGAAAAAAATTTCTAGGGCTAATAAGGGTAAAGTCAGCTGGATGAAAGGGCTTACGGGAGAAAACCCCAAGGTAAAAATGTTAATCGCGAAGGGTATTGAAACTAGAAAACGACTTTATATTGAGGGAAAACTGGTTGCTTGGAATAAGGGAAAATCCTGGTCTGATGAAGTTAAAAAGAAAATTTCTGCTAAGAGAAAAGGAAAGACCTACGAAGAAATCATGGATATTAAAACTGCTTTAAGATTTAAGAGAAGATTAACCGAATTGGGTAAAATGAAAACCGGTTCAAATAATCCTATGTATAGAAAATTTGGAGGGCTCAATCCTCATTTTGGAAAACCAGCACAGCATGGAAAGCACTCATTAAGAATAGATTTAGGCCATCATTGTCGCTCAAAATGGGAAGCAAATTACTGTAGATATCTTTTATGGATAGGCAAGAAGTATCAATATGAGCCCAAGATATTTACTATTGTCCTCTCAAATGGCATAAAAGCCACTTATACTCCAGATTTTTTAGTTAATGGGGAAGAATGGCAAGAACTTAAGGGTTGGGAAACTCGTTCAGAAATAAGAAAATGGGAATTCTTCCAAAAACAGTATCCTAATGAAAAATTTGTTTTTGTTAATAGAGATAACTATAAAAAGATAGAGAATTTGTATAAATATATCATACCTAATTGGGAGTTTTAATATGAGCCGATTATCAAAACAAAAAATAGAGCAAATAAAATCTAATGTTCTAGCAGTTCTTTATGAAAATTTTCCCCGGCAATTATTTACGTCGGAGATAAGCAGAATTGAAGCGCGTGATGAAGAGTTTGTCAAGAAAATTATGTTCGAACTTAAGGAAAAAAACCTTGTAGTGCAAATAAAAAAGAACGAAGCAGGCAAATTTTTTGTAAAACGCA
>Ga0172375_10001289_pt1 | contig 40385 bp, 36 predicted proteins | sample LakKiv1m_FD_114537 | JGI IMG/M metagenome (GOLD analysis project Ga0172375, IMG submission 114537) | Freshwater microbial communities from Kabuno Bay, South-Kivu, Congo - kab_092012_11.1m | ecosystem: Environmental > Aquatic > Freshwater > Lake | place: Democratic Republic of the Congo... | reverse complement strand
TATATAATATATTTGGTAAATTAATTTTTTCAAAAGTTATTGAAAATAAGAACATGTCATTTCAAACAAAAATTGACCTTTCAACTTATGCAGATGGAGTGTATTTTATTTATTTGAAAAGTCAAAATTACAATGCAACTACTAAAATCATTAAGCAATCAAAAGATTAAAATGTTATTCGTAAATCTATTTAAATCAATGAAAATAAAACAATTCTTTTTAAACCTTAAAGCTTACCTTAAAGCAAAACCCATCTTCTTTGTTGTTCCGCTGCCATTGCTTTACTTCACACTCTTCCTCACTCGCGGAGTTAGTGATGATTTGGCTGTTACCGATAACAATCCCGTAAACGACTCGATAAAAATTATTCATGTTATTGCAACCGGCGATGCCATGTCGCACATGCCATTGGTACAAAGCAGCCAAGATAGCGTTTCGGGAAGGTTTAATTTTTATCCTTCGTTTGAATACTTGGCGCCCATACTGAACAACGAAGATTTAAAAATAGTTAATTTCGAAACTACCCTTGCAGGTCCTCCATACTCAGGATATCCGCAGTTTTGCGCACCCGATACTTTGGCTTACACACTTAAAAATATTGGCTTTAACTTCTTTGTAAACGCCAACAATCACTCTGTAGATAAAAGCAGCAAAGGGATAAATCGTACCATCGATGTGTTTAATAAGTATGGAATTCAGCACACAGGAACATTTAGAAACGAAGCAGAGCGCAAAAAGGATTATCCTGCCTTTGTTACGTTGAACGGAATAAAAGTCTCCATTTTGAATTATACTTATGGAACAAATTCGCTTATTGCACCAAAGCCAACCATAATTAATTATATTGATACAAATAGTATAAAAGCAGATTTGGCAGCAGCTCGCAATGGGAATCCTGATATGATTCTTGTTTGTCTTCATTGGGGAAATGAGTATCAGCGTGAGCCATGCATCGAGCAAAAAATGATAGCTGATGTGTTATTCAGGAACGGAACCGATGTGATTGTCGGCTCGCATCCACACGTTATTCAGCCCATCGAAGTAAAGAATTTTAAATACAAAGGCAGGAATAAAAAAGGACTTGTCATTTGGTCGCTCGGTAACTTCTTTGCCAATCAGCGCAAACAATACCGTGATGGCGGCATGTTCGTAAAGTTTGATATTGCAAAAAATATTTATACCGGCGAATGTACTCTATTGAATATTGGCTATATCCCTTTCTGGGTTTATAAAACGTTAAACCCTGTTAAATTTTATGTGCTTCCGATTTATCGTTTCGAGAACGATTCACTTACATTTAAAATGAATGTTCAGGATAAGCAGGACTTTCACACTTTTATAACCGATACGCGTAAACACCTTAGCAGAGATACTGCAAACATTAAGGAATTTTTTCCCGAAAAGTAATAGATATTATTTGCAAACTTTTACACTCTTCAATGAACCAATGTTAGGATAAAATTGGAGATAATTTTTCTTTGCAGGCAAGAACGTAACAACACCTAATTGGCTAATTAATATTGTTTCTGATTTAATAATATCATTTCCTTGTTTTATAGTAAACATTGCATAATCAGGTAATCGGTAATAGAGTCCGTGTTTCTTGGGATTCAACTTTTCTTTAGTTGCAGTATAAACAGAAATATTTTTCAGATTATCAACAGAGTTCATTAATATTTCTACTGGTTCCCATGTATTCGAAGTAGAGTCAACTACCCCTTCTTTAGTTGAAAACAAGAATAGTTGCCTGGTCATTCCCGATTTCATTTTTTCAGGAACATACGTATATCTATACTTCAAAGTTTTAGTTTTTGTAATACCTGTAAACAGGTTCATGTAATCAGTTTCAATTTTCAGCAGTTCTTCATTCATATATTGAATACTTCCTTTTTCATACGCCACTTCTGCCGAACCACTAATTACATTAAACCGACTTTCTTTAGTGCGCATAATAAAATCGGCAGCTTCTTTAGCTTTTAGCTCAATACTTTTTTCAACAAAACTATGTTTGAATGTTTTTCGTTCGATAATAGTCGTATCCAGGTTTACTTTTTCGATAATCGTATCCACCTTTTCAAAAATATTTGATTCGGCAAAAAAATTATAATTATCATCATCTGTAATCGGGTTTAGTATAGTTGATGAGGAATTATTTATTTCTCTGTTCTTTTCGGGCTTCACATTTGCGCTTTGTATTATACCCGATTCGCTCAAAGCCAAATAAATACTTTTGTTTCTTTTGCCGTATTTTTTAATCTCTAAAAAATACAATTGAGCAGAATCTGGCTCACTGAAGGTGTTAAAGGCAATATCTGAAATTTCATAATCGGTAGAGTTGGCTGAAATTACGTTTTTAAGTCCGAGATATTTATCTGCAAAAGCAAAGTAGGGCCCTCTTATTTTTTCTGTTTTTGTAACTGTTACATCAATAGTAACAATGGTTTTGGGTAATGAATAATACAATCCATTTTTTTTACTAGTTGCTGTATTATGCTCAACATGAACTACATTATATCTTGAGCATGATGACCAAATTACTGCAAGGAATATAAGATGAAAAAGTAGCTTACTAGATTTCATAGGTAAGATTTTTGCAAACCTACATGATTTTTTTAATACACAAAAGCAAAATATAAAATTCATGTAAGCTTCCTTCTGACGTTATCAAATATATAATTTACTTAAGAAATTAACTAGTTTAATTACTTCGTTTAGTTTGAAGGATGAACAAGCCCACAAATGTAAAAAACCCATTTAATACCAGCAATTCAAAACTAAATTGATATCCGTTAAACAGTTCCTTCGAATATTTACTTAAAAAATAACAAATAATAGGAGAGAGGATGCAAACGAATGGAACCCATTTGTCATTAACCTGTAGTTTAGTAAATAATCCAAATGCGTAAAGTCCTAGCAAAGGTCCGTATGTGTATCCTGCAATGGTGAACAACTCTTTAATAACTGCTTGATCATTTATCGCTCGGAATATTACAATTATTATTAAAAGGAGAGAGGCAAAGCAAACATGGACTATATAGCGAATATTCTTGATTTTTTTTTCTTCATAATTTTTCTTTTTCAAACCAAGAAAATCTATGCAAAAAGAAGTAGTAAGTGCAGTTAAAGCACCGTCTGCACTTGGGTATGCTGCAGAAATTAATCCGATAACAAAAACAATTCCTGCTACAGGACTCAGATATTTAAGAGCAATGGTAGGAAACAAATCATCGGTAGTTTTTGGTATTTCAATTCCTTTTGAGTTTGCATAATAATAGAGTGCCGCTCCCAAAAATAAAAACATCAGATTGATAAATACAAGAACAATACTAAAAGTGAACATATTCTTTTGGGCATCTTTTATGTTTTTGCAACTCAAATTCTTTTGCATCATTTCCTGATCAAGTCCGGTCATCACAATAGCGATAAACACACCTCCGATAAATTGTTTGATGAAGTCGCGCTTGTCGCTCCAATCGCTAAAGAACATTTGCGTTTTATTACTGTTGACAATGCTGTTAAACATTTCGCTGAAATTAACATTCATCTCTCGCGAAATAAAAACAATAGAAAGTACAACAGCTAAAAGCATAAAAGTGGTTTGCAACGTATCAGTCCATATAATTGTTTTTACACCGGCTTTAAAAGTGTAGAGCAAAACAAGAAAGATAAAAATTAATACGGTGAGCCAAAAAGGGAAGTTCCATGCATCAAATACAAACAATTGCAAAACATTAACTACTAGAAAAACTCTAAATGAAGCGCCAATTAAGCGTGAGAGAATGAAGAAAAAAGAACCTGTTTTATAAGACCAAAATCCAAATCGTTGATCAAGGTAAGAATAAATAGAAACTAAATTTAGTTTGTAATAGAGTGGCATAAGAATAAGTGCAATAATGGTATAGCCCAATAAGTATCCAAACACCACAAACATATAGGAAAATTGAGTATCGCCAACCCAACCGGGAACGGACATAAACGTAACACCGGATAACGATGCACCTATCATTCCATAGGCAACTACATACCAAGGTGAAGTTTTATTTCCAATAAAAAATGAATCGTTATTGGAATTTCTACTGGTAAGAAACGTTGCCAAGAACAAAACTAAAGTATAAGAAATAAAACAAATTAAAATTAAATTTGAAGTCATTGTTTTTTAAGAGATTTCTCTTTATTAAATTATTAAATTTGCAACAAAAATATGTCTTTTTATTTCACACTCCAGAAAATAGGTTTTAAATGATTGAAAATTTCCCTTCGAAGCTGGTAGATGATGCGGTTAATGAGTTGTCGAAGTTGCCAGGAATTGGTAAAAAGACGGCGTTGCGTCTTGCTTTGTATCTGTTAAAAGAAAATAAAAATGTAAGTGAATTGTTGGGAAATGCAATAATTAAAATGCGCCATGAAATTAAATTCTGCAAACAATGTTTTAATATTTCTGATACCGATGTTTGTCATATCTGTTCAAATACTAAACGCGATCATAGTTTGATTTGTGTGGTTGAAGATGTAAGGGATATGCTGGCTATTGAAAATACATCACAATACAGAGGCGTATATCATATTTTGGGAGGTATTATTTCGCCCATGGATGGCATAGGGCCAAATGAATTAAATATAGACACATTAGTAGAAAAGGCAGCTACAGGCCTTATCAAAGAAGTAATCATGGCTTTACGAACAACCATGGAAGGCGATACTACCAATTTTTACATTTACAAAAAGCTAGTTAAGTATAATATAGAAATCAGCACAATAGCTCGTGGCGTTGCTATTGGTGATGAACTAGAATATACTGATGAAATTACACTTGGACGATCAATTATAAACAGAACGTCCTACGAAGCGATGTTCGTTGATAGATAATCAGCTCATCCCTAAAAACATTCCACCAAAATATGGAATTAACCATATTAGCCAGACGATGATGCTGTAGTTGTGAAAACTCTTGCGTGTTTTTTCATTTCCTTTAACAACAACTATACTGGCCCAACTTGCATGAGCTAACATGAGCCACAAAGCCAGCTGACCGGTGAGTGTGTGAGAATCTAGTAAATTAAAGTTGCCTTTTGCAAGTTGACTCATTGCTATAGTTCCTGAAACATCAAATACGAAACCAATCCAGAAAGCTGCCAAATGCCATGCTTTCAAGTAATGTACAATCTTTTCTGCCCAAACACCAATCGAATAAAAAATCAGTGCAAGAGTTATGAGAATTGAAGAAATAATTATCTGGTTTGACATGATGCAAATGTTTAATCTGTTATTTAAAAACCCATTGAAACATTAGTATTTTCAATGGGTTTTGTTTTTGAAAGTGACTCCGGAGGGATTCAAACCCCCAACCTTCTGATCCGTAGTCAGATGCACTATTCAGTTATGCTACGGAGCCTAATGAGTTGCAAAATTACTTTTTTTTTGTAGGCAAACAAATTTTTGTTAAAAAGTTTAACAAAACAATATTTATGTGCTAAACAATAAATTGTAAATTCGCTTCAGAAATTATGACTATTATTATTTAATGAACAATCCAATTCAACGAGTTTGCTTTTTACTTTTTGTTTTATTTATTTACGCTGATTTCAGTTTCGCGCAAAAGACAATTACATCAGAACCAAATTCAAAGACTGCCAAAGAGCAATTTGAATTAATGAATTATAAAGATGCATTAACAGAATATCTATTATTGATTAAAACCGATAGTGCAAATCTTGATTATAATTTTAAGCTTGGAGTTTGTTATATGAATACTAATATAGATAAATCTAAAGCAATTCCTTATCTTGAGTTTGTAGTAAAACAACCAAAGTGCGATCCAGAGACATGGTATGAGCTTGGTCGTGCATATCAAAATCAATATCGGTTTGTTGATGCAATAAAAATGTACAAAAAATTTATAGAAGTTTCAACAAGTAAAATACAACCCTTTATTCCTCCAGATAGACAAATTGAAATGTGTAATCAAGCTATGGAGTTGATGAAGGATTCCATTGATGTTACTTTTCAGAACTTAGGACCAGAGATAAATTCTTCAAGTCCTGAATTTCGTCCTTATGTTCCGGCAGATGAAAGTTTTATTGTTTACACTTCCAAAAGAATTGGTAACATGGGAAACATGCCTGATTTTGATGGTTATATGACATCTGATATTTATGTCTCTTATCCCGTTAATGCAACCAAATGGCTTAAGACAAAAGGAATTGGAGCTAATGTAAATAGTAATCTAGTGGAAGAAACAGCAGGTCTGTCAGCCGATGGTACCGAGCTTTTTGTTTTTGTTGATAATTATAAGGGTATTAGTGATATCTTTCAATCTTCACGAAAGGGAAAAGTCTTTTTGAAATCCGTAACTGTTGGACCTCCTATAAATTCAATTGCTTATGAGGGTTGTGCAACAATTACTTCGGACAAAAAAACACTTTATTTTTCGAGTGAAATTCTGCCTTCAAAAGGTGGAAAAGACATTTGGATGTCGAACAAACTTCCGAATGGAACTTGGGGATCACCTGTTAATGTGGGAGAAAATATTAATTCAAAATTTGACGAAGACTCACCTAATCTATCTCCCGATGGAAAAACATTATATTTTGCATCACTTGGACATAAAGGCATGGGAGGATTTGATCTGTTTAAATCGCAATGGGACGAGGAAAAAAAATCTTGGGGAAAAGCAATTAATCTTGGATATCCGATAAATACACCCAATGATGAATTATCTATTTGTTATACGGCATCTGACCGAAATGCTTATGTTGCAGCTTTACGAAAAGATGGTTTTGGAGACCTTGATATTTATAAAGTCACATTCAATAATGTAGAACCTAAATACACTATTTTAAAAGGGACTTTGCTCCGAAAGGAAACTGTAATGATTAATCAAAAAACAGTCAACAAAAATCAGGATTCTTTATCATTGAATAAAAATATTGAGATCACGGATAACAAAGATGTAAAGAAGGAATTGTCGTTTACTGATTTAAATGTAAACATTTTAATCACTGATAAATTAAAAAAAACAACCTATGGACATTATACTCCAAATAAGCATACCGGAAATTTTGTTATAATCCTTCCACCTGGATCATATTCATTGTCTATCACAGGAAATGGTGTTCAAGATTATTCAGAAGACATTAAAATCATAGAAAAACCTTCCAATACAGAAATTCAAAAAAATATTTATATAACAACTACCAATTAGCTCCTTCATTTTTTTTTATTATGGAATTAAAACTTACCAAACCGATTGTATTTTTTGATCTTGAAACCACAGGCGTTAATGTTGGCAAAGATCGCATTGTTGAAATTTGTCTGTTCAAAGTAAACGTCAATAATTCAACTGAAATAACAACACAGAGAATAAACCCTACAATTCCTATTCCTCCTGAAGCGACAGCCATTCATCATATTACTGATGAGGATGTGAAAGATTGCCCTACTTTTGCAGATGTTGCAAAGAATGTAATAAACTTTTTATGTGGATGCGACCTGGCGGGATACAATTCAAATAAATTTGACATCCCTTTATTGATGGAAGAATTTCTTCGTTTGGATATCGAGTTTGATATTAAAAACAGACGTTTTGTTGATGTTCAAAATATCTTTCACAAAATGGAACAACGAACACTTTCTGCTGCATACAAATTCTATTGCAATGAAACTCTCGAAAATGCTCATCAATCTGAAGCAGATACATTAGCAACATTCGAAATACTGAAAGCACAACTTGATAAATATGAAGGTGTTGAATTCAAAGATAATAACGAAAACGTGATTGTCCCCATTATTAATGATATCCAGGCTTTACATGATTTTTCTTTTAATAGTAACAGCATTGATATGGCTGGGTATATTGTTTATAATAATAAAAAAGTAGAGGTGTTTAATTTTGGAAAGCATAAAGGTAAACCTGTTACTGAAGTATTTACCAAAGAGCCTTCGTATTATGATTGGATGATGAAAAGCGAATTTCCGCTCTATACCAAAAAAGTAATTACCGCAATTAAACTGAAAGGGTTTAATCAGAAAGTTTAAGATAAATCTGTATTAAGAAAATAACAGATGAAGTTAATATGCATTGATAAAAATGTATCGTCAGAAATTGATAATAGAACAAAATTCCAGGAACTTTTATTTTATATTAAACCTGAAACAGCTATTATTACTAAGAAACAACCTTTTTTTTTACCGGATTTTTCCAATGAAATCGTTGCACAGGTTGAGCTTGTCCTGCATATAAACAAAGTAGGAAAAAACATTCAACCAAAATTTGCAAAAGCTTATTATGATGGTATTGCAGTAAGTATTCGTTTTACTGCTATTGATTTATTTCAGGAAAGTATAAAAAATTCAAAACCATGGACGAAGGCAATTGCGTTTGACGGAAGTTCATTGATATCTGAATTTATTCCTATTGAATTAATTAATAAAGATACTGTGTCTTATTCTTTGGTTAAAAACAATGTTGAATCTCAGAAATATTTTATTCAAAATTTAAATGTTGATTTCGATAATATCATATCATTGGTTTCAAAATATATTACGCTGAAACAAGGAGATTATCTTTGCTGTGGGATATCAGATCAACATATCAGTGTCCAAAAGGAAGATATTTTTTTTGCCACAATAGATGAATTGACAAGTATTTCATGTAGAATAAAATAGAAATATTTTCATGTATAACCTAACTATATACTATTATTTTTGTAATGATAAATTCAAAATATGCAAAAAGAAATTAAACAGAGTTGCTCCCAAATACTAAAAAAAATTGCAGATGGAAACGATAATTATGTTCAACATCACCATCATAATTTTTATAAAAATTTCAGAGACCATCAAACACCCGAAATTACATTATTAGCATGTTCAGACTCTCGGGTGCAGGTTAATATATTAGGTTTAGAAGCAACAAACGAAATTTTTGTTATTCATAATATAGGTAATCAAATTATGCCAATTTTTGGTTCTGTAGATTTTGGTGTGATGCATCTTAAAACCCCATTATTATTGATTATGGGCCATACACATTGTGGTGCAATTAAATCTGCATTTAGTAATTATGAGGATGAGTCATTTGAAATAATTAGTGAGTTGGATCATCTTTCTATTCCTTTTAAGCATTTAACAAACAATGAGTACAATATTGAAGATGACTGGTTACACATAGTTGAAAAAAATGTAGATTATCAAGTAAAATTAGCTGTAAAGAAATACCATAAACAGATTGAAGCAGGCACCTTAACCGTAGTAGGATTAATAGATGATTTTATAAATGTTTATGAATCAGGTGAAGGACGTTTGATTATAATTAATCTAAATGGAGAAATTGATATTGAAAAAATTAAGATGAATAAAGCTTTGCAATTGTTAAGTGATGAACAAAAATACTTATTAATAAAGAGGGAAAAAAATAAGCACTAAATAGGTCTTAATAATCTTTAGCTTTTATACATATTAAAAAAAATTAGTAGGTTTGTTTTTTATATAAATTTAATATTGAATTATAATACAAAAATAATTTTCGAATGATTAAAAAAATATTAATTGCAAATAGAGGAGAGATTTCAATAAGAATCATGCGTTCATGTCGTGAGCTCAATGTGAAAACTGTTGCCGTTTTTTCTGATGCCGATCGAAAATCAATGCATGTCCGGTACGCAGATGAAGCAGTATATATCGGTGCTTCACCTGCTAATGAAAGTTATCTGATAGTAGACAAAATCATTGCCGCAGCAAAGCAAACGGGTGCTGATGCAATACATCCGGGCTACGGATTTCTTTCCGAAAATGCTGCTTTTGCTCAACGTTGTAAAGATGAAGGAATTATTTTTATAGGTCCTTCACCATTTGCAATTGAAACCATGGGAAATAAAATTAAGGCGAGAGAAACGATGATTAAAGCAGGTGTACCTATTGTTCCTGGTACAAAAGGTGCTATTAAAGATGAGGCAGACGTGTTAAAATTTATTAAAGATGTAAAAGTTCCTGTTATGATTAAGGCCTCTGCAGGTGGCGGTGGAAAAGGAATGCGCCTTGTTACTGATGAAAAAGATGCCATCGAATTATTCCGTACAGCAAAATCTGAAGCCATGGCTAGTTTTGGTGATGATTCTGTTTATATTGAAAAATATATTGACTCACCGCATCATATCGAGTTTCAAGTATTAGGTGATAGCCATGGAAATGTTGTTCATTTATTCGAACGCGAATGTTCCATTCAGCGCCGTCATCAAAAAGTTGTAGAAGAATCACCATCTCCATTGATTACTCCAGAAGTTAGAACAAAAATGGGAGAGTGTGCTGTAGCGGCTGCTAAAGCTGTGAATTATGAAGGAGCAGGAACGATTGAGTTTATTGTTGATGAAAAGCATAATTTCTATTTTCTCGAAATGAACACTCGTCTTCAAGTTGAACATCCGATTACTGAACGTGTTGTTGGTATTGATCTTGTAAAAGAGCAAATCAATATTGCAAACGGATTGCCTCTTTCAATTAAACAAAAAGACTTAAAACAAACAGGTCATGCCATCGAATGTCGTATTTATGCTGAAGATGCAGATAATAATTTCATGCCTTCACCCGGGCTTATAAAGCATCTCACTGAGCCTTTCGGTTTTGGTGTTCGATGCGATGGTTATGTTTACGAAGGTTATGAAATTCCAATATATTATGACCCGATGATTTCAAAACTTATTGCATGGGGAGTCGATCGCGAAGAGGCAATCAAAAGAATGAAACGTGGCTTATCAGAATATACTATTACAGGCGTAAAAACATCTATAAAGTTTTTGGAACGCATCATGGCTCATCCTGATTTTGTTGCTGGAAAATACAATACTCATTTTATTGAAACGTATGCTAATGATTTATTTGTTGAAACGCAACCTGATGAAATACACGAAAACATTGCTATTCTTACTACATTTATTCATTATATGAATGAACTTGAAAATCAGAATCCAACACATAATTCAGATACAAACTCATCACAATGGAAAAATTATGGGCGCAAGCAGTCTGTAACAAAATTATAAACTACCATTTTAAAATAATAAATTCAAAATATGACAACTGAAATAAAAGTAAACGATCGTTTAGCCAAAGTTGAATTAATAGAACAGATCGACAACAAATTTATCATTACCATTGATGGAAAGAAATTTGATGCTGATATTGTAAAAGTTGAAGATGGTATTTATTCATTGATAAGCGACGGTGTGTCGTACAACGTTATGATTGTTGAAGGGAAAAATCATAAAAATTTTAAGGTAAATACTTTCTATCAGACTTTTGACCTTGATATAGTTGATGCAGAAACCCGATACAGAAGCAGCCATAATGATTCAGATATGGATGATGATAATACTGTAATTTCATCACCAATGCCAGGTAAAGTGGTGCAGATACTCGTAAATGTTGGTGATAAGGTTGTACAAGGAACCTCCGTTATTGTAGTTGAAGCAATGAAAATGCAGAATCACTATAAAGTAAAAAAGGATAGGGTTGTTAAAGAAATTTGTGTAAAAGAAGGCGATACGGTGGATGCGAATCAACCTCTAATTATTGTTGAATAAACACATTATAACAAAAATTTGTAAATATTGAATTAAATTTAAAATTAAAGATATGTCAACATTAGAAGAAAAATTTGAATTACTGGCAGCAAAACAAAAAGAAGCAGAATTGGGAGGAGGGCAACAGCGAATTGATAAAATTCATGAAAGTGGAAGGCTAACTTCACGCGAAAGAATAAACTTATTACTTGACCCTGGTACATTTGAAGAAACAGACAAATTTGTTACGCACCGTTGCAGTGATTTTGATATGCAAAAAAATAAAATTTTAGGTGATGGAATGATTACCGGTCATGGAAAAATTAATGGTCGCTTAATGTTTGTTTTTGCTCATGATTTTACTGTTTTCGGTGGAACTATGAGCAGAGCTAATGCAGATAAAGTTGTAAAATTAATGCAAATGGCATTGAAGATGGGTGCTCCTGTAATTGGTCTTAACGACTCAGGTGGCGCGCGAATACAGGAAGGTGTTGAAAGCTTGGCTGGTTATGCTGATATTTTTTATCAAAATACAATATCTTCAGGTGTTGTTCCTCAAATTTCTGCTATTCTAGGACCTTGTGCTGGTGGAGCGGTATACTCTCCGGCTATTACTGACTTTATTTTAATGGTCAAAAAGACAAGTTACATGTTTGTTACTGGTCCTGATGTAATTAAAACGGTTACCCACGAGGAGGTTACAAAAGAAGATTTGGGTGGTGCTATGACTCATAATTCGAAGAGTGGTGTTGCGCATCTAGTTGCCGAGGATGATGAACAAGCGATGATGTTGGTTCGTGACTTGATGAGTTTTATTCCTTCAAATAATATGGAAGAAACTCCTTTTAAACCTACCAACGATAATCCAAAAAGAAAAGATAAAAAATTAAATCAAGTAGTCCCTAATGATCCAAATCAATCGTATGACATTAAAGAAATTATTTCAACGGTAGTTGATGATAAAAACTTCCTTGAAATTATGCCTTATTATGCATTGAACATTATTATCGGCTTTGGAAGATTGAATGGTCAAACTGTTGGTATTGTTGCCAATCAGCCGAATGCATTGGCTGGTGTATTAGATATAGATTCGTCAACAAAGGGTGCCCGTTTTGTTAGATTTTGCGATTGCTTTAACATCCCTTTAATTACGTTCGTTGATGTGCCTGGCTTCTTACCTGGTACTACACAAGAATTTGGTGGAATCATTAAGCATGGCGCTAAATTATTATATGCATACTGTGAAGCTACAGTTCCTAAAATTACACTTATTACACGCAAAGCATATGGTGGGGCTTATGATGTGATGTCGAGCAAACATATTGGTGCTGATGTTAATTTAGCTTATCCTACCGCAGAAATTGCTGTTATGGGTCCCGAAGGTGCAGTTAACATTATTTATAAAAACACATTGTCAGATGAAAATCGTTTGCAAGCAGTGCAAGATTATCGCACTACTTTTGCAAATCCTTATAAAGCTGCTGAATTAGGGTATGTTGACGAAATCATTATGCCTGAACAGACTCGTTACAAACTAATACAAGCATTAGAATTAACTAAAAATAAACGTCAATCGAATCCTCCAAAAAAACATGGAAATATTCCTTTGTAAATTTTAGGTTTTATTTTTTAATCAATTTTTGAGTTACTACATGCTTGCTTGAAGAAATTCTAACAAGATATAATCCTTGAGATAATTTTTCAAGGTCATCGATTGTAAAGTAGTTGTAACCAATAGTACGTTGAAGATTAGCTTTATAATATACTCGTCTTCCGTTAATGTCAAACATTTCAATATTTACCGATTGAGTATCGTTTGAAAAGAAAATTAAATAAATAGCTTTATTAAACGGATTCGGAAAAGCATTGACAAAACCTTCATCATCCAGATTATTTATATGCACGCTCGATAAAATCAGATTAGCAACTATAAAATTTGGAATACCATAACCGATTAATGTATCTGGGTTTGAATACTTACTTGCACTTTGCTCAATTGCACTTAAAATATCCATGTTTGTCATAGCTGGAAATGCTTGCCATAAACAAGCGGAAGCACCTGCCATAATGGGTGATGAAAAAGAAGTTCCATTCCCTGAAATAACACCTCCACTTGTAGATGCAACGATTGTTCCTTCACCCATTGCAGCCACATTTGGTTTAATTCTACCATCAGACGATGGTCCATGCGATGTAAAGGCAGCTGGAATTTGAGACCCATTAACTGCTCCAATTGTTAAAATACTATCTGCATCTGCTGGAGCTCCAATATACTTCCATGGATTATATCCTGAGTTTCCGGCACTGTTAACAACTAAAATTCCTTTACTTGCAGCAGTTGAAGCACCAAAAGTTGAAATACATGTATGCCCATTCATATCAGCATAAGTATAATTTTGAACAGCGTTATCAAATTCAGTATAACCTAAAGAAGAATTAATAACATCTGCACCAACGCTATCTGCAAATTCAGCAGCTGAAACCCAATTGTATTCTTCAATCACATATTCTGTTGGAGCATCTTCTGAACGCAATAACCAATAATTTGCTTTAGGTGCCGTACCAATAATCTGTCCTGGAAGATTACCTCCCATAGTTGAAAGTACCATCATTCCATGTGTTGCAGCAGTAAACACATTTCCTCCAGGATTAACAAAATCATAGGTGCCCATGATTTGGTTGTTTATCCATAAACTATCGAAAACCTGCATCGTATCAGCACCCCAAAAGCCGGCATCAATAACTGCTATCGTCATCCCTTGTCCTCTGAAACCAAGGTTATGCAAATAGTCGATATTTATCATATTGGCTTGGGTAAATGAAAGACCATAATCAAAAGAGAAAGTTTGTTTTTCTGTTGAATAGTTATTTGTTTGCAAAGGTGTTTTAGTAGATTCTGAAACATTAAATTGCTTTAAAGAATTGGCAGTCGCAATAGGAGTTTTTAACTTTGGAATAAATTTAAAAACGGAATCAACTTTTACAACAAAGGGAAAAGTGTTGATTTTATTAAGCGCCACAGCATCTGTTGTATAAATGGTAACTGAATTTAGCCATTTCGATTTGCAAAGAATTGTAACTGCACCTGCAGCTTTAACACTATCAATATAGGCAGGATTTACTGGTAAATCATTTAGTGAAATCTGAATTCCTTGATTAGCTCTGCGTTGCATAGCTTTCAATGAAAGATATGCGGATGGATTTCCAACAGTATATAAATTCGATGGACTATAATTTTTATCCGTAAAACGAATTACATACTTTGAATAAGATTGTGAAAAGGCCTGTGTTGTAATACAAATGAATAACAACACTAAATTAATTTTTAATAATTTTTTCATTTTTTCATTTTAATTTCCCCAAGATATTATTGTATAAGAATAGTCCACCCCTGATAGAATTGAACCATCTAATTTTAAATTTAATTTTGTGTATTTCTTATAAATCAATCCGACATTTCGAGCAAATACTTCCTTTTGATATTGTGTGGAAGTCATAATTTGTTCGTCTGCCTGTAAAATAGTAAGTGTTGAATCAAACGAAAGTCCATTAAAAGTATTAGGTTTATCTATTTCAAGATATTTGTAGGTTTGTTCTCCTAACGTATTATAAGCATTGCCATTCCATTTTTTTCCTTTTTCCACTGCAAAAATAAGTTTGACAAACCGAACATTTTCTTCTACTTTTTCTGATTTGAAATTGTCTTTGTTTGCATACCAAATATCTTTAATGTACCAACCTATAGAATCGTTGTCTTTTCGATACCTTTCAATTCTCATTGTTGGATGACCAGAAATATCAGTAAAAATTGATTCATAAACTTCCTTCTCTTGATAATGAAAAGTATCACTCGAACTTGTAAAATCATCATAGTAAATTGAATCAACCTGATATGAAATCCAATGTCCAACATTAAATGGAAAGTAGTTTAGCCCCATATCAGGTGCAGTTTCGCTTTGGTCTTTCTTACAAGAGGAAAAAATAAGACAAACAACAATTACAATCACTGTAATCCATTGCAAAGAATTAATAATTTTCTTTCTCATTTATTTTTTTCGATTGTTTAGCAAAGATATAAAATTATTTTATTGAAACCAATTGCGTTTTAAACAATAAATCCACCACCAATTACATCATCCTGTTCATAAAATACAGCTGACTGTCCTGGTGTGATAGCTGAAACATTTTCTGAGAAATAAACATCTATATTATCTTTTGTTTGTTTGATAGTACTTTTACTGCCGACGTCTTTATATCTTATTTTAGTAATGACTTTTTTTGGCTCATCTATTCTTGCATATTTAATAGGATTAAAATTGGAAACCGTCATATGATTCGTTGAAAGCTCATCTTTTTTTCCTAAAATTACAGTATTTGTTTCAGGAATTATTTGAACAACATAAAGTGGTGTACCAATAGCTACTTCTAATCCTTTCCGTTGGCCGATTGTATAAAAAGGAAACCCTTTATGCTTCCCGATTATTTTCCCATTTGTAAGTTTGAAATCACCCGATGATATTTTTTCATTAAAATTTGGAATTTTAAATTGAAGGAAGGATCGGTAGTCATCATCAGGAATAAAGCAAATATCATAGCTTTCGCGTTTTTTTGCAATATGTTCGAAACCTGATGCATGAGCGAGTTCTTTTATATGCGGTTTGGTAAGATTGCCTAATGGGAAGATAGTTCGTGATAAAGCCGACTGAGACAAACCCCATAAAACGTAAGATTGTTCTTTATTATCATCACTACCTTTAGATAAAACGAATCGTTTGTTTTCCTCACGCACTTTAGCATAATGACCGGTGGCAATAAAATCGCATCCTAACTGATCAGCTTTTAGTAATAAGGCATTCCATTTTATAAATGTGTTACATAGCACACAAGGATTTGGAGTCCTTCCTGACATATATTCACTTGTGAAGTTGGATATTACTTGCTTTTCAAATTCATTACGAAGATCAAAAACAAAGTGAGGAAATCCAATTTTTACAGCAACTAACCGAGCATCATTAATTGAATCAATGCTACAACAGGCGGTTTCTCGCTTGGGTGAATTAGTTGATTCATAATCCCAAACTTTCATGGTAGCTCCAACAACATCGTATCCGCTATCTCTCAGAAGTATGGCAGCGACACTACTATCGAGACCACCACTCATAGCTACTAAAACTTTTCCTTTCCTGCTCACTTGAATTCGTAATTCTCTTGTGTTTTATTAGATTTTTCAGGATCGTCGAATTTTGTATTACCTTTTCCTGGATCTACAATGTCCTCGTCCGCTTTTTCCTCTTTAGTTCTTAAATCAACATGCTTTATTAACTTTCCGTTTTTATAGGTGTCCTGAATTTTTTGAGTGCCATTTGATCGAAGTTCCACCCATGTTCCGGTTTTAATACCTTTATCATATTTGCCTGCATAAATAGCATTGCCATTTGTGTCATATACATAATATATACCCTGAAGCTTACCATTGTCATACTTCTTTTCAACCTTCACTTTCCCATTATCAAAGTACTCTTTTGCAGGGCCTGTCAATTCGTCATCTTTCCATGTTTCTTCTTCTGAAATTTTTCCAGTGTCGTAGTAAAAAACTTTCCATACGCCATTTTTCTTGTTTCCTTTGTAAAATTCTTCCGAAACTAAAATACCAACTTCATTATAGTATTTCCATAAGCTGTCTTTATTGGTACCAATATAATTGCCTTCGGCTAATTTTTTTCCTTGGGGAAAATAATGAACAGTATGCGAAGCTTTGCCACCATTATAGTAAACGGAAACAGACTTTATTTGATCTTTGTCTTTAAGTGCAGTTTCATAATAATAATTGAATTGTCCATAAGGCATATCATCTTTAAACTGCCCTTCATATCTGAGTTTTCCATTGCTATAATATTTTTTCCAGGCGCCCTGTTTTTTGCCTTTTAGGTCGATTTTATTTAATGAATCCTTCGAAATAACTTGTTTGACCTGAGATCTAACTTCAACAATAGAAAAAACTGAAAAAATAATAATAAGAAATCTTGTAAGTTCGAATGATGTTTTTTTGCTCATGGAATATTTGTATAATTGAAAAACGAAATTATTGACCAAATATTTTATGTTCAACAATTTCAGAAATAATGTGCCCTAACAAAATGTGTGACTCTTGAATTCTTGGAGTGTCATTTGATGGAACTTTTATAAGGTATTTACAATAATCTTTCATGGTGCCACCTGTTAGACCTGTAAACCCAACTGTTGTCATACCCATTTCATTAGCTGTAATTAATGCATTTAGGATATTTTGAGATTTTCCTGAAGTTGAAAAAGCAAAAATCATATCGCCCTTTTTCCCTTTGGCTTTAACCATTCGTGAATAAATATCATTAAAAGAATAATCGTTTGCTATAGCTGTAATATAGGAAGTATTTACATGAAGTGCTTCAGCATTTAATGGTGGTCTGTCAAAATAAAATCGTCCGCTTAATTCAGCTGCAATATGTTGTGCATCGGCAGCACTCCCTCCGTTACCGCATAATAGAAGCTGTCCGTCATTTTTAAATGTGTTAACTAATTCGTCCGAAATGGTTTGTATGAGACCAATTATAGGTTGATCAGAAAGTATCTTTTGTTTTACCTCTATTGACGAAGAGATTATTTTTTTAACATCTATTGAATGTATCATGAGTTTGATTATTAAACAAACTTACATAAAATTATAAAGCAATTTAAACTTTGTTAAAATCTTTTAAAAATTGCGCTAAGCCAATATCGGTAAGAGGGTGATATAAAAGTCCGGTGATGGTGTGCAATGGACAGGTTACAACGTCAGCACCAATTTCTGCACATTTAATAATATGGTTAGTATTACGAATCGATGCAGCCAGCACTTGTGTTGGGTAATCATACATGCCAAATATATGAACAATTTGTTCAACTAGTTCAAGTCCATCATGACCGGAATCATCAATTCGACCGATGAAAGGTGAAACATAAGTAGCTCCAGCTTTTGCAGCTAATAGTGCTTGTCCTGCCGAAAACACCAAAGTGCAATTTGTTCTTATTTCCTTTGACGATAAATATTTGATGGCTTTAATGCCTTCGGCAATGACCGGTATTTTTACAACAATATTTGGATGAAGTGACGCAAGCATTTCTCCTTCCTTAATCATACCCTTAAAATCAGTTGAAATAACTTCTGCACTTACATCTCCGTCAACAATATTGCAGATGTCAATGTAATGCGTCATTATTTTATCATTTCCTTTAATACCTTCTTTAGCCATTAGTGAAGGATTGGTAGTCACACCATCAAGAATGCCAAGGTCGTTAGCTTCTTTTATTTGTTTGATGTTGGCGGTGTCGATAAAGAATTTCATATAAATAGATTTTAATTTTAATAAACAATTTAAATAAAAAATGGGTAAGCACCTTATATCGCACCGCTCGACCATTCTACCCTTGCTTTCTTCCGAACCTGGGGGAGTTCAATAGGAGCTGGTCGTACAAGACTTACCCGCTGCAAAATTAAAAAAATAAACGAAGTAATCATTAAAAAATAAATTAAAATTTCTTCGGTTTAACTTAAGTTAATAATTAAAAATAAGTTGAATTTTACTCATTTAAGAAAAATTATGTAGGTTTGCCATTCAATATAATCATTTTAAAATAATGATAGACGAACAATCAACTAAACAATTTAGCTTACTGACGATGCTTAATAATTCGCATAGATATGGATTGGTTATGGCCGGAATTCTTATATTGTTTTCAATAATTCTTTATTTAACAGATTCTAATATTTTTAATATTGGTATAAGCATACTCTCCTTTGTAATTAACATCAGTGTTTTGATTGCCGGAATGGTAATGGCCTCAAATAAGTATCGTGACAGTTATTTAAATGGGAGTTTTAATTATGGAAAATGTTTATTGTCTGCATGGACTACCGGTTTTGTTGCAATAATTGTATCGGGTATATTTATGTTTCTATTTTACACTTTTTTTGATCCCGAGTTTATGCCACGACAATTGCAAGAATTTAGAACAATGATGGAAGATAAAATACCAGAAGAGCAATTAGAAGAAATAATGATTAAATCTGAGAAAAGTTTGCAGCCAATGAATCAGCTCATTGGAACCTTGATAGCATCATTTATTCAATCCGGTATTATTGCATTAATTGTTTCCATTTTTATAAAGAAAAAAGATCAATCGTTTGATTCTCAATTTAAAGATATTGCTTAATGGATATTTCAATTGTTATACCTCTTTATAATGAAGATGAATCTCTGCGTGAACTTCACGATTGGATTGCAAAAGTAATGCTCGCACATAACTATTCCTATCAAATTATTTTTGTTGATGATGGCAGTACTGATCAATCCTGGAAGGTTATTGAAGCATTATCAAACGAAAATAAAAATGTGAATGGGGTAAAGTTCAGGAGAAATTATGGAAAAAGTGCCGCCCTAAATGTTGGATTTGAAATAGCTATTGGAGAGGTTGTCATAACTATGGATGCTGATTTGCAAGATAGCCCTGATGAAATCCCTGATCTTTATTCAATGATAACAGAACAAGATTTTGATCTGGTATCTGGTTGGAAAAAGAAAAGGTATGATCCAATTACAAAAACGCTACCAACTAAGCTCTTTAACTGGGCTGCACGCAAAATGTCAGGCATTAAATTACATGATTTTAATTGTGGACTTAAAGCATACAGAAAAAGTGTGATAAAAAGTATCGAGGTATATGGAGAGATGCATCGCTACATCCCTGTAATTGCCAAATGGGCGGGGTTCAAAAAAATAGGAGAAAAAGTCGTTGCTCATCAAAGTCGTAAATATGGTGTTACTAAATTCGGGATGGAGCGCTTTGTAAATGGATTTCTTGATTTGATTTCAATTTCTTTTGTGGGTAAATTTGGAAGAAAGCCTATGCACTTTTTCGGCCTATTAGGAACATTAATGTTCTTTTTTGGATTTGTGGCTATTGCTTGGCTAGGAGGTAATAAACTTTATTGCTTAAATAATCATATCAAATCAATTCTACTTACTGAAAGTCCTTATTTCTACTTGGCTTTAACAACCATGATTATGGGAACTCTTTTGTTTTTAGCAGGTTTTTTAGCTGAAATGATTGCACGTAATTCCCACGACAGAAATAAATATCTTATCGAAAAAAAAATTACAAACCCTTCTGACTAAAGTAATTTTTTTCTTTGGCAAATACAATGATCAAATTCTCTATCATAATTCCTGTTTATAATCGTCCTGATGAAGTTAAGGAATTACTTGGTAGTCTTGCAAATCAAACACAAAAAAATTTCGAAGTATTATTGATTGAAGATGGATCAACCAATAAATGTGAATTAGTTGCGGAAGAATTTAAATCCCTATTGGAAATTAAATACTTTATTAAAGAAAATACAGGTAGGAGTTATACTAGAAATTATGGAATGGAAAGAGCTTCGGGTAATTATTTTATTTTGTTCGATTCCGATTGCATTATACCTTCGCACTATTTTGAAACGCTTAATGACGAATTGACTTCAAATTATACCGATGCTTTTGGAGGACCCGATAACGCAAACGATACCTTCACTTCCATGCAGAAAGCAATTAATTATTCAATGACCTCATTCTTTACTACTGGCGGTATTCGAGGTGGAAAAGAAGCAATGGGTAAATTTCATCCTCGAAGTTTTAATATGGGACTTTCAAGAGAGGTGTATGAGAAGGTGGGGGGCTTTTTTAATATGTTTGGTGAAGATATTGATTTGAGTATCCGTATTATTAAAGCAGGATTTAAAACACGTTTAATAAAAAATGTTTTTGTTTATCACAAACGAAGAGTAGATCTAAAAAAATTCTTTAAGCAGGTATATACATTTGGTTTAGCACGCATCACATTATTTAAAAAATATCCTGATTCCTTAAAACTTGTTCATGCTTTACCATCATTAATGGTACTGCTTGGTTTGACTTTAGTTTTTCTATCTGTTTTTTTATGTTATTGGTTAGGGTTTCCCATCGTTATCTATTTACTTTTGATATTTTCTGACTCATTAGTATTAAATAAAAGTTTATCGATTGCATTGTTGTCTGTGGTTACAAGCATTATTCAAATTTGCGGATATGGAAGCGGTTTTATTATTGCTTTTATCAGAAAAGTAATTCTCAGACAAAAGGATAGTGATGATTTTATTCAACGTTTTTATAAGTAGGATTTGAATTTTGTATTAAGTTTAGAATAAATTTGCTAAATGATAATATCAGCAAACTTACTTTCCTTTTCAATTATATCGTATTCTTCTTTCTCTCTTATTTTGTTCAACAAGGCAATTTGTTCTTCTGTGCTTCCTTTCCAAAGATAATGCTCACGTACTTTTTTAATTAATTGGGGTTTATTTATTTTCATAAATAGTTTAAGATTGGAAAGTTTGCGAAGTTTCTCATTGCTAAGTGCAACAATTCCTGTAATCATAACAATATCTTCTTTCTTATATTGATATTCCTTTTTCTCCATAGGCCATGTCTTGTGATGCGCATAGCCATTTGCAATGACTGCATGTCCGGTAAGTATTTTTTTAATATTCTCCGTTACTTCTGATAACTGAAATCGATCGTATATATTATCATCTTTTTTTCTTTCTTCCGTTGGAAGTATCCAGTTATCTAAATCAATGTTTAGAACACTTATATTATGTTTTTGAAACATTTTTTTTAGATATGTTGAAAAAGTGCTTTTGCCTGATCGAGTGTTTCCGGCAATATTAATAATGAATGGCTTGTTAGATTTAGCTTCTTTAAATAATTGCAAAATATTTTCTGCAACTTGTTTATAAGGATTATCGATAATGAAATCAACAGCTTCATTTAGATTACTAAAAAAATAATCCGGAACTATGCTTGTTTCTTTTACTCCATATCCAGTTCGAACACCAATAGTAGTCAATCCTGCGTTTGTTCCGCTTACAATATCCTTTTCCATGTCACCAATCATGAATGATTTTGATAAATCAATATCGTATTCTTTTGCGGCTTTTAAAAATAGACCAATTTTCGGTTTACGACAATCGCAGTCTATTAAAAATTCACTCTTGGTGTTGTCTGCAACAATTCCATTATAATGCGGACAGTAATAAATTTCATCAAGTTTAGCTCCTGTACCAGCTAATTCATGTTTAAGTTTATTATGAATATTTTCGAGATCAGTTAAAGAACAAAGGTTTCGAGCGATTACTGATTGGTTTGTAATCACAATTGCAAGGTAAGCTGAATGATTTATTTTTTTTATTGCTTCAGGAACATTGTCAATTAACTTTAAATCTTCAGGACGAAAAACATTACCAACTTCCTCATTAATCACGCCGTCGCGATCAAGAAAAATGGCCTTTTGTTTTTTTGTATTATTTGTAGTGGATGTTTTAGATAAAATAGTAGAAGGTTTTTTTTTACTTTTGAAAATCATTCTTTTTAATTATATTATTTTTTAGAGTAATTTTCTTTTCGTCATTAACAAATGACTTTACTTTATTGTCTGTTATTTTTGAATTTCTAAGATAAATGTTGCTGCATTTACCAGTAATGTTAATTAAATTCATGGTGTAAATTTCGCTATTCCAATTCTTGGTTATTGTGCAGTTATCAAACCCTACGTTTTCACAGGATGATATTCCAATGAGCTCATATTGACCTGTTTTAGAAAAGATTGAGTTTGTAAAGCTGATTTCTTTTGAATTAAAAATTGTCATTAAATCGCTGGAACATTCATGAATTTTGGCATTGTCAAATGTAAATCCTTTAACATCTTCAAGGTTTAAACCCTCTGTTCCACATCCAAACAATATGCACTTAAAAATACTAATATTTTCACAATTCTTAAACTTCATAACTCCACCAGAACAAGTACCACCTGCAGAATGTCCGATAGTAAAGTTTTCGAACGAAACATTTTTACAATCATTAAAGCTTAATACCCATGCATATCGAGCATCGATAAGCAATTTTACATCAATCTGAGCTTTGATGCTCATATTACGAACTTTGGTAATCTCAGGGTACGAACCGTCAAAAGCTTTTATCCAGTTAACCCTTTCGTTTACTACGTTTGAAGCTGTACTTAAATTGTATATGGCAGTTTGCAAAATTATTATTCGATCAGATCCGATAGCTTTAATGAATTCCTGAGCGTTACTTACCTTGTATTCCGGCTGAGCTGTAAGAATTTTAAACGTTGAAAGCAAGAGTACAAATAAAATTGTAATTTTATTTTTCATCGGAATCATTTATTTTGTTCGGATAATTTAAATTTATTATTGATTTTGTAAAACGAATTTGGTCGTAAAAAGTTACCCAATTTATAAAAGAAAAATTGTGATTAAATAACTTAATACAAAATTAATAAAATCAATTTAATTTTCCTCTATTGTAAATCGGTCATTTTATTTATCAATAATTTATCAACGCGATTACCATCCATATCAAGTACTTCAAATCGATAATTATCAAAAATAATATGTTCACCTTCGGTTGGTACCTTTTTTAAAATATACATTATAAAACCACCAAGGGTAGAAACATTCTGTTTTATTTCTTTTACTTCTTCATTTTCACCATCCAAGTGTAAATAATCCAATAAATCATCTAATTGATAGTCGCCATCGAAAAGTAAGGATCCATCTTCTCGTTCAATAAAATGCGGTTGATGATCCTGTGTTTTATCCGGAAAATCTCCAAGTACATCATCTATGATATCTTGTATTGTAACAACGCCATGTGTTTCGCCATACTCATTTACAACAATGCCCATTTTGATTCTTTCTCTTTTGAAATCGTCCAGTAATTGCATTGCCATTACGGTTTCGGGAATAAAATAGGGGACCGTCATAATGGCTTTTAAATTTAGGGCTGTTTGTTGATTTAATTGCCGAAAGATGTCTTTAACGTCAACAATCCCTATTACTTTATCAATTGATTCATTACATACAGGAAACACTGAATAGGGCGCATTGATCACTGTTTGAAGAATTTCCTTTTCATCATCATTTACATTCAACCAAACTAAATCTTTATTTGGTGTCATCATTGAGTAGGCCGATTTATCAGCAAAATCCATTACGTCATGAATAATTTCTGATTCTTGCTCTTCAAGTACACCATGTTCTGTCCCCTTGCTTATCATAAATCGAAGTTCTGCTTCAGTTACAGGTGGGTCGCTATTTGTTTTGATTCGAAAAATGCGGATAAAAAGTTTAGTGGAAATACTCAGAAACCAAACGAAAGGGAAAAAAAGTATGGCAATGACTCTGATATATGGATTTAATGAAATTGCTATTTTTTCTGGATTATTCATTGCAAGCGTTTTAGGAACTAGCTCGCCAAGCACTAAGGTTAAATATGAAATACCGATGATAACTGTAATGACCGCTATTGTGTATCCATATTCAATCCACCATTCGGTATTAGGTAGGATGCTTATTACATGACCAGCAATGGCAATCCCTCCATAAGCTCCGGAAACAATACTTGCAAGTGTCATAGCCATTTGAACAACTGAAAGCGTTCGTTCCGGCTGTTCTAATTGTTTTAGAATGCTTTTAGCTGATGTATTTCCTTTGCTAGCTTTTTCCTCAAGCCTTGATTTTCGTGATGAAACAAATGCAATTTCGAACATCGAAAAAACGGCATTCATTAAAATCAAAAATAAAATAATTAATACCTCACTCATCCGTAATAATTGAAATCTAAAGTAAAACTTGCTTAAATTTCTGCAAAGATAATATTAATAAAATATCCTTAAAAAAAGGATTTTAATAATTTAAAAGAATTATTTTGAAAACTAAGAGCTTAACGATTTATTTTTTTTCTCGTATATTTGCGCATTATGATGTCAAAGAAATGCAAATACGCCTTTAAATCCTTGATACAACTTGGAAAAAATTACAATAAAGGTTTTTCACAAACATCTAAAATTGCTGAATCAGAAAACATTCCAAAAAAATTTCTTGAACATATTTTGCTTGATTTAAAGCGTGCCGGTTATGTTGGTAGCAAACCTGGTTTCGGTGGTGGTTATTATTTAATAAAACATCCAAAAACTATTTCAATTAAGGACATTTATCGCTTTTTGATGGCGCGATTGCGCTATTACCATGTGTTGCGATAAAGTTTTACGAAAAATGTGAGGATTGTGATGATGAAAAAAGTTGCACTCTAAAAAAAAAATTCCAAGATTTATGATAAAACATATAAGATTATGAGTCAAACTATAATTGCTTCTTTGTTAAAGAAATTTTATTTCTTATTGAAATTTATTTATACTTTTACAAATTAAATTTATGCATATGAAAAGATTAGTTTCTGTTGTAATTCTATTTACAATAATTATAAATTCATCCGTGGCTCAACACGAATTAAAATCAGGAATGCCCTCTGATTCAATTTCACAAAAGAAATTATCTTATTCTTTAAAAATGGGAACATCTTATATTACTTCTTCTCATAAAAACGAAATGTTTAGTACTTACGTTTCGCCAGAAATGAACTACCAACTTACTTCAAAATTTTCCTTAAATGCTGGTATCATGTTTATGTCTTCTTCAATAGGAATTGTTCAAAGCAGAAATTCAGATATTTATCAAAGTGGAATTTATCAGCCATTTACTGGAACTATAGTATATGCCGGTGGCAGTTATCAGTTAAATGATAGAATAACATTGAATGGGACGGCTTATACTCAATTATCTAATCCAATGCTGCAAAAGGGATTTGCAAACTCAAATCAAAATAATATCAAGGGTGTGGGATTGGGAATCGACTACAAATTAACCGAACATTCAAGTTTTAGCATTCAATTCGATATGAATAACAATCCTTTAAATTCAGGTTGTTTACCTCGTTATGGCCATACATTCCAAAGCCCATATTGCAGATAATTACTTTCCTATAAAGTTATAATTGAAAAATTATAAACTTATTAATTTTAAAGAAAGTAAAGCAATATAAAGCAAACAAGGAATAAAAATACATTTATGAATTATCTGAAATTATATGCTCTTTTTTGTATAGCAGTTTTTTTATTTTCCTGTAAAAACGGGAGCAAAGATCAAAATGCAAAAAGAGATTCATCTCCCGTTTCTGTTGAAGTAATTATTGCAGGTCAGGAAGATGTGAAAAGCAGTATTGAAGCTAATGAAACTGTAATTTCTGATGACATGATAGCGTTGCATGCTGAAATAAGTGGAAGAATAACATACCTTACTATTTCAGATGGAGCTAATGTATCCGAATGTACACTACTTGCACAAATAAATGATGCTGATTTGCAGGCAGAACTTGAACAAGGGAAAGTATAGTTGGTTCTTGCAAGTAAAACGGAAGACCGTTATAAAAAACTTCTTGCTGTAAATGGGATTGACCAAGCAACCTATGATGCTGCTCTCAGTTCTCTTGATAATCTTAAAGCGAATATATAAGTGTTGAATGCCCAGATTGACAAAACGCTTATAAGAGCACCATTCTCTGGTAAGCTTGGATTACGCCAGATAAGTCTTGGTTACTATGTTACACCTGCAACTTTAATCGGAACATTGCAATCCGATAAAATAAAAATTGATTTTACTGTTTCTGAAATTTATGATAGTTTAGTTAAAGCTGGTAATAAAGTTTATTGAACTCTATGAGAACGTTTGCTTTTAAAACTTATCAATCGTATATCACAAACCTTGCGCAATTGGAAGAACAGCAGAAAAATTATGTAATGTCCAAAAAATTAATGGATCTTGTTCTTCAGAATTTTCAAGTAAATCAGGCTACAATACTTGATGTAAAAGCTGCTCAGACGAGTTATGAGACTGCAGGGTATCTACTTGTAAATATTCAGTATGCAGCAAAAGTAGCGGAAATACAATTATTTCGCTGATGTATATGTTGAAATAATATTCAGGTAATAGTAGATAAATTACTTTCCGATGCAGAATTTACTAAATACAGTAGTTAAAATGCTTTCACTTGTAATCTCTCCGGTAACTTCGGAAAGGTGTTGAATAACTTCACGAATATCGGCTGCAAGAAAATCATGTGTAATATTATTATTCATTCCTGTTTCAACTTTGAAAACAGAAGTGTATGCTTTTGATAATGATTCGTAATGACGTGCATTTGAAACTAAAATACTCTGCGTATCATCACCGTTTATTTTTACCGTTTTTATAAGATTGTCAGCCAGGAGATGAATATTCTCTCTGCGTTTTGCTGAAATAAAAATGACGTTGTTGTTTACGTAATCTTTGAATTTATGTGGTGTTTCTAATATTAAATCAATTTTGTTTGCAACCATCAAATAATGCTTTTCGTCATTCTGAAAGCGATGCTTGATTTCATTGATTGATTGATAAACTTCATCCCACGTAGTTTCGTTTACATCAAAAAGATAAAGGACAACCGAAGCTTTTTCAACTTGTGCGAAAGTTCGCTCTATGCCTATAGATTCAATTGCATCTTGGGCTTTTCGCAATCCGGCTGTGTCCATAAATCTGAATAGAACACCATCAATACAAATGGTATCTTCAATACTATCTCTGGTTGTTCCGGGAATATCCGAAACGATTGCTCTTTCTTCATTCAGAAGAGCGTTCAGTAAAGTGGATTTGCCAACGTTTGGCTTGCCAATAATGGCAACAGGTATTCCGTTTTTAAGTGCATTACCAACAGAAAAAGATTCCATCAGAATTTGAATTTCCGATTTAATAACTGATAACAATTCAGCCAATTTATTTCTGTTGGCAAACTCAACATCTTCTTCTCCGAAGTCTAGTTCAAGTTCAATTAGCGCAGCAAATTCGAGCAGTTTATCTTTTAATTCTTTTATTTTTTTTGAGTATCCGCCTCGCATTTGGTTCACAGCAATTTTATGCGTGACTTTTGAATTGGATGAAATCAAATCAGCTACTGCTTCAGCTTGTGTTAAATCCATTTTCCCATTCAAAAAAGCTCGCATGGTAAATTCACCAGGATTAGCAAGACGGGCTCCATTATCTATTAATAGCTGCAAAATTTTTTGTTGAATATATAATGAACCATGGCAACTTATTTCAATCGTGTCCTCACCGGTATAGGAGTGAGGTGCCTTGAATAAACAGAGTATCACATCATCAATAAATTCTTCATGCTCATTAATTTTACCATAGAAAATACTACGTGTTGATATTTCTTCAAGTGAAATTTCTTTTTGAATATTGGTAAAAATTTTACTGCAAATACAAAATACATCATAGCCGGAGACTCTGACTACTGCAATTCCGCCACTACCGGTAGGGGTGGCAATAGCACAAATAGTATCTTCCTGATCGATTGATTTCATTCGAAAATTAAATGAATTTTACAAAATTAGATATTTTCTTTGTGTATATTAATAAAAGATATAATTTTGGTGTGTTATTAAAACAATATTATTATGAGTATTTTAGTGAATAAAAATTCCAGAGTAGTTGTTCAGGGCTTTACGGGCTCAGAAGGTACATTCCATGCAACACAAATGATTGAATATGGAACGCAAGTAGTAGGAGGTGTTACACCCGGTAAAGGTGGGCAGAAACATCTTGATAAGCCCGTTTTCAATACAGTTTCAGAGGCAGTGAAAAATGCAGGTGCTAATGTTTCTATCATATTTGTTCCTCCTGCCTTTGCTCCTGATGCTATCATGGAAGCTGCCGAAGCAGGAATTGGAGTTATTGTCTGCATTACCGAAGGTATTCCGGTTAGAGACATGGTAAACGTTAAAGAATATTTAAAAGCACGCGAATGCAGAATGATTGGGCCAAATTGTCCGGGGATTATTACTCCGGGAGAATGTAAAGTTGGTATAATGCCCGGTTTTATTCATAAACCCGGTCGCGTTGGTATTATTTCCCGGTCAGGAACTTTGACTTATGAAGCTGTTGATCAATTAACAAAAAATGGACTCGGACAAACAACTGCTATTGGTATTGGTGGTGACCCAATTCTTGGAACCAGTATGGTAGAAGCTGTTCGTTTATTTATGGCTGATGGTGCAACCGAAGGTATTGTTATGATTGGTGAAATTGGTGGTGGTATGGAAGCCGAATCTGCTGAATGGATAAAAGCGAATGGTAATAAGCCGGTCGTTAGTTTTATTGCAGGTGCAACCGCTCCAAAAGGTAGAACTATGGGACACGCAGGCGCAATAGTCGGTGGAACAGCTGATACAGCAGAAGCTAAAAAGAAAATATTAAGAGATTGCGGTGTTCATGTTGCTGATTCTCCTGCCGAGATAGGCGCTTTGATGCTTGGACTTTTAAAATAATACTTTTTTTATCGGGTTTTTATGTTTTACTGAGCCGATAAAAAGCTCTTTATTAAAAGAAAATAGTTTTTTTTCTTTGATACTAATTATACTCCGATAAACTTTAAAATTGTTTTAATTTCCAAATTTGTACATTCCCAAATTAACCTTACTCCATCATCACAAACGCTGCCCAGTAATAGGGTGCATACTTCTTTGCCATGACTTGCTGTGCCTTACGAAACGAATCGTGCTTGTTCTTTGTTTTGATATAATTCTCATAAAACATTGTCATCAGTTCTGTGGTTTCTTTATCCGGTACTTGCCATAAGCTCATGATTACTGCTTTTGCACCTGCTACCTGAAAAGCACGTTGTAAACCATAAACACCTTCGCCGGTTTTGATATCGCCCAAGCCGGTTTCACAAGCGGATAATACAACAAGGTCTGTGTTTCTTAAATTACAGTTTGCTACTTCATAAGCAGTGAGAACACCGTCTTCAACACTATCTAACTGTGGCTTGCATTGCCAGGTATAATTGGCTCCTGCTAAAATAATTCCCGAACGCCATAATGGATTGAGAGCGGTTTTAAATACATTTCTTGTAGTGCTATAAGTTGTTGAGTCCGGCTCAGGGAAAAAGAATCCATGGGTGGATATATGTATAATGCCCGGTGAGTTTTTTCCAATGAGTAATTTGAATGCTTCTTCTGTTGCCTTGCCACTTGTGTACAATTTTGTATTCCATTTTTTCTTTGTGAAAACTTTATTAATGTTGTTCACTTCCGTGAGCGTTCCTGATAAATAATTCCATTTGTTTCCTTGCAAGGTGTCGGACGATAAGGCGCGTGATGCATAAATGTCAGTTGATTTAATTGCTTTGCTTTTTATTTGAGTGGTGTCAATATCATAAGTGATTCCTCCAAATAAAGCAATGGTATTATTGTTTTCAACATTAGTAGGTTGTGTTATTGCCAATTGTTTAGTACTGTTAACAAAATGGATATCATACTTATTCAGCAGCAATTGTTTTTTATCATCCTGCAATGCGTCATAGGAAATTTTATTCAGCAGCCCTGTGAGTGATACATAAATTTTTTCCTTTCCTGCAAGCAGTGTATCCAATGGTTTCCATATAAGTTTATACAATATCTGACTTTCTGTTTCATCATCAACATAGCTGTTTATAATGGGTTTGATACCTTTTACCTGTGCGGTAGTTTGATACAGTTCTGTTTTTGTTAAGATGCTATTTAATTCATAGTTATTGGTAAGCTTAAGCAGTTGAGGGTATTTGTCTTCTTTCCTTAATAACAGTGCGCAATAATATGTGGTATTCGGAATGTTTATTTTATTTCCTGCGGTATCATAATCTTTTTTTTCTGTTTTGTAAGTAAGGAATTCTATGGCAGCATCTTTTTCTCCGAGATTCTTTTTTACATCTTCGCACGTATATTGCAGCAATTTTCTGTCTTCGGCAAATACATTTGATTTCTTGCTAAGTTCTTTTTCAACAGTATTGGCAAGTGTTTCCAAAGAATCTAAATTGACTTCCATTTTCTTTAATTTGCTTTTGCTCCATTGGGTGTATCTTCCAATATCTTCCTTTAAAGCCAGCCATTCGTCATATTGATGGATAAGCGCTGTATCATTTCCATTGTTTATAATATCTCTGATTTTATTGCTGCTTTGCAATAGCAATCCTTTCATAGCTAGCTGTGAATTATAAGCCATTTGAGTGATACTCGGATTTTCTTTGCAGCGGACTAAGGCAAAGGAAATAAAATCGTTAAAATCATGGCTAAATGTTTTCATATATTCTTCTTTTTCCTTTTCGCTCAGGAAACTGAAATTGCTTTGAATATTGGCAAAGCGGATGTTTAAATCTTCAATAAACAAGGGCTCGGCTTTGTCATACTCATGCATTGCCATATACAAACCAGCGAGGTTACATAATGTTTGTGCATACTTTGGATGCTGTACCCCTAGTACTTCTTTTCTCGCATTTTTAGCTTCAATATACAAGAGTTCTGCTTTTTTATATTGTCCCATTTTAAAATATAATGTAGCGAGGTTACTTAATGAAAGTGCATAATTGGGGTGCTTTTCGCCAAGCACTTCCTTTTGAATATTTTTTGCTTCAATAAACAAGGGTTCGGCTTTTTCATACTGTCCCATGTTCAAATATAAGTAAGCTAGGTTATTTAATAATTGTGCATAATTGGGATGCTTTACGCCCAGCACTTCCTTAAATATGTTTTTTGATTCAATATACAAGGGTTTGGCTTTTGCATATTGGTTCAAATTGTCATATAATTTGGCGAGGTTATTTAATGACTCTGCATAATCGGGATGCTTATTACCCATCACTTCCTTTCTGTTATTTTTAGCTTCAACATATAAGGGTTCGGCTTTCGCATATTGGCCCATTTCCGAATATAAGTAAGCCAGGTTATTTAAAAATTGTGCATAATTGGGATGCTTTACGCCCAGCGTTTCCTTACAGATTTTAAGTGCTTCAATAAACAAGGGTTCGGCTTTCGCATATTGGCCCATGTTCAAATATAAGTGAGCTAGGTTATTTAATGAAAGTGCATAATTGGGATGCTTTACTCCCAGTGTCTCTTTACATATGTTGTTTACTTCAATATACAAGAGCTCAGCTTTGGCAAACTGACCCATTTTCATATATAATACGGCGAGGTTATTTATTGAACTGGCATATTCAGGGTGCTTTTCGCCTAGTATTTCGTTAAATATGTTTTTTGCTTCAATAAACAAGGGCTCGGCTTTTGCATATTGACCCATTTTCGTATATAATCCGGCCAGGTTATTTAAGTTTGTTGCATAAACAGGATGCTTTTTGCCCAACTTCTCTTTATTTATTTTTCTTGCTTCCATATACAAGGGCTCGGCTTTGGCATACTGCCCCATGTCCCAATATAATAGGGCGAGGTTATTTAATGAACTTGCATATTTAAGGTGTTTTTCTCCCAATATTAATCTGCGAATATTTTTAGAATTTATAAAAAAAATCTCTGCCTGAACATATTTTGATAGACTATTCATATTAACTAAACCCAAATATTCATAGCAATTAGCGATAATTAAACCATCATTTATTTTACGAGCAATTTCCAGAGCTCTTGAATAAAGAATTACGGCAGTATCAGGTTTTGTATTTTCAAGCTCATTCCCAATGGCAATAAGAATGTTTACTTTATTGGTGTCTTCTTTTGCGGTTTTTAACAAAGTATTCAGGGAATCTATAGTGTGAACGTTTTGGGCTTTACTATTTTGAAAACTTGTGAAAGTGATGAGAAAAAGCGTAATCAGAAATTTCATTATTAGTTTCTTTATAATAATACCATTTAGGCATTTACTTACCAGCAGTTAATAGTTATTTAAGCTTTGATGGAAGTTAATTCTAATGATAAGAAAGTAAGAAGTATAATTGGTTTTATTGGTTTTGTTAAAATAGGTTTATTTACAAAGTTACTAAAATAATTGATTAAATAGTTATTAGTTTGTAACGCATCAAAAAGTATTTATTTATCAGTAAACTAATCTAATCTCATTTAAAACAGACATTCATTTTCGTGTATTATATACACAAAAATTCATATATCATTATCGTACATCATTTTTTTAGATACTTTTGACAAAAAAAAATAATTTGACAGTCTATTCTAAAATCATACTCAAACATGGGAAAGAAGCGCCCGTGTTGCGGTTTCATCCATGGATATTTTCAGGTGCGATTCATAAAATTACGGGCGAAGTCAAAAATGGAGATATCGTTGAAGTGTTCTCCAATAAAGATGCATACCTTGCTACAGGCCATTATCAAACGGGTTCCATTGCAGTTCGCGTATTTTGCTATGAGCAACAAGAAATTAATTTTGCCTTTTGGAAATTAAAATTACAAAATGCATTTCAACTGCGTAAGCAATTAAATTTGACCAATACGGCTTCAACAAATGTGTATCGTTTGGTTCATGGTGAAGGAGATGACTTGCCTGGTTTGATTGTTGATTATTATAATGGCAGTTGTGTGATTCAATCACACTCAGCCGGTATGCATATTGCTCGAACGGAGATAGCAAATGCATTGAAAGATATAGTTGGTGAAAAATTGAATACTGTTTACTACAAAAGTGCTGAATCATTTTCTAAAACGAAAGACCAACCAAGTGATGATAATTGGCTTCTGGGCAATAAAAGTGAAACGATTGTTAAGGAGAATAATTTTAATTTTCATGTGAATTGGGCAGAAGGGCAGAAGACCGGCTTCTTTATTGATCAGCGTGAGAACAGAATGTTGTTATCAAAATATGCAGAAGGAAAATCAGTACTCAATCTTTTTTCTTATACCGGTGGCTTTTCGGTTTATGCTGCAAAATCAGGTGCTGCAAAGGTTCATTCAGTGGATAGTTCAAAAAAGGCAATTGAATTGTGTGATAAAAATATTCAACTGAATAATGTCAGTTCTTGTATCCACGAATCTTTTTGCGAAGATGCGATACAGTATTTAAAATCTACAGATGACCAATATGATTTAATAATTCTTGATCCACCTGCTTTTGCAAAACATCTTGATGCAAAACGCAATGCCATCAATGCATATAAGCAATTAAATGCAGATGCGATGCGGAAAATAAAAAAATCGGGAATCATTTTTACCTTCTCCTGTTCTCAGGTGATAGATAAATATTTATTTCAATCCACTGTAATTTCAGCAGCAATACTGGTAGGTCGAAAAGTTAAAATTTTGCATCAATTAACCCAAGCGGCCGATCATCCTGTTTCTGCTTTTCATCCGGAAGGTGAATACCTTAAAGGGCTGGTTTTATTTGTTGAGTAATCTGTTTATTTTTTAATCAAAATAAATGATTATTTAAATTCTAAACCGAATATATTTGCAAAACGATTAATTTTACTAAAGCATAAATGATTTCTATTCCGAACTGTACAAAAAAATTCATTCATCGATATTCAATTATCTTTTTCTTTTTTTTTACTGTTGTTTTCACTTCTCTGGGACAAGAGGTAAAACCCTTTGATTTCAACTTTACTAAAGCTGATACTGCATGGGCAGACTCTGTGATGAACACGCTCTCGCCTCGTGACCGGATTGCGCAATTATTTATGATAAGAGTGCTAAGCAATCAGAACGAGAAATATATTCAATCAATGGGAGATTTTATTTGCGATTGGAAACCGGGCGGAATATGTTTTTTTAAAGGTGGACCTGTGCGTCAGGCACGCATTACAAATTATTTTCAATCATTTGCACAAACGCCACTTTTTATTTCATTGGACGCAGAGTGGGGACTTTCGATGCGACTGGACAGCACGCTTGTTTTCCCACGTCAAATGACCTTGGGTGCCGTTCAAAATGATAGTTTATTATACCTGATGGGAGAGGAGATAGCCCGTGAATGTAGGCGCATAGGTGTTCATATTAATTTTGCTCCTGACATTGACGTAAACAGTAACCGAAACAACCCGGTAATCAACACTCGTTCGTTTGGTGAGAATAAAAATAAGGTTGCTGAAAAAGGAATTGTTTACATGAATGCTTTGCAGAAAAATGGCGTAATGGCATGTGCTAAGCATTTTCCCGGACATGGTGACACGGATACTGATTCGCATAAAGCACTTCCAATCATTCATCATTCAGCAGAAAAAATTGATTCGTTAGACCTTTATCCATTCAAACAGCTTTTTAAAAGCGGCGTTTCGAGTGCCATGATTGCACACTTATATATTCCTGCTTTAGATACTGCTAAAAACAGAGCTAGCACTCTATCCAGAACGATAGTTACTGATATTTTAAAAACAAAGCTTGGTTTCAAAGGACTTGTTTTCACTGATGCTATGGATATGAAAGGTGTGAGTAAATTTTATAAAAATGGAATAGCCGAATTAAAAGCAGTACAAGCAGGTAATGATTTTATATTACTCCCTGCTAATATGCATAATGCTGTAATGGCTATTCAAAGAGCTATAGACAGTTGTGAATATTCACAGCAAGCCATTGATTCAACATGCAGGAAAATACTAATATTCAAACATAAGATGGGTCTTGGAGAGATGAAGCCAATCGAAATTAATTCTATTGACAAGGACTTAAATACGCCTCATGCTCAACTTTTGCAGCAAAAAATATATGAAAGTGCCATCACATTAGTAAAAAATAAAAATGATATTCTACCACTGAAACGCCCCGATCATTTCAATATTGCTCAAATATCTATAGGTGATACCAATCAAACTGTTTTTCAGAAAACACTTTCAAATTATGGCGATATTGATTTTTATAATATGGTTGAAAATCCAACACAAAAATATGCTGATTCAATTTTGAAAGTGTTGTCAAAATACGAAGTAGTGATTGCTTCAATCCATAAAACCTGGATGTATCCATCGTACAATGTTCGTCCACAAACGGTTCAATTTATTGACTCTCTTCAGCGAAAGACTAGGGTAATTCTTGATATAATGGGAAATCCTTATGCATTGGACCTTTTTAAAGAAACAGAACTACTGCAAGCAATCGTAGTTTCTTATCAGGCAAATGCAATGGCAGAAAATGTCTCAGCTCAGCTAATGATGGGTGCCGGAACATATAGTGGAAAATTACCCGTTACAGTAACTCAACAATTTCATTATAATACGGGAATTCAAACAAAAGATCTTCATCGTTTGGAATATACTATGCCTGAAGAATTAGGCATCAATTCCTGTTATCTTCAAAAAGTAGATTCTATTGCTCAGGGAGGCATTAATAAAAAAGCTTATCCCGGATGTCAGGTATTGTTAGTTAAAGATGGAAAAGTTTTTTATCGCAAATCGTTTGGATATCATACTTACCTAGATAAAACACCCGTAGAAGATGATGATATTTATGATATGGCATCTATAACAAAGTTAGAAGCCACAACAGCGGCAATCATGAAATTATCAGATGAAGGAAAAATTAATTTGGATGCCAAGCTGGGTAAATATTTGCCTATTGTAAAAGGAAGTAATAAAGAAAGCTTAATTATTCGCGATATTCTTGCACATCAGGCAAAACTGCAAGCGTGGATTCCATTCTATTTAAAAACCATTCATCACCAACAGCCGGATACTGATTTGTATCAGAAAATAAAATCCGATAGATTTTCAATTATGGTTGCCGACAGCATGTTTATGCGATCTGACTATCGTGATACAATTTTGGAAAAAATAATTGCTTCCCCTTTATCTAAAAAGAAAGAGTATGTATACAGTGATATGGGATTTTATTTGTTTAAGGAGATGATTGAAAAAATCACAAAACAAGATTTTGAATCGTACCTCTCGTCATCTTTTTATAAACCCTTAGGGATGAACCACACCCTGTTTAATCCATTGCGAAAATTCGAATTAAAATCAATTAATCCTACTGAAAATGATACTATCTTTCGTAAACAAATAGTTCATGGTTTTGTGCACGACCCTGGTGCAGCCATGATGGGTGGTGTTGAGGGACATGCTGGCTTATTTTCGAATGCCAACGACCTTGCAATTTTTTTACAAATGTTATTACAAAAAGGTGAGTATGCAGGAGTGCGTTATTTGAGTGAGAAAACGGTCAATGAATTTACAAAATATCAATTTCCTGATAACCGACGAGGACTCGGTTTTGACAAGCCGGCCTTGCCCGATCAAAAACAAGGAAATGCGTGCAAGAGTGCCTCTGTTGAAAGTTATGGACACACCGGTTTTACCGGAACTTATTTCTGGGTTGAACCAAAAGAGAATTTAATCATTATTATGCTTACCAATAGAGTATTCCCGGATGCAGGGAATACAAAGTTAACGGATATGAATATTCGCACCAATCTGCAGCAAGCTGTGTATGACGCTATTTATAAGTCGAGGATAAACAAATAATTTGTAGTAAATTTGAATATAAAAAATAATTTATACCTTTCAATCCTATTCAAAGGCAATGGTGCAAAAAAATAATTATAAAGGTCTAAAGAAAACCAAAACTCAACAAAAACCTGCAGGTGCTTTTAAACCTGAGTTGCTGAAAGAGAAATCAGCTAATCAGCAGCGTTTAACAATCATAATTATTTTAATAGTTACATTGGCTACTTATTTTATTTCGCTGAATAACGATTTTACTGCCAACTGGGATGATGGAGGGTATGTGCTCGATAACAAAACTATTACTTCTATTAATTCAACAAACCTTCATACTATATTCACTGAATTTTATAAAGGGAATTATCATCCGTTAACTACACTTTCTTATGCCATTGAATATTCATTGGTAGGTGTCTCTCCGTTTTTTTATCATTTTAATAATCTTTTGTTGCACCTGGTGAATGTGCTATTGGTGTTCTGGTTTTTTTCGTTGTTTACTAAACGATTGGAGGTAGCAGTAATTACGGCCCTTTTCTTTGGTATCCATCCTTTGCATGTAGAGTCTGTTGCATGGATATCGGAGCGCAAGGATGTTTTGTACGCTTTCTTTTTTCTCATTTCCATGATTACTTATTATAAGTATAGTACTGATAAATTAAAACCTAAGAAGTTCTACATAATTTCATTATTGTTTTTTCTGCTGTCGCTTTTATCAAAGTCGGCCGCAGTGCCTTTGCCCATAGTGCTTTTGCTGCTTGATTATTACAACAAAAGAAAATTTACATGGGGCACTATTCTTGAAAAAATTCCTTTTTTTGCTTTATCCATTGGCTTTGGAGTTGCAGCAATTTTATCGCAAAGTGTAGTAGGAGCTTTACAGTATTCAAATCCTGTGTTTAGTTATTTCGAGCGTATTTTTATTTCGAGCTACGCATTGCTATTGTATCTTGGTAAAATGATTTTCCCGTTTGAACTATCAGCTATGTATCCTTATCCTGATAGAAATTTAGGATACTTGCCTTTGATGTATTATGTTGCTTTTGCTCTGATGCTTGCCCTTGCAATTGTTATTTTTATTTATCGTAAACGAAATCGTGATGTTGTCTTTGGTTCACTTTTCTTTTTGTTGAACATTGCACTTGTATTGCAAATATTGCCTGTAGGTGGTGCCATGTTTGCCGAACGTTACACTTATATTCCGTATCTCGGATTGTTTTTTATTGGAGGAAAATTTTATTGCTATGTTGTGGACGAAAAAAAGAAATCAATTGCGCAACTTAAACCTATTTTGTTAGCTGTTTTTACGGTGTTTACTATGATGTTTTGTTATCTTACGTTCGAACGTATTAAAGTATGGAAAGATGGAGAAACATTGTTCACCGATGTTATTAAAAAATATCCGAATCTTGCTTTTGCCTATAATAACAGAGGGTATCTTTACTTTACTTATAAAAAAGATTATGAACGGGCATTGCAAGATTACAATAAAAGTCTTGCTGTTGATCCTACATTCCATCGTGCTTATAGCAACAGAGGTGTGTTGTATTACAATACCGGAAGAATTGAATTAGCATTACCCGATTTTTCCAATGCTATAAAATACGATAAAACCAATACTGATGCGTGGATAGGTCGCGCCAACACCTATAGCTCATTGAAGAAATTCGACCTCGCTATCCCTGATTACACCACATATCTTGTTTCAATGCCCGATGATGAAAAAGCATGGTTATGGCGAGGTACAGCTTATTACAAAACCAATAAAATTGATTTGGCATTGAGTGATTTTAATCATTGTGTTCAGATTCGGCCTAATGATTATGAGGCCTATTATTGGCGTGGGCTGGTATATAACACAAAAAAAAATTATCAACAAGCAGTGAATGATCTTAATCAAGCACTTATGCTTGAACCGTCAAAAGCCGAACTATACTCATGGCGAGGGCTTATTAATTATAATTTAAAATCGTATGAAAATGCTATCAGCGACTTAACGAAGGCCGTTTCGATGAATCCTAAAGACGCAGCTGCATTCATAAATCGCTCACATGCTTATTTTGACACAAAGCAATTTGCAAATGCCTGGAACGACATCAATTCGGCAGGTAAACTCGGTTTTCCTTTGGATAAAGATTATTTTCTGAAATTACAAGCTCTGGTTAAATAACATTAGTGTATGTCCACTAATTATTAGAAAAAGTTTAATTTTACAAAAAAAGAAAAAAGATTTATGACGATTCAAAATGAGAATGGAGCCGTAAAGAGTCATATTGCGCATGAACAACACATGAATAATTTAATTCATGAAAAAGAAAAAAGATTTTATTTACATAAAAAAAAAGATTGTGTTGCATACATTCTCCATACTCGAACACTTGATTTACTCAAACCATTTTACAAAAACAGAAGTACATGGCTAACAGTGGGCGATTATAATGGATTTGAAGCTCTGTATTTAAAGGAACATAATCAATCTGCTATCGCCTCGGATATCTCAGATCCATTTTTAAAAGAAGCATTATTACAAGGATTTATTGATGAATACCGAAAAGAAAATATTTACAATTTAGAATAATGTGTTATGAAAAAAAATTTATTAATTTTTGTTGTTCTCAATTTATCATTTGCTACTTATG
>Ga0172375_10001288_pt1 | contig 40430 bp, 34 predicted proteins | sample LakKiv1m_FD_114537 | JGI IMG/M metagenome (GOLD analysis project Ga0172375, IMG submission 114537) | Freshwater microbial communities from Kabuno Bay, South-Kivu, Congo - kab_092012_11.1m | ecosystem: Environmental > Aquatic > Freshwater > Lake | place: Democratic Republic of the Congo... | reverse complement strand
GCCGCCCAACAGTCACAAAGTATAGAAGCTCTGATGGATAAATGGGATGAAAGCTATCCTACAGGTATAGACTTGCTTATTGCAGATATCCCCGCAGCTATACTAGATGCCCAGGTATTGCTGAGTCAGGTTATCGCTGCCGCGCCAGTAAGACAGGAAACAGGGGAAATAGGTTTGAAAATAGCAAACCCTGATGATCCTCGAGTGTTGGCAGCAATGAGGCAACGTGTCGAGTCTTCTTTAGGCAAACCATCTGTGACCTTGGCAGGTACGCAACTAGATCCGGAATTAACTTCTGCTACTGCAATATTAAATGCTATATTGAGCAATCCCGATGAGTTGGCCAGGTTGTTAACTATTTTGTCCGCGCTTAGGGGTAAGTTTTCTTACCAAAACGTCATAGATAGCCCCTATACTCCGCTTGAATACGCAGCGCATAATAATATCGGCCTGGTAACGTTTAATAATTTTATTTCCGTACTTGAAACAACGGAATCATTTCGTCGCCATATACTAAGGATTGAGATATCCCCGGGTAAGTTTGTTTATGTTGAATTAAAGATGCCGGGGGATAGGCGTAGCCTTGTTAATGAAAATGATTTTATAATACCTCAAGCTTCACAAGAGCAGTATGGCGAAGATAATCCTTTACAGCGTTCGCTCATGAAGATAGAAGCTATGGGCGGCATCGAACTATACGGCAATCAGGTTGATTTTAGTGCTGATAATCCTTTGCGGGTAGTTGTTTTTGAATACATTGAGGCAAAAAGGATTCTTGATGTTCCGCAGTCAGAATTTGATGCGCCCGGTAGTGGATTAAGAATAAGCGATGGGTATCTGCAGAGGGTTTTAGAGAATAAGAAAGGCATGACCTTAAGCGCGCTAAAGAAAGAAATTCTGTTGCAGGTTATTAATGAAGGCGCGATGATCCTTGATATGGGGCTTTCGGTTATGGAATCATCGCCTACCACTTTTACGGTCATGGCCACCGATTTGCATCTAGGAAATTTTGCTCTTACTCCGCAGGGTAGAGTATATTTTGTTTCTGATTGCGGAAGCTTTAGGGAGCTGGAAGAGGGCGATGGAAATACTCTATTGGCATCTGCATCAACAAAGGCACAAGCCGGTTTTGGATCGTACTGGATATTTAATTATCGAGCAATGTATCTAAGCGAACTTTTAGCACCGCTAATTTCCGCCTGGGGAAGAGACCTAGAGAATGCAATCGTAATACAGGAAAAGGAGAATCCTAATACTGGAGAGCTTGAGTTTATGATTGACGGGTTAAGGATAGGGTCGAGTAGCTTTCATAGTCGCTTCTCGCAACATATAAAATATTATGCATTATTCTTTGGCGGTGCCTTGATGACCACGTCAGCTACCGCTGTAGCGCCAACCGGCCTTTCGCCGTATACCGGCTCAGGCAATACCGCTATTCATCTGGCACTGGATGCCGCAAGAAAAATGATCTCCGAGGGAGAAGGTGTCAGAGCAAGAGCGTTATTAGAAGAGCTTATTATTGACCTGCAGGCAGCCCGTCAGGCCCAGGATATCGTGCCATTGATGGATAAATGGGATGGGCGTTATCCCGCAAGAATAGACCTTTTAATTGCAGATATCCCCGCAGCCATACTAGATGCCCAGGCATTGCTGGGACAAGTTGCTGCTGCCGTGGCTGTTGCGGCTGCGCCGACCACTGTAAAGGGGCCAGGTCCATATAAGTTTTTGCGCAATGTTATGCGCGGGTTGGGCATAGGCAGACAAATTAAAGACCCTGCTATCAATGAATTTATTGCGACCCTTGACCAAGAGCAAAAAGCATATAACGAGGCAGGCGGAAAAGGTTTATCCGTACCAAAGAAAAGAGCATTGATTATCGGTGCCGGAGCAGGGCGCATTATATATGATTTACGCCGTAGGTATGCGGATACGTTTGAATTTATCGCAATTAATAAGGAGGATATCCGGGTGACGGCAGAGGATTTTATCAAATATTTACAGCAAGCAGGTGAGACCTTAGGCAGCGATGCGGGGACCAGGGGGCAAATTGAAGATTTCTTAAGCTATTTCCACAGCATCACTATGGTTAGGGACATTCAGAACGGTCTGGGGGTTGAAGACGGCTCGCTGGATTATGTTTTTGTAGCCCAACAGACGATGAACTACATTGAGAATCAATTAGAGTGTGTGGGAATGATAAAAAGCGCCTTGAAGCCCGGAGGCAAAGGGTTTATATCGGATTGGGGCGGGGTAATTTATATTAACAATAAATCAGGAAGAAAGCTATTAGAAGAATTCTTAGACGAATTGAATAAACAGGAGAGTCTGCGTTATGGGATTCAGGGCCCGCAATATGTGTTTTCATATAGATATGATGCTGAAGGTGAAAGCGATAGGCAGTCGCTTATAATTAATAATATCGTACCGGACGCAAGATTTCCTTCTCCTCACCTAACAGAAGCGGAAGAAGAAGTATACTGGCAAGGTTCAGAAGATGAGAGTCCCCCGATGTATCTCACTTCTTATTATTACGAAAATGAGGCTTCTCAACCGCAGGCGCTTAGTCCGGCTACCACCACGCACGTTCAACAGGCACCCGCAGCCGGCGAAACAGAATTTGACCGCATAGTTCATGATTGGTTAGCGGCAGGATCCGGCACTACAACCGTTTTAGCAGACGACGGTACAGAGTTTACATTCCGTTATTCCGGACAGGAGAATAAAGAGGAATCGCCTACATATATAAGGACAGAGAATCGTGTCGAAGTATTCCATAACGAAAAGCGCATAGGCTATGCCCACTTTCATCTTGATACAACAAAAGGAGAGTTCGGAGCTAGTTCGGTAAAGATGTATGTTGCTTTCGCTGGGGATCACCAAGTTGGCGGCCAAGATAAATCAGAGGCAATATTTGTTGATGGCATTTATAGTGCTAATTATCGTGGTATAGGGATTTCGCTTATGGGATTTGTTATGCGTTTAGCAAAGCTTGGCGGAGCAGAGGGGATTGCTTTGCTTGAAGTGCATGATCCCGGATTCTTTGGTTCGTTAGGGTTTGATCCCTCACAGCAATCAGATAGTATGTTTTTTATATTTAAAGAAAAATCAGCGATTAGGTTTCCGGAGATTAATATTATCCGTAGGCCTTCCAATGGCGGCTCGCCCTTGCCTGATTCTGAACCAGCGCTTTCAGCTGCTGATACACATGGTGGTATTGATTTCCGCGCATTGCCGATTGCAGCGCAACCAATGACGGTTCAGACAGGCTTACCTATCGGCCCCCGTCTATCATCTATAGACATGCAAAAAGAATGGCTTGAGATAGAGAAGCTGCTTAAAGCAGGAATTACTCCTTCCGCAGAGAGAATTAAGGAGTATGCATTTAGTGCCTGTCAACAAGAGGGCGCAGGTAGCGAAATAGATAAGATTTTAAGCTGTATCGCCGATATTTTAAGATCGGAGGAAGATAAATGTTCTTTGACTGATCCGGCATTAAAAGAGTTGCTGGTATTACTTGAATCGGGTAATCAGACGCAGGATTTCGGGTCGAAGTTGGCCAAGGTTCAATCGTTACCTAAGGAGCCAAAGATTAAACCATAATTAGGAGTAGGAAATTAAAAAGAGGCGTTCGACCTTCCGGGTTTATCAGCCAATAAATCCCGCCGAATGGAACCGAATGCCTCTTTTATTTGTGCCAAAATAACCTTGACAAGCCGGATCGCGCAAGGTATACTTATAGAAAATAAACAAAGCCCTTTAAGTCCGTGCCCAGAGAGGCCGGCAAGGCGGAGAGTAAGATGCAAGCCATAATTATAAAACATAAGAACCCTTGGAAAATAACTCCAAGGGTATTTTTTTGCCGCAGAAAGCGGCACACCAATCCATCCTATAGGATTGGGTGAAGCCCATGAAAGATAAAGCTAAAATACTAGATAAGGAAGCGGTTAATCGCGCGCTCATGCGCATTGCCCATGAGATTCTAGAGAAGAATAAGGGTACGGATGCCCTTTGTCTGGTGGGCATACGTAATCGCGGGGTATTCTTAGCTAAGCGTCTGGCAGAATGTATTAAGAAAATTGAAAATATGGATGTGCCTGTGGGCGCGTTGGATATTACGCTTTACCGCGACGATTTGACCATGATTGCAGCGCAGCCGGTAGTGCATAAGACCGAAATAGATTTTGATATCACCGATAAGAATTTAATACTCGTAGACGATGTTTTGTATACCGGCAGGACGATTAGAGCCGCGTTAGACGCCTTAATCGATTTCGGCAGGCCTAAATCCATACAGTTGGCTGTACTTATTGACCGCGGGCACCGCGAGCTGCCCATACGCGCGGATTACGCCGGAAAAAACATTCCTACAGCTCAGAAAGAGACCGTTGAGGTACGCCTGGAAGATCCCGACGGTAAGGATGAAGTAGTAATCGTGGAAAAGGACTAAGATGGCCTGGACCAAAAAAGATTTATTAGGGCTAGAGGAATTAAGCAGGGAGGAAATCGAATTAATTCTTTCTACCGCCGAGTCATTTAAAGAAGTATCCACCCGTGAGATTAAGAAAGTTCCCGCGCTGCGCGGCAAGACCGTAGTAAATTTATTCTACGAGCCTTCCACAAGGACAAGGGTTTCTTTTGAGGTAGCAGCAAAGAGATTATCCGCAGATGTTATTAATATTGCTACAGAGACTTCAAGCGTTAAGAAAGGCGAAACTTTAATCGATACCGGCAAGAACATAGAGGCGCTTAAAGCCGATATCATTGTCATGCGCCACAATTATTCGGGAGCAGCGTTGATGCTGGCTCGGCATCTGGGTATCAGCGTGGTTAATGCCGGAGACGGCTGGCACGAGCATCCTACGCAGGCGCTCTTGGATATCTTTACCTTAAAAGAGAAATTAGGTAGGATTGAAGGTTTGAATGTAAGTATTGTGGGTGATATTGCGCATTCGCGCGTAGCGCGCTCAAATATCTGGGGCTTAAGTAAGCTGGGGGCCAACGTAACTGTTTGCGCACCAGCCCTTTTAGTGCCGCCTGAAATCGAGAAGATGGGCTGCAGAGTTTCTGATAATATAGACGATGCGCTGAAGAATGCGGATGCGGTGAATGTTTTGCGCATGCAGTTTGAGCGCGATGAAGGGGCGGCGTTTCCCCAGCAGTTGGAATATTTTAAGAATTTTGGAATTACCCGGGAGAGGTTATTAAAGGCTAAGAAAGATATCATTGTAATGCACCCCGGGCCGATAAACCGCGGCATTGAAATGTCAAGCGATGTGGCTGACGGAGCGAATTCGGTTATCCTAGAGCAGGTTACTAACGGCATTGCAGTGAGAATGGCGGTTTTATTTTTAGTTTCTCAAGGACACGATCAAAATGGGCAAAATAATAGTTAAGAACGGGCGCGTCATTGACCCGGCGAATAAAGTAGATGAGGTTTTGGATATTTTGATAGAAGACGGTAAAATATCCAAGCTCGCTAAGAATATTAAAAACGGAGCAGAAGAAACCATTGATGCTGCGGGGAAAATTGTTTTGTCTGGATTAGTGGATATGCACGTGCATTTAAGAGAGCCGGGCAGAGAAGATAAAGAGACTATTGCCAGCGGCACAAGGGCGGCGCTTAAGGGCGGGGTAACTTCGGTTTTGGTTATGCCGAATAATAATCCGGCCATCGACTCTGCACAAATGATAAAATCCGTAAAAGAGATTATTCAAAAGACTGCCTGCGCTAATGTTTTTATCTCAGGCGCTATTACTAAGGCCAGGAAGGGCGAGGAATTAACCGATATAGCGCAGCTTAAGAAAGACGGCGTGCTGGCAATTACCGATGATGGTTCATCCGTTGATAGCGATGAATTAATGCTGAAGGCATTAATGCAAGCTAAAAAAGAAAAACTGTTGGTTATCTGCCACTCTGAAGACAAAACTCTCTCGGCCAAAGGCGTAGTTAATTTGGGTTTTACCTCTACGCGCCTGGGGCTGCGCGGTATATCCAAAGAATCGGAATACAAAAGAATCTCTAGGGATATCGATTTAGCAAAAAAAACGGATGCGGTAATTCATATCGCTCATGTTAGCTGTAAAGAATCAGTAGATTTAATTGCCCGCGCAAAAAAGAGCGGGGTAAAAGTAACCTGTGAAACTGCACCCCATTATTTTGCCTTAAATGAAGAAACGGTGCTCGGGTATGATACAAATATGAAGATGAATCCTCCGCTTAGGGGTAAAGAGGATATGGAGGCAATCAGGCAGGGGTTAAAAAGTAGTGTGATAGATGCAATCGCCTCGGACCATGCTCCGCATACGGAAAATGAAAAGGATATTGAATTTGAACGCGCAGAATTCGGAATAATCGGCTTAGAAACGGAATTGGCCGTGGCGATTACCGAATTGGTCAGCACGGGATTATTGGATTGGAAAGCGCTGGCAGAGAAAACATCGTTTAATCCGGCTAAAATTCTGGGTATAAATAAGGGGACGTTATCCGTTGGAGCAGATGCAGACATTGTTATCGTTGACCCGGACAAGGAGTGGCTTGTTGAAAGAAGCAATTTAGTTTCCAAGTCTAAGAATTCCGCGTTTTTAGGCCGTAGGCTTAAAGGCGTAGTTGAATATACGCTCTGTGCAGGAAAGGTGGCTTACCCATGGAATTTATAGCCGATTTTCATATTCATTCTAAGTATTCGCGTGCCACTAGTCGCGATATGGATGTCGAGCATATTGCAGATTGGGCAAAGCTGAAAGGCATTACCCTCATGGGTACGGGCGATTTCACGCATCATCTCTGGCTTGAGGAACTAAAACACAAACTAGAAGATTTAGGTAACGGGCTTTTTAAACATAAAGATATTTATTATATTCTTACCTCCGAAATAAGCAGTATTTATTCTAAGAATAACAGAGGGTATCGCATTCATAATCTTATTCTTGCCCCGTCTTTTAAGGCAGTGGATAAAATTAATGCCGCACTCAGCCGTATGGGCGCTAACCTGGCTAGCGACGGCAGGCCGATAGTGGGCATTGATGCCGCAGAAATAGCGCGCATTGTTTTTGATGTAAATGAAAACTGCATGCTTATCCCCGGGCACATCTGGACGCCATGGTTCAGCTTATTTGGTTCGATGTCGGGATTTGATAAAATCGAAGATTGCTTTGAGAAAGAAACGCCCAAGATTTTTGCCTTAGAGACCGGGCTTTCAAGCGATCCTGCCATGAACTGGCGCTTAAGCGCACTAGACCAATTCACCTTAGTTTCTAACAGCGATTCGCATTCTCCGGCTAAGATAGGCCGTGAGGCAAACGTATTTGATTGCGAATTAGATTACGAGACGATCCGTGAAGTGCTGAAGACTAAGGATAAAAAAAGATTTCTTTATACGATAGAATTTTTCCCTGAAGAGGGTAAATATCATTTTGACGGGCATCGTCTTTGCGGAGTAAGCTGGTCTCCCAAAGAAACAAAAGAACACAATGGACGTTGCACTAAATGCGGCAAACCGGTGACTGTGGGGGTGATGAATCGCGTGGAGCAACTCGCGGATCGCCCCGAAGGATATAAGCCTACAAATGCCATCCCTTTTAAGAACCTCGTGCCTTTGGATGAAATTATTTCCGAAGCCAAAGGCGTAGGCAAGGCCTCAATGGCAGTAGAAAAAGATTACCGCAGTTGTATAGCCAAATTTGGTACGGAATTCGAGATTCTAGCCAAAGTTCCGGAGCAGGAATTAAGGAAGAATTTGCCAGGGCGCATAGCCGAAGGGATCTTGCGCATGCGTCAGGGTAAACTTAATATCCAGGCTGGTTTTGACGGCGAATATGGTAAAGTTTCCATTTTTGGCGATGACGAGAAGCCCGCAGAGCCGGAAAAACAACTAAGTTTATTCTAAATCAATGCGCCTGTAGCGCAACGGATAGCGCACCAGCCTCCGGAGCTGGTGGTGACAGTTCGATTCTGTCCAGGCGCAGGCTTTATAGTTCGTAGCAGGTAGTTCGTAGGAGAGCTAGAATATGAGGAAGAAAACGGTAGCTGTTATAGGCGGAAGACGGTGCGCGCCAAAAGTGGAGCAACTAGCCCACAATTTAGGCAAAAAACTGGCTAAAGTGGCTGATGTACTCGTTTCTGGTGGCTTAAGTGGTACAATGGAGGCGGTTTGTAAGGGTTTCAAGGCCTCCGGCGCCCTAACCGTAGGCATTATACCAGGTTACGACAAAAATGACGCTAATGCTTATGTGGATATTGTTATCCCCACCGGCATAGGTTTAGCGAGAAATGTGTTGGTAGTTAAGAGTGCGGACGTGGTTGTAGCGCTACCCGGAGAGGCAGGGACTCTTTCTGAAATCGCTTATTGTCTGCAGTTTGGAATTCCTGTTATAAGCTTAAAATCATGGGACATCCCAGGGGTAATCAAGGCAAAAACCATAGATGAGGCTATAGATAAAGTAAAGGAGCTTATTGAAAAATGAAAGCAGTCTTAGTTTTAGAAGACGGCACCGTATTTGAAGGAGCCGGATTTGGTAAAATCGGCGAGGCATTCGGCGAAGTCGTATTTAATACTTCCATAACCGGGTACCAGGAGATTATTACTGATCCTTCTTATAAGGGCCAGATTGTAACCATGACTTATCCTTTAATCGGTAATTACGGAGTAAACGAAGAGGATGTTGAGTCAGTAAAACCCTGGCTTGAAGGGTTTGTAGTCAAAGAGCTAAGCACCATCCGTTCCAATTGGCGCTCTACCATGAGCTTGGACGACTATCTTAATAAATATAATGTCGTGGGGATTCAGGGGATAGACACGCGTGCACTTACTCGCCATATCCGTACGCAGGGAGCGATGCAGGGCGTTATATCTACAAAAGATTTTGATAAAGATAGCCTGATGAATAAACTTAAGGCTGCGCCTAGGCTTGAAGGTGTTGATTTGGTAAAAGAAGTAACCTGTAAGCAGGGCTACGAATGGCCATTAGCCAAGAAAAGAGAGCAAAAAGAAAAACGCTTCAAGGTTGTAGTCTTAGACTGCGGAGTAAAGTTTAATATTTTGCGCCACTTGGATGAGAGCGGGTGTAGGGTTAGTGTTGTCCCGGCAGCGACTAAAGCTAGCGAGGTATTAAAGCTTAACCCCGACGGAGTTTTATTATCTAACGGCCCCGGAGATCCGGCAGCAGTAACTTATGTTATTCAAACGGCGCGTGAACTTATCGGTAAAGTGCCTATCTTTGGTATTTGCCTGGGGCACCAAATGTTGGGTTTGGCCATGGGAGGTAGGACCTACAAATTAAAGTTTGGGCATCACGGCGGAAACCACCCGGTCAAAGAATTAAAAAGCGGGAAAGTGGCAATAACTTCTCAGAATCACGGCTTTAATGTGGACATGAAATCTGTGCCGACGAAAGACGTAATTATGACGCATGTAAACTTATACGACAATACCGCCGAAGGGCTGGAAAGTAAGAAGTTAAAACTTTTCAGCGTACAATACCATCCTGAGGCAGGTCCGGGTCCGCATGATGCAAGTGTTTTATTTAAGAACTTTACAGAATTGATGAGGAAATATGCCTAAACGTACTGATATTAAGAAAATATTGATTATCGGCTCCGGCCCTATAATTATCGGGCAGGCCTGCGAATTCGATTATTCCGGAGCCCAGGCCTGCAAAGCCCTTAAAGAAGAGGGCTATAAGGTTGTATTGGTAAATTCTAATCCGGCGACAATTATGACCGATCCGGAGATGGCCGATCGTACTTATATAGAGCCGATTACAGTGGAATTTCTAGAAAAGATTATTCAGAAAGAGCGGCCCGACGCACTTTTGCCCACACTCGGTGGCCAGACAGGGCTGAATATAAGTATTCAACTTGCCGATAAAGGTATTTTGGCTAAATATAAAGTTCAGATGATCGGAGCGGACAGAAAGGCGATTAAGAAAGCTGAGGACCGCAAACTTTTTAAAGACGCGATGCATAAAATCGGCCTGGATTTGCCTAAAAGCGGACTGGCCTATAATATTAAAGAGGCAAAAAAGATTGCCGCAAGAATTGGCTTCCCGGTAATTATCCGTCCCTCATTTACTTTAGGCGGCACAGGTGGCGGTATCGCATATAATAAGGAAGAGTTTGAAATGATCGCCCAGCGCGGCTTGGAGTCGAGTATGATTTCCGAGATACTCGTTGAAGAATCGATTATCGGCTGGAAGGAATTCGAGCTTGAGGTTATGCGCGACAAAAAAGATAACGTTGTTATCATCTGTTCGATAGAAAATTTTGATCCTATGGGTATTCATACCGGAGATTCGATTACCGTTGCCCCTGCCCAGACATTAACGGACAGAGAATATCAAAAAATGCGCGATGCAGCTATCGCCTGCATAAGAGAGATCGGCGTTGAGACAGGTGGCTCTAATATTCAGTTTGCCATTAATCCGAATAACGGCAGGATGGTGGTAATCGAGATGAATCCGAGAGTTTCGCGTTCGTCAGCGCTTGCCTCTAAAGCCACAGGTTTTCCTATCGCAAAAATCGCAGCAAAGCTTGCTGTTGGTTATACGCTCGATGAAATACCGAATGATATCACTAAAGAAACCCCGGCCTCCTTTGAGCCGACAATAGATTATTGTGTGGTTAAGATCCCGCGTTTTGCTTTCGAGAAGTTTCCCACCGCAGATGCGACTCTTACTATTCAGATGAAGTCCGTAGGAGAGGTAATGGCCATAGGCAGAACTTTTAAAGAGGCTTTTCAGAAAGGTATCCGTGGTCTGGAGATAAAACGCAGTGGCTTTAGCGGGATAAAGTATAAAGATAATGCCGAGATCGAGACAAAACTACGTATACCCAATGCCGAGAGGATATATTATCTATACGAGGCGATTAAAAAAGAATATTCTTTGGATAAGCTGTTTGAGCTGACCAAAATTGACCGTTGGTTCCTGCAAAATTTAAAAGAGATATTGGATTTTGAGGAGAAGATCAGTGAGAAGAATATTTTGCAGGCTAAACAACTCGGGTTTAGCGACAAGCAGATTGCCGCAGCACTTAAGACAGAGGAAGATAAGATAAGATCGCTGCGTAAAAAAGAAGGCATTGAACCGGTTTACAAATTAGTAGATACTTGTGCCGCGGAATTTCAGGCATATACGCCGTATTTCTATTCGACGTACGAAACGCCGTATTTAGTTCATGGTTCAGAGTTCATGGTTCATAGAACAGAGGATGAAACGAGAAAAACAAAGAAGAAAAAGATCATGATTTTAGGCGGCGGGCCGAATAGGATCGGACAGGGAATCGAATTCGATTATTGCTGCGTGCATGCGTCTTTTGCGTTGAAGGAAATGGGTTACGAAACGATTATGGTTAATTCAAACCCCGAAACCGTCTCTACTGATTACGATACTTCGGATAAATTGTATTTTGAGCCGCTTACCAAAGAAGATGTTTTAAATATTATTGATAAAGAAAATCCCGAAGGCGTTATTGTCCAGTTAGGCGGGCAGACCCCGTTAAATCTGGCAGTGCCGCTTGAGCAGGCAGGGGTTAAAATAATCGGTACAAGCCCCGATGCCATTGATCGCGCAGAGGACAGAAAAAGATTCTCTGAATTAGTGGATAAACTGGGGTTAAAGCAACCGGTTAACGGGACTGCGGTTACTATTAGCGAAGCTAAAGCGGTTGCCCGTAGGATAGGTTATCCGGTGTTGGTGCGGCCGTCTTATGTATTAGGCGGCAGGGCAATGGAGATAGTCTATGATGATCCGGCATTAGAGCATTATATGCAGCATGCGGCCTGGGCTTCTTCGGAAAGGCCGGTACTGGTAGATAAGTTTATCGAAGATGCTATTGAAGTGGACGTGGATATGGTCGCCGACGGAGAAACTTTTGTCATCGGTGGCATATTGGAGCATATAGAGGAAGCGGGCGTTCATTCGGGGGACGCAGCCATGGTTTTACCGCCCCACACACTCTCAAAAGAGATTGCGGATAAGATACGCGTATACACCCAGGCCCTGGCGCGCGAATTGCAGGTTGTGGGTTTAATGAATGTGCAGTATGCAGTAAAAAATAATGAGGTGTATATTCTGGAAGTAAACCCCCGTGCTTCGCGGACAGTTCCTTTTGTTTCCAAGGCTATAGGAGTGCCATTGGCAAAATTAGCAGCCAAGGTTATGGCCGGAGCAAAACTTAAAGATTTGGGCTTTACGCAGGAAGTCAGCCCGAAACACATATCGGTTAAGGAGTCAGTACTTCCTTTTATTAAGTTTCCCGGAGTAGATATAGGGCTGGGGCCCGAAATGAAATCCACGGGCGAAGTTATGGGCATTGATACCGATTTTAATAAGGCATTTTCCAAGAGTCAGCTGGCGGCGTACCAGAATATCCCCACTAAAGGGATGGTTTTTATCAGCGTTAAGGATAAGGAGAAGAATAAAACCGTGGTGGATGTTTCCCGGAAGCTTACGAATTTAGGTTTTGAGTTAATTTCTACCATGGGAACCGCCAAATTCCTTGAGAAACATAAGATTTATGTCAGGAGCATTCAGAGGGTAAGTGACGGCAAGCCCAATGTTATAGATTTAATTAAGGAAGGCAAAGTGCATTTAGTTATTAATACCGTGTCCGGTAAAATTCCGCGTCAGGATGAGGTGAGAATTCGTTCCACCGCCGTAGGTTTTGGGGTACCTGTCTGTACTACGGTCCCCGGAGCAGAGGCTTGTGTGCGGGGCATAGAGGCTTTGATAAAACATACGCTGGAAGTTAAACCGTTACAGGAGTATCATAAAATAATCGCAAGGAAAAAACAAAAATAAGATGCCCGAGCTGCCGGAAGTAGAAACTATAAAACGTGATTTAGAAAAGACAATCTTAGGCAAAAAGATCCAAGAGGTATGCGTGCATACGGCTATGGTGGTGCGTGAGCCGTCGGTTAAAAAGTTTAAAGAAGGTATTGAGGGTGCTACGATTAAGCATGTGCTGCGTAAGGCTAAGCTTTTGATTATAGAGCTATCTAATGGCAAGTCGCTGGCGATTCATTTAAAGATGACCGGGCAGTTGGTTTATCCCGGAGGGGGGAAGAAGGCCAGGGTTACTTTTTATCTTTCCGACGGTAATGTTCTGGATTTTAATGATCAGCGCCTCTTTGCGGAATTGCGCCTTCTGGATGACTGGCACAACCTGAAGTTTGTCCAAGGATTAGGCCCGGAACCATTTGATGTAACACCGGCGCAGTTTAAGGAGATGCTCGCCAAAAAGAAAACAAAAATAAAACCGCTTTTAATGGACCAGGCATTTATTTCCGGCATAGGCAATCTTTACGCGGCTGAAGTTTTATTCCGCGCCAGGATTCACCCCGAGAGGCCGGCCGCGAGTTTAAGAGACGCAGAAAAAGAACTGTTGTTTAAAGAAATAAAAGAGGTTTTAAACGAGGCCATCCGTTACGGCGGCTCATCCATTGATGATTATGTGCGTGTTTCCGGTAAGCCCGGAAATTATGTTGCGCATCATAAAGTCTACGGGAGAGAAGGTAAGCCGTGTTTGGTCTGCAAGGCTCCGATTAAAAGAATCGCACTGGGTGGGAGGGGGACATATTTTTGTCCTAAGTGCCAGAAATGAAAAAACGCGTCAGGATACACGGATTATTAATATTCGCTGGGGCAGTGCTGGTAGTATTATTCCCTAAGGTATTCTTGCGTCTGGAGAAAACAAGCTACGATTTAGGATTATTTATAATAGGATTAGCATTGTTATTACTAGGTTTTTATTTGCGTATATTAGCGCGCGGGTTTAAGTCTGAGCAATCCGATAACAGTAAAAAATTAGTTACTGGCGGAGTGTATAGTTTGACTAGAAACCCGATGTATCTGGGAATTTTTCTTATTGCCTTAGCGGCGGTGTTTTTAGGTTTTAAGGCATGGTTTTTATTGGTATTTTTAATCTTCTTTGTACTTTGCTATGTAAGATTGATGCTTGAGGAAGAACAAAAGCTGACCGGTTTTTTTGGCGAGCAATATCTTGAATACAAGAAAAAAACTCCTCTTTTTATCCCCCGCTTAAGCAGTTTGTTTAGAAAAGACGCGCGGGATAGCCTGGTGATTAAGCCGGCTTGGATAAAAAAAGAAATATCAGCGTTAGTACCTTTATTACTTTTAGCTTTAGGATTTAATTTATGGAAACTGTTCAAATAAGATGAAACAATTGCGAACCAAAGTCAAAATACTTAAGAATTACGCGGTCACAGAGGATTATTTCAAAGCTGTAATTTTAGCTCCGCGCATCGCCATTTCAGCTGTGCCGGGGCAATTCCTTAATATTAAAGTAAATAGCGGTACAGAGCCGTTATTACGCAGGCCAATCAGTATTCATAAGATAAGCGGCGATAAGATAGAAATACTTTATGAAGTCTTAGGCCCGGCAACAGAGATTTTGTCACGTAGCAAGCCCGGTGAGCTATTGGACATTATCGGCCCATTAGGTAACGGATTCAATCTACCAACTACCAACTACCAACTACGAACTAACATATTAATAGCCGGCGGGATGGGAGTGGCTCCGCTTTTATTCTTGGCAGAAAAGTTAAAGGAACACAAAGCAGGGGGCAGGAGGCAGAAGATTATGGTATTAATCGGAGCCAGGTCTAAAAGCCAGATTCTTTGCGAAAAAGAGTTTAAAGATATAGGCTATGATGTTAAAATAGCCACTGATGACGGCTCGCGCGGTTTTAAGGGCAGAGTCACGGATTTGCTCAGGCATTTACTACGACCTACGACCTACGACCTACGACCTAATATATATGCCTGTGGCCCAAAGCCCATGCTCAAAGAAATCAGCCGCTTGAGCAGGGAATACGAAATACCCGCACAGATATCATTAGAAGAACACATGGCCTGCGGTATAGGAGCTTGTTTGGGTTGCGTGGTTAATACTCGCGACGGATACAAAAGAGTTTGCAAAGACGGGCCGATTTTTAGCGCCGAAGATATAATTTTGTAATTAAATATGCAGCCGAAAACAGCACTTAATATAGGTAAGCTGAGGTTAGGGAATCCGGTAATGGTGGCTTCCGGGACTTTTGGTTATGCCGAAGAATTCAGCGCATTCGCGGATTTAAAGAAACTGGGTGCGGTAGTGACTAAAACCATTACCTTAAAACCCCGCCAGGGTAATCCGCCGCCGCGCACCTGCGAGACCCCGGCAGGGATGTTAAACTCTATCGGCCTGGAGAATCCGGGTTGGGATGTTTTTATCCGCGAGAAGCTTCCGGTATTAAGGGGGATCGGTATACCAGTTATTCTCAGCATTGCTTCCGAAGCAGGCCCGCAGGAATTTGCAGAATTAGCGGCCAAGGCAGATAAAGTCAAAGACATATCTGCGGTAGAATTAAACATTTCCTGTCCTAATGTCCGCGGTAAGCCGAATTTAATCTCTCAGGATTCTAAATCCACTTACGCGGTGGTAAAAATGGTGCGCAAAGTTACAAGAAAATCAATAATCACCAAACTTTCTCCTAACGTAACGCGTATAACTGATATTGCCGAAGCCGCGCAGGATGCAGGCAGTGATGCATTGTCGCTTATAAACACTCTTACAGGTATGAGCATAAATCCGCAAACCAGAAAGCCGCGTATCAGCATGGGTGTGGCGGGCTTAAGCGGTCCGGCAATAAAACCGGTTGCCGTAAGGATGGTTTGGGAGGTATACCAGAAAGCGCGCATTCCAATTATAGGAATGGGTGGTATAATGAATACTCAGGATGCCCTGGAGTTCTTTATTGCCGGGGCCAGCGCGGTAAGTGTCGGAACAGCCAATTTTATTAATCCCGGAGTCAGCATTGAGTTAGTTGCCGGTATACAAAAATACTTAGCCGTGAACAAGATCAAGAATATTAAAGAGTTAACAGGCAGCCTAAAAATATAAAACTATCAACTATGAACCATAAACTATCAAGCAAACTCATTTTAGCCTTAGACGTTGATAGCTTATCCAAAGCGAAATACTTTATCAGTACGCTTTATCCTTACATCAAGATTTTCAAAGTCGGCTTGCAGCTGTTTACTGCCTGCGGGCCTAAAGTTATAGATTTTGTTAGCCAAAAAGGCGGCGAGGTATTTTTGGATTTAAAGTTATTCGATATTCCTAACACCGTTGCTCAGGCAGTACGCCAGGCCGTGCGTCTTAAGGTGAAGATGCTTACGTTGCATATTTCTGGAGGCAGCGAAATGCTTAAAGCGGCAGTTGCTGCTGCCAAAGATGAGGCCGCTAAGATTAAGGTTAAGCCACCGTTATTAATCGGCGTTACTGTTTTAACCAGCCAAAAAGCAGAGCCCGGAGAAATATTAAAATTAGCCAATGCCGGATTAGATTGCGGCTTAGACGGGGTGGTGTGCTCCGCGCGGGAGACAGCATTTTTAAAGACAAGCATAAAGAGAAAATTTATTATAGTAACTCCGGGCATCAGGCCCGGAGGCGCAAGTGCTGACGATCAGAAAAGAACAGCTACGGCTGCCGAGGCGCTGGAATCAGGGAGCGATTTTTTAGTCATAGGCAGGCCTATTTTACAGGCTCCCGATCCGCTCAAAGCGCTTAAAGAATTATAAGGAGTAAGTTATGACTGAAGATATTAAAGGCTTGATTGAGAAGATACAGCAGGAAGGCGTTGTTGCCGCAGAGAATAAAGCGCGCCAGATAGAGCAAGAGGCCAGGCGCAAGGCGGAAGAAATTATTACAAAAGCCAAATCCGAAAGCGAGCATCTGCTTAAAGAAGCTAAAGATAGTGCGCTTAGAACAGAAGAGAGCACAAAAACAAATCTCCAGCAGGCCGGCAGAGACTTGCTTCTGGTTTTAAGAGAACAAATCAACGCCACTTTAGACAAGCTTATATCAATAACGGTAAAGGACGCGCTTAAGCCCGAAGAATTAACTAAGATTATCTTGGGTATCATTCATAATGTAGGCGCAGATAAAAAAGGGGATATGGTTATAACTTTAAGCGCTGGCGAAAAAGATGCACTTGAAGGGGCTTTTCTCGCCCGTCTTAAAGAGGCTATCAAAAGGGATGTCGTTCTTAAGGGCTCGGATGAAATATCCGGCGGGTTTGTGATTAGCTTTGACGGTGGTAAATCCCAATTCGACTTCTCTGATAAGGCCCTCGCCAATTATTTAGGAAATTATCTTAAGCCGTCGCTTGAGCGGGTTTTCAAAGATATATCGGAATAGAAAGAAATTATGCCGGCGCATTACATTTATTTAATCTCCAGTCTGCCGATGCTGCATTTTATGATGAAGCCGCCTTTTACTTTTGAAGGCCTGCTCGATAGATGCCGTCAATTGATACCGGAGAAAGACATCAAAATTATCGAGTCGGTTTCGATTGCAGGCGCATATACGCAAGAGCCGCCCAATGTTATGATAAAAAAATGGCAGGAATTCGATACAGAATTAAGAAATGAATTGGTGAAGATAAGGGCTGTGCGTAAAAAGATCGATCCTGCGAAATATTTGCGCCCTGATAATGCCGTTAATTTAGAGGTGGCACAAATCGCTTTGCATGCCCATCGCATTCCATCTCTGTTGGAATCAGAGAAAACACTCGATAAGGCGAGGTGGAATTTTCTGGAGGAATTAAGCATAGGGCATTATTTTGATATAGATTTATTGATAGTTTACGCGTACAAATTATTAATTCTAGAACGCTGGGAGAATATTGTTAGTGCGGATAGCCGGCGTTTATTGGAAGAAACGTTAGGAGTAAGTTAATATGAATCTTAAGAGAGTCGGCCGTATAACTAAAGTAAGCGGCAATATGGTTACCGCAGAATTCGATTCTTTTGTGGTGCAGAATGAAGTTGCTTATATAATCCACGGTAATGAGCGCTTGAAATCCGAGGTAATACGCATCCGGGGCAATGAGGCTGAAATGCAGGTTTACGAGAATACCGGTGGCTTGTTGGTTAGAGACGAGGTTGAATTTACCGGAGAGCTATTGTCGGTAGAGCTCGGGCCCGGATTATTGGGCCAGATATTCGACGGCCTGCAGAACCCTCTGCCACATCTGGCTAAGGAATGCGGGTTTTTCTTAAAACGCGGGGTGTATCTTGAGGCGCTTTATGATGACATGAAGTGGGAATTCACGCCTCTGGTTAAGCCTCAGGATAAAGTTCGCGCGGGAACGAAGTTGGGTTTTGTGCCTGAGAAAATATTTAAACATTATATAATGGTACCGTTTCATCTGCGGGGAGTTTTAGAAGTGGTAAGCGTGGAGGCGAACGGTGCATATAACATTAAACAGCCTGTAGCCTGCTTAAGAGGCGAAGATGGTAAAACCCATGATTGTTTTATGCGGCAGATTTGGCCGGTAAAGATACCTATTTCTGCATACGCGGAAAAATTAATGCCTAAAGAGCCTTTGGTTACCAAAATGCGCGTCATCGATTCTTTATTTCCTGTGGCCTTAGGCGGAACATATTGTATCCCCGGACCTTTTGGCGCGGGTAAGACAGTATTGCAGCAGCTAACCAGTAGGCATGTTGAGGTGGATGTAGTTATTATCGCTGCTTGTGGCGAACGCGCCGGAGAGGTAGTAGAAACCTTAAAGACTTTTCCGGAGATAATTGATCCGCGTACAGGTAGGCCTTTAAGCGACCGTACAGTCATAATTTGTAATACCAGTTCTATGCCTGTTTCCGCCAGAGAGTCCAGTGTGTATACCGCAGTAACCATAGCCGAATATTACCGGCAGATGGGGTTGAATGTTTTGTTGCTGGCTGATTCTACTTCCCGCTGGGCTCAGGCAATGCGCGAGATGTCCGGCAGGCTCGAAGAGATACCAGGCGAAGAAGCATTTCCTGCGTATCTAGAATCACGTATTGCTTCTTTTTATGAAAGAGCAGGTATCGTCAGGCTGCATGATAATACCATGGGTTCTGTTACTATTGGCGGTACAGTAAGCCCTGCAGGCGGTAATTTTGAAGAACCGGTTACCCAGGCAACCCTAAAGGTAGTCGGCGCATTTCATGGGCTTTCGCGCGAACGCTCCAATGCCCGGCGCTATCCGGCGATTGATCCGTTAATCAGCTGGAGTAAATATAAGAGTTTTCTTGAGCCAGAGCAAGTAGAGAAAGCACAGCAAATCTTACGTAAGAGTAATGATGTTGCTCAGATGATGAAGGTTATCGGAGAAGAAGGCACCGGCCTCGGTGATTTTATAGATTATTTGAAGGGCGAATTTATCGATTTTGTATATTTACAGCAGAATGCCTTTGATGCGGTTGATGAGGCGACTCCTGCCCAAAGGCAGACTTATGTATTTAAATTTATATATGACATACTTAAGTCGCAGTTTAACTTAGCAGATAAAGAAAGCGCCAGGCATTTCTTTCAGGTATTGCGCCAGTTGTTCCGCGGGTGGAATTCGGCAAAGTGGGAATCAAAAGAATTCACACAAATAGAAGAAGAGATAAAATCGGTTATAAAAGAGAAATTAAAAATTGAAGAGGGGCAGCATTATGCAGAAAGTATATACTAATATAATCCAGATTACAGGGGATGTTATTACCGTAGAGGCGGATGGTACAGGCTATTCGGATATCGCCGAGATTACCACTAAGCGAGGGGCTTCTTTAGCACAGGTTATAAGGCTTAACGGAAAACGCGTCTCCTTACAGGTTTTTGCCGGGACCCGAGGTGTTTCTACCGGAGACAAAGTGCGTTTTTTGGGCCATCCGATGCGCGTTGCTACAGGCAAAGATCTTTTGGGGCGCATATTTAACGGCAGCGGCTTGCCTTTGGATAACGGGCCGCAGCTAGGGGATAACTTAACGGATATTGCCGGACCTCCGGTGAATCCAGTAAAAAGAATAATCCCGAATAAAATGGTGCACACCGGCATCCCGATGATAGATGTTTTTAATTCTTTGGTTGAATCGCAGAAACTGCCCATATTTTCCATTGCCGGCGAACCGTATAATCAACTTTTAGCGCGTATCGCCATACAGGCGAAAATTGATATCATAATTTTAGGCGGCATGGGGCTTAAATACGACGATTATTTATTTTTTAGAAGCAAGCTCCAAGAGAGCGGTGCTTTATCCCGTTCAATATTTTTTATCCATACCGCTGCAGACCCGACTGTAGAATGCCTTCTAGTGCCTGATGTAAGCTTAGCAGTGGCAGAGGCTTTTGCGCTTGAAGGAAAACGCGTTTTGGTTCTTTTGACCGATATGACTAATTTTGCGGATGCACTAAAGGAGATATCCATTACTATGGAGCAGGTTCCCTCTAACCGCGGGTATCCGGGCGATCTTTACAGCCAATTGGCCGCGCGCTATGAGAAGGCGGTTGATTTTGAGGGTGCGGGATCAATAACTATATTGGCAGCTACAACTATGCCCGGGGATGATGTAACGCATCCGGTTCCGGATAACACCGGTTATATTACCGAAGGGCAATTCTATTTAAAGAATGGAGTCATTGAGCCGTTTGGCTCGCTGAGCCGTCTTAAGCAGCAGGTTAACGGTAAAACCCGTAATGATCACAGGACAATAATGGATACAATGATTCAGTTGTTTGCTAATTACCGCGAAACGCTTGAGAAGCAGGCTATGGGTTTTCAGATGAGTGCTTGGGATAATAAACTTTTACGCTACGGAAAGATTTTTGAAGAGAGGATGATGTCTTTGGATGTGAATATTACTCTTGAAGAGGCATTAAATAGGGGATGGCAGATTATGGCTGAATGCTTTACATCCGAAGAGACAGGGATTAAGAAGGCCATTATAGAGGAATATTGGCCGCATAAGAGTTCGTAGTTCGTGGCTCGTAGTTCTTAGGATTATTTAACATGAAGATAAAGTTAACCAAAGGCGAATTAAAAAGGCAGCGCGATGCTTTAAGGCAATACGAAAGGTATCTGCCGACGCTACAGCTTAAAAAGCAACAACTGCAGATAGAGATTATCCGCCAACTTGTTTTACTGGAAGAGAAACGACAGATTCAGGCGCATAAAGAAAAGACCGCCGCTTTATGGGCGGGGCTTTTGTATGATGAACAAAATAATATCAAAGCCTGGATTAGGCCCAAGGAGACAGTCTTAAGCACAAGGAATATAGCTGGTGTAAGTTTGCCGGTTTTCGAGCGTATAGAATTTAATGAATTGGATTATGATTTGTTTTTATTTGCGCCTTGGGTTGATGCGGCCATAGACGTGTTAAGGGGCATTATCGATGCCCGCGAAGAAGCTAAAATTATAGAAAGAGGAATTGCTATTTTAAGGCAAGAGCTGCGTATTACAACTCAGAGGGTGAATCTTTTTGAAAAGGTAAAGATTCCCGAGGCTGAGGAAGCCATTCGCCTTATTAAAATTTATATCGGTGATCAGATGGCTAATGCCGTGGGAAGAAGTAAAATCGCTAAACGCAAGATAGAGGAGTTTGTCTTAGAGGGAGTTGTCGCATGATCGTTGCCATGAAGAAAATCGCGGTCTTAGCACAGGAAAAAGATTCTAAATCCGCGGTAGAAGTACTACGCAAATTAGGCGTAGTACATGTTGAAAATATTCAAGCCCCCCATGGGGAAGCGCTCAAGTCCCTGCGCGAAGATATAGCGCTTGTTGATGCAGCAATCTCTATTCTCTCGGAAGAAAAGTTTGTAAAAACTACCGCGGATACTAAGCAGGAAGCCATTAAAGACTGGCGATTTATCGCCGCTCATGTTATTGACCTGAATAAACATCTTAAGCAGCTAGAAGAATATTCTTGGCAGCTGAAGATCCAAATAGGGGATTGGCAGCGTTGGGGAGATTTTGAACCGGAAGCCATAACCAGTCTCTACGGAAAGAATATTTTTATTCGGCTTTATCAAATTCCCCTAAAAGAACTAAAGACGCTACCCGCCGGGCTTATCATTAAGAATATTTTTACCAGCGCCGGCCTGGCGCATTGCGTGGTTATCTCGCGGAAAAATATCGAGATACCTTTTAAAGAAGTGGCTTTGCCTAAATTAGGGCTGGAGAAGATGCGTTCCCGGCTCTTTGAAGACGCCCGGATGATGGGGATTATAAAGGACGATATCTGTAAGCATGCGAGTATGCGCCAGAGCCTTGAAGCCGTACAAAATAGCCTGATTGGCGAGTTGGAGTTTGGCGAGGCGCTTGCAGGCATGGGTAAAGACGGCCTAATCACATATTTAACTGGTTTTGTGCCTGTTGACGTACTTGAGCTTGTTAAAACGCAGGCGCAAAAAGAACGTTGGGGTCTTAAAATTACGGATCCTTTGCCGGAAGATAATGTCCCTACCCTTTTAAAGAACCCACGTTGGATAGCACTTATTATGCCGGTAATGAATTTTTTAGGGGTATTGCCCGGATATAAAGAGATTGATGTCAGTCCGCTATTCCTTATTTTCTTCGGTATGTTTTTTGGAATTCTTATCGGTGATGCGGGATACGGTTTAGTGTATTTAACGCTTACGTTTCTGTTACAAAGAAAACATAGAGGTAGCGCAAAAGGTAAGGTGGCATTTAACCTTCTTTACGTTTTAAGCTCCTGCGCTATTGTGTGGGGTATTTTAACCGGTACGTTCTTTGGCCAGGGTTGGTTGGCTGCAAGAGGAGTAAGACCGCTTGTGCCGGCTTTAAACGACCGTAATATTATGCAGACAATATGTTTTTTTATCGGCGCTCTGCATTTAAGCATAGCGCACGCCTGGAGAGCTTTATTAAAGTTTCCCAGCCTAGCTTTTTTAGCGGACTTAGGCTGGATTGCGGTTTTATGGGTTGCCTATTTTCTGGCAGGGTCATTGATACTCGGCAGACCCTTCCCATCTTCGGGATTGGCATTTGCTGTGGCGGGGATTGTGCTCATTTTGTTTTTCAGCGAACCGCGCAAGAATGTATTTAAAAGGCTTGCCGCAGGGTTTAATTCCGTTACTTTTGGCTTGAGCTTCATGAGCGCTTTTACCGACGTTGTATCGTATGTCAGGCTTTTTGCAGTGGGTTTGGCGGCAGTAGCTATTGCGGATACGACTAATTTTATGGCTTCAACCCTTGGTACGGGGCCGGTTGCATTTTTTGCCGGGATTCTCGTAGTATTAGCCGGTCATACATTGAATGTCGTGCTCGGCCCGATAGCGATTCTTGTACACGGTGTGCGTCTTAACGTGCTGGAATTCGGGCTTAATCATGGCGGCATAACTTGGAGCGGGGCAGTCTATAAACCGCTTACAAAAGAGGTTTCTTAAATAAGGAGGAGTTCCATGGAGAATGTTTTGTTGATTCAATTTAAAGATTTAGGGTTGGGTTTGGTCTTAGGGTTGTCAGCGTTGGGTTCGGGAATAGGCGCAGGCGTTGCCGGTATGGCGGCAATCGGGGCATGGAAGAAAAATTATGCCCAGAATAAAGCTGCATCTTTTATGCTGGTTGCTTTTGTCGGTGCACCGTTAACCCAGACTATATATGGCATGATTGTAATGAACCGGATGTATGAATTAGCGGCCAAAGGGCAATATCTTTGGGGTATCGGAGCTTTTTGCGGAGCAGCCATAGGTTTATCTGCTTATTGGCAGGGTAAGTGCGCGGCTGTTGCATGCGATGCTATGGGAGAAACCGGCAAGGGATTTGGTAATTATCTGGTTGTCTTAGGTATGGCCGAAACCGTAGCACTTTTTGTCATGGCTTTTACGCTCGGCATCTTGGGCAAGCTTGCAGGGGCTTAAGAATACTCAAATTGACATATCCGGGTTTTATAGTAGAATCTTAGAATAGCGGGCGATTAGCTCAGTTGGTTAGAGCATCTGCTTTACACGCAGAGGGTCAGGGGTTCAAGTCCTCTATCGCCCATAGTTTAGTGAGTTCGTAGGTCGTAGTTAGTAGCTCGTAGGTAATATTAATAGGCCTACGAACTACAAGCTACCAACTACGAGCTAAAATAAGTTATTGCAATTATTGCTATATCTAGTAAAATAGAGTTCCCTTTAGTTAGCGGCTACGAGCCACGAGCCACGAACTAAATCGGGGTCGTGGTGTAGCCTGGTCTAACACGTCGCCCTGTCACGGCGAAGATCGCGAGTTCAAATCTCGTCGACCCCGCCACTCAATTAAATCCTCGCAAATAAGTAAGGCGGGTTTCTGGTTGTTTTTTACTCATTTATAGGTTAATTATGTTATATTAAGGATGAAACTATGAGGCGCCGAAGATGCTCGTAATTCTTCGACAGCCCCTGGTTGTCTATTTGCTGTCACGAGAAGGTAGCAATCGGTAAGATTGACTTTAAGTGTGCGAAAATTTATAATGCCCGGAGTCAATAAGGGAGATTGAATAAATATGCGTAAGAAAAAATTGATTAATTTCCAAATCGATATAGCACGAATAAGTTGGGCTTCTTATGTAAGATATCTTAAGTTTGTTAAATATTTCGAAATGAACGGTTGTGTTTTTGTTGGCGACCCCGGGCAAGCGGATGACGTTGTGTTCCTGACTACCGGAGTAACCGGTATAGGGGAGGAGTATTATTTTAGCTGGCTAGATGCCTTAAAGCCGTATTGGGATAAATTAATTGCTGTGGGATTGCTGCATGATATGAACCCTGGGAGGTTTTTTAAAGAATACAAAGGTAGAAGCGTGCCGCTTTTGGATCCCGGGTTCATCGATAATTTCTTCCCAGAGTTTAAAATTAAGTTTAGAGGCATGGATGAAGTTAATTCAGAAAATGAAGTATGCAGCCTTCCGCATCAGCTTTATGAGAATTATGGTTTTGTATTTGAGAGGGGAATACCCAAATTATGCCAATTACGCCAAAAAACCAAAACCGGTTTTCTGCATAGAATAAAAAATAACTTGGTGAAGCGATATTTTGTTGATAAAAACAAAACATTCTTTATCAGAGTTACCACCGGTTGTTTAGGCGATTGTAGTTACTGTTGCCTGAGGCGAGCCTTTGGGGCCCTAAAAAGTAAACCCATAGAAGACATTCTGAAGGAATTTAAAAAGGGCTTAAAAAAAGGCTATAGCATATTTAAGCTCGTTAGCAGCGATGCCGGAGCGTATGGTTTGGACATCGGAAAAGATTTCCCCTATTTACTCGATGCTTTAGTAAAAGAAGCACGAGGCAGAAGTATCAATTTGCAGGCAACCTCGATTAATCCCAGATGGCTCGTGCGTTATAGAAACGAACTGAAATATTTTTTCGAAAAAAAGATTCTCACTTCATTCTTTTGCTCTATCCAGTCCGGAAATTCCAGAATCTTGAAGTTAATGCGCAGGCATTATACCGCGGATGAGATAGTAGAGGTGATGCGTACTTTTAGATCGGTGTATCCTGAGTTATATGTACCGACTGAGGTGATCGTCGGTTTTCCTTCGGAGACGGAAGAAGAGTTTAAAGATACGATGAGATGCCTAAAAGAGGCAAGTTTTGACCGCGTGATAACTTATGAATTTTATCCTAAGGTTGGCGTCGATGCTTCCGGGATGCCTACAGCGGTCCCGCAGGAAATTGTCAATAGAAGAAGAGAGGAATTGATGGCTTTTTGTAGAAAAGAATCAATTCTTTGCGTATACGGTGTTTAGGGGATAAGGCGGATAAATAAGAACAAATTTGTTATGTGAGTCTTTAGCTGGCGGGTACATTAGTCGCCCGGTAATCCGCTGGCTTAATAAATGCAGTTAATTCTTACGCTTTTTTTCTACGGGGCATAGCTGTGTCATTAGACGTAGATTTCCCCGGAGTTTTATTTGTGGTGTAGTATATTTTCTTTTATTTTTCATAAATTCCCCCTTTACCTAATATATCAAGAATAGTAATTTAGTCAAGTAAAAATGAGCAGAAAATTGCCTAGTATTAGTTTATGTATGGTAGTCAGAAATGAAGAGAAGCTTATTGCGCAGGCAATATGTTCGGTAAAACCCATTGTTGATGAAATTGTTGTTGTAGATACCGGATCAACTGACCAGACTCGCCTTATTGCTAAGCGCTTGGGCGCAAAAGTAGTAAAACATAAATGGAAGAATAGCGATGGTGAGGCGCGCAATGTTTATTTACGCCATGCCGGAGGCAAATGGATTTTAGTTCTGGATGCAGATGAGCGGGTATCTGCAATAGACCTGCCGAGATTAAGAAAGCTTACCCAAAACAAGAATGTGGCAGCTTATATAATGCCTATGAGAAATTACACTAGGACGCATAATTTGTTGAGGGAGTGGCGCGTCCTTAGGGGGAAGTATCCTAAAGAAGAAAAATTTTCCCGCTGTCCGGGTTTTTCAACCACGTACCCGACCGCATTCCGATTATTCCGTAAAGATTTGGGAGTGCAATATGACGAAGCGCATACTTTCCATACATATTACATGAAATTCTCTCGTGATTCAAAGCGCAACATTAAGTATTGTAGCGTGCCCATACACCATTTTGAATTTTTAAAAGGTAGAAAATTTATCTCCGCAAAACAAGGCAGATATTTAAAGCTGGAACAGACATATGCGGATAGCGCAAAAGACAACCCATGGGCATATTTTAATATTGGCATAAGTTTATATGGCCTCAAGCAGGATAAAAAAGCACTTGTTTACCTAAAGAAAGCAATTCAAGTAGATAATAAATTTGATATGGCTTATTGCCTGTTAGGGATGGTTTACCGAGAGTTAGGATTGTATGCGCAGGCAGTCAAGAGCTTAAAGAAGGCAATTGTTTTAAATAGTCGATATGCTGATGCCTGGGCGGTTTTGGGTGCGGTGTTTGAAGCGCAAGGAAAATTAAATAAAGCCAAGGATGCCTTAAGGAAGGCTATTCAACTAAACTCCGATCACGTTGTTGCCAGAAATATGCTGGGGATTGTTTATGAGAGGCAGGGTTTGCTACGGCATGCCCAGAAACAATATAGAAAAGCCGTTGTATTGAACCCATTTTTTACGGAAGCCCGATATAATCTAGCAGACCTTCGCTCAAAAAGCACTTTCTACCCCAGTCTTTTTAGGGTGTTAAAGAATGCCGGTCCAAATAAATATTTGTAAAGTATTCGTGTTTTAATTTTTTTGGGATACTGTATATAACATTGCCACGGTTTTTTGGAAAAATTACACGTGGTGCATCCGCGGGCGGTTAGAATAAATATTAATTTTTCGGAGAAAAACATATTTTTCCGTTTTATGCCTGCAATGGTCTTATCGTGTAGTACGTAAAATATTGCTTCCGGGTTAAGTTTCTTCCTATGCGGTTCGATAAACGATCTCCAGCGCGAGCCCAATACTTTTAGGAAGTCCTTATTGCCCGATTTAATAATAATTATGTGGCCGTCAAGATTAAGTTGTACAGATGAAAAAGTATCTTTTTTGTCTGCTGTATTCATAAGCACTTTAGTTTGGGTAGCCGGTTCATTCCCATCCGCCATTTTCTTAAAAAATATTATAATATTAATGAACGCGCATAGCAAGAATTTTTAAGACGTTGTTATGGCCGTCGTTGCACAAAAATAAACATACTTTTATTCTGTTGATTAGCCAGCAAGAATAGAATACAATCAATATTATAATATTAGTATGGAGATATAGATATGAGTTCTATCCGCGTAACGGTAGCCATGCCCGCATATAATGCCGGGAAATATATCCGCGAGTCAATAGAGAGCGTATTATCCCAGGACTATAATAGTTTTGAGTTGTTAATATGCGATAACTGTTCGCAAGACGATACTCCCGATATTTTAAAAACTTATCGTAAACATCCCCGGGTTAGAATTTTAAGAAACAATCAAGATCTCATGGTCGGTGCGGCTCGGAATAAATTATTAAGTTCAGCCTTTGGTAAATACATAAGCCCTTATGATGCAGATGATATAATGCTGCCTGGTAATCTAAAACGGCTCAGCGGTTTCTTGGATAAGCATCCTGCATATAATATGGTGTATGCCGATGTATTAGCTATAGAGACAAGGAATGATATGATTTTGTATGCCCCAAGTATAGTCCCGCGAGCAAATAAAACTTTTCGTTGGGATATAATTGAAAATAGAGTAATCCATGGCGGATCCATGATGCGCGTTGATTCAGTAAAGAAAGTCGGCGGATATAATGAATTGGTGTACTCTGTAGAGGATTGGGATTTATGGCTTAAACTGGCAGAGATAGGCGAAATTAAGCACTTACAGGGAGAGGTTTATTATGTTTGGAGGAGGCACCCGAAAACCCTGAGTCATTCTCCGCAAAGGATATGGCGGGCGGAATCCATAAATATAATAAGCGAGGCTATAAAGAGGCGATACGGCGTAGAATTCAAAGGTTAGTTTTTAGATTATTTCGAAGCAGGCGAAAATATATATTTTCATATTTTCGTGTCATATCCTGTGCGTCAAAATATTTCTCTGCGTTTTTTCTTGCTAATTCACCTATTTTTGTAGCATGATCATGATTTTCCAGCAGCGCGATGATTTTTTTAGAGAGTTCTTTGTAGTTTTTAGGCTCAAAGATAAAACCGTTTTTCCCATCCCGGATAAATTCAGCATTACCTCCTGAGTTTGCGGCAATTACGGGCTTACCTAAGGCCATTGCCTCTATAATGGCATTGCTTGCCCCCTCGTCAACCGACGGCATAACCACAACATCTAAAGTAGAAATAATTTTAAATACGTCTTTGCGGAAACCAAGAAACGAGATTGTATCGGTTAATCCCATTTTTTTTACTGCATTATGTATATAAGCAGCGTATACTCTGCTTGTTTTCATGGGATAAACTGAACCCATCAAGATTACCTTTACGCAACGATTCTCCTCTTTTAATTTCTTTGCCGCTAGGAGTATGTCTTTATGCCTTTTAGATGGCACAAAAGCTCCGACCATCCCGATTAAAAATGGGGCATGAGAAGTGCGGGACTTGTTTTGCAAATAATACTTATTTATTTCGGTAAAATCAATGCCATTACGGATAAGTATGGTGTTATTGATTCCGTATTCGCTAAATTGCGTTCTCAAAAATCGGGAAGGGCATATAATTACTTTGGATAAATAAGAAACCAGGGTAAGGACGTGCTTGAGCTTTTGTTTATCTATGCCCCTCAGTAATATTTTATTATGTCCGCCCATTCGGGAGACTAACGGAATTCCGGCTTTGCCGCCTGCTAAAAGTACTCTGGCAGAAAGGGTGTTTGATTGTATGATATCAGGTGAGGAGATTTTTATCAGTTCCGCAAGCCGTCCGATGGAAGGATACTCTCGTCCTTTCGGGACCCAGAGCGGTATGCCAAGTTTACGGAAAATCCGTAAAGCCGGCCCCGAATCCAAAGAAAATATTTCTGGATCGAAGTATTTGCGGTCTATGTGTTTTAGGAGGTTATAAGTAGCACGTTCCGTTCCTCCAAATGCAAACGAGTTAACAGCAAAAAGGACCTTTATTTTTTTTATCTTTGACATCATCTATGAAAGATTCTAAGCATATCGGGACACACATTTATATAAACAACAATGGCGGGGTAAATTTTAGGCGAAGAACGCCGAAGGTTTTAAATATGCACTTAAGCTTTTTTTATTAGATTTATCTTTTCTAGTTTTTTAAGCAGATGTATGGTGTTTTCTTTGAGAGCATTTTCTTCGGCTGGGAATGATTTTTTCATAGAACCGATAATTTCATCTAAATTTTTTCCTGTAGAAAGTGATTCCCAAATAAACGCCGCAGAATCGTTAAGGCTGTAATAGTTACCATTGTTTAAGTCAAGAATAATAGTTTCTTTGTCTACAACCTTGTAGACTACTCTATTTTTATCTATTGCATATTTTTTGTTAATAGCCATTTTGCTTCCTTTCAGTTGTCCACTTTTTATTATATAGCCAGCAATTTATTTGTCAAATTAAATAGGGAAGCAGACACTCTCCGAAGTAAAACTATGGGAATTTTAGCTTTATTTATTATGAATTCTATAAGATTTTCCGGTACGAAAGGGAAATAATATAGAGGCAGAAGAATAATATGTTTCTGGATCGTATAATACATAGGAGTAGATGTGTCATGGTCTCCTTTAAGATGACCGTCTCTTCTTGCCATTTCTATTAACTTTGTTCCCGGATGGAACTTTAGTTTAATAAGCCCAAATCGGTGATTTGATTTATATTGCGCAACAGCCTTTGCAATTCTTATCGCAGCCACAAATGATTCAAATCTATCAAAAAATGTCATATAGGGGTTATCGACAAGAAGGTCGAAATCTATAAAAAGACCCGAAAGGTCTTTGCGTCTTTTTATTATTTCCAGCAACTTATTTAAATCAAAATGCCTATTGAATATCTTAGAATTAATCCTTTTTGATAAAGATTGGATGCCTGCTTCACAATAAACCATTCCGGCAGTCATTAATAATCTGGTTTTATCATAAGAAAAATTATTTATAGAAATATAGGTACCAAAGGGAAGGTCTATTTTCTTAGAGTAGGCATTAGAGAATTTCTTAATCCAATCGATTGGATTAAAGAGCATATCCATGTCATAAATAAAGACACTTTTGAACATAGGCAAATTGTTTTTTACGTATTCCAATTCATTTATGATCCTTTCTACGGAAAAACCGCGCAACCTATTATAGCTGCCATAAAGTTCGCTGTATTTTGAATTTGCGCAAAAACTGCATTTAAAAATACAACCCCTGTTAACCGGTATCATATACGCAGGCCCTACTACCGAGCCAATTTTAAATTCAAGCAAGTGCTCTAAAAATAGTTCCGGAGATAAACTTAAGACCTTTTTTTTCGAAAGTATATAATTATCTTCTAAGGAGTAATCTAAGAAAGGCAGGAAATCATAATTTTCATGTGGGATATCAATTGGATTTCTGATAACTTCTTCCGGACCGTTCTTAAACCAGATATTCTTTACATCTTTACAAAAATGAGTTATGCCGGATTTTATGTTAGTCAATAAATCAGAAACCGCTACTTCTCCGTCCGAGATGCATACCATATCGGCATATTCTAAAGACTCTACGGGTGCGCCTGTGGCATGTGTTCCTCCCCAAATAACCGGCACCTTCGTATCTATATGTATAGCTCTAGTTAGTTTAATAGCATTGTCTAGATTGAATGTCATAAAACTCAATCCGACGAGCCCGGGATTAAAAGCTTTTATAAACGAAAGTATTTCGCTTACTTCTTCGTTAGTTCCCGATAATTCAGGCAGAAAAAGCAGGGCCGGCCGATGGTCACTTTTTCTTAAATAGCCGGAGATGCTTCTTACGCCAATAGAATTTGTATTATTTTCCAGGGATATTAATAAAATGTCTACCATTTCTACAACAATGTCGTTATTTTGCCTGATTGATAGTCTTAATTATTCCATTCTTTCTAGCGCCTATTTTACGCAATAACGGTAATCTTAAGGCTTGGCTTGTATAAATCTCGAATACAATCAAAAAAATTCCAAGCAACTAAAGGCTTTTAAGAATATCTTTTTATTCATGAACCTGGTATTTTGCTGCCCTCTCTAATAAATCACTTGGAATTAATCTATCGTCTCTATCCGCATAAAGATCAAGAAAACAGCCTTGCCCTCTCGATGTATCATTTATGCATTCAACGCTTGCCCTGCAGCCACCGAACCACCACGCCATTTCCGAAAAAGCACTATAAGCAGATACTTTTAGCCTGTCATTTTTGGATAACAACAACAAATCGATGAGGATATCTTGCATTCCGATTATTGAATGTCTGTCGTTTACAAATGTTCTGTGAGGATAGCAAATAACACGTTGCCCGTATCTCGATTTAATTTTCTTCAATATCCCTTCGGAATCACAGCTAACAAAGAAAGATGAGTCTTCTTCTTTGTCCATTACCCTATAGACATCTTCGAGCCTGAATAATGCCTCAGTTCTATATTCGGCCTCTGGCCAGGATCTAATGCTTACAGATATAGTCTTTTCGTTAAATCTTCTGCTAAAACTCTCAACTTCATTTTTTATAATTCTTCCGGGTATGAGGGCATTGATATAAGTTAAATAATTATCGCGAATTGTCAGCGGGATTCTGTCATATTCATGATCAATGCCTTTACCCGTAGCTGATTTATATGCTTTGATAAAATTTTCAGGCAATTCATCGGGTAACGTCAACAATCTCCAAGTATCGATAAGATACCATTGGTCAATTTGAGATTTACCCGGCTTATTCATAATAATACTCAGCTCATATTTGTTAAGTTCAACAACCTCATTTTCAAATAAATCGGAAAATCTGCAATAGCATAAGTTATTCGGAATCCAGCTCAATGCGGTCTTTCTTTGTAACCTGTCCGCAAAACGCAAGCTGGTAATAAAACATTTTATTCTGTTGCATAATCCCCACTGATTAGCTGACACTAAGAATTGATTCCGTGGTAGCCCTTTTAAAAGAAGGGTTAGTCGGGGCTGCTTGTCATAGTACACATTACGCATGTATTTTATTGTATTAAGAAGGTCCATAGAGCGCAAAGATTTCTTCGTTACTTCTTGGACCCCGAAATTAAATTTTTTCATTTGCATCCGCACCATCGTTTTTAGCGCGCAGCGGGAACATAGAAAGATCAGGCCATTTCCTGATAAACCTCTCCTGGTTATCCGCATTACTAGATCTGAACAGATTATGATGAATCAGGGCGGCTTTGCCATGGTAGATTATTTTATATCCCGCCAACCGCGTTCTTATGCAATAATCAAAATCTTCCCATTGGCAGGGGAAGAACTGTTCGTCAAGATAGCCGACTTTTCTTATAATCTCTCTGCGTATAATCCAACATGGGCCAATTAAGGCATCTACTTCTTTGGTATAATCTCTTTGCCCGGAATCAATTTCTTTTGATCCGATATTCATGTCAATGCGGCCCCATATTAATGTTCCTGCCGCGCATATTCTTTTATTCGGGAAAAGTACTTTTGGCCCAATTATCCCTACGTCGGGATTGTTTCTTATTTGTTTGTACAATTGCTCCAGGCAATTTTTGGTTACTTCGGCATCGTCATCAATAAGGGCGACAAACTTATTGCGCGTAGCCTTTAAAGCAATATTGGCTGCTCCGGAAAAACCCACGTTTTTTTTGGTATGGATGATGTTTACGTGTCTGTCTTTATTATATTTTTTATTAAGGTAATCTGTTGTTCCATCGTTGCTGGCGTTATCCACTATCGTTAGCCAATGAGAAATATTCCCGGCATGCCTTTCTATGGATTCAAGGCAACGTTTTAGCTTATTCTTCGCGTTATAGGTAACGACTATTATGTCTAACATGTCACTTTATTGCTTGCAGGAGGAAATGAATAAATTATATGAAAATCGTTGCAAAAGCATTCATCGTCCAGATATGTCTTTGCGTCTAACGTCAGCCACCCGTGGCCCGTCAGATGCCCCGGTTTATTATTAATCCCGAAATTAATATTTACTGCCACCCCCTCTTTTCTTAAGAAATAATATAATATCAGTGAGCGTACATAGCAATAGTTCTTAAGGCTTCTCCATGGCCAACGCCGCATGATAAAATCAACATACCAGGCTACCTTATCAACTCTTTTTTGATCTATTGATTTTTCTTCGCGAAACCGCAGTAATCTTAATAATGTTTTCGGCCCCATAGTAGCGATAAGAACAGGTGCAAACACGGAAACCGCAAATATGTTCATAAATAAGAAAGGCTTCTTAGGCATGCGAAGCGTAGTTATGAATTGGAATTTTTTCTTTATGCCTATTGCCGTAGCCAGGGCAATAGGCAATAATCTTAGCATCCAGGGAAATATGCGCAGAATTCGCGATCGCCCCAAAAGCAACAGGCGTTCTTTGGAGATAGTATTTCTCATTCCGGGTATATTTTCATTTGCGCAAAAATAATCCGTAGCGAAGAAATAAAGGTAGTTCCAAAAAATGTCTTTTCCTCTTGCTGGCCGGTCAAGGAGGAATTGACGTGCGCCCCTATCGGATTTACCCTCGACATCTTGTGCGCGGATAATGTCAGAGGCTAGGGCTTTTTTCGTAATTTCGGTTTCGGGAAGAAAGTTTAAAGAGAAGGCGTGAATGCTAACGGGTCTGGGCAGTTCAAGCAAGAGGCGCAGAGTTTTGTATTTATCTTCCGTTGTTTCAAACGGGTTATCCGTTATAAGCTCGTAATGTATGCCTACTTTATATTTCTTAAGCAGCGCTATTTTTTCGTGAATTTGGGCATCGGATACATTACGCTTAAAGTAGCCATTGCGTATTCTTTCGGATCCTGACTGGATACCTATTAAAGTATCGCACATTCCGGCTGCCGCTAGTGTTTTTATCATTTTTTCATCGATGAAGGAAGGGTGCATTTCGCAATAAAATGGCACACACAATTCTTTTTTGTAAACCTCGCAGAATTCTTCCAGCCACTTTCTGTCCGATCCGAAACAGGCGTCCTCAAAAACAAAATTCCTCGGATTAAGTTTATTTTTGGCGTATTTTAATTCCGCGATAAATTTTTCTACCGAGCGCTTTCTTATGAAATTAGTTTCTTGCTCATAAATATCTTTTAATGCCTGATTTCCGCAATATGAGCATGCGAGCGGACAGCCCCTGAAATTTATAGTATGGTAACAATAATAATCTGTTTTTGCAGAGTTGTGCCCGTTATATATGGGGTCGCCTCCGGATAAACATCCGTTTTCTATATAATATTTATTCTCTTGCTCGAAATCCGGAAGAGGCAGATCGTCCAAATTATAGAGAATAGGTACAGAGGAATTTTTTTTGATTGTTTGGCCTTGTTTAATCCATAGCCCGGGGACATTAAGCCTATCGGCATTACTTAAGCATTTGAGCAATTGAGGCAAGGTTTCTTCGGTTTCCCCTCTTAAAATAAAATCAGCATATTCAATGCACTCTTGGGGTTTGATGGTTGGATGCGCGCCTCCCCAGATAACAGGGATGCCTAGTTCTTTCTTTATCTTTCGTGTCAATTCCGTTGCTACCTTTAGAAATGTAGAAGGGACGCTTATACCTACCGCATCGACGGATAAATCACTTAGCAATTTTACGATTATCTCCGTTTCTTTCTTGGTGGGCGCTTTCATTTCAAATGAAAAATGACCGTAGAATATGCAGAATGCCTCTATATTATGCGCGGTCTTTAGAACAGAATATAGGCTTCTTATACCGAAGGCATGATAACTGTAAAGTGATATTAATGCGATGCGGGGAGTCATTTTTAGAATATATTTCGTTGATTCGCTATATAAAATGGATTACAATAAACATTATACTACAATAAATATCGTATAAACTATAAATTTTACAAGGAAGAGTTTATATGTGTGGCATTTGCGGGCAAATGAATTTAGATGGTGGGCCGGTTGACAAGAGGCTTATCAGAAGCATGACTTCTTCTTTGGTTCATCGCGGACCCGACGGAGAAGGCTTCTTTTTTTGCGATAACATCGGCTTGGGCCATAGGCGCTTGAGTATAATTGATATTGATTCGGGGCAGCAGCCGATGAGCAATGAAGATCGCTCGATTTGGATTGTATCAAACAGTGAGATCTATAATTTTATAGAGCTAAGGACAGAGCTTCAGTCGCGCGGCCATATTTTCCGCACCAAAAGTGACACAGAGGTCATTTTGCATTTATACGAAGAAGCCAAAGAGGGGTGTCTGGATAAGCTGGAAGGGATGTTTGCGTTTGCGATATGGGATAAGAGAAAGCAAAGGCTATTTCTCGCCAGGGATAGAATTGGCATAAAACCTTTGCATTATTATCGCGACCAGAGAAGTTTCCTTTTTGCTTCCGAGATAAAAGCGCTTTTGCAGCATAGAGCCATAGACAAGTCTTTAAATTATGCAGCGATAGACCAGTATTTTAATTTTCTTTATACCGTAGAACCAAATACTATTTTCAAGAATATTCATAAGCTTGCTCCTGGGCATTATTTGGTTTGCGAAAGAAGCGGTACGCGCATAAAAAAATATTGGAATGTTGAGTCTCCATGCGCCCGGGAATTCAAAGAAGAATATTTTGCCGAGAAGCTAAGAGAGGAACTTAAAAAAAGCGTGCTTATGACGCTAAGAAGCGATGTTCCATTAGGCGTATTTTTAAGCGGTGGCATAGATTCAAGCACTATCACTGGATTGGCGAGTCAGTGTAGCCCGCGAGTAAAAAGCTTTTCGGTTATTTTTAAGGAGCGAATGTATAGCGAAAGAGAATACATCCAGCTTGCCGCCAAAGCGTTTAATACTGACCATCATGAATTAATTGTTACCGTTGAAGATGCGGTTGAGTCTATTCCTAAGATTGCCTCTATGTTGGATGAGCCATTTGCAGATTCATCCTGCATACCCGTTTATTGTCTTTCGCGCTTAGCGAAAGCCCACGTTAAAACCGTATTAACCGGAGAAGGAGGAGACGAATTATTTGCCGGATACCCTTGGCATTTGCATAAGTTACGCCAAGGACCTGAGCTTAGCTCTAGGCGGTCTCTTGAATGGAGGACAGTCTTTGATTATCAGTCTCGCCGCGAGCTATACTCCTATGACCTTAACAAAAAAATGAGAGGGGAAAGCCTCAAGAATTTAAATATAAATCAGGATATACTTAAAAGATTAAAAGGGCTGGATAAACTGCTTTATATCGATTTAAGGACTTACTTGCCTTCGGATATGCTGGTAAAGATGGATAGGATGTCTATGATGAATTCGCTGGAGGCAAGGCTCCCATTATTAAACCGCGATTTCTTAAACTTTTGTATAAGCATTCCTCCGGAATTAAAATTAAAAAAAGGGATAAGAAAATATATAATGAAAATGGCTTTTAGAAAACTTCTGCCGCGGCAAATTATCAAAAGAGAAAAGATGGGTTTTAGTATCCCCATTAATATATGGCTATGGCAAAATGGAAAATTTCGCGACTTAGTTTATGATGCGATATTTAACTTAAAGGCTAAAAAGCGCGGGTTATTTAACTATAAAGCCATAGAGGGGGTATTTTCTAAGCACGAACAAATCGCCCCTTTTCAGGGCCATAGTATATGGGCGTTATTTATGTTTGAGTTGTGGCAAAAGAATTTTTTGGATAACTAGACTATGGCACACAGAGAGACCAGAAAAATAAGCGTTGTTATGTCTGCGTACAATGCGCAAGACTACATTCGGGATGCGGTTGAAAGTGTGTTATCTCAAGACTGCGATGATTTTGAGCTGTTGATATTAGATGCTTGTTCTAAAGATAAGACATGGTCTCTTATGAGGCAATATCGGAACCTTAAGAATGTAAGATTATTTAGAAGCAAGCTGAACATTAGTTATGGAGAAGCCAGCAATAGGCTGATTGGTGCCTGTTGGGGCAAGTATATATCTACTTGCGATGCCGACGATATAATGCTGCAGCATAATCTAGGAAGATTAAGTACCTTTTTAGATGGTAATCCCGCTTATGGGGCCGTGTATGCGGATATGCTTGCCTTAGAGCTGAATTTAGACAATTTAGCAATATCTCCCCCGTATTTACTTAAGATAGATAAGAGTTTAAAATGGGATATCCTGCAAAATTTGATTAACCATGGCGGGTCTATGATACGTAAGAATTGCTTTACTGCGGTTGGGGGGTACGACAAAAGGTTCCGTTCTCTGGATGATTGGGATCTTTGGATTAAATTGGCCGAAATTACCAAAATAAAGCACCTAAGAGGCGAGATTTATTACGTATGGCGCAGGCATTCAAAAAGTGCTTCGCAGATAGGCAGAGGTCTCCAGCGGGATTATCGGGAAATGGTAACAGCCGCAATTAAGAGGCGTTACGGTATCAATTTAGCTCTTAAGTAGCCTTGTGGTGATATTCAAGAAAGCCGAGGTTGAATCTCGATTATGAGTTTTACGCTCAGCAAGCGTTTTATTAAAGCAGATATATCTTTTTGAAATACTTTATCTTTTTCTGAGTAAGCTTTCTTGAGTACCGATAGTGCAGTGTTTATATCTTTGCCATCATAAATAGCTTTCCATACCAATGTGGCGCTTTTATTAAGGCTGTAGTAATTACCATCGTCAAGATTTAAGACTATCGCCTCGTCGTCTATTATTCGGTAATCTATATTTTTCGGAGCTATTTTATATTTTGCCTGTAGTTTCATTTGTATTTTGTGTCAACCTTATTGTATTTGATAGGCTGTATTATCGAGTATATAATAAATAAACGTATAAGGCAACAACAAAAATAATCAGGTCGATTCTATGCCAGTAAAAAAAGAAAAGAAAATAACGGTTATAATGCCTGCTTATAACGTCTCAAAGTTTATTCAGCGTTCAATTGAGAGCGTTATTGCTCAGGATTATAATGATTTTGAACTTATTATTTGCGATGATTGTTCGACGGATAACACCCTGGATATCGTCAGGCGATACAGGGCGCATCCTAAGATCAGGATTTACGGGAATAAAAAGAATATGGGGGTTAACGTTACCAGGAACAGGTTGTTGAAATTGGCAAGAGGCGAATATATAAGCCCATGCGATGCGGATGATATAATGTTGCCGGACAATTTGAAGAATTTAAGCAGGGTTTTAGACGATTGTCCTAAGATTGGCGTGGTATACGCGGATATATTAATTGTTGAAAACGACAGATCGGGCAGAATAAACAAGCCGCCATTTATTGAGCATAAAGATTGCCGTAAGATGTGGGATTTGATAGAGCATGGCCCGGTCGTTAACCATGCCGGGTCAATGGCAAGGAAAGCATTAATTTTAAGGGTAAATGGCTATGATGAGGATATTCCTTTTGACAGTGATTTTAGTTTGTATCCTAAATTAGCGGAAATTACGGAGTTCAGGTATTTAAAAGATGAGGTTTATTATATTTATATGCAGTATCCGGCAGGGATTACCAAGAAAACTTCTCCGGCGATGCTTCGTCGGAATGTCCTAGAAGTTAGAAGGCGGGCCGTATTGAGAAGATACAATCTTAAATTCTGACTATGCCAATAATATAATTATGAAAATGTCTATTGAGGAAAGGTTATTAATTTGTCTGGCTAAAGTTTATTCATCCGAGGAAGAGAAGGACACAGCCAGACGTTTACTTCAGGAGAATATTGATTGGGTATTCTTTATACGCTTAACCTCGAGGTGTGGCATTACTCCGTTAATCGTCAAGAATATCTTGGCCTTAGGCAGTGATTTTGTTCTGCCGGAATATTTACTAAGTGTAGCAGAGACTCGCAGCCAGGAATATACACTAGATAATATGCTACTATGGAATGAATTGCTAAAGATTAAGAAAGCCGCAGAGAGCGATGGTATAGCGATTATCCCCATGAAGGGCATCATACTCACTCAGTTGCTTTACGACAATCCGTCTTTAAGAATGACTTCCGATATAGATATCCTCGCGCGCAAAGAATCCCTTCCTAAGTTGGAGTCGGCACTAAATAATTTAGGCTACCGAATGGATCCGCTTGAGCGCGCATATAGAGAGTATCATCGCAAGAAATACTTCCATTTTACTTTCGAGAAAAATGGTTTAGGCGGGCGTAAAATTATTTTAGATCTGCATTGGGATATTGTATGGCCTTCCTCAGGATTCAGCGATTTTGTAACTGATTTCTGGGAACGGGCCGCATATCAGGATATTATAGGTGAGCGCATCTTGGCTCTTTCTCCCGAGGATGCGCTCATCGAATCCCTTATTGAAATATATAAGGATTTCTTTCACCACAAGTCATTTCTTCTTAAGCGTCATATTGACGTATCGCAGATATTGCGTGTATACGCCGGTGAAATGGATTGGGATTATCTTGTGAACAAAATATCCAAACACGGACTTAAAGGATTATTTTACTACGCATTATCATTAGGCGGCGGAGAAAGTGTAGTTAGACTTCTGCCGGGTGATTTAGCGAAGAAAATTAAGCCGGGTTTGCTACAAAGAACATTAATATCCAAGTTATCGCCTAAGCTTTATTCTAACAGGCCATATGTCCCGCCGCAGGTAATATTGTTTGACAATTTTTTTTCGGAAGTTATTTTGCGCGGAAATATATTAAGATATATTAAAGTTTCATTCTTTAAGCTCGTGATTTTACCGAATTATGCCGAATTTGCCGCTGCATCTTCAAGCTGGCATTGTCAATTCCTGTTTTTTATTCGGCAATTCAAAAGAGGTCTTTTGTACTTATTTTGCAGAAAGGCGGAGTAGTAGGAGAAAATTCATTATGCCCGAGCGCGAAGATTTATTAAATAACATAAAATTGATAGAGGCGGTAGTAAAAAATGATGCCTCTATTTGCCAAGGACAAGTTAACTTAAAAACTATTAACCTTGATGCGTTTAAAGATTTTGTCGGTGATAACGGATTGACAGCTTTTTTGTATTCAGCCAGCCAGAAAGAAGAATTTTCAGGTTTAAAAAAATTTTTAATATTTTTTCTAACACAATCTTATTACAAGATATCCTTGTCAAAAATTACCTAGCACCTTTCTTTTATAATAATTTAAAAAAAACAAAAACAAGT
>Ga0172375_10001286_pt1 | contig 40436 bp, 33 predicted proteins | sample LakKiv1m_FD_114537 | JGI IMG/M metagenome (GOLD analysis project Ga0172375, IMG submission 114537) | Freshwater microbial communities from Kabuno Bay, South-Kivu, Congo - kab_092012_11.1m | ecosystem: Environmental > Aquatic > Freshwater > Lake | place: Democratic Republic of the Congo... | reverse complement strand
TCGCGCTACATTTTTAAATACTTCCTTGAGGCCAAAAAGGAAGAAACGCTTCCCAAAAATATCGTGCAAGCAACTTGAATTAACAACAAATAAGCTCCATTGCTTTTTAAAACAGACACGAGATTAAAATCTAAAAATAATGTTTGCATTTTGGCATTTAAAAAAACAACACACCCAACAAAAATAGCATCAAAAATTACCACCGAAGCAATAGCATACAAAATGCTTTGCACCAAAAACGGGCCCCTTATAAACCAACTGGAAGCGCCCACCAAGCGGCTTGTTGTTATTTCATCTTTTATTGAAATGATAGTTAGCTTAATTGTGTTAAATGTAATTAATATCACCAATAAAGCAATGCCAATTCCCCCCGCAAAGCCGGCTTTTTTTACATTTGAGGTGATATAAAAAAGCTGATTGATTACCTCTTTATTTTTGCTATAAGACACCTTTTCAATAATGTCTTGGGGCTCTTTGGTTTTTAAAAATTCATCTATGGCGGCGTATTTGTCTGAGGAAAAAGCTTTTATGTTTAATGAAGCTAAAAATGGGTCTTCTTGGACTTGGTCTAACGCCTCCAAATAAAACTTGTCGTCTTTGTGCCTCTCAATAAAGATTTCATTTGCTTCTTGTTTGGAAATATAGTCAACTTCCTTCACCTGATCTGTGAGCCCCAATAACTCTTGCTTTAAGCCAAGGATTGTATCTTCTGTGGTGTCTTTTTTGAAATAAACAGAAATATCCACTTTTTCTTCTGATTGGGCGATTAAAAAATTTCCTATCTGCTCAAAAAGAAAAATAAACGATATGGCAAAAACAACAACTCCCATTATAAAAATAACCTGCAAGCTCAATGTTTTGTTGCGCCAAAAACCCTGCCAGCCAAATTTTAAAATCCTTTTAAATGATGTAAGCATAAAAAACAAAATTAAAAACGAAAAACTAAAAACGACAATCTAAAACTAAAAAGTTTCGCTCATTTTTAATTTTTACTTGTGGTTTTTCATTTTTCATTTTCAGTTTTTCATTTATAAAATGAATCGTCCTTTTTTATCATCTCCAATTATTTTGCCTTGGTCCAAAGTGATAACCCTTTTCTGCAAATAATCCACGGCTTCTTTGTCGTGAGTCAATAATAAAATTGTTGTTCCCATTTCGTTGATTTTTTTAAATAAACTTACAACCTCATAAGAATTATAAACATCTAAATTCCCGGTTGGCTCATCAGCCACAATAACTTCAGGGCGGTGTATTAAAGCCCGGGCAATGGCTAAACGCTGTTTTTCTCCGCCCGACAATTCATGGGGAAAATGACAAGCCCTGTTTTCAATGCCAACTATTTCTAAAACCTTTTTAACGTCTTTGGCAATTGCCTCGTCCCCAACCCCCACAACCTGCATAATATAGCACAAATTTTCCTCAACATTTTTATCGCAAAGCAATTTATAATCTTGATGCACAACGCCAATTTTTCGGCGCATTTCTTGAAGTTTTTTGCCTTTTAGCTCGCAAATATTTATATCGTTAAAAAATATTCCTCCTTTGCTGGGTTTTTCTTCTCTGGTAAAAATTTTTACCAAAGTGCTTTTTCCAGCCCCGGATTTTCCAACAACCGAAACCAGCTCGCCTTTGCCAATTTCTAAATTTATATTAGACAAAGCCACGATTTTTCCAGCTTGGGTGTTATAAATTTTTGTTAAATTTTGAAATTTTATCATAATAAATTTTTGCAATTTTAAACAAAACTTTTCGTTTCAGCCATTATAAAATCGTCTATTTCACCATTTAAAACCGCTTGGGTATCTGTTGTTTCAACTCCCGTGCGATGATCTTTTACCAAATTATATGGATGCAAAACATACGAACGAATCTGGTGGCCAAAATTTGCCTCAATTTTTTCTCCCTTCATTTTTGCCAAGCTTGTTTGCCTTTCTTTTTCTTTTATCCCCAAAATTTTCCCTGCCATTATCTCTAGAGCGATTTTTTTATTGACTGCCTGATATCTTTCGGTTTGGCAGGCCACAACCAGGCCAGTTGGCAAATGGGTTATCCTTACGGCTGTTTCCCGCCTATTAACATTTTGCCCTCCTGCTCCGGACGATCTAAATGTTTCTATTTTTAAATCGTCTGGATTTAAAATATCCCCGCCTATTTCATCATTTTCAATTTTTGGAATTACCTCCACTTTTGCAAAAGAAGTATGGCGCAGTTGTTTTGCAGAAAAAGGTGAAATTCTAACAAGCCGATGGGCTCCGCTTTCTTTTTTTAAATACCCAAAAGCGAACTTTCCTTTTATTTCCATTTCCACTTCTTTAACGCCCAATCGACCTTCTGGCCCCCCTCCCTCAGTAAAGCTTTGAGACAATATCTTATATTCAAAACCCGCCCTTTCAGCGTATTTTTGATACATTTTTAAAAGAAGACAAACCCAATCCTCAGCGTCTCTTCCTCCAGCCCCCGCTTGAATCAAAATAATCGCGCCTTTTTTATCATACTCCCCAGAAAGAAAAACTGATAAACCCCTTTTTTCTATTTTATCTTTTAAAGTGTTAATTTTTTGGCTAATCTGCTCCCCCATTAAATTGTCTTGACCAAAAGCAGTGAAAAATTCTTTTATTTCAGAGAACTCATTTAAAAGCACTCCAAAGGACTCTATTTCTTCTTTTAATTGACTGGCTTTTTTCTGGGAAAGAGCGGCTTTTTCTTGATTGTCCCAAAAATCTGAATTTTGGGAACTTTTTTCTAAAGAATCCAACTCTTTTCGTTTTCTGTCTAATTCAAAGCCATTGCTCCAATTGGTTGAGTTTTTGGGATAAATTTTCAATTGAAGCGGTTAATTCTTGCATTGTTTTAGTATATCATTTTTAGCACAATTTAAGAAAAGATTAAAGTGAGCCGATGGTCGGAATTGAACCAACAACCTTTCCCTTACGAAGGGACCGCTCTGCCAGTTGAGCTACATCGGCATAATAAATGAAAAGCTGAAAATGAAAAATGAAAAACCATAATCTAAAATTAAAAATCATTTCTTGCCTTTTAGGGTTAACAAGCTCGTAGCTAAAATATTGGCAATCTCCGTTAATTCTTTTAATAAAACTTCGGCTTGGCTCTTTTCTCCTTTGTTTGAATCTCGGCACAAAGCTAACCAAAACTTTGTTTCGTTAGCTGATTTTAAAGAATGATGAAAAAAGTTAGCGAAGTCCTTTTTTGAGCTTGACGCTTGGGTTTCAATATAGTTGGCTCCGATACTTGTGCCACTTCAAAGCATTTGATTGGCAAAAACCCGCGAGCTTCTATCTTTGGATAAACTATCAACAAACTTTACCAAACGCAAAATAAAGTTGTAAATTCTGGCTTTAAATTCATTTTTAAATTTTTCTTTGTCGTTTTTCATTTTTCATTTTTAGTTTTTCGTTTGATTAGCGAGAGACGGGAATCGGACCCGCATTTTTTGCTTGGGAAGCAAATGCACTACCACTGTGCTACTCTCGCGTTTTCTCTTTCTCTTTTTTCAGCATTTCAGAAAACTTCTGCCACAATTCTTTTATTTTCTGGCTGGTATCTGTTTCCGCTCCTGCTTCCTGATTTGGAAAAGCCACCACCTGCTCTCCGGGCTTTTTAAAATTTAGCTCTTCCCTGCCCACTAACTCCAAATAATCATAGCTTTGTTTTTGTAAAATTTTGCTTTGGAGCGTCTCTTTTTCTTGAGATATCTCCTTTTGGTTATCTTGAACCTCTTTAAGCTTTAAAACCACTCTTTGCCTTGCTCCCATTAACCGCCAATTTCCAAAAATAAAAAGTCCAATAATAAATACTAAAAAAATAGCGGCTATTTTTGAAAGGTTTATTCTTGGCTTTGCCATAAAAAAGTTATATTATAATATAATAACTATAAAAAAATTCTAATGAAAATAAATATTGTAAAAATTATTTGGATATTTTTAGTGGCCGTGGTTGCTTTAAGCATGGTTGTGGCTTTAATCTTTCCTGCCTTCTTTTAAGTTAAAGATAGCAAAAATTGGCAAGAAAAAACAGGGGACAAGCCCTGTTTTTTCTTGATTTTCCCAATTTACCGACTTAATTGCTCCCGACCTCGGGGGTCGGTAAGTTGAATTATTTCAATATGTTCAAAAACACTTGCGCTGGAATATTAACCCTTGCTCTGTTTTTTAACTTTTGCTTGCCTTTTTTTTGGGCTTCAAGCAGTTTCTTTTTCCTTGTTACGTCTCCCCCATATAATTTGGCTGTAACGTCTTTTCTTAAAGCAGACACTGTTTCTCTGGCAATTATTTTACCCCCAATTGAGGCCTGAATAGCCAAGGCAAACTGCTGAGCAGGCAACGCATCTTTTAATTTTTCCAAAAACTTTTTTATTTCACTATGGGCCTTGTCTCTTGTTAAAATTTTAGCAAACGCTTCTTCTTTTTCTCCAGCCACTAAAATATCCACCTTTGCCAAATCAGCTTTTTGATATCCAATTTGCTCAAAACTAAAAGAAGCGTATCCCTCAGTTGACGATTTCAACTTTTCATAAAAACTGCCAGATATTATCTCTCTTAGGGGAGCTTTAGCTTGTAAAAGAGATTTGTCTTTTGTTAAAGAATGCGTGCTTTCAAGAGTAATTTCAAAAACGGGAAAAATTCTAAATAGCTGATTAAAGTATTGGTTTGGCGTTATTATTTCCACGCTTACCCACGGCTCTTGAGTTTCTTGGATTAAGGAAACATCTGGATACATAGCGGGAGAGGAAATTTCTACTGTTTTTCCATTTTTTAAAATTGCTTTAAAAACCACTTGGGGAGACGTTGCGATCAAATTTAAATTAAATTCATTTTTTAGCCGGCCAACTGTGATTTCTGCGTGCAAGGAGCCCAAAAAACCGCATCTAAATCCTCTGCCCAAAGCCATTTGGGACTCTATTTGAAAACTAAATGCCGGGTCGTTAAGCTTGTGTTTCAATAAAGCGTCTTTCAACATATCAAACTCATCAGCTACTGATGGATATAAACTTAAAAACAATACTGGCTGGGGATCCCTGTATCCTTGCAAAGGTTTTCTGTAATTGCCCTCTTCTTCATTTTTTAATTTTAAATTTTGAGTTTTTAATTTTACTATGGTATCTCCCACCCTCACCTTATCAGGAACTTTAATTCCGGTTTTAATGTATCCAATCTCGCCTTGTTTTAAAGTTTGGCTTTGAATAAGGGCTGGATTAAAATATCCCACTTCTTTTACTTCTGATGACCAACCTCCAACGAGTAAATCAATTTTGTCCCCTCTTTTTACCTCCCCGTCAAAAACCCTTACATAAGCCACTACCCCAGAAAAAGAATCGTATTTTGAGTCAAATATTAACCCCTTAAAACCATCTTCAAAAGACATAACGGGCGAGGGCATATCGGAAATAATTTTTTCCAAAAGATCATTCACTCCCTGTCCGGTTTTTCCTGAAACTGATAAAATTTCGCTTGTTTTTTTGCCAAGAATATCAGCTAATTCTTTCTTTGAGGCCTCAATCTGCTCATCGCTTGCCAAATCAACCTTATTCACGCAACCAATAATAACAAGTCCTTGCTTTTGGGCCTGTTCCAAATTAAAAAGAGTTTGAGCTTGAATTCCTTGTTTAACGTCAACCAACAAAACAGCTCCCTCGCAGCAAGCTAACGCTCTTGATATTTCATAAGAAAAATCAATATGCCCGGGAGTATCTATTAGATTTAGTATGTAAATTTCATTTCCTTCATTTTGACTTTTGATTTTTGATTTTTGACTTTGAGGTTGTTTGTAAAGCAACCGAATTGGATGCATTTTAATGGTGATGCCTTTTTCACGCTCCAAGTCCATTGAATCCAAAAACTGAGCCTGCATTTTTCCCCTGCCAACAGCGCCGGTAATATCTAAAAATCGATCCGCTAAAGTGGACTTTCCATGATCAACATGGCTAATTATAACGAAATTGCGGATTTGATTTTGCATATATGCCTCCAAATTAACTTTGATTCTTTAATATCCAATAAGTGGCAAAGAATCAAGTAAACGCCAGTCCCCAAACAAGCGGAAGCGCCTGTTTGTAATAAAAGCCCCAAAACCTTATCTGTGGAAACAAAAGCCCCGGTTACTTTTAAAGAAAAATAAGTTGCCAATGACGCCAAAAAAGCGGAAAGGAACATTTTTAAAAAAATATTTTTATTTTTTGAAATTTCCAAATTCTCCAGTTTCATTTTCAATGCCCAAAAAAGTAAAATACATTGAAATATAGATGAAAAAGACAAAGCCAAAGAAAGCCCCAAAACCGAGATATCTGTCAAATTCTTTAACCTTAAAAAACTTACAGCCCACTCTTTAAAAACACCCGGTGTTTTCAAAAGCCAAACAAACAAAAAAGAAAGCGCCACATTCAAACCAATTGAAAGCAGGGCGATTTTTAAAGGCGTTTTTGTATTGTGCAAAGCAAAAAATGCCCTCCCCAAGAAAGGAATCAAACAAGCGGCAAACAAGGATAAAGATAAAACCCCCAGAGAGCTTGCGGTTAAGCGAGTTTCCCACCAGCCAAAGTATCCCCCCCCAGCCACCTGAGTTCCATAAATAAGTCGGACAATTTGCGCCCTTAAAATAAAAATAAGCCCGCTTAATGGTAAAATGAAAAACATTATTTTGCTCAATATGCCAGAGAACACCTCCAAAAACCTTTCTTTTTGCTCCAAGGCAAAACTTTTTGAAAGGGCTGGAAAAACAGCTGTGGCAAAAGATAATCCAATTAATCCAACTGGCACGCAATAAAGATTATTGGAAAGATTAAAAACTTTAATTGAACCTGCCATTAGAGTGGAAGCGATGCCTGTGGTGATGATTAAGTTAATTTGAAAAGCCGCTGTGCTCACCACCCTTGGCGCCATAAGCTTGGAAATTCTTAAGAGCCCGGACTTTTCTTTTAAAACAAAGGAAAATTTTGGGGCAAACCCAAACCTTGCAGCTGGAATTACCTGAATAAGTAAATGCATCAAAGCGCCAAAAATCACCCCAAAAGCCAGCCCAGGCAAACCAATTATTGGGTAAAAAACTAAAATACCCGTTAAAATACCAATATTATAAAAAATTGGAGCCACAGCAAAAGCATAGAAAAGATTTAAACTTTGCAAAACGCTGGAAAAAATCGCTGATAAGCCCAAAATAACGGGGCTCAAGCACATTATTCTCATTAAAATAATGGTTTGGGTTTTTTGCTCCACAGAAAACCCTGGCACTGTTAAGTTAACCAAAAACGGCGCTAAAAAGAAAAAAACAATCGCTAAAAAAGCCAACGCAATAAAAAAGATAGTAAAAATATCCCTAAATAATCTTTTTCCCGCCTCTTGGTTTCCATGGAAATAAGAAGAAAAAACAGGCAAGAAAGCGGCGGTTATTCCTCCGGTGATTAAAATTCCATAGATAAAATCTGGCACCCGAAAAGCTGCCCAATAAACATCAGCGAGCTTGTTTGGCAAAAAATTAGCTAACAAATTATCCCTTAAAGCTCCCAAGGCGTAGCTAAGAGAACTTGACACGCCTATAATCAAGGCGGCAAAGCTGATAGTTTGCGTTTTAGAATTTAATAATTTTTTAATCACCATATTTTAACTTCCTCATTGCAAAATAAAAAACCTAAGCAGACAATAAGACGAATTCTGTTCTCCGCCATCCGCCAACTGGCGGAGTGAAGTGGCAACCATTTATCTTGTCCCTCGCTTACGTTCGGGATCGTGCGAGATACTTTTTACCCCTAACAAGTTCGAGGTCTAGCCCCAATGGGACATAAATTGCCCTCTAAACCTGCCAAAGGGCTTTCTCTTGCGCTCGGGTAAGGATATTTAGCCGTTTCACCCTTCGCTTCGCTTGGGGCAAGCCCTAAGGTTATACGAAGATTTATCCGCTAAAGGCGGATACCCTTTGCCTTTCGGCTCAGGACGTCACTGTTCGCACCTCTGCCATTGCTGGCGACGGGCGTTACCCGCTACCTTTGTCGCCTGAGGCGACTGAGTGTTCGGACTTTCCTCCCCCTTCTTTTGCGCAAGCGCGAAAAGGAAGGGGCGATTGCCTTGTCTACTTAGGCAAATATATCATAACAGAAAAACAGAAGAAAGTCAAAAAAGTTTTTGGCTTTTTGCCTGACCATCAAGAGTTTGGTTAACCATTTTGTCAGCCAGCTTATTCAACTCTCTTTTTATTGCCACAAAATTGATATTGGGAAGCTCAACCCTTAAATTCCAAACCTCTAAAAAAAGTTTTCCTATTTTTTCTTCCTGAATTTTGTATTTCCCGTTCATTTGGTTAATTAAAAGCTCGGAATCCGATCTAACCTCTATTTCATAGCCCTTTATTTTATCTTTGCCAATAACCTGCTTAATCTTTTTTAAACCAAAAATTAAGGCCTTGTATTCTGCCTCATTGTTAGTGCAAAAACCAATCTTTTCCCCATAACTTTTTATGATATTTCCCCTCTCGTCGCTCAAAACAACTCCAATAGCGCCTTCTCCGGGGTTTCCACGAGAACCGCCATCTGTATTGATAATAAGCTTCATAAATTAAAAATTAAAAACGACAATTTAAAATTTAAAAGTTTCGCTCCTTTTTTAATTTTTACTTGTGGTTTTTCATTTTTCATTTTCAGTTTTTCCTTAATCTGTTGCTGAGTTTTGAAAATAATCTGCAAGACATTTTTTAAGTCCTTCGGTTTGGGACTTATCGCAGGTAAAGCCGGCCGCTGGTGGATGTCCCCCATATACCTCTAAAAAATTCTCGCACGCCCTCATAGCCATAACCCCGTTTCTTTTGTCGGGCATTCTCACGGACCCCCTGCATTTTTCTTTGCCTATTCTGTATATAAATGTTGGTTTTTTTGTTTTATTGCAAACCCTTGAGGCAATTGGACCGGTTAAAACCTGCTCCCATAGTTCGCTTCCCTGAAAAACTATGCTTTCGCTTGTTTTATCCTCCCCAACAACCTGTTCTGCTATGTCCTGGATTCTCATCTGCCTTTTTATTGCTTCGTTTGATAACCCCCTTACCATTTGTTTAGCTTTTGAGAGGTCTTTTTCTTTAAAAAGAAGATAGCTTTCAGTTAAATTATTTTTTAAATTAGTTATGTTTAAAATTGTAACGATTTTTGAAAAAATAGCCCTTTGACTGCTGTTGTCTTCTTCTGTTTCCTTAAAAAAATCTAAAAAAGCCATAAATCCAGGCCTAAATGTTTCTTTTAAGCGCTTCAACCCTTTTTCAATAACTTTTTTATTATAATCTTCTTCTGGCATCATGTCAGCTATTGCCCCCAAAGCGGCTAATTCAAAAAAACTTCCTTGCAGGGCGTCTGGCATCTTCTTGCCCAAAATTTCTTCGCTCAGCTTATAAGTTAAGCTCACGTTAGCTAACTTTTTGAAAGCATACTTGTCTTTTGGCTGTTTTGGGTCAACAATTAAAGCTGGTTTTGGCAGCTTTCCTAAAATTTCGTGATGGTCAATAACAATAACTTCAAAACCAAGCTCTGCGGCCTTTCTTATTCCGCTAAAACTTCCAATGCCACAATCCAAAATTATTAAAAGAGCAGGCGCTTTGCTTGAAAAATTATCAAGCGCTTTTTCGCTTAAACCGTAACCGCATTCTCCCCTGTCGGGAAAGTATACCAAATCTACCCCACCTGACAGATTTTGAATTGTCTCCTCTAAAATAACAGCCGAGGTTGTGCCGTCTAAATCAGAGTCAGCAAAAATAATAATTCTTTCCTGTTTTTTTACGGCCCGCTTAATCCGCTTTGCCGCTTTCTTAAGATTTTTTATCTCTTTACGCATAAATTGAAAAAGCCAATGTTCTTGGCTAAAAATTTAGAAATTAGACATTGCTTATAAAATTAAAAATTGGAAATTAAAAGTTATTATATTTTTAGAACTTCAATTCCTGGCAATGTTCCATTAGCTATAAATTCCAGCAAGGCGCTTCCACCAGCCGATAAAAAAGAAAATTCGTCTTCCATGCCTTGGGCCCTTATGAAAGCCACTGTGTCCCCTCCCCCAGCCACTTTTAAAGCGTTTTTATTCTGGATGATGGCTTTGGCAATTTCCAATGTTCCTTTTTTAAATTTTGGATTTTCAACAAGTCCTAAGTCCCCAGACCAAAAAATTGTTTTGGCTGTTTTTAAAATATCTGAAAACTTTTCTATTGTTGATTCTCCCACATCAAAAATTTCTTCCTCTTTTTTTATACTTCCCAAAGCCGCCTGCCTAACAATATTGCCCTTATCGTCCAAAGAAACCGTCACGTCTAATGGCAAATGAATTTTTGAGTCGGTTAAATTTATTTGCGATAAAATATTTTTTGTTTGCTCTTTAACCTCCAAATGTCCAACAATAACTCCCTTTACTAAAAGCAAAACATTGGCAATTTTTCCCCCAAAGAGCAAATAATCAGCTAAGGGCAGAAATTTTTTAATCATTTTTAATTTTGCCTCCACTTTTGCTCCGCCAATTAAAATAACCAAAGGCCTTTCTGGCTTTTCCATTAAAGAACTTAAAACGTTTATTTCTCTCTCGCATTCAAAACCAATAAAATGCGGTAAAAACTTTGGGCAAGAAACAACTGAAGCGTGGCTTCTATGGCAGCAGCTAAAGGCCTCTCCCACATAAATTTCAGCTAAACCTGCAAGTTCTTTGGCAAATTTTTCACTATTTTTCTTCTCGCCTTTGTTAAAACGCAAATTTTCCAAAAGTAAAATTTGCCCTGGCTTTAAACTTTCAATTGTCTTTTTTGTCTTTTTCCCAACGCATTTTGAAGAAAACAATATTTTTTCACCGAGCAAGTTTTCCAGCGCAACAGAAACCGGCTTTAAGCTTGCCCCATCAAAGAAACTTTCTTTTTCCAAATGGCTGGCTAAAATTATTCTTGCTCCGCTTTCTTTTAAGTAAGCGATGGTTCTTTGCGCTTTTTTTATCTTAAAATTGTCAACAACCCTGCCCTTTTCTATTGCAACATTAAAATCACACCTAACCAAAACCTTTTTGTTAAAAAAATTATAATCATTTAAACTTCTAAACATATTATTCAAATTTTATAACTTCTCCCGGATTTATCTCCTTTGGCAAACTGCCCTGCCTTTTCCTTTCTTCTTCACTTTTTGACATTTCAATGTCCTTTAAAGATTCTTTTATGGCCTCCTTTAGCTTTTCTTTATTAATTTCTTGTTTTGCTTTTTTTTGCTCCTCTTTTTGTTTTTTCCCAAAAGGAACGGTATTTCTCAATAAAAGCTCCTCTAAGGAAACCGTTCCTCTTTCTTCGCCATTTTCTTGATTTAGCTCAACTTCTTTTTGGAGATTTCCCTTTTTATTAACAACACGTTCTTTGGGACGATTCGTTAGGGGAACATTTGCCTTTGCTTGGGGCTCTTTTGGAACTTCGCTTTTCTCTTCTTGAGAAATATCCGCTTCAATTTTCTTTAAACAGGCCTTGCAATAAACAGGTCTTTTATTGTCTGGTTTGAAAGGCACCTTAGTATTTTTTTTGCATCCCTCGCAAGTGGCATCGTAAAGTTCAATTGGCTTTTTAAAATCCTTTTGCAACACGAAGTCCCCGGTCCATTTGGATATCTCCCCCTCTATTTTTTCACGAACGCCCGCATATTCTTTTCTTGATATCTCAATTATTTCTTCTTTAAAGGATTTTTCGGGCATATCGGGAGGAGGAAGAGTGTCAGCTGAAAAAGGGTCTTGGGCAATGCCATTAACCATTAGTTTTGTGTAAATATTATACTTTCCTAAATTTACAATATCGTTTGCTGTTAAGTTTGGAGCAAACTCTTTTTCTAAAAATTCAGCGTCTTCTGCTCCCACCCTAAAAACAATCATTGTGCCCACGTTGCCAAATACAGCGTCTCTTACGGTTTCATCCATTTGGGTTATGTATTGATGCCCCAATGTTAAGCCAAGCCGATACTTTCTGGCTTCAGACAATATATTGGCAAAAGATTCTGTGGCAAAATTTTGAAACTCATCAACATATAAAAAGAAGTCCTTTCTTTCGTCTTCTGGAATGTCCACTCTGGACATAGCGGCTAACTGCAGTTTGGTAATTAAAAGCCCGCCCAATAATTTTGAAGAATCTTCTCCTATCCTGCCCTTTGAAAGATCCATAATTAAAATCTTTTTCTCGTCCATTATTTTTCTCATATCAAGAGACGATTTTGTTTGTCCGATAATATTGCGAATAAGCGGGGAAGAAATAAACTGGCCTATTTTGTTTTGAATGGCGGCTGTTGCTTCGGTTTCATATTTTTGAGAATATCTCGCAAATTCATTAAGCCAGAATGACTTAACAATTGGGTCTTTAATCATCTCAACCACTTTGGCTCTATATTCTTCATCAGCCAAAATTCTATTAACCCCAAGCAGAGTTGAATTGGGATATTCCAATAAAGACAAGATGCAATTATTTAAAATGTATTCCATACGGGCCGACCAAACATCGGGCCATATCTTTTTAAAAACGCCCATCAAGCCAGAAGCCACAAGATGTCTAAACTCAACATCCACTTTTTCCATTACGTTAAAGCTGATTGGGAAGTCCAAATCAGCTGGGTTGAAATAAATAACATCATTTATTCTTTCTTTTGGAATATAATCCAAAAGCTCGCTTGCCGCCTCTCCGTGCGGGTCAACAAACCCAAGGCCATGGTCATTTTGAATATCCTGAATGGCCATATTTTTTAAAAGCTGGGTTTTGCCCATTCCAGTTTTTCCAATAACATAAACATGCTTGCGCCGATCGTCAAGCTTTATGCCAAATCTTTTTCGCTCATTGCGAAATGACGTCTCGCCAAAAAATGTAATCTCCTCTGCCATAGTTTTATGTTAAATGCCTTCCCGGGGCAATTTTACGCAAAAAGTATTTTGCTAAATTGCCCGTTGAAAGCATATTATGCTTTCAACCCGAAGAAGATTATCTCTTCCATAGAAGCAAAGTTAAAAACTAAGAATGAAAAACTAAAAACTACAATCTAAAATTTAAAAGTTTTTGTTCTTTTTTAATTTTTCTTTGTAGTTTTTCATTTTTCATTTTACACTTTTCATTAACAATTTACCCGATGGGTAAATTGGATGGGGGACCTGCTTTCTTTGATTCAATTGTTTCAAGCCCGGAGGCAGGCATAGCCGCTTTGCTTGGGAAATGCCATAAAGTGGCTATTTCTTCTGGATTTAAAATTAAATGGCCGTGCTTTTGCCCGGGCACAATTTTGGGAAAAAAATAACCCCATCTGCTTATATATCTCCTGAAAAGTTTTCTTTTTTTAATATAAAGCCTTTGATTTCTGTAAAAAGCCGGAGGAACCACTTTCGTGGTCATAAAGGGCTTTATGCCATTTAAATTTATAGTGGAAACACCGCTTGACAAATTTAAAACCAACCGCAAGTTTGGCTTGAAAAAAACATCTTTCTTGCCCAAAAGAATCATTCTTATTGTCGCCTGAAAACCATGTTTTGACATTTTGTTTTCAATGCCTTGCACTATTTCCCTTTCACCGGGACTTAAATGCAATTCGGGAGGCAACAAGGGCTCCACTTTTTCTTCTGATTGAAATGGCTCTTTGTCATGAATCAAGAGGTTATACGCCTCCCCAATAATTGTTTTGTTGTCTTTTGCTGGTAAAGGCCTTTTCAAAAGCTTGGACAATTCCTCCCTGCCCTCCACCTTCCAATCATTTTCCTGATCAGTTAAAATCGGCACTAATATAATTTGGAACCATAATTGCTCTCCCGGCCTTAACCGCGACATTCCCTCCAAAAGAACGGCTAACGGGTCAACTCTTCTTTCTTCCTCAATTTCTTGTGTTGGTTCAAAAAAACTAAGATAGGTTTTTATGGGATAGCACCTTTTTTTCATCATTTTAAAGTTGCAAGCCCATATATCCCATTCCTTGTTTGGTGCGTCTTGGGGAACCATGCGGGTATAATCCATCACCTGTTCAACTTCCACCTCTGGATACTGGGAATAAATGGCTGACTCAAACGCTTTTCTCATAGCTCCCGGTAAATAAATGTAAAAATGAATTTTCCCGTCAATTGAAGCGATCTCTAATGAAAAATTTAACAAATACTTCCCTTCAAACCATTTTTCTTTAAAATCAGCTGGGTCGTAAAGCGTCCAAAAATTTGAAATAACCTGCTCCATCGCTTTTATTGGCCTGTCAATTTCTTTAGCTATTTTAACCTCCAAAACCATCCAGTTGGCTTTTGCCCAATACTGGTCGTTCATATACCATTCAAATATAAACTTCAACTTTGGGAAAATAATAAAAGGCAAAGGAAGCCACCACCAGGCCTTGAAAATTGACCACAGAATTCCCAATATTCCCTTTGTAATTTGAGCCAAATAAACAGGGTCCATTAAAATAAAATCTATTCATTTACAATACTAAAAAAAATACCCCCTTTCAAGGGGATAAATTTTCTTCCAAAAGTTATTAGTTATTAGTTATTTGTTATTTGTTATTTTAGGCGGTTTTAAACTTTAAAAAATATTTCCCACTTTGATCTTTTAAGAAAAGATTCTTGTCGGATAAATTAAGAAAAACTGTATTTGGTTTGACAAGACGTTGTTTTTGAACAGCTGTTAATATCTCTTCCTTGCTAATGGGAGCGTTGGCCTGGAGCACCTTGCAAATTACATCTTTAACGGTGCCAGATGAATATCCCCAGTCGCTCAAGCCATAAATTCCTCTGCCAACCAAAATAAACCTTTTATCTCTTATTAACTCATTATGAATTGTTTGGGGCAGCATTTTTCTTTTAGAAAATAGTTCTCCAGACAACTCCCCGGCCTTTACAGCAATTGCCCTAAAGTGCAAGGGCTCCCCTGTTTTTTTCAAAACTAAATAAGCGACGTCTCTCACCCCTTTTGGTTTTATTTCTGGCCAGGTTGACAGGCCAAAATTTTGCAAAGGCCCTGCTTCAATGTCTCGGGCAATTTCCAAACAAGCGCTCAAGAAATTTTTATCTTCTATTCCCGCGCTTTCCAATAAACTATCAAATGTTGCTGGTTTCTTTTCTTTGTGGAAAAAATCTTTTATTTTTTTTACAATGTCCCCCACAATTCCTTCTTTATCTTTTTGGATAGACCAAAAGGGAAATAATATTTCACTATCGCCCAATTTATAAAATTTATCCCCCAAAACCAACAAAAAATAAACGTAATTTTTTTCGCTCTCTTCGGCTAATTCTTTTAATAAAATGTCCTCTCTTTTCAAGCCGCCATTTTCATTTAAAAAGTTTTCAAAATAATCAAAAACTTTTTTTAAATTTTTATCATCTTGAAAATCCTTTAAATGCAAAAAACCGCTTTTTTCAAGCTGGCGAACCCTTTCTCTGGTTATACCCAAATCGTTGCCAATTCTCTGCAGCGTTTCTGGCTCTTTTTGGCCCAACCCAAACCTTCTTACTAAAACTTGCTTTTGCCTTTGGGGCAAGTTTTCCAAGAGTTCCTTGCAAATTGTTTGATAATCTGTTTTGGTCATACAAAGCGTATTAAATCATAAAAGATAAATATTGTCAATGATTTTAATGGCTAATTTTCGGCCTTTTGTTTTCTCTAGTTTTTTAAATTGTAATTGTGAATAAAAGGACCTTACCACTTGCTTCAATTTATTGTATAATTGAATTGAAGTTTTCATGATTGGGACCCCCTCTTGAGGGTCTCTTTCATTTTACCCCACTTTGAATTACAAAATAGGATAAACAACAGAAAGTTTTGACGGGGTCAGCTCCACAGGAAACTGGAAGCCCATGTCTTAAGAGGGGGTCTGACCCCGTCAAAACTTCAAAATAATCCTATTTCGTAATTCAAAGGTTGGAAATGCATTTCGTAATTCAAAGTATTTTACCACAAAATAAAAATCCTATCTGCTAAAAACAGATAGAAAGTTGCCTCTTAAATGAGTTAGCTTTTTTTATGTTTGACTTGATAATAAGAATATACCAAAAGCGAAGCCAAAAAAACCGAAGAATATGTTCCCAAAGAAATGCCAATCAGTAAAACCAAAGCAAATGGCTTTAAGGTTGCTCCTCCAAATATAAACAAAGCCAGCAAAACAATTAACACTGTGGCTGACGTGTTGACAGAGCGAGCAAAGGTTTGGTTTAAACTTTTGTTAATAATATCTTTAAAATTAGCGCTTCTTTCTTTGGAAAGATTTTCTCTAATCCGATCAAAGACCACCACAGAATCATTAATTGAATAACCAAAAACAGTAAGCAGAGCCGTAATAATGGGAATAGTTATTTCATAGCCATAATATCTTCCCAAAATTGCCCAAACGCCAACAGGTATCATTACGTCATGAAATAAAGCAATAATGCCTGTTATGCCATAAACGTATGATTTAACAGGGTAAGAAATTTTTCGAAAAGCAATGGCAATGTAAATTAATATGGAAAGCAGAGCTAAAACCACAACTGTTTTAATTTTGCTTTTTAGTTCGTTGCCAATAACCGGGCCAATGGACTCAAAGCCCTCCGACCCCTCAACAACATCGCCAAGCGTCTTTAATTTTTCAATAACTTGCTGGTGAGTTGACTCGTCAATATCCTGCATTTTTAAAATAAGCGTTTTTTCTCCTTGTTGCTGAACAACCGCTTCTTTAAGCCCCAAATTTAAAAACTCATTGTTAACCTGCTGGGCTGTTGGCAAGTTGTTCTGGTAAGAAATAGACAAAACCGTTCCCCCGGTAAAATCAATCCCCCATTTAACGCCAAAACCAACCACAAAGATAATAGTTAAAACAGTTAAAACCATTGAAAACCCGTAAAATATTCTTCTGTATTTTATGAAATCAAAATTCATATATTTAGCTACTGTCTCCAAAGCCATTTAACTTTTTCCAATCTTGTGCCAATAAAAGCTCTCATTAAAGTTTTGGTAATAATAATGGCAGAAAACATACTCACCAAAACTCCCAAACTCAAAGCCACAGCAAACCCCTTCACAAAGCTTGACCCAAAAACAAACATCACCAAGGCAATAAGCAAAGTGGTTAGATTGCTGTCTCTAATAGATGGCCATGCCCTTGTAAATCCGTTTTCCAAAGCAACTTTAAAGCTCTCTCCCTTTCTTCTTTCTTCTTTTTGGCGTTCAAAAATTAAAACATTGGCGTCAACCGCCATACCAACCGATAATATAGCCGCCCCAACCCCAGCCAAGGTTAATGTAATTGGAATCACTTTAAATAAAGACAGCAAAATCAACCCATAAACAGCTAAAGCCAAGGAAGCCAGAAAGCCAGAAAATCTGTAAAACCCAATCATAAAAATGCACACTGCCAAAAATCCAAAAATTCCAGCTTTCAACGACGTGTTCAAAGACGCCATTCCCAAACTTGGGCCAATTGTATTTTGAGATATTAAAGTTATGGGAACAGGTAAAGCGCCAGAATTAAAATTGCGAACCATATCCCTGGCTTCCTGCGCTGAAAACTGGCCAGTTATTTGGGCCTTTCCTCCGGTAATCGCCTCGTTAACATTGGGGGCTGAGATTAAAACATTATCAATAAAAATAGCCAATCGCTTGCCAACATTCTGGGCTGTTATTTGTCCAAACAAATCAGCTCCTTCTTGATTAAATTCCAATAAAATTTCAGGAGCCATTGTTTGCTGGTTAAATCCCAAATCCGCTTTCTTTAAATACTTTCCGTTTAAAGCAGTTGGTTCAAAAGTTGGGTTGTCGGGATTAAAATCAACGGTTTGGGTTCTAAAGTCCAAATATGGAGTTTTCCCAATCATTTCAATGGCTTGATTTACATCTTTAACGCCCGACAAGTCAACAACCAATCTTTGGTTTTCCCCCATCTCCTGAACAGCCACCTGGGGTTCTGCCACGCCAAACAAATTAACCCGCCTTTCAATTACGTCACGCAAGCCCGCCATTGCCTCCTTTTTGTCTTGAGTGGTGCTTGCAAAGTCAGCTTGATAAACTAAATGACTCCCCCCAACCAAATCAAGCCCCAGCTTAAAAGGGATATTTTTTATCAAAGGTATCTTTTCCAACACAGGCGCTTGTTTTTCCCTTAAAAAAGAAATTCCTGCGTTGGGAATATTTGGAAAAATCAAACAAAAAACAACCAATGTTAAAATGCCAACAAATATTAAATTATTTTTTACTTTTCTTTCCATTTCTGCGGAAAAATTTTAGCAAACGATTGAGCAACTTTTCAATTAGATGAACATGCTTTCTTAATATATAACAATATCTATATTTAGTCCCAAAGAATTGTTGCGATAAAAGCCAAAATTCTCTGCGGGACAAAATCGCTCTGCAGGAAATTTCATCATTTTCTTTTACTTAACTTAAGGGGCAGATAAAATCCTCCTTCCGAACATTTCTAAACATACCAAAAAACCCTTCCTATTTCAAGCTCTCTTTTTAATTTATTGAAATTTTTAACGCAGTTCTGGCAATTTGGCTGTCAATGTTATTTTGCAAGCCATAAAAAAGCTTGTGGCTTTCGGATTTATATTCAATCAGCGGATCCCTTCCTCCATAAGCCCGCAAACCAACCGATTCTTTCAAATAATCCAAAGAAACCAGGTGCTCCATCCAGAAGAAGTCAATTGTTTTCAGGCAAATAAACTTTAAAAGTTTTTGGAAATTCTCTTCTTTGTCCTGTGATTCTTTGGCTAAATAAAATTTTTCAAGCGCTTTATTTAAAAATTTTAATATCTCCTCTTTGTCTTTTAAGTCCTTCACTTTTTCAACATCCTCGCTGTTTAAAGGAAAAATAGTTTTAACTTCCTCAATAATGGCTGCTGTTTGGGAAATGTCGCTGGAGTAAATACTTACAATTTTTTCAAGTTCTTTCTTTAAAATTAAAAAAACATCTTCTTTTAATTCTTGATAGCTTTGTTTTAAAATGGTTTCTCTTTTTAAGTAAATAGCGTTTCTGTGTTTTGAGATAACATCGTCATACTCCAAAACATGCTTTCTTCCGTCAAAATTAAACCCCTCAACCCTAATTTGAGCTTTCTCAATAGCTTTGGAGATTATTCCTGCTTGAATTGGCTGGTCCTCGTCCACCTTTAAAGTATTCATTACCGCTTTAAGCCGGTCTCCCCCAAAAATCCTCATTAAATCATCTTCCAAAGAAACAAAAAACTGAGATGAGCCCGGGTCTCCCTGACGACCCGCCCTGCCCCTTAACTGGTCGTCAATCCTCCTGGCTTCATGACGCTCAGTGCCAATAACGCAAAGCCCGCCCAAATGCAAAACCTCGTCTCTTTCTTTCTCCCACTGCTTATACTTTTCATTCGTGTTATTTGTTATTTGTTCTTTGTTATTTGTCTTAATGCTTGGTGGTACTCCACCCAACATTATATCCACTCCCCTTCCTGCCATATTTGTGGCCACAGTAACAGCCCCCTTCCTTCCCGCTTGGGCAATTATTTCTCCTTCTCGCTCGTGATTTTTAGCGTTTAAAATTTCATGCCTCACCCCCTCTCTTTCCAAAAGCCGCCTTAAATACTCGTTTTTTTCAACTGACTTTGTGCCAACCAATACTGGCTGACCAAAATTTTGCTTGGCTTTTACCATTTCAACCACAGCCTTAAATTTAGCTTTTTCGGTTTTGTAAATTAAATCAGGCAAATCGTGTCTAATCATTTTTTTATTTGTTGGCACTGGCGTAACAATAAGTTTGTACACTTTGTCAAACTCCTCAGCTGAGGTTAGGGCGGTGCCTGTCATCCCAGAGAGTTTTTTATAAAATCGGAAATAATTTTGAAAGGTGATTGTGGCCAAAATTTTTGATTCTGGCTGCACTTCCACTTTTTCTTTTGCTTCAATGGCCTGATGCAACCCCCCGGAATAACGTCTGCCGGGCAAAAGCCGGCCTGTAAATTCATCAATAATAATAATTTGCCCGTCTTTCACAATATAGTCCTTGTCTTTTTGAAAAAAAACCATTGCCCGCAAGGACTGCTCCAAAAAATGCAAATATTTTATTCCTTTGCTTTCATATATGTTATCCAGCCCCAAAACTTTTTCAATTTTGTTAATTCCTTCTTCGGTTAAAGAGGCGGTTTTTAATTTTTCGTCTAAATTGTAATCCGCTGGCTCTTTTAATTTGGGAACAATTTTTGAAAAATCTTTATAAAGCGTTGACGATTCAAAATCGGGCTGGGAAATAATAAGAGGAGTTCTGGCTTCGTCAATTAAAATTGAATCAATTTCATCCACTATGGCAAAATTAAAACCCCTTTGAGATTTTTCTTCTAAATTAAAAACCAAATTGTCCCGCAAATAATCAAATCCAAACTCGTTATTGGTGCCAAAGGTTATATCAGCAAGATACGCTTCTTTTCTTTGACATGGCTTTAAAAAGCTTTTTTCAACCTTAAAACCGCCAGTTGCGTCTCTTTCTTTGTCTCTTTCTTTGCTTTCTATTTCCCTGTTTTTTAATTCCTCTTTTTCATTTTGACTTTTGACTTTTGACTTTTGACTTTCACTTTCATAGTTTTCATCATACAAAAAAGATTCTTCGTTTGTAATGCACCCCACTGACAACCCAAGTATATTGTATATCTGCCCCATCCAAACCGAATCCCTTTTTGCCAAATAGTCATTTACTGTCACCACATGCGCTCCCTTGCCTTCTAAAGCGTTTAAATAAACAGCCAATGTTGAAGTTAAAGTTTTTCCTTCCCCGGTTTTCATTTCAGCGATTTTCCCTTGATGCAAAACCATAGCCCCAATAAGCTGAACGTCAAAATGCCTCTGGCCCAATGTTCTCTTGGCCCCCTCTCTAACCAAAGCAAAAGCCTGGGGCAAAATGTCATTTAATGTTTCCCCTTTGCTCAGGCGCTCTTTAAATTGAAAAGTTTTTTGTTTTAACTCTTCATTGGAAAATTTTTCAAAATTTTCTTCAAAAGAATTTATTTTTTCAACATCCATCCAGGCCTTTTTTAAAAACTTTTCATTTGGATCCCCTAAAATTTTGCTTAATAGCCCCATGCTTTTAAAACTTAAAACTTACAACTTGAAACTTATTATAGCACAAAGATACTAAAAAAGCGCGCTGGTTTCACCTCCTCGCGCGCGCTTCCAATTTTTCGTTAATTTAAAAAGCGAACCCTCCAAGCCAAGAAAATTAACTCATTAAGATCTTTTTTTGCTTTCTCTATCTCATTAACCCTAACATTCCAATGTTGTTGGAAATTAAGATGAAATTTTTGCAAAAACGAAAATCCCCGCCACATAAAAGCTCAAAAAATTATTTAAGCTCTTGCGTGGCGGGGATCTATTTCAACAAAAGAAAAACTACTTCTTCTTTTTTGTTGCTTTCTTCTTTTTTTTTGCTGGCATCGTTTTAGTATCTTTTTTTGACAGTCGACTACGCTGCCATCCTTTATTTATTTTCGCACTTTAACGCAATGTGTCAACATGTGGATAAGTGTTCGCTTCGCTCAAATTAAAAGTTAAAAATGAAAAATTAAAAATTTATAAGCTGGATTTCTTCTTCAAGAATAATATTAAACTTTTTCTTAACCTGTTTTTTGATTAAATCAATTAACTTTTTTACATCACGGGCCTTGCCAAAACCATTACTAACAATAAAATTGCTATGTTTTGGGGAAATCTCCACTCCCCCAATCCGCTTGCCTTTTAGCCCGGCTTTTTCAATAAACCAAGCGGCGGGAATAATATTTTTATCTTGAAATTTTTTTAACTCAGGAAATTTTTCTAATAATTCTTGATTTTCAATTTCCAATTCTTGATTCTTAAAAATACTGCCAGCGCAAAAAAACTCCAGGGGCTGGGTTTGTTTTTTCTTTTGAAAATATCCTTTCATTTTATTTTCAATTTCTGTTTTCTCTCCTGTTTGCAATTTTATTTTTGCTGATAAAATTATCAAATTTTTATTTTTCTTAAAAATAGAATCCCTGTATCTGAATTCGCATTCTTCTTTTTTGATATTTGATATTTGATATTTGATATTTGATATATCTAACGTTTCCACTTCTTCTATGTTATCTCCCATTGCAAAGCCAAAAGCTCCCGCATTTCCATAAACAGCTCCCCCAATTGCGCCTGGAATTCCCATTGCCCACTCCATTCCTGTTAAGTTGTTTTGCAAGGCAATGCCAACCAGCTTTCCCAAAGCCACCCCCGCCCCTGTTTCTATTATAATAACTTTTGACTTTTGATTTTCAATTTTGACTTTTGCATTTTGACTTTTGACTTGTATCACTAATCCTTTGTATTTTCTATCATTTATCAATACGTTGCTTCCTCCCCCTAAAACAAAAAAAGGCAACCTTTTTTGTTTTGCCCATTTCACAGCCCCAACAACTTCATCTTTATCGCTCACCTGACAAAAATATTTTGCTTTCCCCCCAATCCTAAAAGTAGTTAGCTCTTTTAATGAAATATCCTTTTGCATTTCCTTTATTTTAATGTGTTTATTGTCCATTGGCAAAAAACCATTTAAATGGTTTTTTGCCAATGGACGGGAGGGTTATACTCCAAATGTTATAAAGTGAGTGCCAGCTCCCATCCAAATTTAGTATAACACTAATATATAAAATGGGGCAAGCAAAAACCCCCGAAAGGGGGTTTTTACCACATTTGAAGTTCGCTCACTTTATGCTTGTATGATAGCAAATAAATGTTATTTTGTCAACTGCTCTGTATCTGTAGCTTGTGGTTGGGGCAATATGCTAAAATCCTTTAACCAATTCGGGTTTATTTCAACCGCTTTTTTAGCAATTTCCACAGCTTTTTCTTGATTGCCAGAAAGCGACGCCACTTGAGACGCTATTTGATATGACTTTAAAACCTCTGGCTCCAAGTCAATTGCCCTCTGAACTAACTTGTTTGCCTCTTCAATTTTTTGTTTGTAAAGCTCTGTTTGCGCCAAAACCCAATATGACTGCTGGTTGTTCGGTGACTGCGCCATTGCTTCTTGGCCATATTTTTCTGCCAAATCAATTTTTGAAGGGTCTAATAAAACATAAGTATTATAAATTTGAGCCAACTTTAAAGTAATGCGATAATCAAGCGGAGAATCTTTTTTTCTTTCTTCTGAAAGTTTTGCCACTGCTTCAATCTCTCTGATTAAATCCTCTTTGGGAGCTTTTTCAAGATTGTTCTGAACGATATTCTGAGAAAAACCAGAAAAAAAGTCCGTTATTTGGTATTTTCCCAATGGAGAAGTTTCCAAACATTTTTGGTAAGCCCCTAATCTGTCGTTTTGGTATTGGTTTTGAACTGCCAAAATAACGCTCTTGTCTAACTGCCATGGCTTATAAGAAAAATAATAAACAACAAAAAACCCAAAAAATAAAGCCAAAGCCATGGGCCATTTGCTTTTTGCCGTAAAATAGCTTTTATTTTTTTCTGAGCTGCCCCAAACAGCCAAAAAAGCAACAAAAGCCAGTATTAAAGAAAACATCATTAAACTGCCCACCATATCAAAAACAGTAAGGTTTTGAACAAAATAAGCCACGGGCAGGGCTGTAAAAACAGCAAATGTCCAAAAATCAATTGTTTTATCTTTAAAATACTTTTTCCGTAAAATCCATATTAAAGAAAAGAAAATTCCCAGATACGCCAAAAACCCAAAAACTCCTGTTCCAACCAAGGTGTCCAAAACAATGTTGTGGGTTCTATCAAACCAAAACTCCCCTCCGCATTTTGGCGTGAACAAACAGGGGTTAAAATATTTTGGAAATAAAATATCATAAGTTTCAGGACCCCAGCCAAAAAACGGCCTTTCCAAAAAACCTTTTTGAGCAATTGCCCAGTTAGCAAACCTTCCCTCAGTGGCTAATTTTCCAAACAAACTATGAACAGGATTATTTGGCAAATACACCAAAACAATTGAAACAATAACTGCCAACGACCCCAAAACAAGGGCCGCCTTGCCAACCAATCTAATTCCTTTATTTTTTACCTTGAAAGCTAAATATAAAACGCTAATCAGCAAAACACCCCCAAAACAAACCCCCAAAGCCGCTCTGGCTTCTTGCAGGTAAATAGCCACCACTCCCAAAACCGCCCCAAAAGCCAACGCAATTTTCAAAATAAAATTCTTTTTTTCTTGGAAAAACAAATAAATGGCAATGAAAAAATTAAAAATTAAATAAGACCCCAAAAAAGAGGTATTGCCCAAAGTAAATCCCATTCTATCGGAAAAAGTCACTGCTTTTACTCCCAGTTTTTCTAATATGCCAAACAAAGAAACAAAAAACGCCACCCCCAAAGAAACAAAAAATATTCTTTTCCATTCCTTAATAGTTTTCAAGGTTGAAGAAACAGCCAATATAAACCCGGCCATATTAAGCCACATCAAAAGACCGGACATTCTCTCAAACTTTGACCAAAAAGACCTGGAAGGGTCAACGCCAAAAGCGCTAGACACTGCCATAAAAAACAAAAACAAGCCAAAAGCCAGCGTTATGGTATTTATTCTTGGTCGGTATTTCTTATTATAGATAGCTAAAACAAGCCAAGCGAAAAAAATCACTTGGCAAAAAAACATAAAATACAAGCTCTTTGGCCCCACAAACGGAAAATAATATTTTTGGCTATAAATTAAAGGCGTTATAAGCGAAATAGAAGCGCCCCAAAAAATTATTGTTGTTAAAAATCTCTCCCAGCCCGAAGAAATTTGCTTTTCCTCTTTTAAAACTTTTTCTCCGTTCTGAATTTGCGTTTTCCTTTCTTTTTTTAAGCGTGAATTTTTGCCCATAGTTATTTATTATTGGTTATTAGTTATTAGTTATTCTACCCATTTTGTTATTTAATTTCAACTTTTTTTGGTGTATTATAAAATAATGATTAAACTGCGACAATTTATTTTAACTATTGGAGATATATTACTGGCTTTTTTGGCCTTGCTTTTGGCTTTAAACATTCGCTATTGGGGCATTTTTAACTCCAGTATTTTAAACCAGCATTTAATGCCTTTCGCCATTGTTTATTTCGTTTGGATTGTTTTCTTTTATATTTTTGGCCTTTACGACCTAAAAATAATCGGCCCAAAAGGAGAGCTTTTAAAAAGAATGCTTCAATGTTTCTTGGTTTGTCTGATAGTGGCCTTAACTTTCTTTTATTTAATACCTTTTTTTGGCATTACCCCAAAAACAAACCTGATTTTAGATATTGGCATTTTCGCTATTTTAGTATTTTTATGGCGCAAGCTTTTTTACACTCTTTTCTCCTCGGTTTATCGAGCAAACATTGCGTTTTTGGGCAAAGCGCCGTTGGCTTTAAGCTTATTAAACGAAATAAAAAACCAGCCCCAGCTTGGCTATAAATTAATCGGCTTTTTAAGCGAAAAAGCCGCTCTCTCATCCCAAATAAAAAAGTATAAAATTAGTGTTTTGGTTATTAGCGAGAATATTGAAAAAAACTCTGCTTTAGCAAGCCAGCTTTATCAGTGCCTGGGGCTAAGAACCACCTTTTTATCATTAGACAAGGCCTACGAAGAAATACTGGGAAAAATACCCATTGATTTTGTAAACCAGGCCTGGTTTTTAAGAAACCTGTCAGAAAGCGAAAAGTCCGCCTACGACAAAATTAAAAGAATAACTGATTTTCTCATTGCTGTTGTTTTGGTTGTTATAACCTCGCCCATTTGGCTTGTGTCAGCAATCGCCATAAAGCTTGATGACAAAGGCCCTGTTTTCTACAAACAAGAAAGAGTGGGGAGAAATAGAAAAAACTTTTCAATTTTTAAATTTAGGTCAATGATTGTTAACGCAGAAAAGGGAAAAGCTGTTTGGGCTGAAAAAAAAGATTCCCGGGTTACGGCGGTTGGAGCGGTTTTAAAAAAATTTCATATTGACGAATTTCCTCAAATGCTTAATGTTTTAAAGGGAGAGCTTTCTTTAACCGGCCCCAGGCCCGAGCGGCCCGAATTTGTGAAACAATTAGAAAAAGAAATCCCTCACTACCATTTACGCCACATTATAAAACCGGGATTCACGGGCTGGGCCCAAACGCGATTTATCCAGTATGCCAGAAGCGTCAATGAAAGCCACGAAAAATTCCAATACGACTTGTATTATATAAAAAACAGGTCCTTTCTTTTAGACCTTGGGATACTGCTTAAAACCTTTTTATTGTTTTTTAAAAATGAATAACCTAACCCAATAAATACAATCGCTCGTATTCTGCCACCATTTTTTGCAAGGTAAAATTTGTTTTGGCTTTTTGCAGGTTATATCCCCCCATTTGCTTTCTAATTTGGGGATTTTTTATTAGATAATCAATTGCCTCTTTTATTTCCCCAAAATAATTGTTCCGCGCCAAAAACCCGCCCTTTTCACCTTCAATCAACTCGGGAACGCCCCCAACATTGCTTGCTATAACTGGCAAACCAGCAAACATTGCCTCCAAAATCGTAATGGGCATACCTTCAAAATGAGAAAGCAAGATAAAAATATCAAAAGCGAAAAAGAGCTCTCTTGCTTGAAGGGGGGGCTTTTCACCAACAAGCAAAACTTTTTCTTCTAATTTTTCCTTGCCAACAAAATCATGGCATTTTTTAGACAAGGAGCCGTCTCCAATCAAAATAAATCTTACATTTTTTTTCTCTTTTAAAACCTCTCTAGCAACCTGTATAAATAAAAGCGGGTCTTTTGGATAAGCTAATCTTGCCGTCATGCCAACAACAATTTCTTTTGACCCAATGCCATAGCTTTTTCTAATTTCGTCTCTTTTATTTTCCACGTTAAAATCAATTCCGTTTTGAATTAATAAAAATTTTTTTGGTTTGGCAATTCTTTTTCTCACGCCATCAGCCATTACCCTGTTTGAAACGCAAACAATTTTTGAAGCCCCCAAAGAACTAATTTTTTCCATTGCCAAAAAAACTTTTTCCATAAACCCATATTCTCCTTTATTATAAAAACTCCAAGAATGAACTGTGTAAAAAACTTTTTTTACTCCCGCCGACCTTGCCCCCATCCTTCCCAAAAACCCGGCTTTTGCCGAGTGGCAATGAACAATGTCGTATTTTCCTTTTTTGATTATCTTTTTTAAAGCAAAAAAGGCCTTTATGTCATCAATAATTGAAATTCGACGCACAAGATTTTTTATCTCAAAAACTTTTATATCTCTTGCTCTTAGTTTTTCAACTAACAGCCCGTTTGGGGAACAAGCCACCTCAACCTCAAACCTTTCTTTGTCTAAATTGTCAGCCAAATCAAAAACCACTCTTTGAGCTCCGCCCCAATCAGATAGTGTTATTATTTGAAGTATTTTCTTACGCATACAACTGAATAATTCTAATTATAATATGAAACAACCCCTGCAATTTTGGATAGCCATACTTTGTAACAGCCAGCCACCTTGCTTTAATGGCAAACTTTTTTTGGTCTTTATTTTGGAGCGATAAAGAGGTTTTTAGCGATCTATACTTCAATAACTTTTCTGGCAAATTGGCAATCTTGTATTTTTTGGCCAAACGCAAGACAAACTCATAATCCTGCGCTTTTTTAAATTCTTCGTTGTAGAGACCCTCTTTAATTAAAATGTCTTTTTTAGCAAACCACAAAGAATGTATCAGTTGATTGTTAAATAAAAGTTTATTTTTAATTTCTTGAGGGGTTATGGCCAATTTTTTTTCACCTATTATGTCCCCTTTTTCGTTTATTAAAAAAGCCAAGGCCCCAACCAAAACAATATCAAAATTTTTCCTCATAAAATCCAGCTGTTTTTCCAGCCGATTTTTCAAACAAACGTCGTCATCATCCATGCGGGCAATAAATTCACCCCGGGCTTTTTTAATGGCTATGTTCAACGACTTAGTTAACCCCAAACATTCGCTATTGGCAAAAATTTTTATCCGTTTGTCTTTTTGAGCATACTCATCTAATATAACTGGAGTTAGATCTGTTGAGCCGTCATTAACAATCAAAAACTCAAAATCGCCAAAACTTTGGCTCAAAACGCTATCAATGGCTTCTCTGATAAATCGTTCGCCATTGTGAGTTGACGTTATAACTGACACTTTTGGGTTAAACATAAGCGAATGCAAGAATTTACAAATACCAATATATACGATACGATGAAATATAATGCAAATAAAAGAAAAAATTAAAAATTGGCTGTTATGGAGCCAAAAATATACCCAAACCGATATGCTTTATGTGGCAAAAGGGGGTTTTTGGCTTTTTATGGGGCAAGCGGTTGGCTTTTTAGCTAATTTCTTGCTGATAATAATTTTTACCAACTGGCTTTCCAAAGAAACTTTTGGCACCTACAAATATGTTTTATCTCTTCTGGGAATTTTATCAATACCCTCTTTGTCCGGACTTAATTCAGCTGTTTTAAACGCAGCTTCAAAAAATGAAGATGGTTCTTTTTTAAGGGCTTTTGAATTAAAGCTAAAATGGGGATTTTGGGGAGTGGTTGCTTGTTTGGCGGTGGCTTTGTATTATTTCCTGCAGGGAAACCGCGTTTTGTCTATTTGTTTTTTAATTGTGGCTTGTTTTTTGCCATTTTTCAATAGTTTTTCTCTATACGACAGCTTTTTGGCTGGCAAAAAAAAATTTGACCTGCAAAATAAACTTAACATTTTAACTCAAATTATCTCTTTGGTGGCAATGGCTTTAGTTCTGTTTTTTACTGATAATATCTTTTTAATTCTACTGGCTTATTTCTTGCCGTTGACTCTATGCTATATTATCTTTTTTCTTTTTGTTAAAAGGAAATTCCAATTTAACAATCAAGCCAGCAGAGAAACTCTCGCTTTTGGAAAACACTTAAGCTTATTGGGAGGACTTGCCACATTAAACAGCCAAATTGATAAAATAATTTTGTGGCATTTTTTGGGCCCAGCTCCCTTGGCAATCTACTCTGTGGCAATGATGATGCCCGATAAAATAAAAGAAATTTTAAAAATAATTGGCAGCTTGGCAATGCCAAAATTAGTGGTAAAACCAATTAGCGAGTTAAAAAAATCAATCCCCAAAAAAACTCTTCAGCTTTTTGTTTTATCATTTCCCATAATGATTTTATATGTCTTAATAGTTCCATTTGTTTTTAAATGGTTTTTTCCCCAGTATGTCCAATATGTGATTTACTCCCAGCTTTACGCTTTAATTCTTTTATCCTATCCCAGAATTTTATCTGGCTCTGTTCTAACCGCCAAACAAAAAACCAAAGAACTTTACATTGGCTCTCTGGCTCTGTCTCCTGTTTATTGGATTTTGCTTTTGGTTTTAACGCCAACATTAGGCATTTGGGGAGCTATTATTTCATTTTTACTGCTGGAATTCATAACTTTTATCTTGCAATATTGGCAGTTCCAAAGAATAAACAACTAATCTCCCCAATACCCCTCCTTCCCCCTCCTTCCCCACCCCCGAGGTGGGGAGCTCAAAAAATTATAAGTTCTTAAAATATTCTATATTTTTTAAATCGTTTTCTAAACCATTCCCTCTTTTAGGAACCTCAAAAGATAAATAAATATCTTCTGCTTGCTGTATTAAAGTAAGCTTTTCTTTTATAAATTTATAATTAAAATTTCCCTCCCACAGATCTAAATGCATATCCTCTTCGTTTTCAATATTTCCCCCAGCCAAATGAAAATATCTTGGCTTTAACAAGTCAATGTTTTCACCGATAAAATCATAAGGATTAATTTTTTGAGAACAAGCAGAAGCAACGGCGTGGCAAACATCAAAGCAAAAATCAAACCCCAAACTTTTAATAAACAACAGTTGGTCCTTTGAATAACCAAAACAAAAAACTCCCCCTATATCAACAAACCCTTTATAGGGCATATTTTCCATTAACACTCTTTTGTCTTTAATTTTTAATGATTCTCTCTTAAAAATATCTTTGCTGTCCCCAACCCCGGAGTGGGTAATGATAAATTGAACGTTTAAATAATTAGCTGTTTTTATAACCTGATCGTTCCAAATGTCCAAACTTTTTTTTGTTAAATTAAAAACATCAAAACTATGGCTTGTGTGGGGACTATGCAAAGAAACTTGTATGTTATTTTGCTTGAAAATGTCAAAATCTGATAGCTCAAATGAATCAGGAACAATGTAAATTTCCGCAAAATCGGCCTTGCCTTGCTTTATTAATTCAACAACTTTGCCAAACCAGTCCTTGTTGACACTCCAAATTTTAATTCCATATTTAAACATAAGATAAAAAATCAACCTTCGTCCCGAGGACTTTCGACCGAGCTCAGTCGAGGGCCTCGGGTCAAGGGAAAGTCAAAATTAAAACAAATCTCGGGTCAGGGGCGTTCCAAACTCAATATCCCTCAAGGCCTCCTTGCCCAAAATTTCATCAAAATATCTTGGCTCCAGCCCAACAGCAGGCCGAAAAATGCCAACATTTTCTTTTGTGAAAACTTCTCCCTTTTTTATGCTTTTAACGGCCCACAAAGACCTTCTAAATTGTTTGTTTTCTTTTTCGCTCTCTATTGCTTCAAGAAACGGCTCACCCAGCATTTTTTCTGTTGCTCTTATTTGTTTAACCATTAAAGAAAACTCGTTTGGCTCCAATGAAAAAGCCGCGTCAGGACCGCTATCTTTTCTGTTTAAAATAAAATGGCGTTCAATTATTTTAGCTCCCAAACTAACCGCCACAGCCCCAGAAACAACACTCAAGCTGTGGTCGGAAAGCCCGACCACAACATTTGGAAATCTTTTTTTAATTTCTGGAATTGTCAACAAGTTTAAATCCTCAATTTTTGTTGGATAAGCGCTCACGCAATGCAAAATGGCTATATCTTTTGCGCCGTTTTCTTTTAAAATTTTTATGGCCAAAGACAATTCTTCAAAGCTTGCCATTCCTCTGGATATTACCACTGGCTTTTTAGTTTTAGCTATAGTAGACAAAAGATTAATATCTGTTGCTTCAAAAGATGCTACTTTGTAAAATGGACAATTTTTGCTTTCCAAAAAACTAAGCGAAGATAAATCATAGGGCGTGCCAATAAAAAGACAGCCGTTTTCTTTGGCTATTTTTTGCAAATCATTATGCCACTCCCACGGGGTTTGAGCTTTTTTGTATAAGCTATGCAAAGTTTGGCCCTTCCAGGCGTCATTCACTTTTACCTGAAAATAATCTTTCTGCGAGTCCAAAGTCATTGTGTCTGGGGTGTATGTTTGAACCTTTATCACATCAGCTCCAGACAAGCAGGCAGTTTTAACCATTTCTTTTGCTTTTTCCAAGTTTTGTAAATGATTTGCTGATAGTTCGGCAATAATTAAAGCCGGGCTATCCCCTCCAATTATTTTATTTTCAACTTTAAAACTTTTCTCCATGCAATTTCAAATCAAGTTTAAACGTTTAAAACAAATTTTATCCAAACGCCATCTTGCATTTCAATTTGATATCCAAGTTTTTCAAATAATTTCTGGGAAGCAATGTTGTCTTGGTGCACGTGAGCCCTAAAAATTTTTATGTCTTTTTCTTTTTTGGCTTTTTCTATGGCTTTTTCCAAAGCCATAGAGGCAATATTTCTTCCTCTAAAATGCTCCACTAAAGCAATGCTTATTTCAGCCATATCAGCTGTGTAGTCAATTCTAATTTGCCCGGCTTTTATATCATCCGCTGTTATAATATACAAGTCCCTTCTGTCCACCCCAAGCAAAATCGGCATTATCCAGTTAATGTGCTCTTCCCATTCAACCGGCCTTGAATGCGTGTAATATTTATAATACTGGGGGATATTACGAAGGTAAAACAAAAACTCAATATCCGTAAAATCCGCTTTTTTAAGATTGATTTTCATAATATTAAAATTAATTTAACCGTTGAAAACCCAGATGAGCAATTGGCCCTTCCAGCATTTGCTCAACTCCATTTTTTTTTATGGCTTTATTTAAAATTAAAAAAACCTCATCCACTGCTTTCAAAAATTCTTTAATATGCTCTTCCTTGAAAGCCAAAGAAACATAAATTCCACCCGAAGCCAAAACTCCCCTTTTTAACATTTCTTGAGTATACAAAGTTCTAATGGCCTGTGAATTTGGGTAGTCAAAAGAAATATGCAACATAGCGGGAAATCCCTCAATGCGAAGTTTCACGCTATGTTTTTTTGCCGCTTCCACCAATCCTTTTTTAATTTCCAGCCCGGTTTTTTCCAAAACTGCCGGAACGTTCTCTTTTTGCATTTTTGCAATTGTGGCAATAGCGGCCACAGGGCCAATCCGCTCTGTCCAATAAGTGCTTGATATAAAGCTTGTTTGAGCTGACTGCATTATTTCTTTTTTTCCAATTACAGCTCCCATGGGAAATCCATTAGAAATGCCTTTGGCAAAAACCGCAATGTCTGGATTAACGCCCAGCTTTAAATGCGCCCCACCAATATTAAACCTAAAACCCACGGTTATTTCGTCAAAAATCAATACGGCTTTTATTTTTTCGGCAATTTCTCTAACTTTGCAGACAAAATTATCTTGGCCCTCCTGAAACTTCATTGGCTCCATCGCAATAACCCCAATGTCGCTGTTTTGTTTTACAATTTCTTCTAATTCTTCAATTTTGTTATAGTGAAAAGGCAACATCGTGCCAGCCAGCCCACGAGGAACTCCGTTTGGAGCCAGGCCTTCCAGCAAATGGCCGTCTAAATTTTTATTATCCGCTAAATTAGCCGACAAATACCAATCACTCCATCCGTGATACCCGCAAAAAGCCACTTTATCTTTTCTGGAATAAGCCCTGGCTATCCTAATAGCCACTGCCATTGATTCTCCCCCGGTCCTGGCATACCTTACCATACCAGCCCAAGGGTGGATTTTCAAAAGCAATTCCCCCAATTCCACCTCTTCCGGGCAATTTAAAGTATTCATTGAGCCATTGTCAATTGCCTCTTTTACCGCCTTGTTAACATCGTCGCTGGCATAACCCAAAATACAAGCGCCAATGCCCATATAAGAAAAATCAAGATACTTATTGCCATCCAAATCCCAAACATAACAGCCCTTGGCTTTTTGATAATAGCTTGGCCACAAATCAGGTAAAAACATCTCTGGTCTTTTACTTAAAAGTTGCGTTCCTCCTGGGATTATTTCTTTGGCTCTTTTATAAAGCTCAATTCCTTTTTTATTTTTTTTCCTTAAATCCATAGATTTTGTCTTGCGCTAATGATTTTATTAGCCCTTCATTCCGCCTTATATTTTTATTTATTTTCAATAACGCTTGGTTTTCTCTTAAAAATTTTAAAATATCCTCCAAAGCAAAATTTTTTCTCTTTTTATATAAAGCTCCGTATATTTTTCTTATTAAAACCAAATCTTTTGGCTCGTCCAATGTCAACCTTAACTCTGATAAATCATTTCCATTTCTCGTTAAGTTTCCAATTTTAAAAATTTCTGGATGGTTGGCGATATATAAAGTAACATGTTCTCTCTCTGATTTTAATTTAGCGTTTTGATGAGCGTTCTCTATTGCTTTAAAACTAAACATTTCAATATCTAACCCATCGGGAAAGGTTGGAGGCCTCACATTGCTCACGTAATCAAACTTATTGCCCAAATAAAAGCTAATAACTTCATCGCAAACCTTCCAATCAAATAACGGACAATCTCCTGTAATGCGAATAATATCCTTTAACCCAAAGGTCTTGGCTGCTTGATAAAATCTATCTAAAACGTCTTTTTCTGAGCCCCTGAAAACTAAAACACCGGATTTTTTACCAATCTTTTCTAAAATGTTGTTGTTTTTGCCTTCGGGGATCGCTAAAATAATTTTTTGGCACAAGACCGATTTTTTTACTCTCTCTATTTCTCTTTCAATGGCTGTTTTTCCCAAAATTGGCTTTAAAACTTTTTTTGGCAGCCGAGTTGAATTTATTCTTGCTTGTATAATTGCTCCTATCATAAGAATTAGGAATTAGGAATTATTACAAATTTATGGTTTTGTTTGAAGCAGAAGATTGTTTAATGGCAAGGGCGATCTTTAAAGTTTCTATGCCCCTTTGAAGGTTGCTTTCTGGATTTTTCTTTTTATTTAAGCGCTTCAAAAACTCTTTTGCCTCCTCTAAATATGTTTCGTTCCAATCAAATTTAGCGATTTTATCAACTGTTTTCCAATGCTTGCTAAAAGCTGTGAACATGTCAATTTTTGAATCGTTTAAATCCCAAATTAAAGTTCCCTTTTCTCCAATAATTTTCAAACTCCTTGAATAATTTCTTTGTAAATAATCCATATGCATTTGCCCAATTATCCCGTTTTCAAACCACACTATGGCTTCCACGTAATCCTCGGTATTTATTTTCAAATTGCTTATTCTGGCTGTTATTCCAAAAACTTTTTTTATTGGGCCAAATAAACTATAAACCGAATTTATTTCATGAATATCGTCAAGTAAAATTCCCCCGCCCAATTCTCTTTTAGCTGAATACGTTTTTGAATAATCTGTTTTATCCCGCCAATCAGGCAAATAATAACCGAATTCCGCTTTCACTCCAAAAATTTTTCCCAGAACCTTTCTTTTAACAATAGATTGAACTTTTTTAAATTGGGGGTGAAAATCAATATTGTAGCCAACCATTATTGGCTTGATATTTTTAACTGCTTTTTGTAATTGGCCTAAATTCTGCAAATTGTGGCTCAGAGGTTTTTCAATGAACATTGGTATTTTGTATTTGGCAAGCTCTAAAGCGATTTTAACATGGGTTGAAGACGGGGAGCAGATAAAAGCCGCCTGCCACTTTTCTTTTAGCGCCTTTTTAATATCTGTAAAAAACAGAGGCCCGTCCTCTGTTTTTCCAGCAGAGGATAGGCCTCTGTTGGGATTAGGGTCAACCACGCCCAAACACGCCCCATCAACGCCAAGCGTTTGCAAGTTTTTCAAATGCCGAGAGCCAATTGAACCCCCTCCTATTATTAAAATTTTATATTCTCCTTTTTGCATATTCTATCCTATTCCATGCTCCATGATGTTCCCAAACTCTCTTTTGGAGGGAAATGTCGTAAAAATTTAAAAATGTTGGAGACGATTAGAGTCCACAATCTCTTTTACCGATTCAATTACATAATCAACCTCTTTGTCTGTTAGCTTGGGAAATAGGGGCAAAGTAATAGCCCTTTGGTAATATTGTTCGGCAATGGGAAAATCCCCCTTTTTATAGCCAAAAGTTTTTTGATAAAAAGGCATAAAGTGAACTGGCGCGTAATGCACCTGGCATTTTATTCCCCTCTCTCCCAGTTGCTCAAAAATTTCCTTTCTCCCAATTTTTAACTTCGCTAAATCAAATTGAACAGGATAAATGTGCCAAGCGCTTTTAGCAAAGCTTTCTTCCTTAATTAAAATAATCTCTGATATGCTTTTGAAGGCCTTTTGATATTTTTCCACAATTGCGCGACGCCTTGCCACAAATTTATCTAATTTTTTAAATTGAGAAATCCCCAAAGCGCAATGGATATCAGTTAAGCGATAATTATAACCAAGCTCCTCTATTTCATAATACCAGGGCCCAACTTCTGGTTTTTTAACAATGCCGTGATGTCTGAAATTTCTCATTTTTTTAAAGAATTCCTCACTATTGGTTAAAACCATCCCCCCCTCTCCAGAACAAATTGTTTTTACAGGATGAAAACTTAAAATAGTCAAATCAGCCATTGAGCCAATTTTTTGTGGCGAACCCGCCAAACCATTATACTGTGAGCCCAAAGCGTGAGCCGCGTCCTCTATAATTGGCAAATTATGTTTTTTGGCAATTGCTAAAATAGCGTCAAAATCGCAGGGCTGGCCGGCAAAGTCCACAATAGCAATAGCTTTTGTTTTTGAGTTTATTTTCTCTTCAATTTTGGCCCCATCAATATTTAAAGTGTCTGGTTTCACATCCGCAAAAACAGGTTTTCCCCCGCAATAAACCGCTCCATTGCTGGTAGCTGAAAAAGTTAAAGGCGTGGTGATAATTTCATCTCCCGGCTTTATTCCCAAAGCGTTATAAGCCCCGTGCAGAGCGGCTGTTCCAGAGGAGAAAGCCACCGCATATTTTGCATTGCAATAATCAGCAATCAAACGCTCAAACTCGTCCACTTTTGGCCCGCAGGTGAGCCAATCGCTTTTCAAAACTTCAACAACCGCCTCTATGTCATCTTCATCAATCCACTGCTTCCCGTATGGAATTGGAATTTTTATTGACATAAAAAATAAGAATTAAAAATTAAGTTAATGATTCTTGATTTTTAATTCTTTATTCTATAATTTTCTTGAGATCTTCTTTTGTGAGCCATTGAGTATTTGTGTCGCTTGAGTAAATAAAACCCTCTGGCAATTCTTTCCCCCCCCTGTCTTTGCTATAAGGCCAAAACGGAAAGTCCGGCTCAATAGTATAATAATTGTCATGCTCTTTTGCGTGGCTTGACTCTTCTTTGGTAATTAAAACTTCGTGCAATTTTTCCCCTGGTCTTTTTCCAATAATTTCTTTTTCAATTTCAGGGGCTATAACATCCGCCAAATCCATAATTTTCATTGAAGGAATTTTGGGAATAAAAATTTCACCCCCTTCCATTTTTTCAATTGACTTGATAACAAATTCCACGCCCCGCTCCAAGGTTATCCAAAATCTTGTCATTTTTTCATCAGTTATGGTGATTTTTCCAACTTTGGCTTGGGCTTTAAATAAAGGAACCACCGAGCCAGACGAGCCAACCACATTTCCATACCGAGTGCAAGAAAAACGGATGTTTTGCTTTGCTGAGTAAGTATTTCCCTGAATAAATATCTTTTCCATCGCCATTTTGCTTGCCCCGTAAAGATTTACGGGATAAGCGGCCTTATCAGTGCTCAAAGCAATAACTTTTTCCACTCCCTCGTTTAAAGCGGCTTTCACAATGTTAATAGCCCCGTCAATGTTTGTTTTTATGGCTTCTATGGGATTGTATTCACAAACCGTAATATGTTTTAGGGCGGCGGCATGAACCACAATATCAACTCCTCTCATTGCCATTTTTAAACGGTCAAAATCTCTTACGTCTCCAATAAAAAATCTAAGCCTTTCATCTTCAAATTTTCTTTCCATTTCCACCTCCTTACACTCATTGTTGTCAAAAACCCTTAAAACAGCCGGGTTATAATTTTTTAAAACCATTTCAACAAACTTTGAACCAAAAGAGCCCACCCCTCCAGTTAATAAAATTTTTTTGTTATTTAACATGTTTCATTATTGATTAATTAAAAATTTTTATTCTTCCTTTGAACAAACCGCAGACAAACACCTAACGCAAATTTCGTTTGGTTTGTTATTAATAAATGAATCCCTAACCGCTTTAACGGCCTGAGAATTCCAAATTTCTTTTATTGTGTTTTTATTAGCGTCTCCCACAATCAAAAGCTTGCTATAAAAAGAGCAGCAAGGACAAACCTTTCCATTGGCAAATATGCCCATTCTCCTAAATGGCATATCGCAATCATACTCTCTTTTTAGTTCCCGGTTTTTATCTTTTATATCAGAGAACGTCTGAATATCAACAAAATCCGTAAAAGGCGAGACCATTTTTATAAACTGCTCCTCCTGTCCGTTATTTTCTGGGTTTGAGTAAAAACTCGCCCTTATCGCCGGCAATGACATATTCATTTTTTTTCTTGTTTCGTAAAAGGATTTTAAACTTTCCATTACTTTGTGAAAAAGCTTTGAACCCTTAACTTTAAAGTATGTTTCTTGGTCAATAGCGTCAATTGAAAGAGAAAAAAACGTAACACCAGCTTTTAAAAGCTCCTCAATTTTTTCTTGAGTGAGCAGGCCCCCGTTGATTATCCTCACATCAATAATGCCGTATTTCCTGGCCATTCTAACCATTTGCGCCAAATTGGGATTTGTTAAGGGCTCTCCAGAAAAGCCAAAATTTATGGCCCTTAAATTATTTTCTTTGCCTTCTTTTAAAATTTTCTCATACAAATCCATATCAAACCTTACTCCGGTGTTAATGTCTTCGCTGATTTTTGAGTTATCGTTTCTATAGCAAAAATTGCACCTGTAATTGCAGTCATCAGCGCACTCAATATCCAAATTAACGGGAAAGTCCGGAATAAAATCTTTTCCGGATTTTTTCCAATTTTCCCGATAATCTAAATACTTTTGCCCAAACTCTTTAAAAAATATTTCATCAATATTTTTTTTCTCAACCCTATCTGTTAATGGCAATGATTGATTAGACATATATGTGGATTTTAGCAGAATTAATCAAGAGATTCAATTTCATTGACAACATTAGCCGCGTAATTTCCAGATAAATCTCCAATAAACTTTTGATGATATTTTTCAAGCTGGCTTTTATTTAAAACAAAATCCAAAAAGCTCGCTTTTTTCAGCTTTTCTATTGCCTGAGGGATAGACATTTTCCATGAAACGCCCGGAAAATTAAAAAAATCGCTCATTTTTTCAAAAATTGTTTCAAAATAAGGGCCCTGCAAATCTTTCCAGTCCTCTTTTTGAGGAGCAACGCAAATATGGGGCACTCCCAAACAAGCCGATTCCATAGCCACGGTTGAATAAAAGCTCAAACAAATATCCGAAACAGCCAAGCACTCCATTATGGTTGTTGGGTAAAAACTTTCATCATACAAAACTTTATCAGCTTGTTTTTTTAAATACCTTCTTACAGGGTCTTTTACTCTTGACTTAACAAGAAAAAAAGCGTTATTTTTATCGCAAAACTCCCTAATTGACCTAATTAGCTGTTTGTCGTTTTCCTTGGCTTTTATCTGCAAAGCAAACTTGTTTTGATTTACTTTGTTGAATAAGTTTAAAAAAAGCTGCAAAAATTTATTGTCCATTCCATAAACAAACCTTGCCCAAAAATGCTTTAAACTGGAATTAAAGGGAAAAGGCGCCAATAAAAAAACTTTTTTTTCTGGGGGTATTCCCCATTTCTTTCTTACTTCCTTTTTGTTAATTACATTGCTTTGGTCAAAACCCCAAAACCCAACAAACTTAACCTTTGTTCCAATTATTTTCTTTAATTCCTCAATTTTTTCTTTTGAGGCCTTTTTTGTTTTTTTAAAGTATTCAAAAAGCCAATCTATCCAAACCGAGGTATAAATAAAAAACTTATCTGGCTTTTCCATATTGCTCCCAGAAAATGCAATGTCAAAGCTATTTTGCAAACAAACCCAATAAACGCCTTCTTTTTTCAGTTCTTCTTTTAAATTCAAAACGACAGCGGGAATTTCCAAAGAAACCACTGCTTTGACGCCTTGTTGCAAAATTTTTTCTTTCAGCTCGTTTTGGTTTTGATAAGCTATGGAAACTGCTTTGCCATTTTTAAAATTGGGCGTCTGGGCCATATCGGGAAATTGATAACCCTTTGAGCCGGCCTTTGGCTGGCTGTAGTCATGCAAACAAAAAACCTTATGGCCCCTCCTCAGCGCTTCGTCAATAATCACCCCCAAAAATCGAAAATAAGTATTTCGCTCAATTAAAAACGCAATGTTCATTTTAATATATTTTTTTGAATAACAATGTCTTGATTGGGATAGATAAAAAGCTTTTTTATCAACAACTCCAATAAAAATCCTTTCATTCCTTTTTTATCGCTCATATACTCTGACTGGTAAAATCTTACCCAGGTTATATTGCTTTGTTTTGACAAAATTTTATTAATCTTTTTTTCTGTAAAAAAATTGATTGAGCCAATAAACGCAATTGGTTTTCTCCGAAAAAACAAATAAATCTTCCCCAAAATTTTTGGCAAAAAAGCGAGAAAAACAATTTTATAATGCCTTTCAATTGGAAACAAGCTATTGGGGGTGTCAATATATAAAAACCCGCCTGGCTTTAAAACTCTGATCATTTCTTTTATTGATTTTTCCACATTTTGGACATGTTCTAAAACCGTAATACAATAAACAAAATCAAAAAAATTATTGCCAAAAGAAATCTTCTCAGCAAACTCTTTTTTAAAATTTGAAAAATCAAGTCCTTTCTCGCGACATTTTTCTTTTATAATTTCAAGCGCCTCTTCATTGGGCTCAATTCCAAAAACCTCTCCATTGTATTCATTTTTTAAAACAACTCCAAGCCCGCCAGTGCCAGCCCCAACAACTAAATGCTTTTTATTTTTAAAATCAAAATTAAAAATGCTTTTTAAATCTTTTAGCTGCTTTAAGTCCCTTTCCTCTTCGTTAATACGGCTTCTCGCTCTTTCTTTAAAATCCAAAAGCCCGCACATCTTGTAATATCTTTCATAATAAGCGATTATTTTATTTTGTAGCTCCAAAGAGTAGCTCATTATTGTAAATTTATTTTTTTACTAATCAGGCGTAAACGCTCACTCGGCTTGTTAAACCCGCCACCCCAAGTATCGCCGATAACGGCTTAATGATTAACAAGCGGACTAATCTATTTTTAGCTATTATTTTATAAAATAGCTTTCCTGTGGCTTGATATTTATACCAAGATGAAGCAACAATGTCTCTGTCAAAATAATGATGGTAAAATTTTATCTGG
>Ga0172375_10001283_pt1 | contig 40513 bp, 43 predicted proteins | sample LakKiv1m_FD_114537 | JGI IMG/M metagenome (GOLD analysis project Ga0172375, IMG submission 114537) | Freshwater microbial communities from Kabuno Bay, South-Kivu, Congo - kab_092012_11.1m | ecosystem: Environmental > Aquatic > Freshwater > Lake | place: Democratic Republic of the Congo... | reverse complement strand
TCGAAGACATCCAGGCCGTCTTCTCCGATGAAAAGGGCGAAGAAGAAGTCGTCCTTTACGGCATCGATCAGAAACAACTCGCCAAAGTGTCGCGACAGTTCCGGGACCGGTTCAGGGATTATTTGCTCCTGGAGCCGGACCAGGAACTGGAAACGGGGGTTTTCGAACTGCTTGTCCATAACAGGCTCAAGGTATCGGTGGCGGAATCCGTCACGGGCGGTTTGATTTCCTCCCGGATCCTGGATCAACCCGGAGCTTCGGCCATCCTTGATGAAGCCTACGTCGTCTATGCCGATGCCGCGAAAACGAAGATCCTTGACGTTCCCGGACAGACGCTCAAGGAACATGGCGCCGTCAGCGAGAATACCGCCCAAGCCATGGCCGAAGGCCTGAAGAGAATCAGCGGGGCGGATATCCTCATCGCTTCGACTGGCATCGCGGGACCGACAGGCGGATCCGAACAGAAACCGGTTGGCCTCGTCTATTACGGCTTTGGCGTCAAGGACAGTATCTTCGTTGTCAGAAAACTCTTCTTTGGCACCAGGAATCAGATCAGGAAACAGGCCTCGGCCTTTGCCTTGGCCTATCTCATAGACTATCTCAAGAAGCGAGGATATACCGGATGAAAAACAGGCGAAAATCCTTATGGATGCTTTTGGGAATGTATCTTTTGGCCGTCATTATCGGTATGGGCATCTATTTGCTGCTAGAGAAGGTGATCCTCGATCCCGTCTGGCTGATGCTTGTTGTGGATGTGGTCATGACCCTTGTCATCTGGGGCTTCGGACTTCTGATCGGAAACGCAAGCACCTATGATCCATATTGGAGCGTGATCCCGCCGCTCATGTTGTTAGGCTGGATCATCGTTCTCAAGGTTCCATTCACATTTCCGGTGGCGCTGATGACTGTCGCCGTCTGTTTCTGGGCGGCAAGGCTGACCTACAACTGGTTCATCAATTGGCAGGATTTTAGCTATCAGGACTGGCGTTACACGATGATCAGGGCCAAGAACCCGAAACTATGGTTTCTCGCCAATCTCTTCGGCATCAATCTGATGCCGACCCTGATCGTCTTCATCCAGATGATCGGAAGCTATCGTTTCCTGACGCTGGCGCCAAAATTCAATCTGGTGATCCTGTTCGGATTCATGCTCGCCATCCTGGCAGCGGCAATCCAGTTTGTCTCGGACCGGCAGATGCTCGACTTCCGTTACCGGAACAAATCGACCAAGAAATGCATCGATGAAGGCTTGTGGCGTTTCTCAAGACATCCCAACTATTTCGGCGAGGTTCTGATGTGGTGGGCCGTGTGGACGATGTATGCCGGCGCCTCCGGCAGGATCGATTTCCAAATCCTGGCCCCGATCCTCATGACGGCGCTCTTCCTTTTCATCAGCATTCCGATGATGGAGAAAAAAATCCTCCTTACCAGACCCGAATACCGTGATTACATGCGGCAGGTATCCGTGCTCGTTCCATTCTTCCGCCGCCATGCCGATTCCGTTCCGGAGTCGGAAACCGAATCGTGACCGACAAACATACACACCTACATAAGGAGCAACCAATAGCGTGAAACTCTGGAACCGCAATTTTTCCATCGTGACGATCGGATCTTTCATATCCGCGCTTGGCAGCGCGGCCGCAGGAATCGCCTTCGGCATCCTGATCTACACCAAGACGGGATCCCCGCTCACTTTGGCTCTCTTTACGATCGCAAATATCATTCCGAGGGTTCTGACCAATTTTCTCTGCGGTCCTTTTGTCGACCGGAACTCCCGTCGGAAAATCATCATCAGCATCGATTATTTCTATGCTGTTTTCTTCTTTGTCCTCGCCTATGTGCTTTTCCGGGGCTACTTCAATGTCTGGGTCTTCACGATCGTCGGCGCCTTTCTGGGCGTCATCGACACTTTCTATCAAACCGCGTTCATGAGCCTTTTTCCGGAAGTCATACCCCAGGAATATCACTCCAAGGCCTATTCGATTTCCAGTTTGATCTGGCCGATTTCAGCGGCGGTGATGGCTCCGGTCGCGGCCTTCTTCATCGAGAACTACACGAACGGAACCGCGATCCTGATGATCTTCAATGCGATCACTTTCGTGTTCACGGCATCGATCGAGATCCTGATCAACGTCAAGGAGAAACTGAACACGAATCCGGTCGAGGCCTTCCAGTTCATAACCGACCTCAGGGAAGGCATCCACTATTACAAGAAGGAGCGCGGTATCTTCGCAATCGGGGTCCTCTTCGCGGCCTTTTCGTTCGTCTATGCGGCGAGCGATTTGCTGAGGATGCCTTATTTCGTGCAAAGCCCGCTCTATGACATCCAGCATTTCTCCTTCCTGATCACGGCGGGTGCCGTCGGCAGGATGGTGGGCGGCGTCGTCCACTACTTGTTCAAATACCCGGTCGACAAACGCTATCTGATCGCCGTATCCGTCTATGTAACCGTCGAGATCCTGGACGCCACCATGCTCTTCATGCCCTATTTTCTGATGATCATCCTCAGTTTCATCGTCGGACTCCTGTCCGTCACATCTTTCAACATCCGGATGAGCGCGACCCAGACCTACATACCGAACGAGATCCGGGGTCGGGTGAATTCCACCCAGGCCCTGCTTTGGAACATCGGCGCGATCTTGGGAACATTGATCATCGGTCTTGTCGCCGAATACGCCGGAATCGACTACCGTTTCATCATCATGGGAGCGGCGAGCGTAAGTCTCAGCGCGATTCTTTTGATCCCGATCCGGATGAAACATGAATTTGTCAGGATCTACAACGTCGATGTCTGATTTTCCTGCTGCAGCCACTAAATTTGTGGACAAAGCCGGATGATTATGCTATAATTACTAAACGTGAGAATTCTCACTACCTTGCTGCCGAAGGCAGCCATCAGACCATAAGGAGGGAACCAAATGAGAAAATACGAGATCATGTACATCATTCGCCCGACCGTGGAACAGGAAGCCAGGAAAGCCCTGATCGAGGAACTGAACAAAGTTCTTACCGACAGAGGCGCCGCCGACCTGACGGTGAACGAATGGGGCATGCGCGAACTCGCCTACGAGATTGCCGATTTCAAGAAAGGCTACTATGTCGTCATCTCCGTCCAAACGACGCCGGAAGCCACTACTGAAATGGACCGCGTCATGAAGATCAAGGAAGACGTATTGCGCCACATCATCATCTCCAGAGAAGAAAAATAACGGGAGGGTGAATCTAGAATGTTGAACAGAGTCGTTTTGATCGGACGGATGGTCCGGGATCCGGAACTCAGGTATACCCAGAGTAACATTCCGGTATCCTCGTTCACCTTGGCGGTGAACAGACCTTACTCCAGCGCCAATCAGCAAGGTGACAATAACGCCGACTTCATCAGTTGCACCGTATGGAGAAAACAGGCGGAAAACGTCAGCAAATACATGAGCAAGGGAAGCCTGGTCGCCGTTGAAGGCCGACTTCAGACCCGTGATTACATGGACGAGAAGAACAATGTCCGGAGATACGTCACCGAAGTGGTGTGCGATTCGGTCGTTTTCCTCGAGCCGAAAGGATCCGGAGACAATAGCCAGTCCTATCCCGATAACAACAGCAATAACAAAAAAGATGAAGTCGAAAACCACATCGACATCATCGAAGACGATCTACCATTTTAATGAGGAGGGAATCAGATGACATATCAAGGTAAGCCCCAGTCGGGCTCCCAAGGATTCCGTGGCGGACGCAAACGCAATCGCAAAAGATGCTATTTCACTGAAAATAAGATTTCATATATCGATTTCAAGGATTTTGAACTTCTGAAGCGATTCATTTCCGAACGGGGGAAAATCCTTCCCCGTCGCGTGACCGGAACCAAGGCCTACTACCAGAAACACCTTGCGGTGGCGATCAAACGCGCCCGTTTCATGGCCCTTTTACCGTTCGTCAAGGAATAAAACACCTAAAAAGACTCGTCGAGTCTTTTTTTCTTCTTTCATCAAGTTTGTTTTTTTTGGTGAATATGGTATAATTGTTGTGATTCATTTGCAAAAGAGGTGCGTCTATGAAGAAAGGCCTGCTTGCGGCGATAATCCTCTTGGCGGCAGCATTTCTAGCGTTCGGAGCTCTGGGACTCATATACGTATTGCACAATCTGGATGTTTTGTTTCTGATAACATATATCGTTTTGTATGTTGCGACGCTGGTGTTGGCGCTAGTCGCCTTTTTTGGCAAACGGAAGATCAGCGCCAGGCTTAACGATCTTCAGGAACAGTTCCGCAAGAAAAACCTTTTGGAAAAAAGACTGGTAAACAGCGAAGACATCGCCTTGAACTACCTTCCGATCGGCATGATGATCTATGACGACAATCTGCAGATCGTCTGGGCCAACCATTCGGCCAAGGATTACTTCTCCAATGTCCTCATCGACCGGAAACTGGCCCTTGTGCATGCCGAACTTGCCAAGAACATCGAAAAACGGGAAGGCAAATTCCTGCTCAATATCTATGGCAAGGACTACGAGGCCATCCACTATCCGAAAAACAAATGCGTCTATTTCTTCGAAGTGACCGAACGGGAAGCTGCCAGAAAGCATCTGCGCGACCAGGCCAGCGTGCTTGGCGTCATGAGCCTAGACAATTTCTCCGAAGCCACCGCCAACCTCGATTTCCAGGACAAGGCCAGCCTCCAGGGCAAATTCCTGGGCGCGATCGACTCCTGGTGCAAAAAGCATCATATCTATTTCGTGAATCTCCGCCCGGAAAAGTCGGTCATCTATCTGAACAGGAACCAACTGGACCGCTTGATGGAGGAAGAATTCCAGATCCTCGACATCGTCAACGACATCGCCAACCAGAACGAAATCCGGGTGACGTTGTCCCTGGGGATCGCCTGTTATGAAGAGACGTTCGACCAACTGGGCGATTTTGCCGAAGAGGCTTTGAAACTCGCGCTCGCAAGAGGCGGAGACCAGGTCGTGGTCAACCTGGAAAACCAGCCGCTCAAATTCTTCGGCGGCCGGAGCAACACCGTCGAGAAACGGACCAAGATCACCGCCAGGATCAATTCCCGCGCCATCTCCGATTACATCGCCAAACACGAACACATCATGATCATGCCCCACAAGTCGACCGACATCGACGCGCTTGGCGCCTCGATCGGCATCCTCGAGATGGCTTTGTCCCAGAAGAAGGACGCCAAGATCGTTCTGGATTTCGACACCATCGACCAGACCTGTCAGAAGGTCGTCAACATGCTGAACCGCGAATACGTGAAACTGATGGAGTATTTCATCGATCCCGACGACGCTCTGGATGAGATCAATCCGGAGACTTTGCTGTTTGTCGTCGACCATCACAGCCCGACGCAGTCGAACGCTCCGAAACTCCTTGAAAAGACGAAGAATCTGATCGTGATCGACCATCACCGCCGGATCGACAACCTGCTCACCGACGTGATGCTCACATACATGGAACCTTACGCTTCCAGTTCCGTGGAACTGGTAATCGAACTTGTGGAGCTCTACAACCACGAAGTCAATATCGACCCCTTCGAAGCCACCATCATGCTTTCGGGCATGATGATCGACACCAACAATTTCACCTACCGCACCGGTGTCAGGACGTTCGAGGCCGCGGCGTTGCTCAAACGTTTCGGAGCCGACCCGTTCAAGGCGAGACTGATTCTCAGGGAGTCGCTCGACCATATCAAGACGAAATCGAACCTGGTGAACCAGGCCAAGATCATCAACAACCAGTTCGCGATCGCCACGCTTCCGAGCGAAAGCCGGACCGATCGCGTCCAATTGGCCAAAACCGCCGACGAACTGCTGGAGATTGACAATATCATCGGCGCATTCGCCATCGGTAACATCAACAACGGTACCATCGCCATCTCCGCCCGCTCGGTCGACAAGTTCAACGTCTCCGTGATCATGGAGCAGTTCGGTGGCGGCGGACATCTGAACAATGCAGCCGCCCAGGTCGAAAACGGATCTGTGGACGAGATCGCGAAAAAAATCGAAACCATACTCGAAACAGCTTTCAAGGAGGAAGTGACAATGAAGGTCATTTTGGTCAAAGACGTCAGAGGCAAAGGCAAGAAGGGTGACACGGTCGAAGTGGCCAGCGGCTACGGCAACTACCTGTTGACATCCAAGCAGGCCATCGAGGCCTCACCCGCCAATCTGAGAGTGCTGGAAGAGGAAAGGGCTAAAAACGAGATTCAGGCCGCCAAGGAATTCGAAGAGGCGAAACGGCTGAAGACGGAAATCGAGAACCAACCGATCCGAATCTATGTCAAGATCGGCGAATCCGGAAAACTTTTTGGCGCCGTGAGTTCAAAACAGATTGCGGATGAATACAAGAAGACTTATAATATTGACATCGACAAACGAAAAATCGTCTTGGAAAACAACATCCATTCGCTCGGAGTTTACAAGGTACCCGTCAAACTCCACAAGGATGTCACCGCCAACATCAACTTGCAAGTGCTGGAAGAAAAAGCCTAAGGAGGGTTCCCATGGAACGAAAGGTCCCACAAAACATCGAAGCCGAACAGGCAGTTCTCGGAGCTGTGTTCTTTGAACAGGGCTCGATGAAGACCATCGTCGACAAACTCCAGGACCAGGATTTCTTCTCTCCCAACCATCAGGTGATCTTCAAGGCGATGAAATCCTTGTTTCAGGACGGCATCACGATCGACTACACCACTTTGTCGGACCGTCTGGAAAGCCAGAATCTGCTCGTCAAGGCCGGAGGCGTCGATTATCTGACCGGCCTCATCGATTCAGTGCCTTCGACCGCCAATCTGCTCAACTACATCAACATCGTCAAGGACAAGTCCGTCCTGAGAAAGATCCAGGATTCCTGCCGGACGATCATTGAGAATTCCTATACCACCGACAATACGCCCGAATTCATCGACGAGGTCGAAAAAGAGATCATCGGCATCACGAAGGAAAAACGGACCAGCGACTTCAAATCCGCGAGCGAAATCGCCGACAACCTCGTCGAACGGATCGCCGAACAGGCCCAGCTCGGCACCGCCTTGACCGGTCTTGATACCAAATATCATGACCTGAACCGCTACACCTTGGGTCTCCAACCTTCCGACCTGATCATCATCGCCGCCCGCCCGTCCATGGGTAAAACGGCTTTTGCCCTCAATATCGCTTTGAACGTCGCCAAGAACGAAAAGAAGCCCCACGTTGCCTTCTTCTCCCTGGAGATGGGCGTCGACCAACTGGTCATGCGTCTGCTTTCCTGCCAGTCACAGGTCGACAATTTCCGGATGCGTCAAGGCAGTCTCAACGCGCAGGAATGGGAAAAGATCCATTATGCCGTGGCGGCGCTTTCCGCAATGAACCTCTATTTTGACGATTCCGGCACCGTCAAGGTCACCGACCTTCGCAGCAAATGCCGAAAACTGAAGCAAGACGACAAACTCGATCTTGTGATCGTGGATTACCTGCAATTGCTTTCCGGATCGCAATACAACCAGTCGAACCGCGTCCAGGAAGTATCGGAAATCAGCCGGGTGTTGAAGGAAGTCGCCCGCGAACTCAAGGTTCCGGTCGTCGCCCTGAGCCAGCTTTCCCGCGGCGTCGAACAAAGAAAAGAGAAAAAACCGGTCATGGCCGACCTCAGGGAATCGGGCTCGATCGAACAGGACGCTGACATCATCTTGTTGATGTATCGCGAAGATTACTACGAGAAAGAAACGACCAAGAAGAATCACGTCGAGATCAACATCGCCAAGAACCGTTCCGGTACCGTCGGCGATTTCGAATTGCTTTTCAACCGCAACGTCTCCACCTTCAGCAATCTGCTTCCGGGAGAGACGGAAGACTACTATGATCTCAAACAGTCCGTGGATGAATTCTAGTCATCCGGCTGTTTTTTTTGAAACCAGCAAGAAAGAAACGAGGCGATAAACATGCTTATGGACAGACTGGACCAGATCGAGTCCAGATACGAACAGATAAACAAACAACTCCAGGATCCCAAGGTTTCGACGGATATCAAGAAAGTCACCGAACTGGCCAAGGAATTGTCCTCCCTGGAAAAGACCGTCCGCAAATACCGGGAACTGAAACAATTGCATGAACAAAGCCACGGTCTCAAGGAACTGGCGAAAGATGCCGATCCGGAAATCCGGGAAATGGTCGAAGTCGAACAGGAGGAAGTCCGGAACCGGGCCCTCTTGTTGGAAGAAGAACTCGAACTGTTGCTGATACCGAAAGATCCCAATGACGAGAAGAACGTCATCGTGGAGATCCGGGGCGCCGCCGGCGGCGACGAGGCCAATATCTTCGCCGGCGATTTGTTCAGAATGTATTACAAATACGCCGAAAGCAAAGGCTGGAAAATCGAGACCCTCTATGCCGATCCGGCCGAGGCCGGAGGCTTCAGCCAGATCGAGTTCATGATCAGCGGCGATTCGGTCTATTCGTTGATGAAATACGAATCCGGAGTCCACCGGGTCCAAAGAGTCCCGGCGACCGAATCCCAAGGCCGGATCCATACCTCCACCGCCACCGTGCTTGTGGTTCCGGAGGCGGAGGAACTGGATTTCGAACTCAACATGGACGACATCCGCGTCGACACCTTCTGTTCTTCGGGCCCCGGAGGACAATCGGTGAACACCACCAAATCCGCCGTCAGACTGACCCATGTTCCCAGCGGTCTGGTCGTGCAGTGTCAGGACGGCAAAAGCCAGCATGAAAACAAGGCTTCCGCACTCAAGATCCTCCGCTCCAGGCTTTATGACCAGATGCTTCAGGAAAAACTGGACAAAGAGGGCGAAGAACGGAAAAGCAAGATCGGAACCGGCGACCGTTCGGAAAAGATCCGCACCTACAACTATCCCCAGAACCGGGTCACAGACCATCGGATCGGTTTCACGATCCAGCAACTGGACCGCGTCATCGAAGGCAAACTCGATCCGGTGATCGAAGCCTTGATCGCCGAAGAGCAAAAACGGAAACTGGCAAAGGAACAATAAGGCATGCCCACATATCAGGAAGTCCTCAAGCAAGCAAAAAAATTGATTCGCCAACATGGAATGGAAGCATCCGCAGCCGAACTGCTGATGCTTCATTTTTCCGGTCTCAAGCCTACCGAGTTGTATCTCAACTACGGTAAGGAGATGCCAGAAGCCAAAATCGAAGCCTTCACGGAAGCCCTCAACATATATATATATGAAAAGAAACCGGTGCAATACATCATCGGTCATGTCTATTTCTATGGTTACCGGATCGGCGTCGACCTACGGGCTTTGATTCCCCGCTACGAGACCGAAGAGTTGGTCCAGCACGTCCTGATGCTTGCGGATGATTTGTTCCCCGACAAAAAGATATCGGTTCTCGATCTCGGAACCGGAACCGGCTGCATCGCGATCGCGCTCAAGCTGGAAGAACCGGATTTCCGGGTCTTTGCCACCGACATCAGCATCGGGGCCCTGGCTTTGGCGATGGATAACGCCGCTTCTCTTGGAGCCGACATCGAATTCAAGGCCAGTGATCTTTTCCAGGCTTTTCCCGAAAGCAAGTTTTCAATCATCGTCTCGAATCCGCCCTATCTCACCACAAGGGAGAAGGTCGAGGAGATCATCTTCAACAACGAACCCCATCTCGCCCTTTTTGGCGGCGAAGACGGTCTCGATTTCTATCGTCGGATCATCGAAGAAGCTCCCAAACATCTCGAGTCCAGGTCGATTCTCGCCTTCGAGCATGGTTTCGACAAGGCGGAGAGTTTGAGAGCTTTCGCCAGGATCCATTTTCCGCAAGCCAGGATCCATACGGAGAAGGACATGCAAGGCAAGGATCGGATGACCTTCATCGTCAACGATGGCGATTGATCAAGAAGATTTTTCCTCAGGCAGGAAAATCTTTTTTTGTTTCGTAATATTTATATAGAAATATTAAGGAATACACCCCGTTTTTTCGCCCGACAAAACGGTTGACAATCTTCAATCAAGCAAGTATATTATTAAGCATGGAAAGAGGTAATGCCCATGGCTGACAAACTGGTCATCGTCGAATCGCCCGCGAAATCAAGGACGATCGAACAATATCTTGGCACCGAATACAAGGTAAAATCCTCCAAAGGCCACATCCGCGATCTGGCAATCACCGGTCCCGGCGGACTCGGTATCGATATCGAACACGACTTCCGCCCGGAGTATTTCGTGTTGCCTGAAAAAAAGGATGTCGTAAAGGAACTTAACAACGCCTTGAAAAAAGCCAGGGAAGTATATCTAGCCACCGACCCCGACCGTGAGGGGGAAGCGATCAGCTGGCATCTCAGGGAGACACTGGACATCAAGGACCGTCCCGTCAAGAGAATCGTCTTCAACGAGATCACCAAGCCGGCGATCCTGGAAGCTTTCCAGAACGCTTCCGACATCGACATGAATCTAGTATCCTCCCAGGAAACCAGAAGGATGCTCGATCGGATCATCGGCTTCAAACTCAGCAAATTGCTGCAAAGCAAGATCAAATCGAAATCGGCCGGACGCGTCCAGAGCGCCTCGCTGAAACTGATCGTCGACCGGGAGCAGGAAATCGAAGCCTTCGTCATCGAGGAATACTACGAGATCACGGCTAAATTCGTTGATTTCGAAGCGAAACTCGCCAAATGGAAAAACAAGGCACCGAAATTGCCGATCGCCGAAAAGGCCGACGAAATATTGCAGGCCCTGGGAAAGGAATTCCTGGTCGAGACGGTCACCGTCAAGCCGAAATTCGTGCCCAGCAAACCACCATTCATAACCTCCACGATGCAACAGGAAGCCTCGACCAGACTAGGTTTTTCCGCTTCCAAGACCATGCAAATAGCCCAAAAGCTCTATGAAGGGGTCCAAATCGAAAACGAAAGCATCGGTCTGATTACCTACATGCGTACCGATTCCACACGTCTTTCTTCGGTATTCCTCCACCGGGTCCAGGAACACATCCTGGCGAAATATGGCAAGGAATATCTGGGCCATGCCAAACATCCCCATGCCAAAGGCAATGTCCAGGACGCCCATGAGGCCATCCGCCCGACCAACTGTGAACTGACTCCGGAGAAAATCAAACATTACCTTACGGCCGATGAATTGAAGTTGTACCGTTTGATCTATTCCCGCGCCATCGCCTCGGTGATGCACGCGGCCGAATTCGAACAGACTACAGTCGACATCGCCAACAACGAGGCCCTGTTCCGGGCTTCGGGATCGAAGCCGGTCTTTGACGGCTATCTGGTGCTTTATGGCAAATACGACAATGACGAGGACAAGAGCAAATTGCCACCGTTGACGGAAGGAGAGATCCTGAAAGCCGAATCCGTCTTCAAGACCCAACTGTTCACGACCCCGCCCGCCCGCTACACCGAAGCCCGCCTGATCAAGGAAATGGAAGATCAGGGCATCGGACGCCCATCGACCTATGCACAGACGATCCAAACCTTGAAAGCCAGGAAATACGTCACCCTTTCCGAAAAGAAGTTCGTTCCGACCGAGCAAGGCAAGATGACGATCGAAAAACTCGATCAGTATTTCCATGAACTGGTCAGCGCCGATTTCTCAAGGCGGATGGAAGACACGCTCGATGAGATCGCCGAGGGACAGAAATACCAGCTCGATACCCTCAACCGTTTCTACAACTATTTCATGCCGCTGGTCGACAAGGCTTTCCTGGACATGAAGAAGGTCAAACCCAAGGAAACCGGGGAAGCCTGTCCCAAATGCGGGTCGCCCATGGTATTGCGTCATGGCAAATACGGCGATTTCGAGGCCTGCAGCAACTACCCGAAATGCAAATACGTGAAGCCAAGGCCCGAAGACAGGGAAAAACCTGAACAAAAGGACACGCATATCGTCTGCCCATCCTGTGGCAAAGGCACCCTGATCGAAAGGGTTGCCCGCAAGGGCAAGAACAAAGGGCACCGGTTCTATGGTTGCAGCAACTATCCTAAATGCCGTTATATCGCCCCTTACGACTCCGTCGACGAGGATTGCCCCGTCTGTGGAAAGCCGCTGGTGAAAGATGACAAGGGAAACGTCTTCTGTCTCGACACCGAAAAATGCGGATACAAGGTCCTCTAACACGAAAGAGCACGTTGTCCGGCCTTCATGGTCGGACATTTTTTTGACCAATATCTTTTCCCAAGCGCGGGCAAATATGATATAATACTTTCAGTAAGCGAGGAGGGGAAACCATGGGAATCTTTCATAAACTGTTCAGTTCCAAAGACAGAAAGACCCAACGGGAGAAATACCGGATCGGCATGGCCAAAACCAGATCCGGATCCCTGTCTTCGCTCAAGGATGTGCTCACCAATTCCAAACGGATCGATGACGCCCTGTTCGACAAACTCGAGGAAATCTTCATCATGGCCGACATCGGCGTCGACACCGTCGTCAAATTCATCACCTCGCTCCGGGAAGAAGTCAAAAACCAGAAACTGGAAACTCCGATCGCCCTGGAGAATCTGATCGTCGACAAGATGTTCGATATGTATCTCAAGGGCGAAATCATCGACACGAACATCAGGATCAACGAAAACGGACTTACCGTGATCCTCTTTGTCGGTGTGAACGGCACCGGCAAAACCACTTCGATCGGGAAAATGGCCTATAAGCTGAAGTCCGAAGGCCGCTCGGTCATGATTGCGGCCGCGGACACTTTCCGGGCCGGAGCCATCGACCAGATCGGCATCTGGGGTGAAAGAGCCTTGTGCCCCGTCATCGCCAAAGCACCGGGAAGCGATCCCTCCAGTGTCATTTTCGATGCGATCCGGGAGGCGAAACGGACGAACACCGATGTGTTGCTGATCGATACCGCCGGACGCCTCCAGAACAAGGTCAATCTGATGAAGGAACTCGACAAGATGAACCGGACGATCAAAAGGGAACTGCCCGACACCATCTACGAGACCTATCTTGTGATCGACGCCACGACGGGTCAGAACGGCCTCAACCAGGCCCGCGTCTTCAGCGAAGTGACCGACGTTTCCGGCATCATCCTGACCAAACTCGACGGAACCGCCAAGGGCGGAATCGTCCTTGCCATCCGCCAGGAACTGGGAATTCCGATCAGTTTCGTGGGGTTGGGAGAGAAAATAACCGATTTGGAGTACTTCGATATCGAAGCTTACATATATGGCCTTTTCGCCGACTTTTTTGAATAGGGAGGACCTGGAAAGTGGAAAATCTGGAAGAAAAAATCCGTTATAACAAACTATACGACCTCTACGGTTGTCTGCTTACCGACAAACAGAGGGCCTATTTCACATACTATTATTTCGACGACTATTCCCTGTCCGAGATCGCCAAGATCATGGATGTCAGCCGCAACGCTGTCCACGAACAACTGAAAAGCGTTGTCGACAGCCTTGAATTCTATGAGACGAAACTCGATTTTCTAGCGAAGAAGGAAAAGCGGCAGGCAATCTACAAACTGGTAAGCAACGAAATGAAAAAAGGCGAACTGTTGAAATTGTTCGCCGAAATGGAAAAGGCTGAGTGAAACAATGGCATTTGAAAATCTGACCGGGCGCTTCCAGATGGCATTCAGACGCCTGACGGGAAAAGCTTATCTCAATGAAACCGACATCGAGGAAATGCTCCGGGAAGTGAGACTCTCGCTTCTGGAAGCCGATGTCAACTACAAAGTCGTCAAAGAATTCACCGAGGACATCAAGTCCCTCGCCTTTGGCGAGAAGATCCTCAAGGGCCTCAATCCGGGCCAGCAGGTCGTGAAGATCGTCAATGACGAACTCGTGAAACTGATGGGCACCGAAGCCGAGATGATCGATTTCAGGGACCAGGGAGCGACCATCATCATGATGGTCGGTCTGCAAGGAACCGGAAAAACGACCACCGCGGGAAAACTTGGTAATCTGCTAAGGAAAAACCATCAGAAAAAACCGTTGCTGGTCGCCGCCGACATCTACCGGCCCGCAGCCATCGAACAATTAAAGACCGTCGGCAGCCAGCTGGACATACCCGTGTTCGAGATGGGAGACAAAACTCCACCCAGGACGATTGTCACGGAAGCGATGAAACTGGCGAAATCCGACGGATACGATCTGGTGATCATCGATACCGCCGGCCGGCTCCACATCAACGAGACGTTGATGGACGAGCTGGTTGAACTCAAAAAAGTCCTGAAGCCAGACGAGATCCTCCTGACGGTCGACGCCATGACCGGACAAGACGCGGTGACGGTCGCCACCGCCTTCCATCAGGCTTTGGATCTGACCGGGTGCATCCTGACCAAACTTGATGGCGACACCAGGGGTGGAGCGGCACTTTCGGTCCGCAAAGTGACCGGAGTTCCGATCAAGTTCGCCGGAACCGGCGAAAAACTCCACGACATCGAAATCTTCCATCCGGAACGGATGGCTTCCCGGATTCTTGGCATGGGCGATGTCCTCACCCTGGTCGAGAAAGCCACCGAGGAGATGGATGAAGCCGAAGCCATGTCCATGATGGAGAAGATGATGTCCGGCAACTTCAACTTCAACGACCTGTTGAAGCAGTTGAAGATGATAAAACGTCTCGGTGCCCTTTCGGGAATCCTCAAGTTCCTGCCCGGGATGGGACAACTTGCCAATTCGGAAAAAATCGATGACAAGCAGCTTGTCTATATCGACGCCATGATCAGATCGATGACTCCCGAGGAGCGTAAACACCCGGAACTACTGGAAAGAAGCTCCTCCAGACGAAACCGCATCGCGAAAGGCTCCGGTCGGAGCACGACCGAAGTCAACCGTCTGATCGGCATGCTCGAAAAACAACAGAAGATGATGAAACAGTTCTCCCGGATGTCTCCCGATTCGATGGAAAACATGGCTTCAAATCTGCAAAATCCCCAGTCTCAGCCTTCCAAGGGCAAAGGCAAGGGCAAGGGCGGATTCCGGATCTAAAAAAAACAAGGTTTTGCCGAATATCAGGCAAAACCTTTTTTCTTTGTCAACACACTCATTTGATCCGTTTCGAATAAAGCAAGAGCATCCAGGCGCCGAGCGCCGCGATCACAAGGCTGATGCCGAAAATGATCCAGAAGCCGTATTGGGCGGAAGCCAGGGGGATGGCCTGGAAATTCATTCCGAAGAAGGATGCGATCAAAGTCGGGATCGCCAGCGTGATCGTGACGACGGCCAGGGCTTTCATCACGATGTTGAGGTTGTTGGAGATGATGGAAGCGAAGGCGTCCATCATCCCGGCGAGAATGTCACGGTAGATGGAGCACATCTCAATGGCCTGATTGTTTTCGATGGCCACGTCTTCCATCAGTTCATAATCATCCTCGTAGCGTTTGTATTCCTCGAGCCGCGTCAGTTTGGACAGGACCATCTTGTTGGCGTTTAAGGCGGTGGAGAAGTAGACGAGCGATTTGTTGAGTTCCATGAGGTCGAAGAGTTCCTTGTTCTTCATCGAAGTGTGGAGGATCCGTTCGACTTCCTTGGTTTGCGAATCGATCTTTTTCAGTCTGGTGATGAAGATCGTCGCCAGACGATAAAGGATCTGCAGGGTGAGACGGACATGCTTGTGCGGTTCGATCCGTTTGTTTTTACCGAGCACCAGCTGGATCAGAGCGGTGTCCTTGGCGCACAGGGTGACAAGGTAATCTTCATTGTAGGCAATCACGAAAGGAGTGGTCGCATAATAGCTTTTTTCGTTTTCGTTTTCCGGTTCTTCCATATAGGGGACATCGAGTACGATCAAGGTGTCTTCCTCATCCTTGTCCAGATGGGCGCTTTCCTCCTCGTCCAGGGCGCTCGACAGGAACTCCAGGGCGATGCCCGTCGTTTCCGCCAGTTTCCTGATATCGGCCATGGAAGGATTGACGACGTCGATCCACATGTTCTTTTCGACATTGTCCAAAATGTTTTCCTGGGTTTTGACAGATACCAGCCGGTTATCGGCTTCCTTGTATAAAGTGATCATTTTTCCCTCCTTGAAAATGGCACTTTGTGCCTGATTTGTTATTACTGTGGCTGGTGCATAACGGTTCCGGGTCCATAATCAAGCACTTCCTTTCAAGGGGGATTTCGGTTTTCACCGACAATATTATATCATTTTTTAGCACAAAACAAAATATGTAAAAAACGCTTAGGCAAGATCAAGAAAATGGGAGAGGAAAATCTGGACGGCATTCTCCTTGGCAGTGTTCGGCAAGACGATGTCGGCGACTTTGAGCAGGTCTGGATGACTGTTTTTCACGGCAACGCCAAGCTCGGCGTACTGGAGCATTTCGATATCGTTGTGACCATCGCCGATCGCGATGACATCACGCCGGTCAAAGCCAAGCTTCTCGGCGACATACCTGACGCCCTTGCCTTTGTTCGAATCCTTGGTATAGATTTCCACGATCGAGTCGTATTCGCCTTTCAGATCCCAGATCCTGGACAAGATCTCGCCTTGGTATTTGCCGGCGACATAGTCCGCGATGAAACGTCCATGGCCCTGCTTGCCGATGATGATCGCGCCGTTGGGATCGTTTTTCAGGGTATCTTTCAGATGGCCGACCTCGAGCAGAGAGGAGCCCTTGACATGCAGAAGCGGCTCGATCTCCTTTTCCTCGCGGAACAGGTAGATCGCGTCCTTGACTTCGCAGAAGGCATTGCGGATATGCTCGATATTGCTTTCAAAGATGTCGATGATGGCTTCTTTTCTGGCCGTATGGTTGACGATGGCGAAATCCGGGTCAAAAGGATGGGTGATCAGACCGCCGTTGTAATTGATGATCGGCGTATCGAGTCCGAACCGCTCATACGCAAAACGCGAACTCCGATAAGGCCTGCCGGTAGCGATCACGATCCGGTGTCCGAGAGCCCTTACCCTTTTCATGAATTCGGTCAATTCGTCGCTGATTGTGTCAAAATCATAAAGCAGAGTGCCATCAAGATCGATGGCGATAAGATACTGTCTCATTGCATCACCTTTTTTTTATTATCTCACATGCGCCGAGATTTGACAATTGATATCTTATTGATTATTGACCCCTTATAAGATATAATTCTAGTGAATGGGAGTGTATATGATGGCTTTGAATCAGATGTCATTCTGGGTCGATCTTTATTTTCTGCAGATATCATGGCCTGATATCCGCAACTTCCTTTTGGGTATGGCAACCGGATTCGTACTGCTCACGCTCCTGATCGCCCTACTGCTCGTTACCGGAAGGAAAAACAAGCGCAAAGTGTTTCTGAGCAAGCAGGTACCGCTTGAGGAAAAAACAATCCAGGACATGATCGTCGCCAAGCAGAATGAACTTGTCGATACGGTCCACTTCACCGACAACGCCTATTTCCGGGTCGCATTCGACCTGTCTTTCGAATTGATGCAGGAAATCGCGAAATACTATTTCCCCGACTCCAAATATCCGATGTATGAACTATCGGTCCAGGAAATCCTCGACCTCAATTACTATATCACCAAGCGGATCGAAACGTTGGTCAACGGAAAGATCATCCGCCATTTCAAGAACAACCGGATTTCCACCATCATCGACATCCTGAACAAGAAAAAGGCCATCGACAATTCCAAACTCATGAAACTGAGTCGCAAATATCAGGTTTCCAAACTCTATACCATCGGAAAAGCGGCCCTTAACTACGCCAATCCGATCTTCTGGTTCCGCAAACTCGCCATCAAGCCTTCGGTCACCCTGGTGACCAGGGAAATCTGCAAGTACATCATCGACATCTTCGGCGAAGAGACCAACAAGATCTATTCCAAGAAGATCTTCGAAGAGCCGGAAGACGAGGAGAAGCTCGAGGCCGAGATGGAAAAGATCGTCGACAAGGAGATCGAATCCTGAAGGGAGGTTTCACCATGCTTTTCAAAAGGAAGAAGAAACTGCCGCCCCGGATTGTCCCCGGAGTGATGCGGACCGAGGACACCAGACCCTTCTACATTCCCCAAATCCGCAAATTGGAAGACAAGGAAACGATGAAACAGAAGTTTGTTTCACCGATTTTCGGCACGTCCGTGAAAGACGAGATCTCGGTGCCGAACGACCGCAAATTCTTCGGTGACATCGATAAGAAATACGATGCTTTCCGCAAAAAGAAGAAACTGACCAAGGAAGAAGCCAAGAAACGCTATGGCAGTTCCTATTATGAATTTCTGACCGTCAACAACGAAGACATGGCCAAAATCCATAGCCGTGACCTCACGGCAGAAGACCTCCTTAAGAAACGTCAAGCCGAAGCGGGAGCCCTCGCGGAGGAAAAACCCGAGACTCCGACGGTAGCCGATGTTCCGATCGACGATTTCTTCGAAAAGGCCCGTCTCTACGAAGCGGAACAGGCAAAGCGACCAAGTCCCGAGGACGAAGTGCTGAAAGATATCGACAGAGGCGACAAGGACACGCTCGAAACCGATCGTTTCGGTCCGATCGAAGAGGACGAGGACATCCTGTTCCAAGACGAGGAAGAGGCCAAAACAAAGCAGGAAGAAAAAATCAAACCGGTCTTTTCCGATGATTTCGAATACCGGGAATATCATGCCAAAGGTCAAGAGAAGCCGGATCAGATCGATTACGGCAAACTCCGGGACCAGGTGGTGAACGGGTTCGAACATTACAACCTCCCCTCGATCGCCTTGTTGCAGAAAAGCAAGGCCAAGGAGGAAGTCGAACCGGCCTGGGTCAAAGAGAACATCGATGTCATCAACCAGACCCTGCTCTCCTTCGACATCGACGGCGAAGTCACCAACTATACGAAAGGTCCGACCGTCACCAGATATGAACTATCCCTCGGGTCCGGCGTCCAGACCAAGAGGATCACGGCGATCTCCGACAACATCCAGATGAATCTTTCCGCCCTCAGCCTAAGAATCGAAGCGCCGATACCCGGCAAGAACACCGTCGGGATCGAAGTTCCCAACCAGATCCGCGAACAGGTCTATTTCGGGGATGTCGTCGACCATCCGCAATTTCTCCATTCCGATGACCCCTTGTTGCTGGCGGTCGGTCTCGACATCGATGCCAATCCCGTTTACACTTCGATCGAACAGATGCCCCACGGCCTTGTGGCCGGATCCACCCAAAGCGGTAAATCCGTCTGCATCGCCTCAATCATCGCGAGCATTCTATTTAGAAACAAACCCGACCAAGTTAAACTGATGTTGATCGACCCGAAAAAGGTCGATTTGCAGCAGTTTTCCGACATACCCCATTTGGTGACACCGATCATCGACGAGGTCAAAGTCGCGATCGAGGCCCTGAAGTGGGCGGTCGGGGAAATGGAAAGACGATATGAGATCCTGAAACGATTCAAGACCGTTAATGTGAAGGACTATTACAAACGCCGGTTCGGCGATCCGGATTTCGAGTCGATGCCCAGGATCGTCATCATCGTCGAAGAAGCTTCCGACCTGTTGATATCCGGTGGCGCCGAAGTCGAAGAACAGATCCTGAAACTGACACAGAAGTCAAGAGCGGTGGGCATCCATATGCTCCTCGCCACCCAAAGACCTTCGGCGGACATCCTGAAAGGATCGATCAAAGCCAACATCCCCACAAGATTCGCTTTCAAGGTGCCCTCATCGATCGACTCGTCCGTCGTGCTTGATACGACCGGAGCCGAGAAGCTGCTCGGCAAAGGCGACATGCTGCTGTCCGAAAACGGAATCATCAGAAGACTCCAGGGAGCCTATCTGTCTCCCGAAGAGATCGAGGAGATCACGGAATTCATCAAAGGGCAGGCCTATCCGCAATACCTGTTCACCCACGACACTTTGGTCGCCGCGGCAAAAGCGGTCGAGGAAAGCGTCGAACTGGATGAATTGTTCGCAACCGTCGCCAGGTATGTCGTCTCCGAAGACAGATGTTCCCTGAACAAGATCACTCAGGAATTCGGGATCGGGTTCAACCGGGCCACCCAGATCGTTGGCACCCTGGAGATTCATGGCATCGTATCACCGAGCGCCGGCACCAAGCCAAGAGAAGTTCTGGTGGGATACGAAAGACTGGAAGAGATCCTTGCCAGCCTGAAGGACTGATGAGCATGGAAGAAAACGTCAATCTTCCCGAGACACCCGTGGAAAACGGGCATCTCGAGCTTCTCAGAACGATCCGCATCCGCAGCATCAGCTTCTGGTTTTTGCTCCTGTTCATCATCGTCATGACCTTGTTTCTTGCCAAACAACCGCTCTATTTTTTCAATTTCCTGGAATCGGATCCCCAGATACCGCTCACAGGACAGGTATTCCGGTTTCTGTTTTATCTGCTAGTTTCGATCGCCTTCATCTACCAGCTCTGGTTTTCCCTCCTGTATGTGGGCCGCATCGGCCAATACATCCGCTATCGGGAAAAAGCCATTTCCGAAGAAGACTTCCAGCTGTTGAAAAAACGTTATTCCTGGTTCGACCTGTTGAATGTCATACCCGTGTTTCTCGTCTTCATCATCATTGTCAACGGTTTCTTTTTCGGTTTCGCCTATGTTTCCGGCGATTCGATGACTCCGAACTATCATGACGGCGATTTCGTCGTCATCTATCACGCCTCGGACAACTATCAGCTTGGTGACGTGATCATCATCCAGAATGAGGAAAAACTCATCAAGCGGATCGAAGCCATGCCCGGTTCCCTCCTGCGGGTCAACCAGGACGGAGTCTATGTCGACGGTACTCTCGTCGAGACCTCGATCAGGCCGGGATTCGTCGCCTATGACGGCGTTATTCCCGACGGCTATTATTTCGTCATGGGCGACAACCGCGACAACTCTTCCGATTCCCGGTATTTCGGCCTGGTCGCCGATACGGATATCCTGGGTATCGTCATCTATCCGAAACGACCGCTTGCCTGAATGAGGTGATTTTCGATGAACCAGATCCAATGGTTCCCCGGCCATATGGCCAAGGCCAGAGGACAGGTGGAAGCAAAACTGTCTTTGGTCGATATCGTCTATGAACTCAGGGACGCCAGGGCTCCGGAGGCCTCAGCCAATCCGATGTTGGCCGAGATCATCCTAGGGAAGCCCAGGCTGATCGTTCTCAATAAGGCCGACCTCGCGGATCCGGCGACAACCGAGGCCTATATCCGCGCATACACCGCCAAAGGCCTGAATGTCCTGACGACCAATTCCCTGACCGGCAATCCGTTGAGGGATGTTTTGACCTATACCGAAAGAATATTGGCTCCGCTCAGGGAAAAGGAAAGCCAGAAAGGCATGCGACCGCGCCACTTCAGGGCCATGGTCCTGGGAATTCCCAACGTCGGTAAATCCCAGTTCATCAACAGACTGGCCGGCAAGGCAAAAGCCAAGACCGGAGACATACCCGGCATCACCAAAGGCCAGACCTATCTTCGAGCCGGCACCGATTTGGAGCTTTTAGACAATCCCGGAATCCTGTGGCCGAAATTCGATGACCACGAAACAGGCCTCAAGCTGGCATTGATCGGATCCGTGAAGGATTCCGTCTATGTGAATGACGAAGTCGTGATCTACGGCCTCGATTTTCTGGCCCGTAAATATCCCCTGAACCTGATGTCAAGATACGACCTCGACCGGAACGACATCACCGATCCAATCCGGATGCTGGATACGATCGGAAAGAAGCTTGGATGTCTTCTGCCTGGTGGCATCATCGATTACGAACGGGTCCACAAACGGTTCCTGCATGATTTCCGCAACCAGATGTTCGGCCGGGTTTCCCTGGAGGAACCGCGGTGAACCTGTATCAGTATGAAAAAGCGCTCCTGGAACTCGGCATCAAAAACATCTGCGGTGTCGACGAGGCCGGACGCGGACCGCTCGCGGGACCGGTGTTTGCCGGCGCCGTGATCCTCGATCCGGAAAAGACCATCGAAGGACTCAACGATTCGAAACAGCTGTCTCCCAAAAAACGGGAAACGCTGGCTGCATTGATCAAGGAAAAGGCCCTCGCCTACGCCATCGCCATGGTCGATGTATCCGAAATCGACAGGATCAACATCTACCAAGCTTCAAGGAAAGCGATGCTGGAAGCGATATCCGCCTGCCCCGTCCGTCCCGATTACGTCCTATCCGATGCCATGCCCATGTCCATTCCCGGAACGCCATGCCTGCCGATTGTCAAGGGCGACCAACTGTCGGCATCGATAGCCGCCGCCAGCATCCTGGCGAAGACCGCCAGAGACGAATACATGTGCCGTCAGGCCGAACTATATCCGGGCTACGGCTTTGAGATCCACAAGGGTTATCCGACAAAGATGCATCTGGAGGCGATCCGGAGATATGGTGTACTCCCGATCCATCGTCGGACCTACAAGCCGATCAAAACCTTTTTGGAAAAACAGATGCAACTGGAATTGGAGGTTGACCCCAATGAGTAGATACAAGGCCGTGATCTTCGATCTTGACGGCACGCTTTTGGATACCTTGACCGATATCCGCGACAGCATGAACCAAGTCATGGCCGAAATGCGTCAAACTGAATTAAGTTATGCCGAGACTAGACAATTCGTCGGTCTTGGCGTCAACCATCTCGTGGATGAAGTCATCAGGTCCAGACTCATAGATTCGGAGAAATTCGCGGTTATAAAACAACGCTATCTGGATATCTATCGGGCGAACAGTCTGAACTCGACCGCACCCTATCCCGGAATCGTCGAACTCCTGGACGAATTGAAGTCCAGAGGTCTCAGCCTGAATGTCCTGTCCAACAAGCCCGATCCCGACGTTCAGTCGGTGATCGCCCATTTTTTCACCGGCTTCAGCCATGTCTATGGCAAAAAACCGGAATATGCCATCAAACCCGATCCTGCTTCCGCGAAACGGATCATCGACGATCTTGGTCTAAAGGCGGAAGAAGTCCTTTATGTCGGCGATACCGCTACCGACATCGAGACCGCGAAAAACGCCGGTCTGACCTCGGTGGGTGTCTTGTGGGGCTTCCGGGACCGCGAAGAACTGGTTTCAGCCGGTGCCGACCACATCATCTCCCGTCCCGGGGAGATCCTCGCCATCATCAAGGAGTGATATCATGGAAATAACCCCGAAGGAACTCGAAAGTGTCGACCTGCGTGGCAAGATCATCATTTTTCCGACCGATACCGTCTATGGTGTCGGGTGTTTATACGATGATCTTGTCGCGATCGACAGAATCTATCGTCTGAAGCAACGCGACTATTCCAAGCCGATGGCGATCCTGGGAACGGACATCGCTTCCTTGTTGCCGCTGGTCGACGTCAATGACCGGTTCATGGAACTGGCCCGCACCTACTGGCCCGGAGCCCTGACCATCATCGTCAGGAAAACGGAACTTGTTTCCGAACTGGCTTCGGCGAAACGGCCCACGGTCGGGGTCAGGATTCCCAACCATGAAATCGCGCTTGCGATTTTGAGGCAGTTCGGGCCGATGGTGGTGACGAGTCTGAACCAAAGCGGTGAAAAAGCGATCGTCAGTTACCAGGAGGCCATCACTTATCACAACAAGGTCGATTTCATCGTGAACGGCGGCGAGCTTTCCGACCTGCCTTCGACGGTATATGATCTTGAAACCGGAAGGGTTCTCCGCCAGGGCAGCCTGGTGATTCCGGAATAGGACGCTGAAAGCGTCTTTATTTTTCATGACTTGTTCAAATTTATTGTAATGGATAGGCAAATTTGCTATAATTGTTTTCGGGTCAAACGGGCTTAAGGAGGATCAGTATGAAAATCGCAATCGGATCAGATCATGCAGGATTTCCTTACAAGCAACCGATCATCGCATACCTGCAATCAAGACAGATCGAAGTCATAGACTTCGGGACAACTACCCTGGCATCAACCGATTATCCGTTATACGCCTTCAAGGTCGGCGAAGCCGTTCGTGACCGGGTTGCCGATCTTGGCATCCTGATCTGCGGCACCGGCATCGGCATGTCGATCGCCGCCAACAAGGTCAAAGGCATCAGGGCCGGAGCCTGCCAGTCGGATTTCGCGGCCACGGCCATGCGCGAGCATAATGACGCCAACGTGCTCTGCCTCGGCTCGCGGACCAACACCATCGAAGAAGTCTTGGGCTTCGTAAAGCGTTATCTCGAGGCCGTATTTTCCGAGGGTGAACGCCACGTTCGCCGAATCGCAATGATCCATAGCTACGAGGAGGAAGGCCAATGGGAAAAGTAGTCCTGATCAAGCATCCCCTGATCGAGCACAAGCTATCAATCATCAGGAACAAGAACACCGACACCAAGACTTTCCGGGAGAATGTCAACGAGATCGGCAGTCTCGTCACCTACGAGATCACCCGCGATCTGACGACCAAAGACGTCCAGGTCGAAACCCCGATGGCACAAACGACGTGTCGGGAATTGGCCAAGGAAGTCGTGATCGTTCCGATCCTCAGAGCCGGCCTCGGCATGGTCGATGGCATCCATGATGTGATTCCCACAGCCAAGATCGGACATGTGGGGCTATACCGCGATGAACTGACCCTGAAACCGCATGCCTACTACCTGAAGTTGCCTTCGGTATTGACAGAGGCCACGATTCTGGTCGTCGATCCGATGTTGGCTACCGGCGGCTCCGCGGTCGCGGCCATCAATCTCGTCAAACAACAGGGCGGGAAGGAGATCCGTTTCGTCGGTTTGGTCGGTTGTCCGGAAGGCGTCGCCATGTTACAAAAACATCACCCCGATGTCGACATCTATCTTGTCGCCGTCGATGAAAAGCTGAATGAATTCGGCTATATCGTTCCGGGACTCGGTGACTGTGGAGACAGACTGTTCGGAACCAAATGAGTGAATCGCCTTGAAAAAAGAATACAAGACCGCGTTTATGACGTTCCAATTGATCATGAACTTCTTTATCGAACTTGCCGTCTCGATCGCCATCGGCTACTTCCTGGGTCGATGGATCGACAGCCTTTTGTTTGTGGACAGGCATATATTCGTGATCATTTGCATTTTTCTGGGACTGATAGCCGCGTTCGTGAATATCTTTCGCAAAATCATCAAATTGACCGGAGGGAAGAGGGATGACGATAAAAAATCTTAACATGATTGAAAAAACGTTCCTTTTCATCTGGCCGTTCATCTTCGTTTTTTCGCTTGTCACCTATCTCATAACCCATAATTTCGATCTGGTGGTGGGATTCCTGCTCGGAGCCTTCGCTTCGCTCCTGATGAACTCCTTGCATTACCGGGTTATGAAAAGCGCCTTCATCAACCACAAGGAAATGGTCAAAGCGACCACGATCGTCTTGTATCTCGCCAAATTCGTCCTTTATGGCATCGTGCTCTATTTCGCGATCACAAGCGACAAATGGAACGAGATCCTGACCTTCGTCGGCATCCTGTCCTACCGGATCGTCCTTTTCCCCGTGGTTTTTTTCACCTTGAGAAAGAACCGGAAGGACGGTGACCAGAATGTTGGACTTTAAGATCGTCGGCCCGCTCTCGAGCCAGGTCATCTCCACGCTCATCATCGTCTTCGTGCTTTCCGTCATCTTCATCATCGTCGGTCTCAAGGTCAGTAAACTCAAGCCGACCGACACGCCCAAGGGGCTGGTCCTCGTGGTCGTGATGTTCGTGGAGATGGTGAAAAATCTGATCGGGGAGCATCTCGAGGGCAAGAAACTCCAACTGTTCGGGCCCTATCTGCTTTCGATCCTGGTCTTCCTGATGTTCGCGAACACGATCGCCCTGTTCGGACTTCGGGCTCCGCTCTCAAACGCCGGCATCGCCTTCTCGTTCTCGCTCATGACTTTGTTCATCTTGCGGTTCACGGACCTGAAATACAAGGGACCGGTCAAAAAAATCAAGAACATCGTGGTCGGTCACGTCTGGTGGATGTTTCCGATCATGATCCCGATCAATCTGATCGGCGAGGTCTCCTCGCCGCTCACGATGGGCATCCGTCTCTTCGGGAACATGGTTTCTGGCGCCGTCATCTCCGCGATGGTCTATGCCGTGCTGAACGCCTTCATGGGCATCTTCGCGGGCGTGTTCCTGCATGCGGTCTTCGACATCTTCTTCGGTGTCGTACAGGCTTTCGTCTTTTTCATGCTGTCGATGGTCAACATCTCGATGGCAGCCGACGCTTCATAATTTAATGCTCAACCAGTCTGACATATATTAGGAGGAAATAGATATGATCCATGACATTTTTGCCGCAATCGTACGTTTCGCAACCGACTACAACGAATTTTTCTCGAATGGCATGCGCTATCTCGGCGCCGGCATCGCCGTCGTCGCCGGCATCGGACCTGGTATCGGCCAGGGATATGCTGCCGGCAAGGCTGCCGAAGCTGTCGGAAGACAGCCCGAAGCCCAGGGAAAAATCATCATGACAACGCTTGTGACCGCCGCCCTTGCCGAGACGACCGGTCTTTATGGACTGCTTGTCGCCCTGATCCTGATTTTCGGATAAGCAATGCTTTCATTCAAGGGATTCTTTTTGGAAACAGCGGTAGAAAGAATCATCAAGGCGGTTTCGGACGCAATCCAGTCCGCTCTCGGCATTTCGCTGCTCGATATGGTTATCCAGATACTCGCGACCCTGATTCTGGTTTTGATCGTGAGGTTTTTCCTGTGGAACAAAATCACGGATTATCTGGGCAAAAGAAAGCAGTTTCTGACCGACGAGGTCGAGAACGCCAAAAAGGCCAACGAGCAGGCCGCCCAACTCAAGGAAGAAACCGAAAAGGAATATGAACGCCTGAAAGCAAGATCCAAGGACATCATCGAATCCGCCCGGCAAAGAGGCGAGGATGAGCAGGCGGACATCGTCATGCGCGCCAAACGCGAAGCCGAACAGATCTATCAGGATTCACTGAAAGAGATCGAAGTCGAAAAGGAGAAGGCCCGTCTCAAGATGAAAGACGAGGTCATCGAACTTGCGGCCCTGATGGCGGAGCGGATCATCGAACAGGAAGTCGACCACCAGAAATATCTCGAACGTTCGATCGAAAGTCTTGACCAAGGTGAGAAAAAATGACGGGAGTCCAGGTCGAATACGCCCGGGCGCTGTTCCAATTGGCGTTGGAAAACCAGGAACTTGAAGCAGTCCAAGACGGCTTTCAAGCTTTTGTAAAAGCCCTGGACCGGGATGTCAGAAGCTTTTTCAACCATCCGAAGGTCAGCCGTGCCGAAAAACGGCAGACGCTTGAAAAAGTCGTCAGTCAGGAACTCCTGCGACATTTTCTTTATGTTCTTGTCGACAATGACAGGATGAATCTCGCCGATTCGATCTATTATGCCTTTGTCGACCAGATCAATGAAATGAACCGGGTCCGGGAGGCGACGGTTTTCACCAGGACGGAACTGACCGATCCACAACTGGAACAGATCAGATCCAGTCTCAGCAAGAAATTCAACCGGAAGATCGCCATCAGGCAACAGCTTGACGAATCGATCCTTTCCGGCATCAGGATCCAGATCGACGGCACCGTGATCGACGAGACCGGAAACCGTCAGATCGAGGATCTGAAAGCATTACTAAAACGAGGATGAGGTGAAAGGGCTTATGCGGATCGACCCTCTGGAAATCAGCGCCCTGCTCAAGGAGCAGATCAAGAAATACACGAAACAGACCAAGACCGAAGAAGTCGGCACCGTCATCTCCGTCGGCGACGGCATCGCCCTCGTCTACGGGTTGGATCACGCCATGAGCGGTGAGCTCCTGGTTTTTCCCCATGAAGTCTACGGCATGGTCCAGAATCTTGAGAAAGACCATGTCGGTGCCATATTGTTGAACGATTCCGTCCTCGTCCGCGAAGGCGACCAGGTCAAGACGACCGGCAGGATCCTCGAAGTTCCCGTCGGGCCGGAAATGATCGGCCGAGTCATCAATCCGCTGGGACAACCGGTGGACGGACTCGGAGAAATCGACACGAAGAAAACCCGTCCCGTCGAACAGAAGGCGATGGGCGTCATCGACCGTCAGACGGTCAATCAGCCGCTCCAGACCGGCATCAAGGTTCTGGACGCGCTCGTTCCGATCGGCAGAGGCCAGCGCGAACTGATCATCGGCGACCGCCAGACCGGCAAGACCTCGATCGCGGTCGATGCGATCCTGAATCAGAAGCAAGGCGATGTCATCTGCATCTATGTCGCCATCGGCCAGAAGGAATCGACGGTCCTCAATGTCGTCCAGACACTGAAGAAATTCGGGGCCATGGATTATTCCATCGTTGTCGTCGCTTCCGCGTCCGATCCGGCACCGCTCCTCTACCTGGCACCCTATGCCGGGGTCACGATCGCCGAGGAATTCATGTTCTCCGGCAAGCATGTGCTCATCATCTACGACGACCTCAGCAAACATGCGACCAGCTACCGCGAACTGTCACTTCTGCTTCGCCGCCCGCCGGGCCGCGAAGCTTTCCCCGGAGATGTTTTCTATCTCCATTCCCGTCTCCTCGAGCGGGCCGCGAAGCTCTCCGACCGACTTGGTGGAGGCTCGATCACGGCCCTGCCGATCATCGAGACCCAGGAAGGCGACATCTCCGCCTATATTCCCACCAATGTCATCTCCATCACCGATGGGCAGATCTTCCTGCAGTCGAAACTGTTCTATTCCGGCATCCGCCCGGCCATCAACGCCGGACTGTCCGTTTCCCGCGTCGGCGGCTCGGCCCAGTTTCCGGCCATCAAGAAAGTTTCCGGAACCCTCAGGATCGATCTCGCCAGCTACCGCGAACTGGAGGCTTTCACCCAATTCGGTTCCGATCTGGATGACGCCACCAAGGCCAAACTCGACCGGGGTGAAAGAACCGTCGAGATCCTGAAACAGGGGCTCCACGAAACGATGCCCTTCGAGCTTCAGGCCGTCAGCATCTATTCGCTCGTCAAAGGCTTTCTCGACCAGATCAAGGTCGAAGACATAAGGCGTTTCGAATCCGGATTGCATCAATTCATGCAAAAGGATCCTGAAGGCGCGGCACTATTGCAGACCATGCGGGAGACCAAGGCGCTTCCGGACCCCAATAAACTAAACGCAGTGATCGAAGGATTCGTATCCGATTTCGTCTGATATGCAAAAGGATGATCTTCCATGGCAGCACTGAGAGAAATCAAAAACCGCATCGAAGCCACCCGGAAAACCAGCCAGATCACCAAGGCCATGAACATGGTGTCGGCTTCGAAACTGAGAAAGACCGAACGCAAGTATCGGGCTTTTCAGCCTATCAAGCAGAAGATCAAGACCATGCTTGAAGACGTGCTGTCCTCGAATGTGGAACTCACCCATCCCCTGCTGGTTCCGAGAGAAATCAGGAAAACCGGCTACATCCTCGTCACGAGCGACAGGGGGCTCGCAGGTCCCTACAACAGCAACCTGCTCAAAACCTTCGAGCAGCTGGTGAAGGAAAGACACATGTCCGAAAACGAATACATCGTCGGCACCATCGGCTACAAGGCCTTTTCCTTCTGCAGGCGGAAACATTATCCCCTGCTGAACAAGGAATCGATCAATTCCCGCGACGAAGTCCAATTCATCGACTTCCAGGCGATGAGCCGGGCCTTCATCGACATGTACCTCGAAGGTCGTGTCGACAAGATCGTGATGCTCTATTCCCATTATGTCAACACCCTTACGCAAACAGTCAGGGAGGAAGTCCTGATGCCGGTCACCGACCTCATCAAGTCCAAGCAGGAGAAGGTGTCGGAATTCATCTTCGAGCCCAGTCCCGAAGCCGTCATGGACGAATTGCTCCCAATCTATCTGGAAAATACGCTCTACGGTATCATCCTCGATGCCAAGACGAGCGAACACGCTTCCCGGATGACGGCGATGAAAAACGCCACCGACAACGCCATCGAAGTCATCCGCAAGCAGACTCTTGCCTACAACCGCGCCCGCCAGGCGGCGATCACAATCGAACTGATCGACATCATCGGCGGCGCCAACGCAGTCACCTAGGAGGATACCATGCCAGCAATCGGAAAAGTAGTCCAGGTCATGGGGCCGGTCGTCGACGTCATGTTCGAAGATCAGCTTCCGGCCATCAACAACGCGCTGAAAATCAATATACCCGCAGCCAGGAACCACGGAGTGGAAATCAAGCTCACGCTCGAGGTTTCGCTGTTTTTGGGCGGGGGCATCGTCCGCACCATCGCCATGGATTCCACCGACGGATTAGTCAGAGGCATGGAAGTCACCGATACGGGCGAATATATCTCCGTACCCGTCGGCGATATCACCCTCGGAAGAGTGTTCAATGTCCTGGGTGAGCCGATCGACGGCGAACCGTTCACAAACAAAAACGTCAGAAGGATGCCGATCCACAGGGATGCTCCGAGGCTTGAGGAACTGAGCGTCACCACCGAGATCCTCGAGACCGGCATCAAGGTCGTGGATCTTCTCGCTCCCTATATCAAGGGCGGAAAAGTCGGCCTTTTCGGCGGCGCCGGTGTCGGCAAGACCGTTCTGATCCAGGAACTGATCCATAACGTCGCCCAGGAACACGGCGGCATTTCCGTTTTCGCCGGTGTCGGCGAAAGAACCAGGGAAGGCAACGACCTCTATACCGAAATGAAGGCATCCGGAGTCATCAGGAAGACAGCCATGGTCTTCGGTCAGATGAACGAACCCCCGGGGGCCAGGATGAGGGTCGGTCTTTCCGGACTCACCATGGCCGAATATTTCCGCGACGAGGCGCATCAGGACGTGCTGCTTTTCATCGACAACATCTTCCGCTTCACGCAGGCCGGATCCGAAGTGTCGGCCATGCTCGGACGCATGCCTTCCGCCGTCGGCTATCAGCCGACCCTCGCCACGGACATGGGATTGCTGCAAGAAAGGATCACCTCCACCAAAGCCGGATCGATCACTTCGATCCAGGCCGTCTATGTGCCGGCGGACGACTATACCGACCCCGCGCCGGCCACCACGTTCACCCATCTTGACGCCACGACCAACCTGTCCCGGAAGATCTTCGAAGAAGGCATCTATCCCGCGGTCGACCCGTTGGCTTCCACCAGCCGCGCCCTCACACCCGAAGTCGTCGGCGAAGAGCATTACAAGGTTGCCAGGGAAGTGCAGCAAACCCTGCAAAGATACAACGATCTTTTGGATATCATCGCCATCCTCGGCATGGACGAACTGTCGGACGAAGACAAACTGATCGTCCATCGCGCCAGAAGGATCAGGCTTTTCCTTTCCCAGAATCTCCATGTGGCGGAACAATTCACCGGACAGCCCGGCAGTTTCGTTCCGGTCCACGAGACCGTCAAAGGCTTCAGGGAGATTCTCTCCGGCAAATACGATCACTTCCCGGAAGATGCCTTCCGGATGGTCGGATCGATCGATGAAGTGGTTAAAAAAGCCGAAGCAATGATGAAAAAATAGGAGGGATGAACATGAAAATCGTGATCGTCACTCCCGACGGGGAACTCTATAACGAAGAAGTCGACGCGATCATCGTTTCCAGCAAGAACAACGGCGAATACGGCATTCTCAAGGACCATATGCCGATTGTTTCGACGATCGATACCGGCTATATCAAACTTGAACAGGGTGATCTGGTCGATTATGTCGTCATCATCAACGGTGTGATCGAAAACCATGCCAACCTGATCACCGTCATCGCCCAGGACGCCTATATCGGCGCCTCGAAGGAAGCGGCGTTCAAGAACCTTAACGAAATCAGGGACGCCAGAGTCGAGGACAACAAGAAACGGAACATCGAGTTTGCCAAGGCCGAACGAGAACTGAAAAAGCAAATCAAGCAGACCGGAGCGGGCAATGTTTAAAGCCAGAAGAGGGTTCGAGATTGTTGCGGCTTTCAAGGACAAAGCCATCAATCTTCCCCGGAAGGGCACGCCCAAAAGCGCCGGCTACGACATCGAAGCCGCCAACGATCTTTTGATCCAACCCAAGGCTTTCGGCCTGGTCGAAACCGGCCTCAAGGCCTATATGGGCAGAAAGGAAGTCTTGCAGATCTATCCGCGGAGTTCCCTGGCCAAGACCAAGGACCTCGTCCTGATCAACAGTGTCGGCATCATCGATGCGGACTACTACAACAATCCCGATAACGAAGGCCATATCCGGATCCTGCTCTACAATATCGGGAACAAACCCGCCAAAGTCCAGAAAGGCGAAAGACTCGTACAAGGAATCTTCGTCAGGCATCTCGACGCTTCCAAAGGCAAGACCCATTCCGATAAGCGTCAGGGAGGACTCGGAAGCACAGGAATCTGATGGCGAAAACCATCAGATTTTATTTTTGCCCCGGTAAACAAGGACCACACCCGAATCCGGCACCACAACCGGCAATACGCGATAAATTCTACTTGCTTTCTTCACGTAAATTTGGTAAAATAGTCTCGCCGTAAAAAATACACACACTTTCCAGCAATTCGCCATGAGCCAGCATTGGCGGCGATAGCCTTGACGAAGGTGGAGGCAAAATCAAATAGGAGGATTCAAAAAACAATGGGTGTTATTTCAATGAAAGCCCTGCTCGAGGCAGGCGTGCATTTCGGACACCAGACCCGCAGATGGAACCCCAAAATGGCGAAGTACATCTACACGTCTAGGAATGGTATCCACATCATCGATTTGCAAAAGACGAGCGAATGCATCGATGTCGCCTATAAAGCGATGTTCGACATCGTCGAACAAGGCGGAAGAGTTCTTTTCGTCGGTACCAAGAAACAAGCTCAGGACCCGATCAGGGAGGAAGCGATCCGTGCCGGACAGTACTTTGTCGACAAACGTTGGCTGGGCGGAACCCTGACCAATTTCAAAACCATCAAGCATTCGATCAAGAAACTCCAGGATCTCCACAAGATGGAAGAAGACGGAACCTTCGCCAGACTCCCGAAGAAGGAAGTCATCGGACTAAGGAAGGAAATGGAACGTCTGGAAAAATTCCTGGGCGGCATCAAGGAGATGCGCACACTTCCCGAAGCGGTATTCATCATTGACCCCCGCAAGGAAAGGAACGCCATTCTCGAAGCCAGAAAGCTGTCGATTCCCGTGTTCGGCATCATCGACACCAACTGCGATCCGGACGAAGTCGACTTTATCATCCCCGCCAACGACGATGCGTTGCGTTCGGTCAAGCTGATCGTCAGCAAAATGGCCGATGCCGTCATCGAAGCCAACGGCGGCGTGATCGGCGCAGAGGCAGAAGCCGAAGAGACCGAAAACGAACCCGAGACCGCCTTCGATGAAACTGAAGAAAGCGAACAACCCAAGACGATCCGTATCGAAGTCAAACCCGAATCCAAGAAGGATGCTCCCAAGCCCGAACCCAAACCGGAAGTGAAAAAGGAAGCTCCGAAACCGGAAGCCAAACCGGAAGTGAAGAAGGAAACGCCGAAACCGGAAGCCAAACCGGAAGTGAAGAAGGAAACCCCGAAACCCGAAGTGAAGCCCGAGCCCAAGCAAGAAACGCCGAAACCAGAGGTCAAGGCCGAGCCGAAGATGGAACCCAAACCCGCTCCCGCACCAGCCCCGGCCGCAAAGACAACCGAGGAACTTGAAGCCATGACTGTGGCTGAACTGCGTGAACTGGCCAAGGAAAAGAACCTTACCAACTATTCGAAACTCCGCAAAGCGGAATTAATCGAAGAATTGCTGAAATAACGATTGAATCGATTGGGAGCATACAGCTCCCTTTTTCGAGAGAACCGGAAAAACAATTGAATTGAAAAAACATATATGATAATATATTTATGATGCATTAAGGAGGAATATCATGGAAATTACCGCCAGTCTGGTAAAAGAACTGAGAGACAAAACCGGTGCCGGCCTGATGGACTGCAAGAAAGCCCTGGTCGAAACCGCTGGAAATATTGACACAGCCATCGAATGGCTACGCGAGAAAGGCATTGCCAAAGCCGCCAAGAAGGCTTCCCGGATCGCTGCCGAAGGCGTTTGCGAGATCGGCGTCGACGGTGACAAGGCTGTCCTTTTCGAACTCAACTGCGAGACCGATTTCGTCGCCCAAAACGAAAAATTCAAAGCTTTGGTCAAAACCGTCGGCGAACAACTGCTCAAGAACGACGTCGAAATCGTCGAAGCCGCCTTGGGCCTCGATTTGAACGGCAAGACCCTGAACGAGACCTTGCTCGAACATGTCGCCTCGATCGGCGAAAACATCAACCTGCGTCGTCTGGTCGTGGTCAGGAAGAAACCCGAACAGAAGTTCGGTTATTATGTGCACATGGGTGGCAAGATCGCTTCCCTGACGATCATGAACGGCGGCGACTTCGAAACCGCCAAGGACGTAGCCATGCAGGTTGCCGCCAGCAATCCGAAATATCTTTCCATGGAATCGATCCCCGAATCCGTGACCGCGTATGAAAGGGAGATCCTGACGAAAGAGGCTTTGAACGAAAACGCCGAAGCTCCCAAACCGAAGCCCGAGGAGATCATCAGGAAGATCGTCGAAGGCCGTCTACAGAAAAACATGAAGGAAATCTGCCTTGTCCATCAACCTTTCATCAAAAATCCCGATCAGACGGTCGGCGAATACGTGAAAGCCAAAGGCGCTTCAATCGCTGCTTTTGAGCGTTTGGCGCTTGGCGAAGGCATCGAGAAGAAAGAAGACAATTTCGCGGAAGAAGTAATGTCGCAAGTAAAACTATAAGGACACTCGTGTGTCCTTTATTTGTCATAAAAGGAGGGTTTCTATGTCAAAAAGACGCATCATGATCAAATTGAGCGGCGAGGCCTTGGCCGGACCAAACGGCATCGGCATCGATCCGTCCGTGGTCAAGAAGGTCGCCAAGGAAATCAAGGACGCCTATGATCTCGGGATTTCGGAAATCGGCATTGTCGTCGGCGGCGGAAACATTTTCCGCGGCAAACTGGGCGATGAAATGGGCATCGAACGTTCCAGTGCCGACTATATGGGCATGATCGGCACCATCGTCAACGCCCTGGCTCTGCAGAACTCGCTTGAAGCGATGGGGGTTCCGACGCGGGTCATGTCCAGTTTGAACATACCCGAAGTAGCCGAGCCCTATATCCGCAGAAAAGCGATCAGCCATCTGGAAAAGAACTTCATCGTCATTTTCGGCGGTGGTACCGGCAATCCCTATTTCACCACCGACACCACGAGCGCCCTCCGGGCCGCGGAACTGGGAGCCAGCATCATCTACATGGCCAAAAACGGCACCGACGGCGTCTATGACAAGGACCCGAAGACCAACCAGGACGCCATCCGATTCAAGGAACTGACCCACAAGGAGGTCCTGAATCTGGGTCTTGAAGTCATGGATGCGACAGCTGCAGCCCTCTGCCATGACAACAAGATCGACATCTACGTCTTCGATATGAACGTGAAAGGCAACATCAAACGCGCCATTCTTGGCGAAGACATCGGTACGATGATCAAATCTGATAAGGAGTGATAACATGCCGGAAACAATTCTTTTGGAAGCCGAAGAAAAAATGGAGCACAGCCTGAACGCACTGCACAAGGAATTCGCGACCGTGAGAAGTGGAAGGGCCAATCCGAAAATGCTGGAAAGGGTGTTTGTCGACTATTACGGAGCCTTGTCCCCGATCAACCAGATCGCCTCCATCCAAACCCCGGAAGCCACCCAGATCTACATCAAGCCCTATGACAAATCGCTGTTGTCCAAGATCGAGCGGGCGATTTTCGCCGCCAATCTCGGAGTGACTCCGGTATCGGACGGAATCGGAATCAGGATCGTCCTGCCCCCGCTCACGGAAGAGAACCGGAGGGAGTCCGTCAAGGTTATCCATCATATGGCCGAGGAGAACAAGGTCGCGATCCGCAATATTCGCCGAGATGCCATCTCCGGATTCAAGAAAATGGAGAAGGACAAGCAACTCACCGAAGACGATCTGCGTTATTATGAGGACGAAGTACAGAAACTGACCGACAAATACATCGAGAAGATCGACGAGATCTTCCACGAAAAAGAAAAAGACATCATGCACATCTAATAAGACTAGAAATAGTCTTATTTTTTTGCCCTGATGACAAATGAATGGTCAATACATGCAAAATAGTGTATAATTGTGGGTGAAAAAGAGGTGTCCACATGACCTTCAGGCGAAAAACCAGATCCATCACAATTCCCAAACATATAGCCATTATACTTGATGGCAACGGCAGATGGGCAAAAAAACGCGGTCTGCCGAGAATCATGGGCCACCAGGCAGGAGTCGAGAACATCAGAAAGATCGCCATCGCGGCAGCGGAACTGGGCGTAAAGGCTTTGAGCGTTTTCGCTTTCTCGACGGAAAACTGGTCCCGTCCCCAGCCTGAGGTCGACTTCCTGATGAAACTTCCGGGCGAATTCGAGAAGAAATTCAAAACCGACTTCGAAAAGTACGACATCAAAGTTATCTTCTCCGGACGCAAGACGAAGATGTCACAGGAAAACCTGGAGATTCTCGACCGGATCACGAAAAACTCCGCTCATCGTCAGGGCCTTGTCCTCAATATCTGTTTCGACTACGGTAGCCACGAGGAAATCGTCCACGCCGTGAGACAGATTGCCGAAGAAGTCCGGGCCGGTGGCTTGGAACCGGAACAGATCGAAGCCGTCACCATCGAGAAATATCTCTATACCAAAGAACTTCCGCCCCTCGACCTGTTGATCAGGACGAGCGGCGAACTCCGCGTCAGCAATTTCCTGCTTTGGCAGATGGCATATGCTGAACTCTGGTTTCCGAAGACCTATTGGCCGGATTTCTCCAAAGCCGATCTGGAAAAGGCGATCGAGGAATTCAATCATCGGGAACGCCGTTTCGGCGGTCTGAAAGGATGAAGTCATGAAGCAAAGGATCATCACCGCCATCATGATGGCGGCAATCTTCATTCCGATCGTCATCTTCGGCGACCGGTTCTTCATCTTCTTCACCGCCGGGCTTTTGCTTTGTGTCGCCGCAGCCTATGAATTCCGCAACATGCTGGCCAACACGGCTCCGGTACCAAAAATCATCGATATCGCAACGATTCTTTTCACCGCTCTTTTCTATGTCATCGGCTATTTCGCCCTCACAGGGAACCTGCCGCTTCTGACCATGCTTTTGTATCTGGGTCTGTTGATTGTCTGTTATCTTATGCTTTTTGTCCTGATTCCCGAGATGGATGCGAAAGTCCTGGGAGAAATCTTTCTGACAATCCTTTACGTCGGTTCGGGTTTCCTCTCGCTTGCCTATATCCGCTTCTTGGGTCTCAACCTTCTGATCTATGTGCTCCTGATCGCGATTCTTACCGACACCTTCGCCTATTTCATCGGCATGAAATTCGGGAAGCATCGCCTGGCGGAAAAGATCAGTCCGAAAAAAAGCGTCGAAGGAGCGATCGCCGGACTGGTGATCGGCGGCTCTTTGGCGGCTCTGTTCGCCATCCTCACCGACATATTCTCCTTCGGCATCGTCTTTGTCTTCATCCTTTCCTTCTACCTGTCCGCGATCGGTCAGGTGGGTGATCTTGTCGCATCCAAGTTCAAACGCAATCACGGCATCAAGGATTTCTCCCAGCTGTTCCCGGGACACGGCGGCGTCCTCGACCGGTTCGATTCCTGGATCTTTGTGGCCCTGAACCAGGTTTTGATCACATTAATCATCGCTTTCGCTTCCCAGGTTGTTCTGGTCGTATAGGATGAAGAACATCTATTTGTTGGGATCGACAGGATCGATCGGCCGCCAGACTCTGGAGATCATCCAAAGCGAACCGGAGAATTTCCGGGTCGTTGCCCTAACCTGCCGGAACAATGTCGAACTGATCAGGGCCCAGATCGAGGCTTTCCGACCTGAATTCGTCGCGGTAGGCGACAAGGAATCCGCGCAAAGGATCGCGGCGGAATATCCTGGGATCAAGACCGGATATGGCGACGAAGGCCTGGTTCAAGCGGCAACCTGGAATCCACTGGACATGGATGGGCTGCTGGTCAATGCCCTGGTCGGCATCAGCGGGCTTCTGCCCACGGAAGCGGCCATCAAGGCAAACCGGGGCATCGCCCTGGCTAACAAGGAAACCCTGGTCGCGGGCGGCGAACCGATAAAGGCGCTGTTAAGAGAGCATCAAGTTTTTCTCCTGCCGCTTGATTCCGAACATTCGGGATTGTGGCAGTGTCTGAAAGACGAGGATCCATCCCAAATCAGGAAACTGTACATCACCGCAAGCGGCGGCAGCCTGCGCGATCATGACGTAGCCACTCTGTCCGCAGTAACCGTCCGGGAGGCCCTGAGTCATCCCAACTGGAAGATGGGCGACAAGATCACGATCGACTCGGCCACGATGATGAACAAGGGCTTTGAGATGATCGAAGCCAGTTGGCTGTTCGATATCCCGATCGAGAAGATCGAACCTTTGATGCACAAGGAAAGCCTGGTGCATGCGATGGTCGAATTCATCGACGGGTCCATACTGATGCAGGCATCCTCGCATGACATGCGGCTGCCGATCAGTTACGCCCTGCATTATCCCTCGCGAAAAAACAGCCTCTCCGTCCGTCTGGATCCGATGGAACTAGACACCCTGCATTTCGCTCCTCTCGATCATCAGCGCTATCCCCTTGTCGGAATCGCCATCCGCGCGTTTCACGAGGGCGGCAGTTCTCCGGCGGTGCTGAACGCCGCCAATGAAGCCGCGGTCGACCTGTTCCTCAAGGGCAAGATCCGGTTCACGGACATCGAGAAGATCATTTCCGAGACTTTGGCAAAAGCGCCTTATGTCCCGACACCATCGGTCGAAACGATCATCGCCATCGACCGGAACATAAAAAAACAAATCTACATGCAGATGGATTTGCATTAAGGAGTCATCAGTGTATGCTTGACCTATTGTTGAATATTCTCTTGTTTCTAGTCGTTCTGAGCGTTGTCATCTGCGCTCATGAACTCGGACATTTCATCTTCGCCAAACGGGCGGGGATCCTTTGCCATGAGTTTTCTTTCGGCATGGGGCCGAAACTCTGGAGCCGGAAAAAAGGCGAGACAACCTTTTCGATCCGGGCCATTCCTTTTGGTGGCTATGTGTCCATGGCCGGCGAGGAAGTGGAATCGGAAGTTTTGAAGGTCGGCCAAAAGATCCGGATCGGCCTCGACCCGGAAGGCGAGATCACTAGGATCGTCCTCAACGCCAACAACCTTGCCTATCAGGATTTTCCCGAGCTCACGGTCCATGATTTCGATCTCCAGGGCAAAGACGGAGGCAAGCTTTATCTAAACGAATACTTCGTCAAACATGACGCCTTCTATGTCTTTGACAAAAAGGTGATGCAAATAGCGCCCTATGACCGGAATTTCGGTTCCAAGACCAAATGGCAGCGGTTCATGGTCGCCTTTGCCGGTCCGATGATGAACTTCGTATTGGCGATTCTGGTCTTCTTCGCCATGTTTCTGATCGGCGGAGTCGCGGATCTCAAGAGCACCGTCATCGCCGATGTCAGCGCCGACACTCCCGCTTCCGGAATCCTGATGCCGGGCGACAGGATCATCTCCATCAATGGCGTCGACGTCTCGTCCTGGTCGCTTAACGACGGCAACCCTTCGGTAAGCAGCGAACTGGGTAAATATCTCCAATATGATTCGTTCACCTTCGTCGTCGAAAGAGACGGTAGCGAAATCACCCTGGATCCGATTTATCCGCAGTATTATTTTGTGAGTTTCAATTTCATGAGCGTTCCCGGAAGCGACACTATCACTGTCTACATTCCGGAGGACTCTTTGCCAAAGGACCTCACAGGATATGAAGGCCTGATGACCGGGGATGTCATCGTCTCGATCGATGGCCACACTTTCGCCAACTGGCAGGAGCTGATTTCGTACCAGTTATCCTACACGTCCGGATCGACAACCGAGAATCCGACCGTGATCGTCTTCGACAGGGACGGCGTGGAACACACCTATGAGTTCACTGCTTATGGCGAAGACGTGCTTTCGTCCCAGGGATATACGCTATTCGCTTCGAAGATCGGCATCGTATCTTCCAACAAGTTCAGCCTTCTGGGCTCGCTTGAAGGCGCTGGCTCCAGTTTCGTCAACGCCTCGACATCGATCTACAAGACGCTCGGGCTGCTGTTCACCAAGCAAAGCGGCAAGGACGTGTCCGTAGGCGACCTGTCGGGATTCATCGGCATCTACGCCTTGACGACCGACGCTGCCAGCCAAGGTTTCCTGACCTTGCTGAATTGGGTCGGATTCCTGTCCGTCAACCTGGGAATCATCAATCTGTTGCCGATCCCGGCGCTTGACGGCGGAAGGATCGTTTTCATCGGCTATGAGGCTGTAACCAGGAAAAAACCGAACCAGAAGGTCGAGAACTTCCTGCACACCATCGTCTTCTTCCTCCTGATCGGACTTCTGATCTTCATCACCTATCGCGACATCCTGAGGATTTTTGGCTTGAATTAGGGCTTTTTAGGGGTCGAAGCGAGAGGCTTCGACCCTTTTTTAACGGCCAGATCTGGCTTTAATTCATTTTCTTTCAAAATGCCGGGTTTGCGGTAAATAATAGTTGACTTTGATTTTTCGGTATGATACAATATAAAAGCGCGTGGAAAAACGCGACTTGGGTCTTTGAAAACTGAACAGATCGATAGAACGAACGAACAACAAGCACAAGAAGAAGCAAAACAAAAGAGAAGAGTTAAAGACAAACAATTCATAGAAAGAATGGAGAGTTTGATCCT